>CAJHYD010000060.1_pt1 | contig 27881 bp, 25 predicted proteins | sample 9198701 | NCBI WGS metagenome assembly CAJHYD01 (sample SAMEA7708365, study PRJEB35096) | sediment metagenome | biome: marine neritic benthic zone biome [ENVO:01000025]; feature: sediment [ENVO:00002007]; material: shallow marine sediment [ENVO:03000034] sea grass bed [ENVO_01000059] ...
TCCTTCCAGGCGGTCTACGTACCGGCCGACGACCTCACCGACCCGTCGCCGGCGACCACTTTCGCGCATCTGGACGCGACCCTGGTGTTGTCGCGACAGATCGCCGAGCTGGGTATCTACCCCGCGGTGGATCCGCTGGATTCCACCAGCCGTCTGCTCGATCCGCTGGTCATCGGTGAGGATCACTACCACACCGCCCGTGCGGTGCAGGCGACACTGCAGCGTTACAAGGAGCTGCAGGACATCATCGCGATCCTGGGTATGGACGAGCTGTCCGAGGACGACAAGCTGGCGGTGTCCCGGGCACGCAAGATCCAGCGCTTTTTGTCGCAGCCGTTCTTTGTCGCCGAGACCTTTACCGGATCGCCCGGCAAATACGTGTCGCTGGCCGACACCATCGCCGGTTTCAACGGCATCATCAGCGGTGAATATGATCACCTGCCGGAGCAGGCGTTCTATATGGTCGGCACCATCGATGAGGCGGTCGAGAAAGGCAAGACCCTGCAATAAGGCCTGTGGCGGGCGTGAGCCCGCGGGACCCAGTTATGAAAACCATTCACGTTCATATTGTCGGCGCCGAGGGTGAGATCTTTACCGGCGACGCGACCATGGTCTTCGCGCCGGCGCAGATGGGCGAAGTGGGCATCGCCCCGCTGCACGCGCCTCTGCTCACCGGGCTCAAGCCCGGTGGGGTGCGGGTCCAGCGTCAGTCGGAAAAGGGTGACCAGGAGGAGCTGTATTTCTACGTCTCCGGCGGGGTGCTGGAAGTGCAGCCGAAGAGCGTGACGGTGCTGGCCGACTCGGCGATGCGCGCCAAGGACCTCGACGAAGCCGCCGCCGAGGAGGCGCGCAAACGGGCCGAGGAGATGATCAAGGAGCGCACCAGCGCGGTCGAAGTCGCCACCGCTCAGGCCGAACTGGCGGCGGCGGCGGCACAGATTCACCTGCTGCAGAAGATCAAGAAGTCCGCACAATCCAGATAACCGGTTTGCATGGCCGGAGCGGGCATCGAAGAGCCGTGGCGCATCAAAACGCCGCGGCTTTTTTCATTGTCACGGCCGGGGACAGCACTGTGCCCCCGCGGCATAGCGTGGACAGCGGTGATCCGTGAACAAATTGGCTGGGTCAGCCGCCATCCGGGCGATACAATGCCACTTTTCCGACCATCCGGTGAGCCATGCCCGTAGAGATCGTCATCCTCGCAGCCGGCGAGGGAACCCGAATGCGCTCCGATCTGCCCAAGGTGCTGCAGCCGCTGGCGGGTCGGCCCTTGTTGGAGCACGCGGTCGATGCCGCGGAAGCGGCCGGCTGTGACGCTATCCACGTGGTCTACGGTTTCGGTGGTGGCCAGGTCCAGGCTGCCCTCGGGGGGCGCGACCTGTTTTGGGCACACCAGGCCGAACAGCTGGGTACCGGTCATGCGGTGGCCCAGGCGCTGCCGGGTATCCAGGACGACAGTATCGTCGTCGTCGCCTATGGCGATGTGCCGCTGATCCAGCCCGACACGCTGCGCCGCCTCGCTGCCAGCGCCACCCCGGACGCGCTGGCCGTGCTGACCGCCCGCTTCGACAATCCCGGCGGCTATGGGCGCATCCTGCGCGATGGCGCCGGCCGTGTGACCGGGATCGTCGAACAGAAGGATGCCAGCGCCGAGCAGCTGGCGATCAATGAGATCAACACCGGGCTGATCGCTGCGCCGGCACATCGTCTGCGCGACTGGCTTGACCGCGTTGGCAACGACAACGCGCAAGGCGAGTATTACCTGACCGACATCGTGGCGCTGGCGGTGGCCGACGGGGTCGATGTTTTCGGTGAGACGGCCGGCTCGATCGCCGAGGTCGCCGGGATCAACGACCGTGCTCAGCTGGCCGAGGCAGAAGCGTGTCTGCGCGAGCACCGTGCCGCCGGGTTGATGCATCAGGGTGCACGGCTTGCGGACCCCGAGCGGATCGATATCCGCGGGCCGGTGACCAGCGGCCGCGACGTATTTCTGGATGTGGGCGTGGTGCTGGAAGGCCGGGTCGAGCTCGGCGATCGGGTCCAGGTCGGGCCTTATTGCGTGATCCGCGATTCGATCCTCGAGGCCGACACGGTGGTGCTGCCGCACAGTGTGATCGAGAACAGCCACGCCGGACCGGGCTGCAGCATCGGTCCATTCGCACGTCTGCGGCCCGGTACGCGTCTGGCGGCAAAGGCCAAGGTCGGCAATTTTGTCGAGATCAAAAACACCGAGCTCGGCGAGGGCAGCAAAGCCAGCCATCTCAGCTATGTCGGCGACACGACGGTGGGTCGGGACGTGAACATCGGCGCCGGCACCATTACCTGTAACTACGATGGCGCCAACAAACACCGCACTGTGATTGGCGATCGCGCCTTTATCGGCTCCGGCGTGGAGCTGGTGGCCCCGGTGGACGTCGGTGCCGACGCGACCATCGGCGCCGGCTCGACCCTCGGTAAGGACGCGCCCGCCGGCGAGCTGACGGTGGCCCGCGCCCGGCAGAAAACGATCTCCGGCTGGAAGCGGCCGGAGAAGAAGAAATGTTGATTTGAGGAGCGGTGCACGGAAACTACGATAGCCGCTGGCCATACTGATTATTTACCCGGAGCAAGACTCGACATGTGTGGAATCGTAGGCGCAATAGCGGAACGAAATGTCGTCCCGATCCTGCTCGAGGGTCTGAGGCGTCTGGAATACCGCGGTTACGACTCCGCTGGCATCGCGGTGCTGACCGGGAACAACGGTATCGAGCGCAATCGGGCCGAAGGCAAAGTACAGCGCCTGGCGGAGAGCCTGGAGCAGAAGCCGTTAAACGGTCTCAGCGGCATCGCCCACACACGCTGGGCGACTCACGGTGCACCGAGCGAACGCAATGCTCACCCGCAGATGTCCCGCGGCCGCATCGCTCTGGTCCACAACGGGATCATCGAGAACTTCGAGACGCTGCGCGACGAGCTGATCGGGCGCGGCTATGCGTTGGAGTCGGAGACCGACACGGAGATCGTGGCCCATCTGATTGGCGAGGCCATGGAAGAGACCGGCAATCTGCTCGAGGCCGTAAAAACAACGGTAGAGCAGTTGCAGGGCGCCTATGCGTTGGCGGTGATGGCCAAGGACGACCCGGACTGTATTGTCGCTGCGCGCCAGGGCTGCCCGGTGGTGGCCGGTATCGGTATCGGCGAGTGCTTTGTCGCCTCCGATGTCTCGGCGCTGCTCCCCGTGACCCGTCGTTTCCTGTTCCTGGAGGAGGGTGATATCGCCTGTGTCAGCCGGCTCGGCGTGGACGTCTACGATGCCGCCGGCAAACCTGCGCGACGTCCGATCAGGGAAAGCGAGCTGGCTGCGGATTCCATGGAGCGCGGTCAGTACCGCCATTACATGGAGAAGGAAATCCACGAACAGCCGCGGGCGGTGGCCGAGACCCTGGAAGAGCGTCTCGGCGGCGGCCGCGTGCTGGCTCAGGCCTTCGGCCCCGGATCAGCGGAGATTTTTGCCCGCACCCGTGCGGTGCAGATCGTCGCCTGCGGCACCAGCTACCATGCGGGGCTTGTCGCCCGCTATCTGATCGAGAGCCTGTGTGGCATCCCGTGCATGGTCGAGATCGCCAGCGAATATCGTTATCGGCAGCCAGTGGTGCCGGAGGACACACTCTACGTGACCATCTCCCAATCCGGTGAGACCCTGGACACGCTCGAGGCGCTACGCGCGGCTCGCGAGATGGGCTATCTCGCGATCCTCGGTATCTGCAACGCGCCGGAGAGCGCCCTGGTCCGCGAGTCGGACCTGGTGTTGATGACCCGGGCGGGTCCGGAGATTGGCGTCGCCTCGACCAAGGCGTTTACCACCCAGCTTGCTGCCCTCAACTTGCTCGTTTTGTCATTGGCTCGCTGCCGCGGCATGGACGAAGACAATGAGCGCGAACTGGTGACCCAGCTCCAGACCTTGCCGGCACTGCTGGAAGAGATCCTGCAGATGAACGAGGCCATCGAGAGCCTGGCCGAGCGTTTTGTCGACAAGGAGCATGCGTTGTTCCTTGGCCGTGGCATCCAGTACCCGATCGCGATGGAGGGTGCGCTCAAGCTAAAGGAAATCTCCTATATCCACGCCGAGGCCTACCCGGCCGGCGAGCTCAAGCATGGTCCGCTGGCGCTGGTCGATGCTGACATGCCGGTCGTCACCGTGGCGCCGAACAATGCACTGCTGGAAAAATTGAAGGGCAACCTCCAGGAAGTGCGCGCCCGCGGCGGTGAGCTGATCGTGTTCGCCGATCCGGACGTCGGCATGGAGCCTGCCGACGGGATCTTCGTGATGGAGATGCCGCGTCACATCGGCTCGTTCCAGGCGCCGATCGCGTTCACGTTACCGCTGCAGTTGCTGTCCTATCACGTCGCGGTTCTCAAGGGCACCGATGTCGATCAACCGCGCAATCTCGCCAAGTCGGTTACCGTCGAGTAACAGGACGCCGGATGGAGGTCGACGACTCGCGTAGCCGGACCTGACCCGGAGGTTTATGCTTTGCGGCGGGGGAGCCTGGCCCATCAACCACCATCACATCGCGGAATCTGCTTGAACTCTGCAACCAAAATCAAAGTGGCGGCCAACGACCACCTGCCGTTTGGTCAATCACTGCTCGGGCGTATCTTCCTGTTCGGTGCGATCCCCAGCATGCTGGTGATGGCGGTCGTTCTGGCTTATGTGTCATCGACCATGCTGGCCCGACAACGGGCTCAGGTAGAGGAGCAGATTCTGCTGCGCGCCGAGGAAGTGGCGGCCGAGGTGGAGCGCGGTAATACCCGTGCCACGATGACGGTGCGGGTGATGGCATTCGCGCAGACCAGCGGTGAATTCGGGCGCCGTGTGGAATCGACCGAGTATGCTCGTCGCGTGCTCGAGGAATTTCCCGAGTTCACCGGCTCATATTTCGGTTATGAGCCGAATGCCGATCAGGACGACGCGGCTTTCCGCGATAGTCCCGAAGCCGCTCCGATCCGCGCCGGTCTGGGTGCCGATGGACGTTTTTTGCCTTACTGGTACAGGGATCATGACGACCCGTCGAAGATACTTCTCGAACCGCTGGTGGATATGGAGACCAGTCTCTACTACCAGGGTGTAAAAGACCTGTTTCTTGAATCCGGGCGAGCGCAATTTCTGGTCACCGAGCCCTATGTCTACGAGGGCAAGATGATCGTCGAACAGGTCTACCCGATCGTGATCAACGGCCGGTTCCAGGGCATTGCCGGGGTCGATCGGGCACTCGAGGACATCGGCACATTCCTGCAGGCGGTCAGGGACAGAGAAAACCTCGATCTGTTCCTGATCAGTCGTCAGGGGCGGTTTATCGCTGCCAGCCTCCACGGCAATGAAGATCTGCAGGCCCGGGGTCTTGCGGAAACGCCATACGGCGAGATCATGGGGCCGTTCTACGCCCGCAACGACGAAACCGGCATGGTGCTTGCCGATGATCCGCTCACGGGTCAGCCGAGCTATTTTGCGTCGGCCCCGATTCCGACCGGGCAATGGCTGCTGATAGTGAGACAAAATCAGGACGTCGCGCTGGCTGCGGTCGAAGCGTCGATCGTGCCGACGCTGCTCGTCGCGCTGCTGGGATTGTTGGTTTCCGTGCTTATCTCCGCCGTCATCGTCCGCGGCGCCGTACGGCGTATCCGCAAGGCAGTGGCTGCCGCGGATCTGGTCGCGGCAGGGACGTCGTGCTCGGAAATCAGTCTGGACGAAGGCAAGGATGAAGTGGGCCGGCTGAACCGGAGCCTGAATCATGTGCTGGATTCTCAGCGCCAGGTCCGCAATGTTTGTGCCGCGATAGCCGAGGGCGATTACACCAAGCGGGTACCGCCGCGCAGCGATCAGGATGTGCTGGCGCTGGCCATCAATGAGATGGCGGATCGTCGCAGCAAGGCTGACGCGGAATTGCGCGAAAACGAAGCCCGGTTCCGCTCGCTCTATGAGCAGACCTCGGAGCCGTTCCTGATCATCGATGAAAGCGGCATCGTCGATTGTAATGCGGCCGCGGTGGCACTGTTCGGGTTTGACGAGAAACAGGCGCTTGTCGGCAGGATCCCCTATGCGCCCCCGATCTCGCCGGAGTTTCAGGCATCTGGGCTGTCGTCGCAGGAGGCGGGCGCGCAACATATTGCCGAGGCCTACGGCAGTGGCCATGCGTTGTTCGAATGGCAGCATCTGCGTCCCGACGGCAGCACCTTCACCGCGGAGGTCAGCCTGAGCCCGATGCCGCTGCTCGGCGAGAAGATGGTGTTCACGGTCATCCGTGACCTCACCGAGCGCAAGCGGATAGAGCAGGAGCTTGACCAGGCCCGGGCGGAAGCGGAGTCCGCGAATCGCGCCAAGAGCGCGTTCCTGGCCAACATGAGCCATGAGTTGCGGACACCGATGAACGCGATTATCGGCTACAGCGAGATCCTGCAGGAGGATCTGGAGGACGCCGGCCAGGAGGACGCGCTGCCTGACGTCAAGCGTATCCATCAGGCGGGTCGGCACCTGCTGTCCCTGATCAACGACATCCTCGATCTGTCGAAGGTCGAAGCCGGCCGCATGGATCTGTATCTGGAGCGTTTTGATGTCGCGGAGATGATCGACGATGTCGTGGCGACGGCCGCGCCGCTGGTCAAGGACAAGAACAACCGACTGGTCACCGACCTGCAATCTGATCTTGGCGCAATGCGCGCAGATCTGACCAAAGTGCGACAGACTCTGTTCAATCTGATCAGCAATGCCGCCAAATTCACCCGGGACGGCACGATCACGCTGGCGGTGGCTCGGCACTCGGCCGAGGATGGCGACTGGATCGAGATGAGCGTCGCGGATACCGGGATCGGCATCCCCGAAGACAAGCTCGAGCACATCTTCGAAGAGTTTAGTCAGGCGGATGCATCGACCACGCGGGAATTCGGTGGCACCGGTCTGGGTCTGGCGATAACACGACGCTTTGTGCAGATGATGGGTGGCGATATCAGCGTAGAAAGCGATCCCGGCCGGGGCTCGAAATTTATCGCACGTTTGCCCGCCAAAGTCGATGCGCTGGAGGCCGCCCGGGCTACGGCCGGCGCACCTGAAGCTGGGCCCGATGGCTCCGGGCGTTCCGGGCTGGCAGAAGCCGAGTCAGCGCCCGCGGAGGATGCAGACGGCGATCTGGTGCTGGTGATCGAGGACGACCCCGAGTCCAGGGAGCTACTTCGCAGAACGTTGAACAAGGAGCATTTCCGTGTCGCCACCGCAAATGATGGCGAGGAGGGGCTGCGTCTGGCCGCGGAACTCAAACCCGATCTGATAACGCTCGACGTGATGATGCCCGGTCGCGACGGCTGGAGCGTCCTGCGTCAGCTAAAGGCGGATCCGGAACTCGCCGGTATTCCGGTGGTGATGGTGACCATGGTCAGCGACAAAAAGCTCGGTTATGCGCTCGGTGCCGATGAGTTCCTGACCAAGCCCATCGATCGTGACGCATTAAGCAAAGTGCTGAGCCATCTGGCCCGAGCAGACCAGGCGCCGATTCTGCTGGTCGATGACGAAGCTGAAGCTCGCCAGTTGATGACGCGGCAGCTGGAGGCTCTGAACTGGGACGTGGTAGAAGCCGCCGATGGCGAGGAAGCGCTGCAGCGCGCGACTGAGCGCACCCCGGCGCTGGTCCTGCTCGACCTGATGATGCCGGTGATGGATGGCTTCGAATTCCTCGAGCACTTCCGGGCGATAGATGCATTCGCTGACATACCCGTGGTGGTGGTTACCGCGAAAGACCTGAGTGATGCGGAGATGCGCAGCTTACGCAGCAAGGCGGAGCAGGTGCTGAGCAAGGGCCACTACACACGCGAGCAACTCGTCGCCCAGGTCCGCGCCGGTATAAGCAAGGGTCAGCAGGACCGTGGCTGAGACCGGTCCTGGACAGCGGATTGGTTAGCGGCGCTGCGACGATGGCATTTGTGGACAGATTCGACGCGGTCATTTTCGATCTCAATGGCACTCTGGCCGAGGATTTTGATCGCTTCGGGCCCGGCCAGGATTACGCCATGACATATCGTCAGCTGGGCGGCAGCGCTCTGGCGCCCCAGCCCCTTACCAAGCTTGTCGACTCGCTTATGACGCGCATTCTGCGTCGCTACGAAGACGGGCCGCCAGACCCGTTTCCGAGTCTGGCGGAATTTCTAGCGGAGATGGCTGAGGCGCCAGCCGCCGAGGCGGAGCGGATCGACGCGTTGGTTGCGGAGCATGAGCGGGGCACGATCCCCCGTGTCCGTGTCCAGCTCCTCGAGGCACTCCGGCGAAACCATCGCCTGGGTCTGATCAGCGATCTGTGGGCGTCGTCGGGCTGTTATCGGCGATACCTGGATCAGCTGGGCCTGAGCGCGATGTTCGGATCCATGGTGTTCTCCTGCGAGCATGACGCGGTCAAGCCGGGTCCGCGACTGTTCCAGACCGCGCTCAGTGAGCTGGGGGTTGCGCCCGAACGCGCGGTGTTTGTCGGCGATCACGAAAGCCGTGACATCCTCGGCGCCGCGGCATGCGGGATGTCCACGGTATGGATCGATGCCGCGGGGTGTGGGCCGACGGTGGCCAGCCCGGATCGTGTGGTGGTCTCGCTGGAAGCGCTGCCGGATCTGGTCTAGGCGGCTTGTGCCCGCAGCTGCCGCAGGCGATCGGCAACGAGACTGCGTACCCGTTCCACCGATTCCCCATCGGCCAGGATACAGGGGGGGTGGCGGCGTAGCAGCGGCCAGCGCTCGCCACGCAACACGCGTTTCAGATAAAAAATATTTTTATCCAGTGAGACCATATACGGATTACGGCCGTTGAAGACCGCCTTCATGCAGCGGTGGACGCCGCCGAAGTCGTGGTCGAGACGGCGCGTGCATTGGGTCTCGTAGAAATCCAGCGTATTGCGCAGCAGATCCAGACCAGAACGATAGCGGGTAACGAGATGCCCCTGGGGATCCAGATACATCGCGATGCCGCCCAGCACGAACTCGGGGAACAGCCGATCGCGGCATTTTTCCAGATAGCAACGATCGGCCATCTGTGCCATCAGGTCGGCGGTGCCGAGCAGATGGCCTAGCGTCCGGTCCTTGCGATTGGCGATGTGGATCTGCGAGAAGTCCACCTCGTAACCGGTGTAATGCACGATCTGACGGGCCATCGGCGTGGCCGCGCCGAGACCGTTTTCGGCCAGGTAACGCTCGAGGAATATTGCGCTGCGCGTGACGTGGCTGCGGGTGAATTCCGCGCCGTGGAGATGTCCCTCGTCTGCGGCGTGCCGGATATAGCCGGAATCGTGCAGCAGTGAGGTGATGATCCCGATCATCGCGCGGCCGGCGCCGAGCTGTTCGGCGCGTGAGTGGGTCTGCTCGTAACCCTTGATCAGACGCGCCATGGCCAGGGTCATGTCGAGTGTGTGCTGGATATCGTGATAGACGGTGTCGCAGCCTAGATAACCCGGTGTCCGTCCACGGAACAGATCGTCGAAATCACGGAACGCCTTGCGCAGCGGATTCCACTGCCCGTTCGGATAGAGATCGACGAAGATGTCGTGGACAGCTTCGCTGACGGCGCGCCAGGAGGAGACCTGGACGGTATTCGTAATGTCGTGGTCGCTGCGCCGGAAGCGGAGGGAAACGACTCGGGCCTCACCGGATTCGTCTTCCATAATAGGCCGAGTCTAAATGAGCTGCCGGGGGGTCGCCATGACGGCTCGGCGAATCTGTGACCGGGGTCACATGATCAGACGCTCAGGCCTGAAAATCGGCAGTAACCGGCGCGTGGTCGGATGGTCGGTCCCACTCCCGCGGCTCTTTGTCGATGGCCGCGGCCGAGCATTGCTCAGCCATGCGCGCGCTGGCCAGGATCAGGTCGATGCGCAGACCCCGATTGCGGGGAAAGGCCGCCGCCCGGTAGTCCCACCAGCTAAAATAGTTGTCCTCTTGCGGAAACAGGCGGAAGCAGTCCTGCAGGCCCAGGGCCATGATCTCGCGCAGCGCGGTGCGCTCGGCGTCGCTGACCAGCACCTGGCCCTCCCATGCCTGCGGGTCATAGACATCGCGATCTTCCGGCGCGATGTTGAAATCGCCCATGACCAGCATCTTCGGCGAGTGGGCCAGCTCAGCCGCGAGGAAATTCTTTACTGCGGTCAGCCAGCGGAGTTTGTATTCATACTTCTCCGAACCCACCGCCTGGCCGTTGGGCACATAGAGATTGAACACGCGGATATCGCCGATGGTCGCGCCGACGATGCGTCGCTGGGGGTCATCTTCAAGACCGGGAATATCCGTGACCACATCGGCCGGCTCCAGGCGCGACAGCAACGCCACGCCGTTGTAGGTCTTCTGACCGTTGAACAGCAGGCGATAACCCGCGGTCTCGAGTTCGTCCCGGGGGAAGTCCGGATTCTGCAGCTTGGTCTCCTGCAATCCGAGTATGTCGGGGCGTTCGTCCTGGAGCCATCGCAGCACCTGGGGCAGGCGCACGCGCAGGGAATTGACGTTCCAGCTGGCTACTTTCATCGAAGATCCCCGGAGGATTCGCCCGCGATGCCCGCGTGCCGCAGCAGCGCATCTGGTTGTGGCCTGCGGCCACGGAAGGCGACGAAGGTATCCATCGCGTCTACACTGCCTCCGACCTCCAGTACCGCCTGCAGGAATCGACGTCCGGTCTCGGGATTCAGCACCCCGGTTTCCTCGAACGCGGCGAACGCATCCGCCGACAGCAGCTCCGCCCACTTGTAACTATAGTACCCGGCCGCGTAGCCGCCGGCGAAGATGTGCGAGAAGCCGTTGGCGAATCGATTGGTTTCCGGATAGGGCACGACCGCGACTTGATCCCGGACTTCCTCCAGCGTCTGCTTTATCTCAGCGGTTGATAGCGTGTGATCTGCCGCGTGGATGCGAAAGTCGAACAACGCGAATTCAAGCTGCCGCACCATCTGCATGCCGGACTGGAAGTTACGGCTGGCGAGCAGCCGCTCAAGCAAGTCTGCCGGCAGCGGTTCGCCGCTCTGGTAATGGCCGGAGATGGTCGGTAACACGTCCGCCTGCCAGGCGAAGTTCTCCATAAACTGGCTCGGCAGCTCCACCGCGTCCCAGGCCACGCCGTTGATCCCGGAGACGCTGGGATAGTCCACCCGGGTCAACAGATGATGCAGCGTGTGGCCGAACTCGTGGAACAGGGTCACTACCTCGTCATGGGTCAGCAATGGCGGCCGCTCACCGGTGGCCGGCATAAAGTTGCAGACCAGAAACGCGACCGGTCGATCGAATTGGCCGCCAAGCTGAGCCCGGCCCACACAGTCGTCCATCCAGGCGCCGCCACGCTTGCGCCGGCGCGCGTAGAGGTCCACATAGAACCCACCCCTGGGCCCGTCAGCATCCGAGACTTCGTAGTAGCTGACGTCGTCGTGCCAGGTTTCCATCCCCGCTACGACAGCGATACGGATACCGAACAGGGTCTCTACCAGCGCGAACATGCCCTGCATCACCCGGTCGACAGGGAAATAAGGCCGCAAAGCATCGTCCGAAATGGCGTAGCGCTGCTGGCGCAGCCGTTCGGCGTAATAGGGCACATCCCAGGCTTGCAGCGTGCGCCCGGCAAATGTCTCGATCTCGGCAAAATCCCGCTCTGCCGCCGGATGGCTGCGTACGGCCAGATCCTCGAGGAAACCCAGCACCTCGCCAGTCTCCTCGGCCATCTTTGTGGCCAGCGAATATTCGGCGAAACTGGCGTATCCCAGCAGACTGGATGCTTCATGACGAGCCGCCAGGATTTGCTCCATGATCTGCGTGTTATCCCAGCGCCCGGCGTGGGGACCGATATCCGAGGCGCGCGTCGTCCACGCCTGGTAAAAGTCGCGCCGCAACGCGTCGCTGCGGGCGTGGCTCAGCACCGCATGATAGGTCGGGAAGTCCAGCTCGAGCAGCCATCCCTTGAGATCCTTGGCCGTTGCCGTGGACCGCGCGCGTTCTTTCACATCCGATGGCAGTCCGTCCAGCTCGCCGCCGTCGGTGATCTGACGGGACCAGGCGTTGGTGGCGTCGAGCAGGTTCTCCTCGAACTTCGCCTGCAGCGTGGACAAGTCCTGCATCAGCGCACGGAATCGCGCCTTCTCCGGGGCGGCCAGCGCAACGCCAGAGAGACGGAAATCCCGCAGCCGGTGTTCGATGACCTTGCGCTGCGCCGGCTCGAGACCGGCATCGACGTCGGAGACGGATCGATAGGCCCGGAACAAATCCTCGTTTTGACCCAGCTCAGTGCTGTAGTCGCTGAGCTTGGGCAGACAGCGGTTGTAGGCCTCCCGCAGCGGCTCGGAGTTGACCACCGCGTTCATGTGGCCGATGGGCGCCCATACCCGTCCGAGACGGTGGCCCATACGTTCCAGTGGTTCGACGACGCTGGTCCAGCTCGCCTCCGATCCGTGCAGCAGCGACTGTAGCGCCGCGCGATTTTCGGCCAGCACCTGATCCACGGCCGGCTCCACGTGTTCCGGTCGGATAGCGCTGAAACGGGGCAGATCTGAGAGTTCGAGCAAAGGGTTATTCATAGGTATTTCGGCGATGATCGTGAAAATGAAAGGTAATGATATCAGGGCCGGTTGCGATCTTTCGCCTGTCCTACAGTAAACTCAGCGGTCCATATCCGAAGCCCATCGGGAGCGCCAAATGGAGACTGCATTCGACCTGATCGTGATCGGCGGAGGCAGCGGCGGCCTCGCCGCCGCCCAGCGCGCAACCGAGTATGGCGCGAGCGTGGCTCTGATCGAATCCGGGCGTCTCGGTGGCACCTGCGTCAATGTCGGCTGCGTGCCAAAGAAAGTCATGTGGAACGCCGCGTCCATCGCCCATGTGATTGAAGAGGCGGCCGGGTATGGTTTTTCGATCAGCAGGCGGGGTCATGACTGGAATGAATTAAAGCTCAAGCGCGACGCATATGTGGCGCGCCTGAACGGTATCTATGCCCGTAACCTCGAACAAAAGAACATCACCACGTTCGAGGGTCGCGCGCGGTTTCTTGGCCCGCACAAGGTGGGCCTATCCGGCCACACACTAACGAGTCCGCATGTGGTTATCGCCACCGGCGGTTACCCCATCGTGCCGGATGCACCCGGAGCGGATCTGGGGATTACCTCGGATGGGTTTTTCGAACTCGAGCAGCGACCGGAGCGGGTGCTGATTGCCGGCAGCGGCTATGTCTCGGTGGAACTGGCCGGCGTATTCAGATCCCTCGGCAGTGAGGTCACCGTACTCACGCGCAAGGACGGCGTGTGGCGCAGCTTTGATCCGATGCTGCGCGAGAGCCTGATGGACGCGATGGCGAGAGACGGTATCGAGGTGGTGACCCGGGCGGTACCGCTGGCCGTTTCGGGCAGCGCAGGCCAGATCGATCTCGAGACCGAGGATGGCCGTCATTTCAGCGGCTACGATTGTCTGCTTTGGGCGGTAGGGCGCAGTCCCGCCAGCACGGATCTGGCGCTGGCCAACGCGGGAGTAAGGATGGACGCGGCCGGGTTCGTGCCGACCGACGACTATCAGAACACCAATGTGGACGGTATCTATGCGCTGGGTGATATCACCGGTCGCGAGGCGTTGACACCGGTGGCGATCGCCGCGGGCCGGAGGCTGGCGGACCGGGTGTTCGGCGGGATGACAGACCGTCATCTGGATTACGCCAACATCCCGACGGTGATCTTCAGCCATCCACCGATCGGCACGGTCGGGATGACCGAGCCGGAGGCCCACGCCCGCTATGGCGAGGCGGTCAATACCTACACATCCCGGTTTGTGCCGCTGTACCAGTCCATGTTCGAGGACAAGAGCCAGACCGCGATGAAGCTCATCACCGCCGGTGCAGAGGAGAAAGTCGTCGGCTGTCATGTGATCGGTCCGGGCGCGGATGAAATGATGCAGGGTTTTGCCGTGGCCATCCGTATGGGCGCGCGCAAGCAGGATCTGGATGACACCGTGGCGATCCATCCGACCAGCGCCGAAGAGCTCGTGACTATGAGACAGGTACAGGGAGGGTGAAATTGAGAGCTTTTGGCAGTCACAGGCCGGTGGCCGGGCGCCGCGTCTATGTGGATCCGATGGCGGTGGTGATCGGCCAGGTCACGCTGGGCGATGATGTCTCCCTGTGGCCGGGTACGGTGGTGCGTGGAGATGTGAACGAGATCCATATCGGTCAACGCAGCAATATCCAGGACGGCAGCGTGCTGCACGTGACCCATGATGGGCCGTATTCGCCCGGCGGGCTGCCGCTGTTGATCGGCGACGATGTCACGGTCGGGCACCAGGTCACGCTGCACGCCTGCGAAATCGGCGACCGCTGTCTGATCGGCATGACCAGCTGCATCATGGACGGGGCAGTGCTGGAAGACGATGTGCTGATCGCCGCCGGCAGTCTGGTGGCGCCCGGCTATCGTCTGAGCGCCGGTTCCCTGTATCGGGGCCGGCCGGCGAAACGGGTGCGCGATCTGGAAGAGGACGAGTTCGAAATGCTGCGTTATTCGGCAGCGCATTATGTGCGGCTGAAGAATCGTTATCTCGGCACCAGCTGAACCTCGGTCCTAAGCCAGAAGTCTGCGTATTTCCACCAGCACCGGAGCGGTGTCCGGACGCACGCCTCGCCACAGCTGGAACGACTCCGCGGCCTGTTCCACCAGCATGCCCGTGCCGTCGGCGATAGCGCCGGCCCCATGCGCCGTGGCCCAGGCGAGGAACGCCGTGGGCCCGGCCTGATACATCATGTCGTAGCAAAAAGTGTTCGCTCCGATTACGGAATCCGGGAGCGGTGGCACGGTCTGGTCGAGGCTGGCCGAGGTGGCGTTGATGATGACATCGAACGCACCATCGATGGCCTGATATCCCACGCCGGCGATCGGGACTTCGCCGCGGAATTGCTCAGCCAGCGTCGCGGCCCTGGACACGGTGCGGTTGGCGACCACGATCTCCGACGGCCCTGCCGCAGCAAGCGGCGCCAGCGTTCCGCGTGCCGCGCCGCCGGCGCCCATCAGCAAGATCCGTCGGCCCTCCAGCGCGACATCCAGGTTCATCCGCAGATCGGCGACCAGACCGGCGCCGTCGGTGTTGTCCCCCAGCACCGGGCCATCTTCCGGCCAGGCCAGGGTGTTGACCGCAGCAGCGAGCCGGGCGCGCTCGGTTAGCCGGTCGGCGTAGTCGCAGGCATCGACCTTGTAGGGCAGGGTGACATTGAGACCGCGCCCACCACGCTGGCGGAATGACCTCACCGCCTCAACAAAATGGCCCGGGGTCGCGTCGATCAGCTCGAATTCAATCTGCTGACCGATCTGCTCGGCAAATCGACGCTGGATCAGCGGCGAGCGGCTATGGGCGACCGGATGGCCCACCACACCGTAGAGCTCGGGTTGGTCCGCGTTCATCACTCCCGCAGCCAGGCGGCTGCCTGGCTGGCGTAATAGCTGAGGATCCCATCCGCGCCGGCGCGCTTCATCGATAACAAGGCTTCCAGCACGACGCTGCGTTCGTCCAGCCAGCCGTTGGCCGCGGCGGCCTTGAGCATCGAGTATTCGCCGCTGACCTGATAGACGAACGTCGGCACGCCAAGTTCCGATTTCACCCGACGCACGATATCCAGGTACGGCATGCCCGGCTTGACCATAAACGCATCAGCGCCTTCGGCGATATCGAGAGCTACTTCGCGGATCGCCTCGTCACTGTTGCCGGGATCCATTTGATAGCTGTATTTGTTGCCGCCGGCCAGGTTGACTGCCGAGCCCACCGCATCCCGGAACGGGCCATAAAAACTCGATGCGTACTTGGCCGAGTAGGCCAGGATCGCAGTATTGACGTGGCCGTGCTGTTCCAGCGTCTCGCGGATACGGCCGACGCGTCCATCCATCATGTCGGATGGGGCGACGATATCGGCGCCAGCCTCGGCATGGGATCTGGCCTGACGCACCAGGGCCTCGACGGTCACATCGTTGAGCACGTAGCCGGTGTCATCGATGATGCCGTCCTGACCGTGGGTGGTGAACGGGTCCAGCGCTACATCGGTGATCACGCCCAGCTCGGGCCAGCGGGATTTCAGTGCCCGCGCTGCGCGCTGGGCCAGGCCTTCGGGATTCCAGGCTTCGCGTCCATCTTCGGATTTGGCCTCCGGGGGGGTCACCGGGAACAGAGCGACCGCGGGGATGCCTAAGGAGAGTAAGTTCTCAGCCTGTCTCAGGAGAAGATCGATGCTCAGTCGCTCCACACCCGGCATGGATTCGACCGCTTCGCGGCGATTTTCGCCATCGAGGACGAACACTGGCAAGATTAGATCGTCCGCCGACAGGGACGACTCCCGCACCAATCGACGCGAGAATTCATGACGGCGCAACCTGCGCATGCGAGACGACGGGAACGATCCGATGGCGGCAGAGCCCATCCGGCTTCTCCTGATTTGCTCCGTGGCGCCGGGAATTTTGGCGCGAATTCTTGGTCAGCGCCACCTCCACGTCTATATTCCGCGTAATAAATTTCCCCCGGGGCCGGTCTAGATCGATGACAGCAGCAAAATCCGAGCTGGAACTCCGACGGGAGTTCAACGAACTCAGCCTGCGTCTGCGGCCAGATCTTTACCGCTATGCGTTCTGGCTCGGCCGTGACCGGCAGCTGGCGGAGGACGTGGTCCAGGAGGCGCTGCTGAGGGGCTGGAAAGCCTTTGGCAAGCTCGAGGATGCGGGCTCGGCCAAGGCCTGGCTGGTAGCCATCGTCCGGCGCGAGTTCGCCCGGACCTTCGAGCGGAAACGACTGGAAACGGTAGATTTCAAGGACTTCGAAGAGCAGTTGAGCTGCGCCGAAGACGATCCCCGCCTCGATGAGATGCGGCACGCGATCTTGGAACTCGACGACGATTACCGCGAGCCGCTGGCGCTGCAGGTATTGATGGGGCACACGGCCCGCGAGATCGCCCAGCTGATGGAATTGAGCGAGGGCGCAGTCCTGACCCGGCTGCATCGGGCGCGAGCCAGATTGAAACAGACGCTGGGTATGGCGCAAGTGGAAGACAAAACGAGCACTGATGGAACACGTGGATAAAAATCTGCGAGACGACAAGGCCAGATCCCGCGGTGATGACGCATTCGAATCACTGCTGGAGCGCGCGTTGCGTATCGACGTGCCTGCCATCGGGTCTCCGGTCGCCCGGCAGCGACCACGCCGCTGGCTGTCGATCGCGGTGGCCGCGAGTGTCTTTGTCGCTGTCGGCGTGACGATCGCTAATTTCTACGACGCCCGCTACTTCAGTGGCGGCGATCTGGCCACCGATGTGGTCGCCCATATGCATCACGAGCCGGGTTCCCTGAGGCGCACCAGGTCGCTGGTCGGGAGCGGCGAATTCGACCAGGTCTTGCTCAGGGCGGGCGCGCGTTTGTCGGTGACGCCTTCTGCAGTCACTTACGTTCGGCTGTGCCCGTTCCGCGGTCACATGGTGGCCCATTTTGTGGTCCAGGCCAGGCATGGGCCGGTCACCGTGTTGTTGTTGCCTGATGAGCGGGTCGACACACGTGTTGCTTTGGACGAAGACGGATTCATCGGCACCATCGTGCCGCTGGAAGACGGCGGTAGCATCGCCGTCGTGGGTGAGGCTGATGAAGACATCAGCGAAGTGAGGGATCAGGTAGCCAATGCGCTGCGTTGGCGGCTGTGATAGCACCCCTGACCAGGGGTAATTGTTGTCCCGCAAGGGGCTTGTTCCGATAGGAGAAAGAGAGCATGAGCGAGAAAACCATCAAACCCGTTTCCCTGGCTGTCGGCGCTGCGCTGGCGACTTCCCTGACCGGGGTGTCCGTGGCTAACGCCGACACCACTCCGTTCGCGATGACCGCGCTGAGCAGCGGCTACATGGCTGATGCCCACATGGGTGAAGGCAAGTGTGGCGAAGGCAAATGCGGCGGCGAAAAGGGCGACGAAGCCAAGGGTGAAGAAGGCAAGTGCGGCGAAGGCAAGTGCGGTGGCGAGAAGGGTGACGAAGGTAAGTGCGGCGAAGGCAAGTGCGGTGGCGAGAAGGGTGAAGAAGGCAAGTGCGGCGGAGAGAAGGGTGACGAGGGCAAATGCGGCGAAGGCAAGTGCGGCGGCAGCTCCTGATCCTATCCGTTACAGGCCCTGCCTAGGGCACTGACGGCAAACCCCGGCCGGGTGACTGGCCGGGGTTTGCTCTTTCTGACAACCCGATGTGTGGTGATGGCTAAAGCATCCAGAGAAACGCAACGTTGTCCCTGGGCGCTCGGTGTCAGCCAGGCCTATCTCGATTATCACGACCGCGAATGGGGCGTGCCGGTTCGTGACGACCGTCGCCAGTTCGAATTCCTCACCCTCGAAGGCGCCCAGGCCGGGCTGTCCTGGTCCACGATCCTGCACAAACGCGACGGCTATCGGCGCGCGTTCGCCGACTTTAATTCCGAAAAGGTAGCGCGTTTCACGCCGCGCCGGATCGAGAAACTACTTCAGGATCCCGCCATCGTGCGCAACCGGCTAAAGGTTTCATCCACCGTGAGCAACGCCCGAGCCTTCCTTGCAGTGCAAGAGGAATTCGGCAGCTTTTGCGACTACCTGTGGGAATTTGTCGACGGCGTTCCGGTGCAGAATCGCTGGCGCCGCCAGCAGGATGTGCCCGCATCGACGCCACTATCCGACCGCATCAGCAAGGACCTGAAGCGGCGAGGTTTCCGTTTCGTCGGCAGCACCATCGTCTATTCTCATCTGCAGGCAACCGGACTGGTCAACGACCACCTGCTGGATTGTTTCCGCTACGAGGCGTGTCGGCACGCTAAGCTATAATCCGGCCCGCGCTGGCCTGCGACCGCGCGACGTCCCTGTCACAGCGAGGAGATTCCCATGCACCCTGTCATCACCGGTGTCACCGCGGCGCTGATCAGCCTGTTGTTCCTGGCCTTATCGGCGCGTGTCGCCAGCCTCCGACACAGCGGGAAAATCGGTATCGGAGATGGTGGGAACAAGATCCTCAGCCGGGCTATCCGTGCCCACGGCAATCTGGCCGAGTACGCGCCGTTTATTCTGCTGTTGATGTTGTGCTACGAAATGAGCGGCGGTGCTCGCTGGCTGCTGATCACCAGCGGTGCGGCATTCCTGATCGCCAGGATCCTGCATGCACAGGGACTCCTGCGTACCGCGGGCACCTCATTCGGCCGATTCTGGGGCGTGGTGCTGACCTGGGGCGTGATGTTCGTGCTGGCGCTGGCCAATCTCGGCAAATTGTTCTGAATTGCCGGCTCAGTTCGGCCCCGGGCTGGCACCAGATTCCCGCGCAAACACCTGGCTGTCGTCCCGGAATGATTTGAATTCCAGCGCGTTGCCCGCGGGATCACGCAAGAAAAGCGTGGCTTGTTCTCCGGCCCGGCCCGGGAAACGGACCTTCGGGCCGATCAGGAACTCGGTGCCACACGCCTCCAGCCGGGCAGCCAGTGACTCCCACTCATCCCATGCCAGGATCAGCCCGAAGTGCCGGGCCGGCACCCGATCGCCGTCCACGGCGTTGGCATCAGCAACATCCATGGACGCCACCAGATGGGCCGTGATCTGGTGACCCCGGAAATCGAAATCGATCCAGCGCGGCGCCTCGCGGCCGACGCCACATCCGAGCACGGTGGTATAAAAATCCCGCGCCGCCTCCAGATCAGTGACCGGAAACGCCAGATGAAATCGAGACTGTGAGCGGCTCAAGGTTTCAATCCGAGCCAGTTCCGGGGTCGCAGAAAATCCTCGTACAAGACAGCTTCCGGTGACCCTGGATCCGGTCTCCAGTCATAGCGCCAGCTGACCAGCGGCGGCAGCGACATGAGGATAGATTCCGTGCGGCCGCCTGACTGGAGGCCGAACAATGTGCCGCGGTCATAGACCAGATTGAACTCCACATAGCGGCCGCGCCGATAGACCTGGAAGTCCCGTTCCCGTTCACCAAAGGCGGTGTCACGACGACGCTCAGCGATCGGTCGGTAGCCTGCCAGGAACGCGTCGGCCGTGCTGCGCGAGAAGGCGAAGCTGCGTTCGAAACCCCATTCGTTGAGATCGTCGAAAAACAGACCGCCGGCACCACGGGTCTCGTTCCGATGGCGCAGGAAGAAATATTCGTCACACCACTGCTTGAAACGCGGATACACATCGTCGCCGAATTCGACACAGGCGTCCCTGGCAACGCTGTGCCAGTGGACCGCATCCTCTTCGAAGCCGTAATACGGGGTCAGGTCAAAGCCGCCACCGAACCACCAGACCGGCGTCTCGCCGGGTTTCTCCGCGACAAAGAAACGCCAGTTGCCGTGAGTCGTCGGCACATAGGGATTATGGGGATGCAGCACCATAGACACGCCCATGGCTTTGAAGCCGCGGCCGGCCAGTTCCGGCCGCCGCGCACTCGCTGTTGGCGGCAGGCGCTCGCCATGCACCAGCGAGAAGTTGATCCCGCCTTTCTCGAACAGAGCGCCGTCTTCCAGTACCCGGCTATCGCCCCCGCCACCTTCAGGGCGCTGCCATTGCTCGCGGCGGAAGCGGCCGCCGCCGTCAAGCTGTTCCAGACCGTCGGTAAGCTGGTCGTGGAGCGCGCGCAGCCAGGTCTCTACCGCGCCAATATTTGACTCGTCCACGCTCATCTTTTCCCCCGTTTCTTTTCAGGCCGGCCGCAGCACATCACCTGTGCTGGCGAGGCGGATTTCGGTCGGTCGCGAGTAGCCGCCCACCGTGCCCGGCAGAATTTCGTCGACGACGGAAGCGAACCGGCGGCGCGTCTGCAGGGTGCTGCGCGCCGGTGGCCGTCCGCTACGGTTGGCGCTGGTGGAGACGATAGCCATGTCCGCCGCCCGACACAGCGCCGCGGCGATGGGCTCAGCAGTGACGCGAACGGCGACGCTGCTGCGACCACCCGTGATCCAGGCCGGCACGCCGTTCGTCGCCGCCACGACCCAGGTTACCGGACCCGGCCAGCTGGCCAGCATCCGCTCGCGTTCGGCCGGGGCAGGACGGATATAGGCGTCAAGCTGTTGCACGCTTGCAGCCAGCAGGATTAACCCACTATCGACATTACGGCGCTTTATGGACAAGATCCTTGCCACCGCTTCGGGATCGAGCGGATCGCACCCGAGGCCGAACACTGACTCCGTCGGGTAGGCGACCACGCCGCCATCGCGTAGCGCGCGGGCAGCGCGTTCGACAGCACGCACCCGGCTCATGGCTGCCGGTCAATCACCCGCGTCGAGGGCGACGGACGGTCCGCTGGTCGTCTTGCCTGGCGTTGTGGTCTTGCGGGCAGCTGGCTTCTTGCGCGCCGCGGTTTTCTTTTTCGCTGCCACTTTTTTCTTGGCTGCTTTCTTCTTGGTCGAGGCTTTCTTTGCCGTAGCCTTCTTTGCCGCAGTCTTCTTGCCAGCCTTCTTTTTCGCTCCGGCTTTCTTACGGCCGCGTCGCGCCGGCGCCTTTTCGATCGCCTCCTGGCATTGCTCCAGCGTCAAGGAGGCGGGGTCAACGTCCTTGGGGATCCGGGCATTCTTGTTGCCATCAGTGATATACGGGCCGTAGCGGCCATTTAGCACGCTGATGCCTTGCGCCTCAAATTCCTTGATGATGCGGTTTGCGTCGGCTTCCTTCTTCTCCTTGACCAGCTCCAGCGCGCGTTCGAGAGTGATGCTGAAGGGGTCGTCCTCCGGCTTGAGCGAGACATATTTTTTGCCGTAGCGGACATAGGGACCGAAACGGCCGATGTTGGTCGAGACTTCTTCGCCTTCGGCAGTCTCGCCCAGCGCCCGTGGCAGCTTGAACAGTTCGAGCGCATCGGCCAGCTCGATGGTGTCCATCTTCTGTCCGGGTCTGAGGCCGGCGAACTTCGGTTTCTCGTCGTCGTCCCGGGTGCCGATCTGCACAAACGGCCCGTAGCGACCCATACGCACCGACACCGGCCGGCCCGACTTGGGATCGGTGCCCAGTCCGCGGGCCTGGGCGGCCTCGGCCCTGGTGACGGAGACGGCCTTGTCCTCTACCAGCTCGATAAAGGGCTGCCAGAAGCGTTCCAGCAGCGGCACCCATTCCTCCTCACCACGGGAGATTGCGTCCAGCTCGTCCTCGAGTCGGGCGGTGAAGTCGTAATCCACATAGCGGGTAAAGTGATCGGTCAGGAACCGATTGACGATGCGGCCGATGTCGGTGGGGAAGAACCGGCGCTTGTCCATCTCCACATATTCCCGGTTCTGCAGCGTGGAGATGATCGAAGCATAGGTCGACGGCCGCCCGATGCCATATTCCTCCAGCGTCTTGACCAGGCTGGCCTCGGAGAATCGAGGGGGTGGCTCGGTGAAATGTTGTTCGCTGACGATATCCAGCAGTTTTACCGCGTCGCCCTTTTCCAGCGGCGGCAACAGACGGTCACCTTCGTCGTCGGCCGCGTCATCCCGGCCTTCCATATAGACGGCGCGAAATCCGGGCTTTACCAGCACCGAGCCGGTGGCCCGGAAGCTGGCCAATTCGTCGCCGCCGCGCGCCGGCTTCAGGTCTACGGCAACCGTGTCGAACACGGCGCTCTCCATCTGACAGGCTACCGCGCGCTTCCAGATCAGCTCATACAGACGCGCCTGATCGCGATCCAGATGGGACGCCACGGTGTCCGGATGCCGCGCCGCAGAGGTCGGCCGGATGGCCTCGTGGGCCTCCTGGGCATTCTTCGATTTGGTCCGGTACAGACGCGGTTGTTCCGGTAGATTCTCCTGGCCGAAACGCTCGACGATCACCCCGCGCAACTCCTGCAGGGCCTCGTTGGCCAGCGCCACCGAGTCGGTACGCATATAAGTGATCAAGCCGACCGAACCTTCACCTACGTCGATACCTTCATACAGCCGCTGGGCCGTACGCATTGTCTTCTGCGCGCCAAAGCCCAGCTTGCGCGACGCTTCCTGCTGCAGCGTAGAGGTGGTGAACGGCGGTGACGGGTTGCGGCGGCGCTGCTTGCGTGTGACCCCGGTGACGGCCAGCTGGCCGCCCGCGGCCTCGCGCAGTTTCGCTTCCACGGTTGCCGCGCGTTCGGCATCGGTGATGCTGAATTGCTCGATCTTGCCGCCATCGAACATCGCCAGCCGCGCTTTGAACGGCTGTTCACTCGCCTCGGCGGCCGCTTCGATAGTCCAGTACTCACGCGCCTTGAACTGCTCGATCTCCCGTTCCCGCTCGCAGATCATGCGCAACGCCGGGCTCTGCACGCGGCCCGCGGAGAGACCCTGTTTTATCTTGCGCCACAACAAGGGCGAGAGATTGAAGCCGACCAGATAATCCAGAGCGCGTCTGGCCTGTTGCGCATCGACCAGCTCAGTGGACAACTCCCTGGGCTGGCTCATCGCCTCGTCGATTGCGCTGCGCGTGATCTCGTGAAACACGACACGATGCACCGGCTTGTCTTCCAGCAGCCCGCGCTCCTTGAGGATCTCGTAGAGGTGCCAGGAGATCGCCTCGCCCTCCCGGTCCGGGTCGGTAGCGAGATACAGCGCGTCGGCTTTCTTCAAAGCCCGCGCGATGGCATCGACATGCTTCTGGTTGCGCTCGATGATCTCGTAGCTCATGGCGAAACCATGCGCCGGATCGACCGCGCCTTCCTTCGGTTTCAGATCGCGCACATGACCGTACGAGGCCAGGACCTTGAAATCCTTGCCCAGATATTTTTCCAGCGTCTTCGATTTCGCTGGTGATTCGACGACGATCAGATGCTTGCTCATGTCTCTAAAAAACCCGAGCCGTGGCCATGGCCACGGCTCCTGGATTGACTGTCGATGTCCGCCTAGTGGGCAGCAGTAACTTGATCCTCAAAAACCAGGTCTTCCATGCGGGCGTAGGCCGTCTCCTGGCCAGGCTGACTGAACAAGATCATTAGCACGACCCACTTGATCTGCTCGATGTCGACTTCTTCCGAGCCCAGTGCCATGACGCGGTCGATGACCAGCTCGCGCTGTGCCGGCGACAGAATCCCGATCTGTTCGAGATACATAATGTAGCCGCGACAGGGCGCGTCCAGCCGCATAAATTCCTCTTCGTTGAAGACCCGGATGGCGCGTTCGGTTGGCGACTGCCATGCGGGATCTTCGTCACGGGCGGCGAGGCCGTCGAGCCATTCGAGGGCCTTGTCGATCTCGCCATGATGGAAGCCTGCCCGCTCGAGCTCATCGCGCAGCGCGTTGCGGTCCGGTTCTGGCTCTGTGTCGGCGTCGGTGTACGTCTCGAACAGGTACATCAGGACGTCGAGGACGTTTTCCTTCATATCAGAACCTCTTGCCTGCGCGGGTGTAACGGCCACCCGTTCCGGACTCCACATATCCTTGCAGCTCCAGGATCAGGAGCATGGAGGAAACCTCAGCTGCCGTCAATTTCGTGCGCTCGGCCAGTTGATCCACGCTGACCGGGTCGCTGCCGCAGGCATCCAGCAGTCTTATGTAAGCTGCATCCAGAGCCTCGGGAGATGCTTGCGGATCCTGTTCACTGGTCGCTGGTGTTGGCACATTATCGCCGAGACTGCCCACCAGCGGACCCAGTTCGGCGAGCACATCTTCGGCTGACTCCACCAGTTTGGCACCGTCGCGGATCAGGCGATGGCAGCCACGCGCCATGGGATTATGGATGCTGCCGGGGATGGCGAACACTTCGCGGCCTTGCTCGGCCGCGAGCCTTGCCGTTATCAGGGAGCCACTGCGCAAAGCCGCCTCAACCACCAGCACGCCCAGGGCCAGACCGCTGATCAGCCGGTTGCGCCGCGGGAAGTTGCCGCGCAGCGGGGCTGTGCCAGGGAAGAACTCCGAGACCAGCGCGCCATGCTCCGCGATACGGCCTGCCAACTCAGCGTTGGCCGGGGGATAGGCGACATCGAGACCGGTGCCGCAGACTGCGATGGTCGATTCGCCATCGTCGAGGGCGCCACGATGGGCCTGGCTGTCGACCCCCAGAGCCAGTCCGCTGGTGATCACCAGACCGCAGCGGCTCAGGAATCCCGCGAACGCGAAGGCGTTGTCGCGCCCCCCAGGACTCGGATTGCGGCTGCCGACGACGGCCAGCTGCGGCTCGGCAAGAAGACCGGGATTGCCATCGATGAACAATGCGATCGGGGGGTCCTGGATCCGTCGCAGCAGGGGCGGGTAGTCAGCGGACGCCAGCGTCAGGAGATGGTGGCGTGTTGTATCTGCCTGCAGCCAATCGAGAGCAAGCGCCAGGTCTGTCGCGATCTCCGCTCCGGCCCGGTCAGGATGGGCCGCTAGTCCGATCCTGCGCCACTCATCGGGGCCAGCCGCGGTTGCCTGCTCCGCGCTGCCAAAGTTGTGCAGCAGAGACTCGACGGCGGCCGCGTCTATTCCCGGAGTGCGGGTCAGCTTCAGCCAGGCTTCCAGTTCACTCATTGGCGGACAGGTCTTCAAAGCAGAAACGCCGGCGTGTAGCCGGCGTTTCCAAGTGGTCATTGACGCACGAGTCCGGTCAGGACATCAGGGATTTCGCACGGTGTCCAGCACGTTGATGGCGCTCTCAGCTCTTACGATAAGTCCATAGCTGATCTCATCGAAGACCCGGAATACCATCAAAAGCCCCGCATATTCCTCGGGCAGCTCGACCTTCTCCTTGAACATGATGCCCTTGGAGAACGGATCTCGCTCGGTCCGGCCAGCCTGGTAGACGGCGAGCACGTGGCCCTGTTCCAGCCCGTGCTGACTGCCGCGATTGAGGGTCACGATCTGATATTGACCGACAATAGACACGCCGTCGAACACCGAGATGATCGAGCCGTCGATCGGCTGCTGCGGAGACCGCGGGGCGAAATAGAGCGGGAAGTCGTTGACCGCCGGCAACAACTTGTTGCCGTTAATCGCCTCCCTCTCGCTGGAATTCAGGAACAGGGTCGAGGGATCACCGGTTTGCACGATAGTGCCTTCGCCGACATAGATGCCCTGATAGCCGAGCAGATCGCCGTCGTCCGGGTCGCGCAATTCCTCGCCTACCCGCATTACCGAGTAGACCTGGCCGTCGCCGAAATCTTCGCCGCGGACATACACTTCAGTGCCGGCGGCGTGGGCCAGGTGCCCATGACGACTGGTCATGATGTAGGGCGCATTCTCGACCGTATCCTTGTCCAGCACCGAGGGCTTGGACAGGAATGCCTGGATGATCTCGTACGGGATGGTCTGGATCGCCTGATCCAGCGGCTCTGCGCGGACTCTCGGGGAGAGACGATCGGTGCCGCCACGCTCCAGCACCAGACGCGGCTTGCCGTCGATATACACCAGACTGATCACATCGCCGGGATAGATCAGATGCGGATTGGCGATCTGCGGATTGGCGTACCAGATCTCGGGCCAGTACCAGGGATCCTTGAGGAACATCGCCGAGATGTCCCACAGGGTGTCGCCCCTGACCACCACATATCGATCCGGGTGAGCCGGGTTCAGCCTCGGCGCCGGCTCGCGATAGACCGGGGCCGGCGCGGCAGGGGCAGGTGCCGGTTTCGCTGCCGCGGGAGGCGGTGCCGGCGGCGCTGCCGCGGGCTCCTCCGCTGGGGGCGATGAGGCACATGCACCCAACACGATCGACGCCGTCAGTACCGTCAAGGGACGGGTCAGGCGGCTATGGGTTGAAGAGGGGGACAGTGCCGAATCTCGCTCCATCGGTCGTCTCCGGACGCCCACGTCCGTGGGCGGTTGGCTGTTATAATTGGCCACTAATCGTCCGCCAGCAAGGCGTTGATCCGAGTGTAGCCCTCGCGCATAAGCCGGGACCACGCTCGAGACTGGAACGGACATTAGCAGATGGTGTCAGTATTGTCATAATTCTAGCGTCGATTTGTGACGCACTACACGAAATTAGAAAAACGTCGTTTATGGCCAAATTGCAGATTCTTGAATATCCCGATCCACGGCTGCGTACCGTGGCCAAGCCCGTGGAGGCCGTGGACGAGCAGATCCGCCAGCTGGCGCGGGACATGCTCGAGACCATGTACGAGGCGCCCGGTATCGGTCTTGCGGCCACACAGGTGGATGTGCATATCCGCATGCTGGTAGCAGACATCTCCGAGGAACGGGACGACCCACGGATCTTTATCAACCCGGAGATCCTCGAGAAAGACGGAATCGAGATGATGGAAGAGGGCTGTCTCTCGGTGCCTGGCATCTACGAGAGGGTCGAGCGAGCCGATCACATCCGGCTGCGCTCGACCGACCTGGACGGAGAGACGGTGGAAAGCGAGGCTGAGGGCCTGTTAGCGGTCTGCATACAACACGAGATCGACCATCTCGACGGCAAGCTGTTTGTTGACTATCTCTCGGATCTCAAGCGGCAGCGTATCCGTAAACGCCTGGAAAAAAGTCGCCGCAGCCAGACACCTGAGCCCGACATCCACGCCCGCTCCCCGGCTATCTGAGCCACCAGCAGCGGAGCAAGGACACTGGACCTGATCTTCGCAGGGAGTTCCGAGTTTGCCGTCGCCAGCCTGAGCGCATTGCTGGAGGCGGGTCATGGGATCAGGGTCGTGTTGACCCAGCCGGATCGCCCCGCTGGCCGGCGGCGCCAACTGACGCCGACGCCGGTGCGTGAATTCGCCGCGGACCGGGGGCTTGATGCACGAACCCCCAAAAGCCTGCGTGATCCGGATCTGATCCAGGATCTGACCGACCTCGATCCCGAGGTCATGGTCGTGGTCGACTACGGTCTGCTGATCCCGCCTGGACTGCTTGGAGTGCCCCGCCTGGGCTGCATCAATGGCCATGCCTCGCTGCTGCCGAGATGGCGCGGCGCGGCGCCCATCGAGCGCGCCGTCCTCGCCGGCGACACGGTGACCGGCATCACGGTGATGCAGATGGACAAGGGCCTGGATACCGGCGACATCCTGCTGGTCCATCAGA
>CAJHYD010000044.1_pt1 | contig 27550 bp, 21 predicted proteins | sample 9198701 | NCBI WGS metagenome assembly CAJHYD01 (sample SAMEA7708365, study PRJEB35096) | sediment metagenome | biome: marine neritic benthic zone biome [ENVO:01000025]; feature: sediment [ENVO:00002007]; material: shallow marine sediment [ENVO:03000034] sea grass bed [ENVO_01000059] ...
CCGTGCGATCCGTACGCCAGGCAGCGCGCCCGGGACCAGGAGTTTGATGAGCGTGAGCAGGAAGCTGAGTCGGCGGCATTTCCTAAGCCTTGCCGGTAAGGGCATCGGCTATAGTGCGCTGGCCGCCGCGGCGAGCGCCTGTGGCGGTGGTGGTGGTAGCAGTAGCGGCCCAGTAGCGGCTCCGCCGCCGAACCCTCCTGCCCCGGACCCGGTTCCGCCGCCGGCGGCGAGGATTCCATCGCCGTCGACCGAGTTCTCGGTGCTCAAGCGGACCAGCTTCGGCGTCAGCAAGTCGAGTCTGGCGGCGATCGAGAGCATTGGCGTTCTTCCGTATCTGGCACAGCAGCTGGACTATGAGAACATCGATGCCAGCCTGATCGAAAACGCGGTGGCCGCACAGTTCCCGCTCGCCGCCAGCACGCCGGCGGCGCTGAGACCCGGTTTTCCGGACAACATCGGGGCGGTGGTACGGGATCTGGTGGGTGCGACCCAGTACCGCGCGTGTTTCAGCCCGCGTCAGCTTTACGAAGTGATGGTCGAGTTCTGGTCCAACCACTTCAGCATCCAGCTGATCAACGGCTTCGAACCGGTCCTCAAACCCGAGGATGACGCCCGCGTCATCCGGCCACACGCGCTGGGTAACTTCCGCGATCTGCTCTTTGCGTCGGCGAAGAGTGGCGCGATGATCTACTACCTGGATAATTTCCTGAATACCGCGGAAGCACCCAACGAGAATTACGCGCGGGAACTGCTCGAACTCCACACCATGGGCGTGGACGGCGGCTACAGCGAGCAGGACATCAAGGAAGTCGCGCGTTGTTTTACCGGCTGGACCCTGGATTTCAACACCGCCGAATTCAGTTTCGTGCCGTTCTTCCATGATGACGACCCGAAAGTCGTGCTCGGGCAAAGCATCCCGGCCGGCGGCGGCATCAGCGATGGCGAGACCGTGCTGGATCTGATCGCGGCCCATCCATCTACCGCCCGATTTGTCGCGACGAAGCTGTGCCGCCGCTTTATCAGCGACCAGCCCGCGCCGGGCGTGATCGACAGGGTGGCCGAAGCGTTCCGTCTGAGTAATGGTGATATCCGCGTCACCCTCGAGGCGCTGTTTGCCAGTGATGAGTTCCTGCTCACTGCGGACAGCAAGCTCAGCCGACCGCTGGAATTTCTCGGCCAGGCGGTACGCTCGCTGGATCCGGACCTTGGCCTGCCTGGCGACGGTGGCGAATTGTTGTTCGGCGTTGCCTCGGTACTCGGCCAGCTGCCGTTTTACTGGCCTACGCCTGATGGCTATCCGGACACGTCGACCTACTGGGGCAGTACCGGCGGTCTGCTCAACCGCTGGCGTATTGCGCTGGGATTGAGCTTCGGCAATTTCTTCCCTTTGAGCGCGCTGATCGGCGGTGAAGACACCATCGCAACGATCGTCAGCCGGCTGGCAGACGAGGTCCTGATGCGTCCGATGGCACCCTCGGACCTGCAACTGTTGATCGATTGGGCGGCCGAGACTATCGGCCTGCAAGCGGACGCGTCGATCCCCGCCGCGGTCATCCCCGAGGTGCTGCCGATCATCGTCAGCCTCCTTCTGAGCTCGGTCTATTTTCAATTGCGCTAGGAGTGCGCCCCGTCATGGCCCTTACCCGCAGAGACATCATCAGCCTGCGCGCCGTCAGCCCGGACCGCGACGTGCTCGTCTGTATTTTCCAGCGCGGCGCCGCTGACGGGCTCAACTCCATCGTGCCCTACGGCGATCCGGACTATGCAGCCAAACGGCCCCGTATCGCGCTGCCGTCACCAGGTGAACCGGGGGGCGTGATCGATCTGGACGGGTTCTTTGGACTACATCCGGCGCTGGCCCCGATCAAGCCCCTCTATGACGCCGGCAGGCTGGCGATGGTTCATGCGACCGGGATACCGCATCAATCCCGATCACATTTCGATGCTCAGGCGCTCGTAGAGGGCGCGGTCGTGTCAAAGACCGACCTCAGCGAAGGCTGGATCGGCCGCCATCTCGCCACCAGTCAGGCGCTTTACGAATCCGCCTTCAGGGCAGTTTCGATCAGCGGCAACGTACCGTTTTCTCTCACCGGCGCCGAAGAGCCGATCGCCATCAGCGGCATACAAGAGTTCGGTCTCGGCGAGCTGACCGGATCCACTTATCAGGCTCTGCTCGGTGACTGGTATGAGGAGGGTGTGTCCTACAGTGATCCGGCCCAGGCGGCGATTGCCGCGATGGATGAACTGCTGGTGGCGGATCCTTCGGGTTATGCCCCGGAAAATGGCGCCGCCTACCCGCAGAGCGAGTTAGGCAACAAGCTCTCGCAGGCGGCGCAACTGATCAAGTCACCACTCGGGACCGAGGTGGTCTGCATGGATGTCGGTGGCTGGGATCATCATGAGAATCTGCCAAACTTCCTGCCGCAGTCGCTAGGCGATCTGGCGGCCTGTCTGCAGGCCTTTGATACCGATATGGGTACGCGCATGGCCAACATCACCGTGCTGGTGCAGACCGAGTTCGGCCGCCGCGTGGCTGACAACGCCGCCAGCGGCACCGACCATGGGACCGCGAGCGTCGCCTACCTCCTCGGCGGAGGCGTGAACGGCGGCCAGGTGGCCGGAAACTGGCCAGGACTTGGCGACGATGATCTTGCGCTTGGCGAGGATCTGAGGATCGAGACGGATCTGCGCACCGTGCTTGCGGAAATGCTGCGCAAGCGGCTGGGGCGTATCGATACCGGGCAGGTATTCCCTGGTTTCACCGGGCAGCCGGAGCTGTCGCTGTTCCTCTAGGTCAGCCGCCGCAGCAGGGCTGACTCACATCGCCAGCCGCTTGCGCAGACGGCGGTCCGGCTTCGGCCTGAACGCGATCACGGTCAGATCGTCAGGTTTGCTCGGCTGATCCGCGCCGTCATCGGACATTCGCTCCACGGTTATGTCCACCATCCGCCTGAATTGCCTGTCCAACGGCCCCGCCCGCAGCAGCTCGCAGATCTCGGCGAATTGCAGATTATCGACCAGACCATCGCTGCAGAGGATGAGCGTGTCAGAGGGTCTCATCGGGATCTGGCTGCCCACCTCTACGCGCATGTCCCGTGTTCCGAGCACGTTGGAGACCAGATGACGATCGGCATGAGAGATCGCCTCCGATTCGTCGAGTAAGCCCGCGTGATAAGCGAAACCAACCGGTGAGTGCGGCACCGACTGGAACCCGAGCCGGCCGCGCTGGCCGAACAGCATGATCTCCGAGTCGCCGACGTGATACGGGCGCACGAATCCGGGCCCGAGTTCGGCGATCGCCAGCGTCGTCGCAGAGCCCAGGCCAGCGCTGATGATCTCCTGATTGGCCGCTTCGATCGCGTCCATGATGATCGGTCTCAGACCGGAACCGTTGTTTGTCGGGTTGGCCAGCGCGTCTACCAATGCCCGAACCGCACAGGCAGCTGCCTCTCGTCCGCCGGGCAAACCGCCCATGCCGTCGGCTACTGCCAGTATCGCCGCGTCGGCGCCGACCGGTACCAGAGCGAATGCATCCTGGCTCAGACCCGAGCCGGTCGGCGAAGGTGCCGAGAAGAATGCGGCTGCCCCAGAGCCGATCTTCAGGACCCCCTCCAACCGTTTGTCCAGGCTGTCATGGATGACAGACGCCGTGGATGAGACTGGTAGCGAATTGGCCAAGGTCAGCCAACGACCTTGCGAGCCGCAGGATTGCGCATCCGTCTAAAGGTCGCCTGCATCTGCATGGCGTCATGGAATCGATACTCCGGATCAATCTCGATGGCACGCCGGATCAGGCGGATCATCGAGGGGCTCAGCTTCTGGCGCAGCCTGGCGGTTCCGGTCGGGGGCCAGTCATAGGGCCAACGGGGCAAGCGTCCGGCAAACATGCGGAACAGCACCAGGCCGATGGAGAATACATCTGACTGGAACATCGGTCTGCCCATGGCCTGTTCCGGGGCGACGTAGCCGACCGTACCGGAGCCCGACGCGTCGATACGCCCACGCCCGAGCTTGGCAAAGCCAAAGTCGGTCAGCCGCAGCCGAGCGTTGCGGAAGAGGATGAAGTTCTCCGGTTTGATGTCGCAATGGATGATGTTCTGCGAGTGAGCGTGGGCCACCGCATCCAGTATCTGATCGGTGAGGGCGAGCGCCTTTATGGTGGAGATTCTCCGCGACAGGCGATCGCCGAGCGTCTCCTCTCCCAATGGCATCGAGATGACGAAATAGCTACCGATAAAGTCGGCGTTCTGGATCGGCAGTATGCAGGGATGCTCCAGCTTGGTCGCCAGGCGGGCTTCCTTGCGATAATCCTGCAGAAAATATTCGTCCATAAAGCGCCGGTGGGGGATCTTGAGCGCGACGCGCAGACCGTGAACCGTGTCATAGGCCTGGTATACCGCGGCCAGCGGGCCGTTGGCGAGACGCCGCTCGATCCGGTATTTGCCCAGTTTTTGCCTTGCCTTCAACACGTTGCCGTCTCCAGGGGCCGCTGCAAAACCCCAAGCGTCGCACTATATGAGAATCCGTCCGGCTCTGCTATCGGCCGGGAACTCATGATTTAGAATGTGTCTAAGATCAGGGTAGGACCAAGAATCCCGATGTCGGCATTCAATCGGTGGCGGACACGATGGCAACAAGAAAACGGCCAGCCAGGAAGGTAAAAAAGACGGATCCGGAGATCGTACCCGATGCGGAGTTCGATCTCGGTCCGGGTTTCGATCCGGACCGGGACATGGGCGATATCGTGCAACGGGAAGCGTGCCGTAGCGGTCCCAGCACCGCGGCCCGTCGAGCGCTTGAGGCGCTGGCCGAGAGCCGCAGCTTGAGCCGGGAACTCAATTACCTGGAGGACTTTGAGGTCTAGCTCGCCGGATCCCTATGGCGATGGCCCGGCGCCGATAGATTCCGTCAGCCACGCCTGCTTTTGCTGATACCAGAAGATGGAATTGTCGCGTTTGAGAATCGAGTGATTCTCGTCCGGGAAATAGACCAGACGGCTGTTCAAAGACCGTTTGCCGCCAGCACCCTGAAGAACACGTCCGGCTCCGGGCGTACCCGATAGTTGTCGGTCTGATCGGTGTAGAGGATGCGGCCTTCGGCGTCGACGATGATCACGGTCGGCAAGACCGTATGTTGACCATAGGTCTTCGCCAGCGGGCCGGCCGGCACACCGTGTTCATTGACGATACCCAGAATTCGCGCGGCAGCCAGATCCGGATCCACCCAGAAGCGGATCGGGATGTTGAAAATCCCGGCCACCCGCTGAGTGAGTTCGGTCGGCTGCGGGCTGATCAACACGATCTCCACGCCGCGCTCAGACAGTTCCCTGTAGCGCTCCGCGATCTCCTTGACCTGGGCCATACAGAAGGGACACCAGTTGCCGCGGTAGAACATGTACAGGACCGGGCTGCCGAGCAGCTCGGCGGAACTCGCGGTGTTGCCGTCCAGATCCCGGGCGGTGAATCCAGGCAGCGGTTTGCCCGTGGCCAGGCTGTCATTGACCCGGCGACCAAAGCTCGAATACCAGAAGTCGAACAGGAAGAAGCCACCAAGCCCGACCAATGCCGCGAACATAGCGCCGTGAGCGGTGTAGCCGCCGCGCCAGTAACCGTAGCCGGCGAGCCCGGCACCGGCGAGCGTGATGACCACAAGCAGCGGCAAGTTGTGGCTGGTACGGGCGAGGCTGCGAGAGGTGGTGGCGCGAATATACAGCCCGACAAACGGCAAAGCCGTCAGCAATGCACCGAACCAGGCGATGTCCGGGCCGCCGGTCAGCAGGGCTACCACGGCGCTGAGCACGATCAGCACCACCGCCACCGGATACCAGAGGACGAATACGGATTTGAGTCTGTTCATAAAGCCTCCGGGTACGCAGGTCGGGGCCGGCGTGTCATCGCATCATTGTGCGCGCTCCGGATCCAAGTCATCCGCATTCAGTTCGCGCCGCCGCCGTTACGTATCTTCGGGTCCACTACCCGAACGTCACCGCGGTTGGTCTTGATCCGCACGGTATAGTCGTAGACGGCTTCCTGCCGGTTTTTGTTGACTACCTTGACCTCGGTTGCTGCGACCGCCTGCGTCGATTTGTCGTTGAAGTCACGGGTGGCTGATTGTGTGTCCGTCGGCGGGATCACGAATTCGTCGGCGGGCGCATCTCCGCCACCCTCGGCACGGATGGCAATGTCATGGATGCGCGCTGCCCGCACGTGTTTTGGATCGATCTTGAACAGCAGCTCTGCGGTGTTGCCCTTACAGACAACGATGTCTTCGTCCTTACGGTTGTCGGCGAACGTCCACCCGTCCTGGTAGATCACGACGATCTCCTCCGTCTGCATGCCGCTGTTCGGTGTGCAGTCGGCCAGAGCCTCCGGGGGGCTGGTGATGACCAGCACCCCTGCGGCTACTGTCGACAGTAATCCGCGGATGCTGGACGAAAGATCTTGTCCTTGTTTCATGATCTGACCTCCCCATGGACTGTTGCTTGTTGTGGGTTGCCCCGTGTGGGCGTCGGTAAGGTGATGCTAACGGTACACCAGCCCGGCAGGAAAACCATCCGCCAGGCCTGACAGACCACATCGACTGATGTGCCGATCGGTTTCCGGCCGACTGCCGCCGCCGCCCGGATGCGATTACCATAGCCGTTAGCCATAGCGAGAGTCGACGATATGCCGGGTCCGAGTTTGATCATCCATGGTGGCGCGGGCGCGCGCGAGGGTTCCCACGTGGGCTTCCCGCAGTATCAGGCGAGCTTGTCGAGCATTCGCGATGCGGCATGGCGGGTGCTGCTCTCCGATGGCGCGCGCGCGGCGGTGCTGGCCGCGGTGCGGCTGCTCGAGGACGATCCGATCTTCAACGCCGGTCTCGGCTCGCGGCTCCAGCGTGATGGTGCCGTGAGGATGTCCGCCGCGCTGATGGATGCCGAGCAGGGTGTCTTCGCCGGCGTCGTCAACATCGAGCGTGTCCGTCACCCGATCGATGTTGCTGATGCGCTGAGTAGCCGCCAGCATACGGTGGTCTCCGGCGCCGGGGCCACCGCACTGGCGCGCGAACTGGGGATGGACGTGTTCGATCCGATTACCGAGCATCGTCTGGAGGAATATCGTCAGCATCTGGAGGGTGACACCGGTACGGTCGGAGCCGTGGCCCTGGACGAGGCTGGCCGGATTTGCGCCGGCACCTCAACCGGGGGCGTGGGCTATGAATTGCCCGGGCGTGTCAGCGACAGCCCCACGGTCGCGGGGACATTCGCCGGCAAGGCAGCGGGCGTGTCCTGCACCGGGATCGGAGAACACATCGTCAACCATGGCGCCGCGGTCCGCATCGTCACACGGGTTGAAGATGGCGCCGGCCTGGATCAGGCTGTCGCGCGGACTATTGCCGAGGCGGACCAGCGCGGATTCGAGTATGGGCTCATTGCCGTGGATGGTGCGGGGAGGCCGGTGGCCGGCGGCACCAGAGACATGGTGACGCTCTACGCGTCCCGCGCGCATGACGGGGATAAGGATTTCTTGTCAAGGCAGGGATGATCGGGGTCGCGTCTCGCGCCCCGCCTCAGGAACCCGGCGATTTACCCGGTCTGGGTATCACCTGGCAGCCTGCGCCGTCGTGGCGCACACTGACAACAACGTCGTTCTCCACCTCGAAATACATCGAACAGTCGAGCTCGTCGACCTGCGGGCGGGCCGAGGGTGGCCGATCGGAGAGCAGCTGATTCGGGTCCCGTTTCACTTCCTGCCGCTCGTCGCGGATGAGTGTGCTCTCGTAGACCATCACCGGGCGGCCGGATTTGCCGATGATGGAACGCCGGGGTGGTCCCCAGTTGGCCTCGAGCTCGCTGACCGACGCGCCTTCCCAGGCCTTGAGTTCCTTCTCATACCAGGGCCGTGCCGACAGGCAGCCGGCAAGCATCAATGTGGCGATAATGACGATCAAGACGGCGCGTGGGATCAATGGGTTAGCCATATCCCGATCTTATCAGCATGCACCTGAGCGGCCTACGAAAACCTTCCTGTTGTCGTGACGCGCCGAGGCAGAGAGAATCAGCCTGTCTATCCGGCATCCTGATGCCATAGCCACCCAGGCAGATCCGACCATGTGGAAGGCAATGATCGACGTGACCTATCGGCAGGCCCGACGCCTGGTGGTCCTGATCACCGGCACGGTGCTGCTGCTGGTCGGGGTCGCGCTGATTTTCCTGCCGGGGCCGGCCATCGTGGTGATCCCCGCCGGTCTGGCGGTGCTCAGTCTGGAGTTCGCCTGGGCGCGCCGGTTTCTTGCCCATGTACGCCGGCGTATCAGCGAACAGCAGCGTCGGATGCGGCTAAAGGACGGCGGTTACGCAGACGACGAATGATCCTCCCGACCAGGCCGCTCAGAGTGACGCCAGCCAATCGTCATCCGAAGTCTCGTCGATATCGGCCATCAGCGGCGTGCTGAGATAACGCTCGCCGGTATCCGGCAGCATGGCCAGGATCACCGATCCTTCCTCCGCCTTGGCCGCGACCTTCAGCGCCGCCGCCACGGTTCCGCCACCGGAGATCCCGGTGAAGATCCCCTCCCGGCTCGCGAGATCGCGCGAAGTCGCGATGGACTCTTCATCGGTCACCAGCACCAGATCATCGGCCACGTTGCGGTCCAGAACCGCAGGTATGAAGTCCGGGGTCCAGCCCTGGATTTTATGTGGCTGCCATTCCTTGCCCGACAGCAGCGCCGCGCCAGCCGGTTCGGTGGCGACGACCCTGATCTCGGGACGCGCCAGCTTCAACATCTGACCGGCCCCGGTCAGGGTGCCGCCAGTGCCCCATCCGGACACCCAGTAGTCGAGTCTGCGTCCGGCGAAGTCGCGGAGTATCTCCGGGCCGGTCGTATTGCGATGGTAGGTCGGATTGGCCTCGTTTTCGAACTGCCGCGCCAGGAACCAGCCGTGTTTGGCAGCCAGCTCTTCGGCCAGACGCACCATTCCGGTAGCCCGCTCGGCGGCAGGTGTCAGCAGCAGCTTTGCACCCAGTGCCTTCATCAGCCGGCGGCGTTCGACTGAGAAGCTCTCGGCCATCACCGCGACGAATGGATAGCCGCGTGCGGCGCACACCATCGCCAGCGCGATACCGGTGTTACCCGACGTGGCCTCGATCACGGTCTGCCCCGGTTGAATCGTTCCGCGCTTCTCGGCATCCAGGATGATGGCGATCGCGAGTCGATCCTTGACTGAAGCCATCGGATTGAAAAACTCGGCTTTGACATACATGTCGACATGGGCGGGCGCCACCCGGTGCAGGCGCACAATCGGTGTATTGCCGATGGTGTCCAGGATGCTGTCATAGATCATCTCGTGTCTCCTTGTGATAGCCGGCGCGTCTGACGGCTTATCCGGCCAGCGCCAGGCTGCTCCAGATGCGTTCTTCGATTTCGGCGGCGGCTCTATCGCGCAGCGACGCCAGACCCGCGGTCTCGCCGACGACAATCAGGGCTGGCGCCGTAATCTGATGCTCATCGACGAGAGAGGAAAGTTCCTGCAGTGTGCCGCCGACCGCCTTCTGCCCCCGGGTCGTGCCATCCTGGATGATAGCAACCGGCGTTGCCGGAGACCTGCCGTGCTGCAACAAGCGTGCGCGGATGACCGCCGTGCGGCCCAGGCCCATGTAAAAGACCAGCGTTTGTTTGGGTCGGGCGAGGGCGGGCCAGTCCATGGTGTCGAGTGTCTCTGCATCATGGGCCGTGATCAGTGTCAGCACCCGGGCCACACCGCGGTGCGTCAGCGGCAGGCCTGTGGCCGCCGCGCAGCCCAGCGCCGCGGTGATACCCGGGACCAACTCGCAGGGAATATCGGCCTCCCGCAGCGCGAGCAGTTCCTCGCCACCGCGACCAAAGATAAACGGATCACCACCCTTGAGCCGGACCACACTCTTCCCGCTGCGCGCCAGCTCGATCATCAGTCGATGAATTTCGTCCTGAGACGTGCCCGGGCGACCCGGTGCTTTGCCGACCGGAATAAAGTCGGCATCGCGCCGTGCCAGCTCGAGGATGTCCCGCGAAACGAGACGGTCGTGCAGCACTACATCGGCCTCGTTTAGCAGCTGCAATGCCCTGATGGTGAGCAGCGACGGGTCGCCAGGACCCGCGCCGACGATGGACACGCTCCCGCGCTGCGGCGTGTCGGGTTGTTGCGCCGAAGCCAGTGCCTGTTCGAACACCCGCTGCGCCCGATCCTGTTCACTCCCCGCGAGGATCACGCGGGCGAACTCGCCCTCGAACAGGCGCTCCCACAGTCGTCGGCGCGCCGCCAGGGAGCTCAGCCGGGTCTTGACCCGGGTCCGTAGCGCGCCGGCGGCTTGCGCCAGCGCGCCGAGACGATGGGGCAAGCGGGATTCGAGCCAGCCGCGGATACGCCGGGCTAGGACTGGCGCAGTGCCGCCGGAGGAAATGGCGACCACCACCGGTGAGCGGTCCACGATCGCCGGGGTGATAAAGCTGCAGCGACCCGGGTCGTCCACGACATTGACCAGGATACCGGCCGCCTCGGCGGCGCGGAAAACCTGCTCGTTTATCTCGACGCTGTCGGTAGCCGCGATGACCAGATAGTGCCCGGGCAACACATCCGGGTCGAAAGCCCGGGGGTCATGTCGGATCCCGCCGGACTCCGCAAGCCCGGAGAGCTGCGGATGGAGACGCGGCGCGCACACGGTCAAAGGAGCGCCCGCAGCCAGCAGCAGTCGGGCTTTGCGCAGGGCTACTTCGCCACCGCCTACGATCAGACAGGGCCGTTGCTGCAGATCGACAAAGATCGGGAAGTGTCTCATTGGAGCTCTCGATGGGACGGAGAGCGAGCATAGGCGGCCAGGCAGGAGCTCTGGAAATAATGGTTTTTTCTTGATCCATACCCTTTCGTTATATGCTCCCGCTTGACCCGGTTTGCGGGCGCCTGCTACAAAAACCCCATGGTTACGGTATCGATGCTGCCAATTTCTACCTCCGTGCGCTGTTGTCGAAACGACGCAGCCGACATGGTGGCAGCGCCGATTCCCGGGACCTAGACCGACCAGATCCGGACTAAGGAATCATTGAGAGCCACCGGGCGGAACGCGCCGGTGGCTTTTTTGTCTGGGTACTTGAGTCCATAGTGGCCAGGCAGTCTGGGCCGCGGGGAAGATCTTCCGATCGGACGTGCCGGATGTGATGGGGACAGGAGACGGATGAAGCTGCAACAACTCAGATATCTGGTGGCAGTGGTCGACAACGGCCTCAATATCACCGCCGCCGCCGAACGCCTGCACACGTCGCAACCTGGTGTCAGCAAGCAGCTCAAACTGCTGGAGCAGGAGCTGGGCCTCAAGCTGTTTGTGCGTAAGGGGCGCAGCCTGGCCGAGCTCACCGACGAAGGTGCCGAGGTCGTGCGGCGGGCAGCGCGGATCCTGCTCGAAGTCGAGGGGATCCGCGGCATCTCGCCGCAGATCTACGAGGAAGCCACCGGCCGGCTGTCTATCGGCACCACCCACACCCAGGCACGCTATGTGCTCCCGGATGTGATCCGCCGATTCCGCGAGCGTTATCCAGATGTCACGCTGGATCTCCATCAGGGCACCTCGGAGCAGCTGGCAGAGATGATGGACAAGCGCCAGATCGACTTCGCGATCGCGTCGGAGTCACGTCAGCGTTTCCCGGACCTGGTGTTGCTGCCCTGTTTTCACTGGGACCGTGTGATCCTGGTGCCGGCGGATCATGAGCTGGCTAGTCTTGATCGGCGTCCGACCCTGGAGGATCTGTCCCGCTTCCCCCTCGTCACCTATGTGTTCAGCTTCGCCGGCGAATCCACGCTGAAACAGGCCTTCCGCAAACAAGGCTTTGAGCCGGAGGTAGTGTTTACCGCCCGCGATGCAGACGTGATCAAGACCTATGTGCGGATGGGTCTCGGTATCGGCATCGTCGCCAGCATGGCGCAGGGGGGCAGCGAAGAAGATCGGCTGGTGGCGCTGGACGCAGCGGGCTTGTTCCCCCGCTGCACGACCTGGCTCGGATTTCGGCGGGATCTGATCCTGCGCCGGTACATGTACGACTTTATCGAGCTATTCGCCGGCCATCTGGATCCGCGCAGCGTACGTGAGGCGCTGATGCTCGAAACCCAGGAGGCAGTGGATGCGGCGTTCGCGGAAACGCCGCTGCCGCTCAAGGGGCGCTGCGCGGAAATTATTGCCCAGTCCGTGTGAAGTCTCAGACGGTATTGGCGCTGCCGACGGCAGCGTCATGCAGACCGCATTCACGTTTAAGACCAAAAAACCGTGTCGCCTCGAGATCGCCCACTTCGCTCAGCGGCCGCGTCGTGTGGACATCACCGATCGAGACATAGCCGGCGTCCCACAGCGGGTGATAAGGCAGCCCGTGCCGCTTCAGGTACACATAGATGTCACGGTCGGTCCAGTCAGCGATCGGGTGCACTTTCCAGATATCACCATGACGTTTGACGAAGTCGAGACTCCGCCGACTGTCGGCCTGGTCCCGTCTCAAGCCCGCAAACCAGACGCCTACATCGAGCGCGGCCAGCGCTCTGCGCATGGGTTCGACCTTGTTCTCCTCGTTGTATGCCTCGATGCCGGCGATGCCCTGGTTCCAGCGCTGGCCATCGCAGGCCTCCTGCCAGGCGGGGCTGCGGCGGCTGCGAAACACGCGGAGATCCAGCTTGAGTCGGGCGCTCAATTGATCGACAAAGCGATAGGTCTCCGGAAACAGATAACCGGTGTCAATCAGGATCACCGGGATATCCGGCCGTTGCCGGGTGATCAGATGCAGGCTCACCGCAGATTGTGCGCCGAAGCTCGAAGTCAGCACCGGCGCGCCCGGTAGCGTATTGATCGCCCAGCGGGTTCGTTGTTCGGCGGACATGCCGGCGAGCACCGCATTGGCGCGATTTAGCGCGGCTGTCTCCGAGCCGGTTTCGTCCAGCACGCTGACAGGCGGGCTCATGACCGCAGCTCCGGAAATTCCTGGTAGCTGGCGCCGGCCTGTCCGGCGATACCGCGACGCCACAGATAGTCACCAAAAAATTCGTCTGTCTCTCGTCCCCGCGCGTAGTCACCGAGCAGCGTGTCGAGCGTACTCAGGATCGTGCTCTCGTCGGCATTCTGCAGATAGGGCTGGCTCAGGCGATCGCCCGTGTGGCTGGCTCCCAGGTACAGGTTGTAACGTCCCGGCGCCTTGCCGACCAGACCGATCTCCGCCAGATAGGGCCGGGCGCAGCCGTTTGGGCATCCGGTAATGCGCAGCGTAAGCGGCGCGTCGCTCAATCCGTGGCTGGCGAGGATAGGCTCCAGACGCGAAAGGAAATCGGGCAGATAGCGCTCGCTTTCCGCCATGGCCAGACCACAGGTCGGTAGCGCCACACAGGCCAGTGCGCCGCGCCGGGTGGCCGAGCCGGCCTGGTCCGGCATCAGGCCGTGTTCGCGGGCGATGTTCTCGACCAGGCTCCGGCTGCGCCTGGGGATGTTGCTGATGACGATGTTCTGGTTTGGTGTCAGCAGGAACTCGCCCTGACGCAGTTCGGCGATGACCCGGAGGCCGCTCATCAAGCGGGAATCGTCCCGGTCGACTACCCGGCCGGCGGGTATCTGCAGCGTCAGATGCACGCGATCGTCCGCTCCCTGGTGCCAGCCGAGTGGGTCGCCAGAGGAGAGAAACCGGTACGGCCTGGCGTCCTGCAATGGCTGTGCCAGGCGTGCGCCTAGCTCATCCATAAACCAGCTCAGGCCATGGGTGTCGATGGTGTATTTGAGACGGGCCTGTCGCCGGTTGCTGCGGTCACCGTGGTCGCGCTGCACGATGACCACCTGTTCGGCGACATCGATCACCTGATCCGCCTGGCAGAACCCGATCACATCGCCGATCCGCGGGTAGGTGGCGACGTCGCCATGGCTCATGCCCATGCCGCCGCCCACGGTCACATTGAAACCGACCAGCTTGCCATGCTCGGTGATGGCGATAAAACCCAGGTCCTGTGAAAAGACATCCACGTCGTTCCACGGCGGCGTGGCGATGCCGATCTTGAACTTCCGTGGCAGGTAGGTCGCCCCGTAGACAGGCTCGACCTGTTCGCGCGTGCCTGCTGCGTCATCCAGCTTCTCGCCGTCCAGCCAGAGCTCGTGATAAGCCGTGGTCCGGGGGGTCAAATGGTCGCTGATGCGCCGGGCCCAGCTCAGGGTCTCGGCATGCAATGCCGACAGCTCCGGGTTGGGGCTGCACATTACATTGCGGTTGACGTCACCACAGGCCGCCAGGGTATCGAGCAGGGTCGAGTTGATGGCCGCGATCGTGGGTTTCAACTGTCGCTTGATCACGCCATGGAGCTGGAATGCCTGGCGGGTGGTCAGCCGCAGACTGCCGTTGGCATATTCGCGAGCCAGCGCGTCCATGGCCAGCCACTGGTCCGGCGTGCAGCGACCGCCCGGGACCCGGGCGCGGATCATAAAGCTGAAGGCCGGCTCCATCCGCTGTTCCTGGCGTTCATTGCGGACGTCGCGGTCATCCTGCTGATAGATGCCGTGGAACTTTGTCAGCTGTGTGTCTGCTTCGGCGAGGGCCCCGGTCGCCGCATCGTTCAAGCCCGCAACAATCGTGCCGCGGAGGAAGTTGCTCGCGGTCTTGATCCGCTCCACGTCGCTGAGCACGATTTTGTCCTGATCGCTCATCAGTCCCGGACTCCCGATCAGTAGACGTCACGCCGATAGCGGCCGGAGCGTCTGAGTTCCCCGAGATATTCCGTGGCTGCATCCGTATTGAGACCGCCGTGAGTGCCGATGATCGCCGCCAGCGCCCGCTCCACGTCCGGCGCCATGCGGCTGGCGTCGCCGCATACATAGACGTAAGCACCGTCCTCCAGCCACGCGAACAGTTCCTTGCCACGTTCGCCCATCACGTGTTGGACATAGCGTTTCTCCGCCTGGTCACGCGAGAAGGCCACGTCGAGTCCGGTGAGCAGGCCCTGGCGCCGATAGCGCAACCATTCCGACTGGTAAAGAAAGTCGCTGTGGAAGCGGCGGTCGCCAAAGAACAACCAGTTGCGACCGCTGGCGCCGTGGGCCTGTCGCGCCTGCAGAAAGGCGCGAAACGGCGCGACCCCGGTGCCGGGACCGATCATGATCACCGGCGCCTCCGGGTCTGTCGGCAGACGGAAACGTTCGTTGGCCTCGACAAACACGCGGACCGGGTCTCCTTCGTTACAGTCGTCGGCCAGCCAGCTCGAGGCGGCGCCCCAGTGGGGCTGGCCATGCGCGTTGTAGTTCACGACGGCGACGGTCAGGTGCACTTCGTCCGGCGTCAATTCCGGCGCCGAGGCGATCGAATACAGTCGCGGTGTCAGCGGTCGCAACGCGGCGAGCAGCTCGTCGGCATTGACCCGGGCCGGGAACTCATGGACGACGTCGATAACCTGGCGCTGCGACATCCAGCGAGCCATCTCCGCTCGCTGATCATCGGCCAGTCGCGGCGCCAGCGCCTCGGCGCCGGGCAGTCGCGACCATGCCTCCAGAAAGGGGCGATTGAGCCCGGTCAATTCGCGCCGGGTCGCCAGGACCTCACGCAGCGATTCGCCATGCTCTCCGTCGGCGTTCGGGTTCAAACCCGTCGTCTCGAGCAATGGGTCGACAACCCACGGCGGGTTCCGATGCAATACGCCAAGCGAATCGCCGGGCAGATATTGAGGGGCCGAATCCGCCAGAGAGAATTCCAGATGGCGCACGTCCTTGTCGGAGCCGCGTCCTGTAATGCGTTGATTCAAAAGGAGCTCGGCAGTGACGGGCGACTCCCGGCTGCAGCGGGGCGGCGCGGGCACCGCCCTCAGGGCCGGGCCGGTGGCGGTGCGAGTGTCGATCCCGGCCAGAACCTCTGCCTGCTCCAGCACCTGTTCTGCCCAGCCGCGCGCCGGCGATTCAAAATCGAGATCGCATTCGACCAGCGGCACAAGCCGGTGCGCACCAGCGGCGGCGAGACGCTGGTCAAACTCCTGACCGGTCTGGCAGAAATGCTCGTAGCTACTGTCGCCCAGAGCAAGAACCGCGTAATTCAGGGACCCGAGACCGGAGGCGCGACGGCTGCCGAGGAATCGATGCAGTTCGATCGCGTCATCGGGCGGGTCGCCATCACCGTGGGTGCTGACCACAAACACGACGAGCGTGTCCCGGCGCAGGCGGGCCGCGGGATAATCGGCCATGTTGATGCTGTCTGCGACGATACCGGCCGCCGCTGCAGCGTGGAGCAGATCCTCGGCAACGCGTCGGCCGTTACCGGTCTGGGACCCGTAGACAACACACAGCGATGATTGTGCTGCGGATGCTGGTGCCGTGTCGCCGCCGGCCGCAAGGCCGGCCAGATAGCCACTGGCCCACAACAGCTGGTCTGTGCTCCAGTCGCGGACCGCTGCCGACAGGGTCTCAACGGCGGCGGTGCCCGGTGATCGATCCTGGTTCTTGACTGTCGACAGCTGTGCCACTCGATGCTCCTCATCGCGCCCTGGCTGGACCGGCAGGGAGGATCGAGACTAGTCGCGCGCGCTGCGCGACTGAACGTATTTGCGGTTATGGCGCAATAACCGCGGGCAATAAAGCGGTGCCGTGTGGGCTAACAGCAGGCGCGATGCCTGACTCTGTGTTGTCGCTCAAAACGTCCCGGCCGGGGCGGTGTGACGGGCTTTGGCGGGGCGGCTGACCATTCGTCAAGGTCGCGCCTGGACTTGGTCCGCGCTGCGTGCACTTAATTCGGGTAATGATGATCTGAGCCACCCGGCCTGGACGGTCGGTGGCACGTTGGGCATTCGCTGAAACATGGTATGCGCAGTCGGTACAAAGTGGCAGGACAGCGCCGCTGGCCAATATCCGCACGACTCGATAGCGAGGCGCACAACCCTGGTCGCGCACCGTTGAAAATCAAACTGTTAGCCCGGTCTCGATTCGAGAGAAGCCCAGAGGCTACAAGGCTGCCGAGGGGGGCAAGCCGGTCCCGACGACAGATTGGCCACGGCCCATCGACTCGGATAACCTAGCTATGTAGGGCGCACGGCCAGCTTACCGGCGGCGACGCGGAGAAGCGGGCCAGTCATAAATGAAGCGTGGAGAGTGGTGCATGGCTCGCAAGATCAAGTTGAAGGCAGCTCTGATTGGGATCGCCGTATTCGGGGCCGCATTCGTGGTTCTCGGTTCTGTAAGCGTGGTCGGCTGGGAATTCTCGAACAGCAACTATTTCTGCACCAACGCCTGTCATCAGGTCCATCCCGAGGAGCCGGTCGCACAGCAATTGAGTGCCCACGCCCAAATCAATTGCGTGGATTGTCATATCGGGCGTCTGGATTTCTTTCACGCGCTGGTCAAGAAATCCTCCCACATAAAACATGTCTGGTCGATCCTGACCGGTTGGGAGCGGCCGACCTATGCGCCATCCTTATCCCATGTCGGCAATACCTGTGAGGGCTGCCATGTCGAGGATACGCACAAGTTCAACATCGTGTCATCGGAGAAGCGCTACGCGGCCGATGAGAAAAACACCCAGACCCGGCTGACACTGGTAAAAAGAAACGTGGGTCGTATCTTCGGCGGTGAGAAAAACCGACGTGGCATGAACTGGCACGCCGGCGGCAACGTAAGGTTCGTTGCGACCGACCCGCAGAAGCAGGATATCGAGTTTGTCGAGGCGACATTGCCCGACGGTGAGGTCGTGACCTACAAAAGCGTCAAGGCCAGCATGAGCGATGCCGATATTGCTGCCGCGGAGAAGAGGACCATGAGCTGCATGGATTGTCACAACCGGGCCGGTCACCCGTTCAGGGATCCGGAGACCGTGGTCGACGCGGCCTTTGCTGCCGGCGAATTGAACCCGAAGTTGCCATACGTAAAGGAATACATCCTCACGCTGCTCGACACGCCGGTAACGAGCAATGAAGACGCCATGGAGAAAGTGGATAAAGCTTACGAAAATTATGCGCAAGCTTATCCGGACGCGGCGACTGATTATCCGGCGGAAACCGAGCAGGCCAGGGCCTTTATCGAGCAGCGTAAGAAGTTCCTCGCCGACCTGATGGTCAGCAGCGAATTTCCCGAGGCGGAGCATGTGACCTGGAAATCTTTCCCGGACAATCTCGGGCACAAGGACTTCCCCGGTTGTTTCCGCTGTCACGGCGGGGATCTGCAGAATACAGCCGGAGAGCCGATCCCGGTCAACTGCTCGACCTGTCACAGCCTGCCGCTGACCACCAAACGCGATAAAATCCCCGACTATTATCTCGCGCTTCTGGATCTGAAGAAGCCGAAGAGTCATCGCAGCCCCGACTGGATGGCAAAGCATAGCGATCATCTGGGGGAAGAAGGCTGTGAGAGTTGCCATGGGGACGTCAAGTTCGGCGTCGACAACAAGACCTTCTGCTCGAACTCGGGTTGTCATGCGGTTGACTGGCAGTATCTGGACCTGTCTGCGGTGAACTATTCAGAGTAGCGCGGCGGACGCTTTGCCGGCCTGGACGTCCGTTTGCGTGGCGCCGGTAGACGCGTCATCGGACGACCGCTCCGCCCGCCCGCCGAGCCGATGGAGGCCGAGCCTGGAACCGGTGGAGACAGTCACAAACCTAATGCGCTCGAGCCTGGTCAGATACGCGATACCGGCTGCGGCCAGGACGCTTTGGCTCCTGGCCGCAGTTTTCGGAGTAAGCGCCTGCGGCGGGGATCAGAAGACCGATCCGTCGATAGTGGCCGTTCCGGGCGTAAGCCAGCGGGAGGCGCCTGTAAGCATGGGTCTGAAACAACAAATCGAATCCGCTCGTGCGGACCTGGCGGCGCGTCTGGCCGTCGAGACAGACGCGCTCCAGCTCATTGAGGCGCAGCAGGTGCACTGGCCGGACAGTTCCAAGGGCTGTCCGCTGCCTGATCGCGGCTATACCCAGGTGATCACACCGGGGGTGCTGATCCGCTTCGCTCACGGCAAGGTCATCTACGAATACCACGCTGGCCGCAGCGGCAAACCGTTTCTGTGCGAGCCACCCGCAACCATCCAGCCGCCCGCCGCCGTAAACCCGCCTGCGCGGGGCTTTGATGACGGGACATGAAAGGGGCGTGGCAGGCCGACGGACGTGGCTGCTGCTGTCCATATGCTGGCTGACCCTGCAGGGTTGCTCACCGGGCGAAGAGAATCCGGACAGATTCGCGCTGCCGCCGGTGCCGCAAAAAGAGATCGGCGCCGCTGCCCGCAATCTGCTTGAAGAGGCCCGGGCCGCGGCCGCGGCGACAGCAGACGATCCTGATGCCCTCGGCGCCTACGCCATGCTGCTGCAGGCCTACGGTTATGTCGGCGAGGCTGACAGCATCTACCTGCATCTGCGGCGTATCGACACCGATCCGCGCTGGCCGCGCTTCCATGGTCTGATCCTGCTCGATCAGGGTGAGGCCGATGCCGCCGCGGCTGCGTTTCGTGACGCGGACCCGGAGGATGACGAGATCGTGATGCGGGTGTATCAGGCCCGGGCGCTGGCTGCAGGCGGCGATAGCGATGGAGCGCTGGCGCTTTTGCGACGCGTCACGGAGGAGAGCCCGGAGCGCGTGGACGCGCTGCTCGAGGCCGGTGCGCTCACCATGTCTGCTGGCGAACCGGCGGCCAGCGCGGATTTCTATACGCGCGCGCTGGAACAGGCGCCGGGGTTGAAGCCGGCCCATTACGGATTGGCGCAAGCGCTGCGTGCCCAGACCTTGATGGAAGAGGCGGCGGCCCAGATGGAGGCATTCGAATCGGCAACGCTCGAAGGCTACACATCCGCTGACGATCCGCGCCGCGAGATCGGCGCCCTGGTTGTATCGGACAGCCGGCATGTGGATCGGGCCAAGCGTGCGCTTGCGAGCGGCGACTATGAGCGTGCCCGCAGCGAGTTGGCGCAGGCGCGGGCGCTGAATCCGGACAATCTGTCGACCCTCACCAACCTGATTGGGGTTTATGGGCGTCTGCGTCAGCCGGATCAGGCGGAGGACGCATACCGGGCAGCGCTGGCTATCAACGCTGAGTACTACCAGGCTCACTTCAATTACGGCGTCGTCATGGCCTATATGGGCCGGCCCCGTGACGCGGAGCGTGCGTTCCGCAGCGCGGCTGCCGCCGATCCATCCCGACCCGAGCCGTATGTCGAATATGGCCGTCTGCTGGATACGGCCGGCCAGGGTCCGCTGGCCGCCGAGCAGTTCAGGACCGCGCTGGACCTCGACCCGGATAACGTATCCGCGCGTTTCCTGCTGGGCCGCCGGCTGGCCTTGTCGGGTGAATACGAGCAAGCCATCTGGCATCTGGAAAAAGCCACCGCCAGCCAGGATCCCGGGGTGCCGGCAATGATGCGCGTGTTGGCCGGCGTCCATGGACAGGCCGGGGACATCGCCGGGGCCCGGCAGACGCTTCAAGCGGCTCGCGACCGCGCACAAGAGCTGGGACAGACCGAGCTGGCGGACCAGATCGAGCGAGACCTGGCACGACTGCCGGCGGGCTGATGGCACACACGGCGCGACCCCCGTTCTTGCTCCTGGCCGGCGGCGTGCTGTTCCAGGCCGCGGCCGTCAGTGGCTGCGGACCGGCCGAAAACCCGGAGCAGGGCCGAGCCACCGAAACGATGGCGGATCGCCCGCTGCTGGAAGAGGTCAGCGCCGCGGTCGGTCTCGCCTTCTCCCATTATCCGGGTGTCACCGGCGAGCACTTCTTTCTCGAGCCGGTGGGCGCCGGTGCAGCGTTGTTTGACTACGATGGCGATGGCGACCTCGATGTTTATCTGGTCCAGTCCGGCGACGTCCCTGGTGCCAGCAAAGGTCAGCCGCTGATACCGCTTGACGCGAACACGGTCGATGGCAATCGTCTGTTCCGCAACGACCTCGACGCTGACGGCGAGCTGCATTTTACTGACGTGACCGAAGTTACCGGTGTCGGTGACCGCAGCTATGGCATGGGCGTGGCTGTCGGCGATGTCGACAACGATGGCGATCCGGATCTCTATGTCACGAATTTTGGTGCCAACGTGTTCTACCGCAACGACGGCGATGGCCGCTTCACCGACGTGACCACCATCTCCGGCGCCGACGATCCACGCTGGAACACCAGCGCGGCCTTTCTCGATTACGACAAGGACGGTGATCTGGATCTGTTTGTCGCCGCCTATGTGGTCTACACGGTCAAAGGCAACAAGACCTGCTTTACCAACGACGGACGACGCGACTACTGCGGGCCGGACAGTTTTAAGCCGACGACTGATCGATTATTCCGCAATGACGGCGACTTCCGCTTTACCGACGTCACCGCCGCGGCCGGCCTCGACCAGGTCAGCGGCAAGGGTCTGGGCGTGACCGTGGCCGATTTTGACGGCGATGGCCGCGATGATATTTATGTGGCCAACGACCAGTGGCCCAACCATCTGCTACTAAATCAAGGCGACGGTCGGTTCCACGAGACCGCGGTGATGGCCGGCAGCGCCTATAACGCCACCGGTGAAGTCGAGGCCAGCATGGGCGTGACCGCCGGAGACTTCGACGGCGACGGCGATCCGGATCTGTTTATGACCCATCTGCGCGGCCAGACCAATACCCTCTACCGCAACGAGGGCGGCGGCCAGTTCTTCGATGTGACCGACCGCCTGCAGCTTGGCGCCGCGAGCCGCCCTTACACCGGTTTTGGCACCGCCTGGTTTGATCTGGAGAACGACGGTGACCTGGATCTGTTTATCGCCAATGGTGCGGTGACGCTGGTGCGTGGGGCGCCGCCCGACGAGCCTTATCCCTATGCCGAACCTAACCAGCTATTCCTGAATGAAGGAGGGCGTTTTACCGATATCAGCGATCGCGCCGGGTCTGACCTGAAAATCGCGGAGATCAGTCGTGGTGCCGCTTTTGGTGATGTGGACAACGACGGCGATACGGACATCCTGATCAGTGACAATTATGGTCCGGCGCGGCTTTTGTTGAATCGGGCCGCCGACCCGGCGCTGGGTCTGGTGGTCACTCTGACGGGGACGGATTCGCCCCGGGAAGGAGCCGGGACGGTGCTGGCTCTGGAGTTCGACGACGGCCGCGAGATCCGGCGCCGGGCCGGGACTGACGGCAGCTATCTGAGCGCCGGTGATCCCCGGGTGATCTTCGGTCTGGCCGGCGAAGCCCGGCCGATCAGCCTGGCCGTGCGGTGGTCCTCCGGCCGCGAGGAGCGCTTCGCCCTGACCCCGGAGCAGCGGCGTCTGGCTATAGAGGAGGGAACGGGTCGGGCGATCGAAGATTGACGCTTGACGATTGAGTGTTGAGCTGGACGGCGCACGCCAGCACCGATCCGGGGAAAAGAAAAGGGCCGCTGATGCGGCCCTTTTCGGCTTAGGGGGTCTGCGCTCGGGAACGATCCCGAGCGCAGACACGGTTTCAACCAGCATCAATCCCGCATGATCACCTTGATCTTGCGCACGATATCGTCCGGCAGCACCGCGGCGACGGTGTACTCACCAGCCGCGAGGCCCGAGGTCCGCCACAGATAACGGTAGGCGCCTGAGCGGTAGTTGTCATACACGTCATCGACGACCACGTTCATACCCGAGTCGTAGATCACGACCCCAGGGTTCAAGCCTGGCACCGGTTGCCCGGTGTTGCCATCCACCATCTCGAAGGTGATCGGCAGCGTCCGGTTGATCCGGTGCACAGAGCCATCCACCACCGGCGGTCTGAAGCCGGTGAAGAGGTACTGAGATACCTGGATCGTCGCGGTGGAAGAATCCGCTTCTGATCCCGGCGATGACACCGTATCGGTCTCGGTCAGGTCGAAGCTCTGACCGGCGGAACCGATGCCGGCGAACACCTGGAAGCTGAGCGCATCAGGCGTCGTGTCGAGCGGCAGCAGGTCGTAGCAGACCAGAAGACCACTGGAGATCGACGAGGTCAGGGTGTCAAAAGCGTACTGCGTGCCCTGATCGCCGTTCGGGTTCTCGACACCGACCGTGACAAAGTCGTTGTCCGGGGTCCCGAAGTCGACATTGTCGAAACCGATAAAGATCTCGTACGGTCCCAGCAGGTTCTCGCTGGCCACGATCATGGCCTGGGCATCGTAGCTGGCGGTCTCCGTCTCCCAGTCGGTGGCGTCGTCGAACTCGATGACACTGAAGCACGGCGGACCGCAGGTAAAGCCTGCCGCCGAGATGCCTGAACCACCGATGCTGCCCGAATCCGTCACGATCAGATCCTTCCACAGGATCGCGATCATGTCGTTGGGATCCGTCGCATCCGGGATCGGGAAGTTGATGAACCCGTTAAACGGTCCCGGCGTCGAGTCGAAGAACAGGAAGCCGTTGGTGTTGACGTTCACCGCGGTGCCCCGATCGGTGCCGTAAAACGGCATCGGCTGGAGACCCGAGATGGTGAAGGTGTCGTCATCGCCACCGGCGATCGGCCCGATACCGAATTCCGCCAGGTCAAAGTAGGAACCAAAGCCGAAGGGCAGCGTACAACTCGCGTCGTAATCACCCCGACCCGGGTCGTTGGTGAACTGCGCATAGTCTGGCGTGCGACCGACCAGGCTCTCCTGGGTCACGCTGAAGTGAACCATCGAGCCATCAAACACGCCACCCGAGGCGTCCGCGGAACCATCCACATAGGTCAGACCGGCCGGGATCGGGATACTGATCTCGTAGCTACGGTCTTCCGGTGTGAAGTTCTTCAGCACGCTGGCGGTGACGGTTGCGGTGTCGCCCACCTGGATCTGACCCGGCAACGCGGAGATGACCACGTCGTCGGTGCCACGTTCGGCGCGTACATCCATGGTGCCGATAACGCTCGTGGGATCCCCGCTGGCGTCTGTGAACAGGTTGATGCGGCCGTAGAAGATGTCGCCTTCGTCCATGGCGGCATCCCAGAACAGGCGGACATCAAACGGTTCCAGCTGCGGCTGAGAACTCGGGCCCACCAGCGACAGGGTGCCGGTATCGTCCGGTCCGACGCTGGTGATGGCGAGCGTGAAGGCGTCACTAACGGGCGGCGGCGCAGATGCACCCCAGTTTTGTACCAGCACCCACCAGTCAGGGAAGTCGGTCAGATCGCCGCCCAATTCGAAGTCGCAGACCTCGAAGGCGGTTCCGGACGCGCTGACGCAGAATTCCTCGTCCGCGCTCGGCAGACCGTCGCCGTTAAAGTCCAGACCGACAAACAGGTCGAGGTCCGGGGCCTCGCTGGCGGTGATCTCGGCGATAAAGCGTTGTGCGTTATCCACAAACGGAGTCAGCTTGTAGACCACGCCGTCGCTCAGATCGTCATACGGGGACGAATTGTCGCTGTCCTGCATCACCGAGAAGTCTTCCTGGTCGGCCTTGTTGAAACCGAAGACCTCGGTAGTAAGAGCAGTGATCTCGATCGCGGTCAGGTTCTGCACCAGCAGCGAGTCGGCATCACGGGAGGCGTCGATATTCACGTTGCCGGGGATATCGCCACGCGCCGGCGCCACCGCGATGGTCACATGCTGTTCGGCATGTGCCGGATTTGTCGGCGCAAAGCCGAGCGTGTCAAACGCGAAGTCTTCGGCGGGCAGCGTGCTGCTGTCTGCGGTGATGACCAGGGTCTGCGACTCGCCCGCCAACAGCGTGAACGAGGGTACGTCGGCACTGGTAAACGCGCCGGGGACCACGGTCCAGGTGTCATCCGCCACCGCGGTGACGGTCCGCTCCCAGCTGCAGGATTGGACGCAGGCGTTGCTGACTGCATGGGCCACGTTCAACGTCGAGGGATCGCCACCGTCGGCCGGATTGGCGGCCTGGTAGTTGGCCTCTGATTCTTCGAAGATCAGGCCCACGTTGACAGCCACCGAGGGCTGTACGCGTCCGCCGCCGAAGTCGAAAGGATCGGCGGGTGTTGAGCCGTCTTCCTTACGCATATCCGGTGTGCCGGTCGTGATGAGCGCGGAATGGCGCGCATCGGCAGACCAGTTCGGATAGACGGCGGTCAGCAGCGCCATGGAGCCAGCCGCATGCGGGCTGGACATCGAGGTGCCGCTGATCTGGCCGAACAGCTCGTTGACCGCCGGGGCGTCGTTGCCGACGCCCTGATGGACAAACAGATTACCCGCGCCAGCGGCGTAGATGTCCTGACCCGGCGCCGAGACATGTGGCGCAAGGAGATCGACACCGCCCGGGAACGGGCCACGGGAGCTGAAGCCGGCCATGATGTCGGCGACGGCCGGATCGGATTCGGCCGGCAGTCCGGGCGTGATCGTGCCGGCATGTCCGCTGCCGGTGGCCAGCCAGGTGCGCAATTCATCGCCAAACGTGGCGTCGATGTGGATCGCCGGGATCACATGGGCGTCCGCCACCACGCTGGTGGCGCCACCCGGAACATTCGCCAGGACGAAGCCGGCGGCACCGCCGTCCCGCACATTCTGACCCTTGGCGACACGGGCGATGGCGCCGCGATCACAAACGACAATAGTGTCGGCCGGGAAGGTACCCGGTGGGAATGGTTGCAGACACTGCTCCGGCTGATCGAAATTGTCGTCACCGGGGCTGCCGACCGGGAAATCGCCGGCGTAGACGATGGAGCCGGTATAGCCGCCGGTGATCGCCAGACCGCTGATGCCAACCGGCGGTGCTGTGTCGCCACCGCTGAGTGCGTCCAGCGCCTTGGGTGGATAGCGGCGGTCATGCGTGCTGGCGCCGACGCCGAGCACCCACGGTGAGCTGTTTGCGCCCGTCGCGGTGCCGGGATTCGGACCGGAGTTGCCGGCGGAGTTGGCCACCGCGATACCGGCTGTGTTGGCCGACAGGAACGTCTGCGCCGTGAGCGAACCCCACGGATCGTTCGAGTTACCGATGGACATGTTGAGCACGTCCACGCCGTCAACGATGGCCTGTTCGGTAGCTGCTGCGATGTCGGAGAAGAAGCAGCTCGGCGCGCAGACCTTGAAGGCGATGATATTGGCGTGGGGGGCGACGCCGGAGATCTGCGGGATGATAAAACCCGGGTCCAGCTGACCATCTGCATTGACGATCGGCAGATTGAACAGGAGGTTGCCCGAGACGGTAGAGGCTACGTGGGAGCCGTGACCGTCGGTGTCCTTGACGTTCCAGATCGGGTCGCTCGTCGGCGAGAACTGGTCACAGCTTTCGACGGTCGGGTCGACGCCCTGACAGGCCGTCTGCGCGTTGATAAAGGAATACACGCCGACCAGCTTGTCGGTACAAAAACCCGCCGCAGCCGCGATGTATTGATCGGGGTTGCCTGGATCACATGCACCCAGATAGCCGCCTGCCCACTGATGGTCATACTGATCGCTTTCGACCAGGGCAGGGGGTATGTCGACGGCGTCCATAAAGGAGAAATGGGTCAGCGGGCCGACACCGTCGACCGCATTCGCCGGATCCAGCGCCACGCCGATGGCAGCGCCGGAGTCGAGGATGCCGACCAGGATGCCTTCGCCAAAGGTGCCGGCGCCCTGATAGGCGGAGCCGTCCCAGATGCCCGGCGCGCCGATCCAGGTCGGACCCCGGTCGGTGTTCAATTCCATCGCACGGTTACGCTCGACAAAGCGCACGTTCGACAGCCTGGAGACCTTGCGGGCCTCGTCCTGGGTCATGCTCATGACCACCGCGTTGGCCGCCAGCTGGAATTCCTGTGTGACCTTGTGGCGGCCGGTTAGCTGGGTGATCTTCTGTACGTACTCAGCCTGGCGGGACTTCAGATACGTCTTATAGGCCAGCACTTCGGCACTCGCGGCCTTGAATCTGGGGCGCCCGGTTGCGCCAGCCTTGCTGAGCTGCTTGGCGCTGCCCTTGGCGGCGCCGCTGGCGCTGGCTTTCCGTGCCGACGCTGGCGCAGCGGATCCGGGCTTGGTGGCCGGATACCCTTTGACGCCGCCCTCGTAGGTAACGGCGGGCGCCTCGTCGAACATGATGATGTATTGCTGCTCGCCCTTGATGTCGGGTTCAGCGACGAACTTGGCGTTTATGTTCTTGACCCATTTGACCGTGGGCTTGACCACGCCGGTTGAGGCCAGTTCGAAGGTGTCCTTCGGCCCACCGATTTGAACGCCGGAGTCGTCCGGCGATGGTTTGGCGCTGGCGCCAGCAGAAGCGGATGAACCGCTGGTTCCGCCACCGCAGCCCGAAGCCACGCCGACAAATACCGCAAATACCGCTGACAGCAGTACGGTAGAAATTGGACTCTTGTTCACACCTAACCCCCTCAAAAGACTCACGCCAAGACTGAAAGCCGAAAAAGACTGACATTCTGCAAATCGCGAAAACCAGCCACGACTTACCCACGACCACCGGATCCTGGGACCCTGAGTGATGTTTGTCCGTCGCCTGCCAGTTTAGAATCCAGGATCTTGCTGCGTGGCGCGCGCATTCAGCCCGCAACAGCGTCCTCCCCCTACTTCGACGAGTCTGATCCAGATTCGTCGAGCCCCTGTTATAACCGAATTTGGAAAAAAAACAGACTTGTATCGAACAATAATTTTTTGGTTTCTGTTAGCGATTTTGCCGCGCTGAACAATCGTTGGCACCTGTGCTGCATTGAACAACAAAGAAAATCAGGCGCTTGCGGAAAAA
>CAJHYD010000040.1_pt1 | contig 27255 bp, 26 predicted proteins | sample 9198701 | NCBI WGS metagenome assembly CAJHYD01 (sample SAMEA7708365, study PRJEB35096) | sediment metagenome | biome: marine neritic benthic zone biome [ENVO:01000025]; feature: sediment [ENVO:00002007]; material: shallow marine sediment [ENVO:03000034] sea grass bed [ENVO_01000059] ...
CGCCCTGTTCGAACGCATCGACAGTCAGGACCCCACCGGGCTGATCGGCCTGCCGCTGATCTGGGTCTCAGCCGCCCTGCGTCAGCTCGGTTTCGATCCCGGCCAGACGCTGATGATCGGCGACACCGAATTCGACCTGTTGATGGCGCGAGCCGCGGGAACATCCGCGCTGGCGGTGACCTGGGGTGCTCACCCGGCGGCGCGTCTGCGCGCGCACGAGCCGGTCGGCTGTCTGGACAGCGTCGAGGAAATACCGCTCTGGCTAGAGCAGATCGAAGCCGAGCTGACGCAGGGCGGCTGAGACCCAGATCAGCGGCAGGCCGATCAGCCCGGTGGGGTCCTGACTGTCGATGCGTTCGAACAGGCTGATGCCCAGCCCCTCGCAGCGGAATCCGCCGGCACAATCAAGCGGCTTATCCCGGCTCACATAACGCTGTATCTCGGCGGTTTCGAGAGCGCGGAATTGCACCCGCGTGACATCCATATGCAGCAGCGGTTCTGCTCCCGGGCTGCGCCCATCGATGATGGCCACTGCGGTGAGAAATTCCACCGGCTGTCCTGAGCTGCGGCGCAGCTGTTCGACCGCAGCGGTTTCGGTCCCCGGTTTGCCCAATACCTCACGCTCCCGGACCGCGATCTGGTCGGAGCCGATTACGATCGCGTCCGGTCGACGCGCGGCCGCGGTCCGTGCCTTGAGTTGGGAGAGACGCGTCACCAGCGCGGCGGGGTCTTCGCCGGGGAGCGCGCGCTCGTCGGCCTGCGGCACCTCGACCGTGAAATCCACTCCCAGCCGATCCAGCAGCTGCCGTCGATAGGGCGAGCCGGAGGCCAGAACGAGTTCGGGATTGGGCATTGATTGATCCGTATGCCTTCAGCGTCTATCCAGGGCGACATCTGTCGCAAAAACAATGGATTGCAGTGGAGCATACTTTTGACAGTCCGCGCAATCCCGGCTAACATTCGCCGATTATGTCGCTCGCCCTGACGGACCTTCTCTCACCAGATGTGCCCGTCCAGGGCGAGTTGCGTGTTGGCGTACCGGTGAACGCGTTTCCGCGTCTGGCCGCTGCATTGACAGACGGCAATGTGGAGTTGGATGTAGACGTCTGCGTGCGACCCCTCGCGGGGTCCGTTGCGGCGCTGGCCGTGGAGGGTAGTGTGGCCGGCGCGTTGCCGCTGCGCTGCCAGCGATGTCTGGAGACGGTGCCGATCGAGATCGAGCAAACGCTGAATCTCGCCGTCGCCGCCGCCGGGAACGAAGAGCAATTGCCGTCCGGGTTCGAGCCCTGGCCACTGGTCGCCGGTCCGGTGACCCTGGGTGAGTTGCTGGAGGACGAGCTGCTGTTGTCGCTGCCGCTGGCGCCAGTGCATGACGACCCGCAGGCGTGTGGCCCTTTGGCCGACACCTTGTCGTCAATGGAGCACGAAGGAGCGGTGCCGGCGGAGAATCCGTTTGCGCTGCTGAAAGATTTGAAACGGTAGGCCGGAAATACCGCAAGGCTGCGGTTCCGGACGAGGAGTTAAGAGATGGCTGTTCAACAAAATAGAAAGACTTCTTCGCGACGCGATATGCGCCGCTCGCACGATGACTTGAAAAAACCGGCTGTGTCGGTCGAGCCGAAGACTGGCGAGACACACCGCCGTCACCACGTCAGCGCCGATGGTTTTTATCGTGGCCGCAAGGTGATCGCGACCCCCGCCCCCGTCGAGGACGACGAGGAATAGCTGGCCAAAGTCGGCGCAGGCTGAATGCCGCGCCGATCGATTGAGGTCAGGAGCATGGAACATCCGGTCCTCGCAGTGGATGCCATGGGCGGCGATGCCGGCGCCGCTGTGGTCGTCCCTGCCGCACTGACGTTCCTGGCCAATCATCCCCGTGTCTCCTTGTTCCTGGTGGGTGACAGGGAACAGATCGAACCCTTGCTGGTTTCTGCCGGAGCCGAACTGCTGTCCCGCGCCGAGATCGTCGCGACCAGTGAGGTCGTGGGCATGGATGAGGCGCCCGCGGACGCGCTGCGCAAGAAGAAAGACTCCTCGATGCGCGTGGCCATCGATCTGGTCAAGGCAGGTCGGGCCCAGGCCTGCATCAGCGCCGGGAACACCGGTGCGTTGATGGCGATATCACGTTTCGTGCTCAAGACCTTGCCGGGTATCGATCGGCCGGCAATCATCTCGGGTATCCCCGCGCGCGACGGGCACACGCTGATGCTGGATCTGGGCGCGAATGCCGATTGTTCCCCGGGGCAGTTGGTCCAGTTTGCGGTAATGGGTACCGTGATCGCTTCGGAATTGCACGGCATCGCCAGACCGCGCGTCGGACTCCTGAATATCGGTACCGAACAAAACAAAGGCAATGAGGCCATCCGCCTGGCCGGCAAGATGCTTGCGCGCAGCGAGCTCAACTATCTCGGTTTCGTCGAGGGTAACGACATCATGTCCGGCCGCGTCGATGTGGTGGTTACCGACGGTTTTACCGGCAATGTGTCGCTAAAGACCATGGAAGGCCTGGTGCGGATGTTGTTCCAGAGTATCCGCGACGAAGTCACCAAGTCCTGGCGCCAGCGTCTGGTCGCGTTCGCGGCGTCGCCCATGTTGCGCTCACTTCAGGCTAAACTTGACCCACGGCTGTATAACGGGGCCAGTCTGGTGGGGCTACAGGGCATCGTTATCAAGAGCCACGGCAGTGCGGATGAGATCGCGTTCCGTAACGCGTTGCGCACCGCGCTGATCGAAATCAGGAAGGATGCTCCGGGTCAGATCGGGGCGCTGATGAGCCGACAAAAATTATTGGAGGACCCGGTTTGATCTACTCCCGCATAGCCGGCACTGGCAGATACCTGCCCGAGCGTGTCCTGACCAACGCCGACCTCGAGAAGATGGTCGACACCACCGACGAGTGGATCCGCACCCGCACCGGGATCGAGCGTCGCCATATCTGCGCCGAGGACGAAACGACCTGCGACATGTCTGAACAGGCCGCGTTGCGGGCGATGGAAGATGCGGGGGTTGGACCGGAAGACATCGATCTGCTGATCGTCGGTACGACGACTCCGGACCAGGTCTTCCCCAACGTCGGCTGTCTGCTCCAGCATCGACTGGATATCCATGGCTGTCCAGCGTTCAGCCTCGAAGCGGCCTGCACCGGATTTATCTATGCCTTGAGCGTGGCCGATAAATTTGTCCGCAGCGGCGAGGCACGCAATGCTCTGGTGATCGGCGCCGAGGCGATCTCGAAGATGACGGATTGGACCGATCGTCATACTTGCGTCCTGTTCGGTGACGGCGCCGGCGCGGTGGTGCTGCAGCCAACGTCCGAGCCCGGCATCATCTCCACCCATATCCATGCCGATGGCCAGTACAAAGACCTGCTGTTCTTCCCCTCTGGGGTGTCGAAGAAGCCGCAGGATTTTCACGCCCGACGCGATTACGTCCAGATGCGCGGCAACGAAGTGTTCAAGGTGGCGGTCAAAACGCTTGGCCGTATCGTCGACGAGACACTGGCGGCAAACGGGCTGGAGAAATCGGATATCGACTGGCTGATCCCGCACCAGGCCAATATCCGCATTATCCAGGCCACGGCGAAGAAGCTCGACATGCCTATGGAGCGGGTGATCCAGACGGTTGCCGAGCACGGCAACACGTCCACGGCCTCGGTGCCGATGGCGCTGGATGTGGCGGTCCGCGACGGGCGTATCAAGCGCGGCGAGATGCTGTTGCTGGAGGCTTTCGGCGGCGGCTTTACATGGGGCTCGGCGCTGGTTCGGTATTGAGAGACAGGCTGTCGCCAGCTACCGCGAGCCACTAGCGTAGGTATTAAGCCGCCGTTTGGCGGTCACCAGGCACGGCGTTATGCCACAGTGCAGAGGTAATGAAAGTGTCGCATGAAGATCGCAGACCGGAGTTTCACGGCTGGCGTCCACATCCCTGGCACGGACTCTCGCCGGGTAACAATCCGCCGCTCGAAGTACGCGCGTTTATCGAGATCACCCCGTTCGATCTGGTCAAGTACGAAGTCGACAAGGAGACCGGGTACACGATCGTTGATCGGCCGCAGCGCACCTCCTCGCAACCGCCGGCGCTATACGGTTTTATCCCGCAGACCTATTGTGGCGACCGGGTGCGTGACCTGACGCCGGCGGCTGACCTGGCCGACGGCGATCCGCTGGATATCTGTGTAATCAGTGAGCGTCGCATCGACCGCGGCGGCATCCTCCTCGATGCGCGCGTCATCGGCGGCATCCAGATGCTCGACGGCGGCGAGGCGGACGACAAGATCATCGCTGTGTTGCGCAACGATTACATCTGGAGCGGGGTCAACGATCTGGCCGAATTGCCCGACATCAAGGTCCAGCGCATCAAGCATTATTTCGGCACCTACAAGATGAGCGACGAGATGGATTCGTCGATCAAGATAACCGGCACCTATGGCCGTGATCAAGCAGCTGAAGTGGTCAATGCTGCAATGGCAGACTACGAGGAATGCTTCGGTCATTACCGTCGCGCCCTGCAGCGCACCGAGGCCGAGATGTTCGGTCTGCGCGACAACGACTGAGCCGCCGCGGCGACGCTCAGCGCACCGGCGTGGCAGCCAGTTCCTCGAACAGCGCCACGAATTCGGTGGTCAATTTGTGACGCGGCGCGAGATAGATCAGCGGTGTGGCCCGGTCATGGCTCTCACGCATCTTCACCGATGAAGACAGTCGGGTCTCCAGTACCGGCAGACCTTCCTGACAGAGTTCTTCGACCAGACGCCTGGGCAGATTGGCCCGTGCCAAGAACTGGTTGATGACGATGCCTTCCACGTGCAGCTCACGATTGTGGTCGCTGCGCGTCTCCTCGACATTCTCCAGTAGCTGGTACAGGGCGCGACGGGAGAAATCATCGCAGTCGAAGGGGATCAGACAGCCTTCGGCCGCGATCAGCGCAGACAGGGTGAAGAAATTGAATGCCGGCGGTGTATCGATATAAACCGCCTGGTATTGCGCCGAGACATCGTCCATCAGCTCGCGGAACTTGTAGATCTTGTGTTTGGCCTGGAGCTTGCCCTCCAGTTCGTTGAGATCCGGCGAGGAGGGGATCAGATCAAGGTCCTCGAAGCTGGTCTCCTCGATATATCTTGCCGGTTCCTGTTCCAGCAGGCGAAAACTCAGACAGTCCTGGAAAAAATCGCCGATGCCCCGATCGCTGGCCTCGTAGTCCGCCCCCAGCAGGTATTGGGAAGCATTACCCTGGGGATCGAGATCCACCAGCAGCGTCGAGATTCCCCGGCTGGCGCTGATGGCGGCAAGATTTGCGGCGATGCTGGATTTGCCGACCCCGCCTTTTTGATTAAACACCACCCGGCGCATGATCCGTATACCTCGGCTGCGTGGACAAGCTGGAGCCGCGATTGCGGCTTTGCGTCAAAGTGTGTGCAGCACGCAGATCCGCGTCAAGGGCAGGTCACTTCCAGAGCGAGAACCTGCTCTTCTTCTCGGCCTCCGGCACCGCGTCTTTGGCCTTGCGCCGTTTGATCCGTTCCAGCAGCTTGCCGCGCTTGGTTTTGAGTCGCGCACCCCGGGCATCTCCACTGCCGCGCATCCGCGTGGCGAAGGTATCGCGGAAAGTGACGAAATCCTTGTAGCCCTCGACCTCGTGCTTGAGCTCCCGGAATACGAGCTCGATCATAATGGCGTCGTCCAGATAGCCGATGCCGGGGATGCTGTCCGGGATCAGGTCCTCGGGGTCGCAGAAATAGACCAGCGCGCAAAGCACCCGGCTGCGCTCGGGCTCGGGCATGGCCCAGTCCTCGTCGGTCAGCATCCCGACCATCGCCTCGAGCTGTTCCAGACGAGCGTTGATAAAGGTCGGCGCATTGGCCCCGGCGACTTCCAGAAACAGCTCTCTGGCGGCATCGATGATGTCGCTCTCGTCAGCGTCACGGACCGCGTCGCGCGCCTTCTGCATGCACTCGCGGAAGTGGCGCAAGTCCTTGTCGCTGATCTCGAAAGTGACGCGCATGGTCATCGGATTCTCCGGCCTTAGTTGCAGCGGGAAGCCTACGCAGTGCATCGGGGAGCGTCAATAGCGCAGCGAACTGGCGCGATCACCGCTACGACCCGTATTTTCGGGCATGCGGTCGTCCGCAGGGAGCCGTAGCGGCTGGTGGACGCATTGACCGACCGAGTGAGGTCGGGATCAAGACAACTTTTGCCGGTCCTGAGCCAAAAAAAGCCGCGACCGAAGTCGCGGCTCATTTGCTGCGCGAACGCAGCGAGTATCAGACCAGGTCTTACTTGGACATGGACTTCTTGAACATCCGATCGAGCTTCTCGGTGTTCGCGTTACAGCAGCTCTGCGCGCCGGCCGCAGCCTGAGCGGCGCTGTTGGCCGTATTCTGCGCATTGGCGGCCATCCGCTTGGCGTCAGCCGAAGCCGCTTCGGCCGTAGTGGCAGCGGTCTTGGCAGCGGACGCGTCGCTGGCGGCCTGGGACGCCATGGATTTGGCTTCGTCGGCGGTAGCTTGAGCCTTCTTGACAGCGTCCACGCTGGCGCAGCCGGACATGCCGACCATCAGGGCCAGAGCGGCAGTGAGAGCGAGTCTGTTTTTCATATTCAAATCTCCGATATCGGTATGACGAAACACGAATTTGAAGCGCCGGGCCTGCAGAGACCGGCATTTCGTCGCCGCCAAACTACCGAAACCATGGCGGCTAATCAAGCGAAATCGAGTGTCGGCTGGCAGGGCCATGCGCCACTGACTCGGGCCGGCTCAAAGCCCGGCCGGTCGGACCACGGGCCTGAGCGCTGTCTAGCGCGCCGATCGAACCCAGGACCTGGCCGTAGCGGTCAGTCGCTACGCTCGGTCACCTCGAGCACGTGGTAGCCGAATTGTGTCTTGACCGGACCCAGCGGCTGCCCTATTTCACCAGAGAAAACGACCTGGTCGAACTCCGGCACCATGCGTCCACGACCGAAGGAGCCGAGATCCCCGCCGCGAGCGCCTGAGGGGCATTTTGAGTGTTTTTTCGCCAGCTCGGCGAAGTCGCCGCCATCCTGGATCTTGGAGATCAGATCCTGACATTCGGCCTCGGTCTCGACGAGGATGTGGCGGGCACTGGCAGTCGACATGGGATTCTCCTTCGATTGGCGAAAACGCTGATTCTAGCAGTGCCGGGATCGGCCATCACGGGCTCAGGTGGCCACGCCGGGGACGTTTCAGATCGCGCAGTATCTCCCGGGCCGCGTTGTGTCCCGGCGCGCCGGTAACGCCGCCGCCGGGATGGGTGCCCGAACCACACATGTACAACGCCTTCAGCGGGCCACGATAGGCGCCGTAGCCGAGTACCGGACGCGCGCTGAACAACTGATCCAGCCCCAGCGCGCCGTGGAAAATATCGCCGCCGACCAGACCGAACTCCCGCTCCAGATCGGCCGGCGTCAATACCATGCGGCCGAGGATGTTTGCGCGGAAATTCGGCGCATAGTCGGTCACCGTGTCGATCACCCGTTCGGCCGCCTCGGCGCCGCAGTTCTCCCAGGTACGGCCATCCCCAAGCTCGGGCGCGAAATGCTGGCAGAACAGGCTGGCCACGTGTTGTCCGGGTGGGGCCAGGGAATCATCCATGGTGCTCGGGATCATCATCTCGACCACCGGCCGTGTCGACCATCCATGCTGGCGGGCGTCCAGCCACGCGCGCTCCATGTAGTCCAGCGACGGCGCGATCACGATGCCGGATTGATGACCGGGCTGGATACCCTCACCGGGCAGACAATGGAAGCGCGGCAGCTCCGCCAGCGCAACGTTCATGCGCAGCGTACCGGAGCCGCAGCGATAGCGGCGGATGCGGCCGAGGAAGTCCTTATCGAGGTCGCCGGCATCGATCATCTGCAGATAGAGCAGGCGCGGATTGACGTTGGCGATCACCATGTCGGCGGTCAGTTCGCGGCCGTCGGCCAGGACCACGCCGCAGGCGCGTCCCGCGCACACCTGAACCTGACTGACCTCGGTGTCGGTGACGATCGTGACGCCCCGGCGCCGCGCCTCTGCGGCCATGGCCTGGGTGATTGCGCCCATCCCGCCCACCGCATGGCCCCAGACACCGCGACGGCCATTCACCTCGCCGAAAGCATGATGGAGCAATACATAAGCTGATCCCGGAGCGTAGGGTCCGGCATAGTTACCGACGACCGCATCAAAGCCATACAGCGCCTTGATCGGTTCGGATTCGAACCAGTCGTCCAGGATCTCGCCGGCACTGCGGGTAAAGATCTCGTGCAGATCGCGCTGACTGGAGGCGGACAGCGCGCGGGTTCGCTGCCCGAGCCGCAGCGCAGCCAGCACGGCCTGAATACCGCCGCCAGGGCCGGGCGGGGTCTCCAGCAGCGTGGCGCGAAGCTGGTCCGCCACCGTCTCCAGCATCTGCTGGAATTCATCCAGACGTGCGGCATCACGGAGCGAGAAACGGGCGACTTCCTCGCGCAGGCCGCCGTTATCCACCCTGGCTGAAAAGGCGTCGCCGTCGGCCAGCGGCAGCAGATTGTTCATCGGCCGTTCGAGGATGCGCAGCCCGTGTTCGGCCAGACGCAGATCAGCGATGACGCGGGGATTGAGCAGACTGACCGTATAGCTGGCCACGGAGTTGCGGAAGCCGGGATGGAATTCCTCGGTGACCGCGGCGCCGCCGACCACATGGCGGCGTTCCAGCAGGGTGACGCGCACACCGGCGGCGGCCAGATAGCAGGCGCAGACCAGGCCGTTGTGGCCGGCGCCGATGATGAGAGCCTCGGGGGCGGATCGTTGGGCCATGGTCCTTTCAGGCTCGACGGGTGGTGATGGCGGGTCCCGGCGCAAATGCCGGAGCGCGAATGATAAGCGACTCGCGTCGATGCCGCTCGCAGCGCGGTAGGGATCGTCGGTGGCGGAAAGGCTTGCCGGTGGCGGAAAGGCTTGCCGGTGGCGGAAAGGCTTGCCGCGCTCCCCGGGCTACTGTATATAATAACAGTAACTGTCCATCCATACAGTAGAGTGTCTGCCATGTATGAACTGACCCCTCGCCAATACCAGGTGCTGGAACTGATCCGCCAGGGCATCGAAGAGGAAGGCATGCCGCCGACCCGGGCCGAGATCGCCCTCGCGCTGGGATTCAAATCGGCCAATGCCGCCGAGGATCATCTGCGCGCGCTGGAACGCAAGGGCGCCATCGAGTTGATACCGGGTATGTCCCGGGGCATCCGTCTCAAGGACACGCTGCGCGAGCAACTGGGTATGCCGCTGGTAGGGCGGGTGGCGGCGGGTCAACCGATCCTGGCCCAGGAACATATCGAGGCCCGCTATCAGGTGGATCCCGATCTGTTTTATCCCCGGCCCCATTATCTGCTGCAGGTCCACGGCATGAGCATGCGTGATGCCGGCATCCTCGATGGCGACCTGGTCGCCGTACACCGGACCCCCGAGGTCCGCAGCCGGCAGATCGTGGTCGCGCGTATCGACGACGAGGTGACGGTCAAACGTTACCGTCAGGAAGGGCGCATCGTCTGGCTGTTACCGGAGAACCCGGACTTCGAGCCGATCCGGGTGGACATGAGTGAGTGCGAGTTGACTATCGAAGGCGTCGTGGTCGGTGTCGTGCGTCGGGGTGTCAACGGATGAAAAAATCGCTGGATGCCCTGCTGGCGGATCCGCGGGTCTGGCGTGGCCGGCAAGCGCCGCAGGGTATGCGGACCCTGTCCAGCGGCTACCGCGCGCTGGACGCGATCCTGCCGGGCGGTGGCTGGCCTCATGCCGGGCTGACCGAGATCGTGGTCGAGCGCTGGGGCACCGGCGAGCTGCAGATGATCGTGCCCCTGCTGCGCCAGCTCAGCGGTGATGATCATGACGCAGCGGCAGATTGCCACGGTTGGATCGCGTGGATCGCGCCGCCCTATGTCCCCTATGCGCCGGCTCTGGCGACGGCCGGCATCGACGTGTCCCGGCTGCTGCTGGTCCATGCCGCGATCGATAGCGAGGTCCTGTGGGCAGCGGAACAGGCGCTGGTCTCGGCCAGCTGCCAGGTCGTGCTGGCCTGGGCTCGGAATGCCGCCCATCGTCAGCTCAGACGTCTGCAGCTGGCCGCCGAGGACGAAGGTGTGCCCTGTATCGTGTTCCGTCCGCCCGAAGCCTTGCGCGCGGCATCCCCCGCCGCCCTCAAACTGTATCTGGGTGCAGGCGTGAACGGACGGCTGGATGTGATCAAAAGTCGCGGTGGCCGTCCCGCCAGCCTCCCGCTGCGGGATCTGTTTCTTGATGACGGCCACTAAAACGCGCCGCCGCCATGCCCAGGTCCCAGGCCTCACTGCCTCTGTTTCCCGCGTCGTCACCTGCCACGGAGATGCCGCTGCCCGTGCCGGCGCGCCGGCGCCAGCTGTGGCTGGCGCTGGATTACGGCCGGCTGCCGCTGGAGATTTTTGCTGCCGCCGCGGATGCACGGCCGGTGGCGGTGGTGGAGGGCGACGGCAGCGGTCGCCGTATATGCCGTAGCAATAACGCTGCGGCGAACCAGGGCGTCACGCCGGGTCTGCCGCTCAACGCTGCGCTGGCGTTGAGCCCGCAGCTGCAGGTCCTGGAACGCGATCCACGGAGCGAGGCACGCAGACTGCGGCGCCTGGCGCAATGGGCCATGCGCTACACCGCCCTGGTCAGCCTGGAGACGCCGCATCGCCTGCTGTTGGAGATCCATGGCAGCCTCAAGCTGTTCGGTGGTCTCGATCGCCTGTGCCAGCAGATCTGTGCGGATCTGAAAGCACTCGGTTACAGCCTGCGCCATGCGGTAGCGCCCACGCCGCGGGCCGCGCTGTGGCTGGCACGGGACGCAGACGGGACACGGGTGACGGATGTCGCGGCGTTACCGGGTGTGCTGGCCGATCTGTCCTTGCGCTGCACCGACTGGTCGGAGCGCGAGCTCAACATGCTCCAGGGCATGGGTGTGCAGTACCTGGGTGAATGCCTGCGTCTGCCCCGGGACGGCTTTGCCCGGCGTCTGGGCGTACGTTGTCTTGCCGACCTGGACCGGGCGCTTGGGCGTGTTGCCGAACCGCGTCGTGGTGTGCAGCCGCCCGCCCGCTACTGCGGCGGTCTCGATCTGCCCGCAGAGACCTTAGATCGCGCGATGATGGGTCAGGGTATGCAGCGCCTGCTGGATGAGTTGTCGGCATTCCTGCGTCACCGCCAGGCCGGCGTACAGCGACCCGAGTTCGTATTCCGGCACAACGACGGATGCAGCACCCGTTTCCCCTTCGGTCTGGCGGAACCGACTGCCGATGCCGGCTTCCTGAGAGAACTGCTGACGCCGCGTCTGGAACAGGCGCGTCTGCATGCGCCAGTGGTCAGTCTTACCCTGCGCAGCGGTCCGGTGTTACCGCTGCCCGGGAGTCTGCTGGCGCTGGGTTTTGAAGACGGCGCCGGCCCCCGCCGGGCTGAAGCATCGTGCCGCCTGGTGGATCGACTGCGGGCGCGACTCGGCACCGGCGCGGTGCGGGGTGTATGTCTGTTGCCCGAGCATCGTCCCGAGGCGGCCTGGGATTACGTCGAGCCAGGTACGCGTGGTGTGGAGGCTGGCGATCGCGCGCGGCCACTGTGGATCCTGGAGACGCCGCGGCCGCTGGAGACAAAACACCGACAGCCCTGGCTGGAGGGGCCGCTGACCCTGCGCCGCGGACCCGAACGCATCGAGACCGGATGGTGGGACGGCAAAGATGTGTCCCGGGATTACTACGAGGCATCCAGTCCCGGCGGTATGGGTCTGTGGGTTTTCCGTGAGCGCCGTAAACCACGGCACTGGTTTTTGCACGGGGTGTTCGGGTGATGACGCCCGACTATGCCGAACTGCACTGTGTGTCCAATTTCAGCTTTTTGCGCGGCGCTTCACACCCGGAGGAGCTGATCAGACAAGCCGCGGATCTCGGTTATCACGCGCTGGCGATCACCGACGAGTGCTCGGTGGCGGGTGTGGTCCGCGCCTGGCAGGCGGTTCGTGAATCTGAACTTGAGCTGATCGTCGGCAGTGAATTCCGGCTCGAGGATGGTCTGCGTCTGGTGTTGTTGGCAACAGATCGGCAGGGCTATGGTCAGCTCTGCCGACTGATCACCTGTGGCCGGGGCCAGGCGCCCAAGGGGAGCTATCGACTCAGCAGGGAGGATCTGGCGTCGCCGCTGGATCGCTGTCTCGCACTGTGGCTGCCCGGCGCCGAACCGCGCAGGGAAGAGGCCGCGTGGCTGACAAACGGATTTCCCGATCGCTGCTGGGTCGCAGTAGAGCTGCTCGCCGACGGTGATGAACAGCGGCGTCTGCAGCGTCTGCAGACCCTGGCCGGAGATCTGCAGATACCGGCAGTGGCCTGCGGTGACGTGCATATGCATAGCCGCGCGCGCCGGGCGCTGCAGGACACCCTGACGGCGATCCGCCTGCGGCGTCCGCTGGATAGCGCGGGTCTGGCGCTGTTTGCGAACGGCGAGCGTCATCTGCGCCGGCGCGATGAACTGGCCCGGATCTATCCGCCGGCGCTGCTGACGGAAAGCGTACGCATCGCCGCACGCTGTCGATTCCGCCTCGACGAGTTGCGCTACGAATATCCTGCGGAGCTGGTGCCGGTGGCGCACACGCCGGCGAGCTGTTTGCGCATGCTGACCGAGGAGGGCGCGCTCCGACGCTGGCCCGGCGGGGTAGCCACAGATGTGCGTGCGCGGATCGAGCACGAGCTGACGCTGATCTCGGAACTCGGTTACGAGGCTTACTTTCTGACCGTCCACGATATCGTCCGCTTCGCACGGGACCGCGGCATCCTCTGTCAGGGACGTGGTTCCGCCGCCAATTCGGCGGTCTGTTTTTGCCTCGGTATCACCGAGGTGGATCCGGCCCGCATGTCCATGTTGTTCGAGCGCTTTATCTCGCGCGAGCGCGACGAGCCACCGGATATCGATGTGGACTTCGAGCATGAGCGGCGCGAAGAGGTGATCCAGTACATCTATCGCAAATACGGCCGCGCGCGCGCGGCGCTGGCGGCGACAGTGATCAGCTACAGGCCGCGCAGCGCCATCCGCGACGTGGGCAAGGCCCTGGGTCTGGAAGCACTGCAGATCGATCAGCTGGCCCGGGCGATCCAATGGTGGGATGGCCGTGAGGTCGGCGATGACCGGGTCCGCGAAGCCGGCTTCGATCCGGACAATCCGATGATCGCGCGGCTGCTCGGGCTGGTACGGCAGCTGCTCGGTTTCCCGCGTCATCTTTCGCAGCACGTAGGGGGTTTCGTGATCGCCGCCGGCGATCTGTCCGAACTGGTGCCGGTGGAGAATGCGGCGATGCCGGAGCGCACGGTGATCCAGTGGGACAAGGACGATCTCGATACCCTGGGTTTGATCAAGGTGGATGTGCTCGGGCTGGGTATGCTCTCCGCCATCCGTCGCAGCTTCGATCTGCTCCGTGCGTTTCGCGGCAGACAACTGAGTCTGGCCAGCGTGCCGGCGGAAGACCCGGTGGTCTACGATATGATCTGCCGCGCCGACACCCTGGGCGTGTTCCAGATCGAATCGCGCGCCCAGATGGCGATGCTGCCGCGGCTGCGTCCGCGCTGTTATTACGACCTGGTGATCGAGGTGGCGATCATCCGCCCGGGACCGATCCAGGGCGACATGGTGCATCCCTATCTGCGGCGGCGCAGCGGCGAGGAAGCAGTCACCTATCCCAACGAGGAAGTGCGCGGCGTGCTCGAGCGCACCCTGGGCGTACCGATCTTCCAGGAACAGGTGATGGAACTGGCGGTGGTGGCCGCCGGCTTCAGCCCTGGCGAGGCCGACCGGCTGCGCCGGGCGATGGCGGCCTGGCGGCGCAAGGGCGGTCTCGGGCCTTTCGAGACCCGGCTGATCGAAGGTATGCGACGCCGTGGCTACGAGGAACGCTTCGCGCGTCAGATCTTCAATCAGATCCTGGGTTTCGGCGAGTATGGTTTCCCCGAGTCCCATTCGGCCAGTTTCGCGCTGCTGGTCTATGTATCGGCCTGGCTCAAGTGCCATGAGCCGGCAGTCTTCGCCTGTGCGCTGATCAACAGTCAGCCCATGGGTTTTTACGCGCCGTCGCAGATCGTGCAGGACGTGGCCCGTCACGGCGTGGATGTGCGCCCGGTCGACGTCCGCTACAGCGACTATGACTGTACCCTGGAGCGATGCGCCGACGGACAGCCGGCACTGCGTCTGGGTCTGCGGCTGGTCGGCGGCCTGTCCGCCGCCGGCGCGGAGCGTCTGGTCACGGCGCGTACCGCCGGTCCCTGGCGCGACACGACCGAACTGGCGCGGCGTGCCGGCCTGGATCGGGGCGATCTCGGCGCACTGGCCGATGCCGGCGCGCTGCGTGGACTTGCCGGGCACCGTCATCGGGCGCGCTGGGCGGTGGCGGGGGTGGAAGAACCGTCGCCCTTGTTTACCGACAGCATGCTGGCCGAGGGCGTGCCGCTGTTGCGTCAGCCCAGCGAGGGCCAGGATATCGTCGCGGATTATCGCAGCATGCGGCTCAGCCTGGAGCGCCATCCGATGAGTCTGTTAAGGGCGCGGCTTCGAGGCGAGCATATCCATGCGGCGCAAGACCTGTGGCGGCTGGATCACGGCAGCCGCGCACGTTGCGCCGGTCTGGTGATTAACCGGCAGCGCCCTGGCAGCGCACGCGGGGTGACATTCGTCACCCTGGAAGACGAGACCGGCCACGCCAATATCATCGTCTGGAAGGATGTCGCCGCATGCCAGCGGCGCGCGCTGCTCGGCTCGAGACTGATGGAAGTCACCGGTCGCGTGCAAAGAGAGGGGGATGTGCTGCATCTGGTGGCGGAGCGGTTAAGGGATCGCAGCGCGCTGCTGGGGCAGCTGATGGTGCGTTCGCGGGATTTTCACTGAGTCCGCACGGGCCAGCCCTGCGCCGGATGCTCAGTCGAGGTCGAAATCCTCGATATCGCTGAGTTGGCGCGCGGCCCGCTTCATCTCGAGATAATCTTCGACCCGCCGTCGCGCGCTCTGGGCCGGTGCAGTCCCGGACTTCAGCATCAGATCGACGGCCACCACCTCATCGGAATTCCCGCCATCATCGTCGTCGTCATCCAGATCGGCATCGAAACCGTCACCGGCGTCCTCCTGCTCGGTGTCTTCTTCTGTTTCGTCGACCGGTTCTGCTTTCTTGCGGCCCTTGGCCATAGCTGCACCGAATTTTGTCTGACTGTCTGAGAAGGTAAACGTGATGCTGTTTGCGCGCTGTATATCCTGAAAGCGAGCGCGCCGCAACCGTTGCCGGTATGAAGCGACCGCGTACAGCGCAGTCTGCGGCCCTATTGGATCAGCTGATTCAGCTCGAAGATAGGCATCAGGATGGCCAGCACGATGACCAGCACTATGGCGCCCATCAGCAGGATCATGGCCGGTTCCATGATGCTGAGCAGGGTGGCGATGAGTGAATCCACTTCCTGTTCCTGGTTGACTGCGGCGCGCTCGAGCATAGTTTCCAGCTCACCGCTGGCCTCGCCGCTTGAGATCAGGTGCATCGTCATCGGCGGGAACAGGCGGGTGGCGCCCAGCGAGGCGCCGATGGGCGCACCTTCGCGCACACGCACGGCGGTCTCTTCAACCGCCTCGCGCATGGGGATGTTGTTGATCACTTCGGCGGCGATGCGCAGGGCCTCCAGCACCGGCACGCCGCTGGCCGCGAGTATGCTCAGAGTCCGTGTAAACCGGGCCGTATTGATGCCGCGGACCAGCCGGCCGATGATCGGTAAACGCAACAATATCCGGTCGTAACGACGCCGTGGCCCAGGCCGCCGCAGCAGCTGCCGCGCTGCGAGGGTGAGGACTACGGCCAGGATCAGCACCCAGATCCCATTGGCGCGCAGGAAATCACTGAGCGCGATCAGACCCGTGGTGAGGCCCGGCAGCTCCTGGCCGGAACTCTCGAACACGCCGACCACCTGGGGCACCACATACACCAGTAGGCCCGAGACGATGAGCAGCGCCATCACCGTGAGGATGATCGGATAGATCATCGCGTGGCTGATCCGCTGACGCAGTTGTTGTCGACTCTCGGCGTAGTCGGCGAGACGCTCCAGGATCGAATCGAGGAATCCGGATTGCTCGCCGGCCGCCACCGTGGCCCGGTACAGTTCCGGAAACGCCTGCGGAAACTCGCCCAACCCATCGGCCAGCGAATGGCCTTCCATCACCCTGGAGCGCACACCGAGCAGGATGCTCTTCAGACGCGGCTTTTCCGACTGCTGACTGACCGCGAGCAGGGACTCTTCAAGCGGCATGCTGGACCGGACCAGTGTCGCCAGCTGGCGCGTCACCAGCGCCAGGTCCATCGGGCTCACGCCGCGTCGGAACGACAGGCTGCGCCGTCCGCTTGGCGTTTTCTCTGAGACTTCGGCTACCGCCACCGGCAGCAGACCGCGTTCCCTTAGCGTCTGCCGGACCGTGCGCGCGGTGTCACCCTCGAGGACCCCGCGACTCTGCCGGCCGCTTTTGTCGACGGCCGTGTATTCGAATGCGCCCATCAGGCTTCCTGGGTGACCCGGACCACTTCCTCGAGGGTGGTGGCGCCTTCCAGCACCTTGCGTACACCGTCGTCGCGGATGCTCGGGCTGGTCAGGCGGGCATGATGTTCGAGCGTCTGCTCGCCGGCGCCTTCGTGGATCATGCCGCGCATGTCGTCATCGACGACGACCATTTCGTAGATACCGGTGCGGCCGCGGTACCCGGTCCCACTGCAGTCGTCACAGCCGCGGGCGTGATAGATCTCCGGCTGATTCTCGGGCGGCAGGTTGAGCAAGCGTCGTTCGGATTGACTCGGCGTCACCCGGACCTTGCATCTCGGGCACAGCACCCGGACCAGCCGCTGAGCCATCACGCCGAGGATACTGGAGGAGAGCAGGAAGGGTTCCAGTCCCATGTCGCGCAGACGCGCCACCGCACCGACGGCGGTATTGGTGTGCAGTGTGGACAACACCAGGTGGCCGGTGAGACTGGCCTGGACCGCGATCTCCGCCGTCTCCAGATCGCGGATTTCGCCGACCATGACCACATCGGGATCCTGGCGGAGGATAGCCCGCAGGCCGCGAGCAAATGTCATGTCGACCTTGGTGTTGACCTGGGTCTGGCCGATGCCGTCGATGTAGTACTCGATCGGATCCTCGACGGTCATGATGTTGCGGCTGCGATCATTGATCCGCGCAAGGGCCGCATACAGCGATGTGGTTTTACCCGAACCGGTGGGGCCGGTGACCAGCAGGATGCCGTGGGGGCGACGGATCAGCTCGTCGACCACGCGCTCGGTCTGTGGCGCCATGCCCAGGCTGTCCAGATTCAGGCGTCCCGCCTGTTTGTCCAGCAGCCGCATAACCACGCGTTCGCCGTGGCCAGAGGGGATGGTCGAGACGCGGACGTCGACCGCGCGTCCGGCGACCTTGAGCGATATGCGGCCGTCCTGGGGGAGGCGTTTTTCGGCGATGTCCAGGCGCGACATGACCTTGATCCGCGACACTACCAGCGGGGCCACCGCGCGTCTGGACTGCAGTACTTCATGCAACACACCATCGATGCGGAAGCGCACCACCAGCCGGTTCTCGAACGGCTCGATGTGGATATCGGAGGCATTCTCCTTGACCGCCTGGCCGAGCACCGCATTGATCAGACGGATGATCGGCGCATCATCATCGCTCTCGAGCAGATCGGATGGTTCGGGCAGTTCTTGCGCCACGCGGAACAGATCGTCCTCGCCCTCCAGACCTTCGACCATGTCCATCGCGCTGTTCGAGCCGCTTTCGTAGGACTCCTGCAGCAGCTGGTCGAATTCTTCGACGGCGACCTTGCGCCATTGGATCTTGCGGCCGAGGAATCGCCGGACTTCGGCGATACTGGCAGGTCGCACGTCCTCGCGACAGACGGCCGTAGGCTGCTCGGCCTCGATATCCAGCACCAGCACGCCATTGCGTTTGGCGAAGGAAAACGGCAGACGCCGCTGTCGCGATTCGGTCTGCGGCTCGGTGACCGTTGGGGCTTCTGCGGCCATGCCTCAGCGCTCGTCCGCGGGCCCGTCATTATTCTGGTCTTCGGGTCCTCCGAGGATGACTTCCTCGTCTACCGAGATCGGCGCCCGATCCGGGTCGGCCGGCAATTCGGGGATGGTCGGACGCATCTCGTCCTTCATCATCAAGACGCTGCCATCCTCGCTCTCGCCCAGCTGTATCTTACGCATGGTGCGGTACTTGGCATTGGTCTCGATGGTGGCTCGCTCGCGGTCGCGGATTATCACCGGGCGGATAAACACCATCAGCGTGCGCTTGGTCACCGTCGAGCTGCGGGAGCGGAACAGATTACCGAGCCCGGGGATATCGCCCAGCAACGGCACCTTCTCGTCGACCTCCAGGATCTGGTCATCGACCAGACCGCCGAGGACCAGCAGCTGGCCGTCTTCGATCAGCACTTTTTGCGTGATCGTGCGCTCGTTGGTGACCAGGTCCACCGCTTCGGTGGTGGCCCGGCTGAGGTTGGAATTCTCAAGCTGGATATCGAGGATAAGCGCATCCCCCTCGTTGATCTGGGGGGTGACCTTCAGCTTCAGACCGACGTCTTCACGCTGAATGGTCTGGAATGGATTGACCGAGCCTTGGGCTGCGCCGGTATTGGTGAACTGGCCGGTCACAAACGGCACCTGCTGACCCACGGTGATCTCCGCTTCTTCGTTGTCCAGGGTCATCAGCGAGGAGTTAGCGAGCACGTTGGTGGTGGCATCGCCGAGCAGGGCCCGGAGGATCGCGGCCCAGCGGGTGCCGCCGGAAAAGTCACCGACTGCGGTAGACAGCCCGTCGGGGATTGCCGCCAGCACCTGGCCAATCTGGCTATCGTCCCCGCCGATGACCGCGCCGCCGACATCCGCCACATTGAGCGCGCTGGTGAAATTGGTCAGACCGACGATATTGCCGTCACTGCTGCCGTCGATTACCCAGCTTACGCCCAGCTCCGCGGCGCGGTTATAAGACACTTCAGCAACGATGGCCTCGACCAGAACCTGGGCCCGGCGGATATCCAGCTGACTGATCACCGAGCGAAGCGTACGCATGGCCTCGGTCGGCGCAGTGATCACCAGCGCATTGGTGGCCGGGTCCGCCCAGATGGTGACGTCGCTGGTGCGCCGGCTTGCCGCCGCGCCGCCCTGGGCCGGGGCCGTCCCGGGTACCAGCTGGCTGACCTGTTCTTTGAGCCGCGTCGCCAGGTCCTCGGCATCTGCATAACGCAGATAGATGACCTGCGTATTGCCGCCGGCTTCCAGCGGCGTGTCCAGATGCGTGATCAGCGCGCGGGTGCGCAGACGGCCGGCCCGGTCTCCGCTGATCAGCACGCTGTTGGTGCGTTCATCGGCGACCAGACCCAGCGGGCTCGCCGCATTGTCCGAACGATTCGCGGCCTGGGTCAGCGAGGTGACGACACGCACGATATCGGTGGCCGATGCATGCTCGAGTCGAATCACCTCGATCTCCTCGTCACCGGCCTGGTCGATGCGCGCGATGATCCGCATCATCCGATTCACGTTGGCCGAGCGGTCGGAGATGATCAGCATGTTCGAAGCCGGATGCGCGGCGAGATGGCCGTATTGGGGGATAAGCGGTCGCAGGATCGGGACCAGCTGGGCCGCGCCGACATTTTCGACCTGGATCACCTGGGTGACGAGTTCATCCGATTGCCCCATGGGTCCGGACGGGAGATCGCGTCCGGGCACCTGGCGGGCGTTGGCGTCGGGCACGATCTTGATCAGATCCCCGGCTGGCACCGCGACGTATCCGTGTACTTCGAGGATCGACAGGAAGGCCTCGTAGAACGCCTCCGGCGACATCGGCGAGGACGAAAGCATCGTCACTTCGGCCTTGACCCGCGGGTCGATGATGAAATTCTCTCCCGTGACCTCGCTCACCGCCTCGATGATCTGGCGGATATCGGCGTCCTTGTAATTGGGCGTCACCGTCGGCGTTTGCGCGCTGGCCCCACCAAGGCCCAGCAGCAGTACCGCGCACAAGGCGATCACGCTGCCTCTGGTCTTGTGTTGGGTTTTCATTGTTGTCATGGCTTTGCCGGATACTCGTTGTTGCTGCCAGAGCCGCAGGGTTGTGGTCGCGGCCCTCATGCTAATCCATAAGACCCTGATGAGTCCTATTCGTCCTCGTCGCGGCTGCGGCGCGGCGCGGGCGCGGCGTCGGCGCCGGACAGCTGTGAGGTATCCAGCGTCAGGACCTGGGCCTGGCCACTGCGCTCCAGCGTTACGGACACCTGGGTCGCGTCGCCCAGGGAGCGGAAAATCTCCATGCCGCGGGCGGGATCGTCGAGGCTCATGCCGTTTATCTGCGTAATCAGGTCACCCGGGCGCAGTCCCAGGGCCGAGAAACGTTGCCTGTCGCGGCCAGGATAGACCCGGTATCCCTGCTGCTGCCCATCCCGGAACACCGGTTGCGGCCGGATCACGTCGGTCAGTTTCGCCGGCGTCTGCGAGACGATCTGGCGGATGCTGCTGGCCCGGCTGGGTGCGGCCCCCTGGCGCCGGGGCGCCGCGCCGCTGGTCCCGGACTCGGTCGCCCTCGGCAGACGCAGGGTCTCCAGTTGGCCGGCCCGGCGCAACAGGACGCGGTCCGTGTAGACGGTATGCAGCGAGGCCCCACCCGATACCGCGTCGCCGATGGCGTAGACTTTCTCCTCGCGGCCGCGTTCGGCGATGATCGCCAGCGCTCCGTCCTCGGCGGCGATGGTGCCGCGAAGCTCCAGATTGAGGCGGGTGTCCGGGGCGTCTACCGGATCCAGATCCACCAGCGGCGTGGATGTGTCAAAACGGCCGAACAGATGGGCATTGACGATATAGTCGATGTTGGCATCGCCCCCGGAGGCGATCGCCGCGCGCCCACCGCTTCCCGCAGCCGGCACTGTAATGGGGGGCGGCTCGCTGACCGGCACCAGCATCCAGATGATCCGCGCCAGCTGCCAGGCGATCATCGCTACCAGCAGCAGTGCCACCCAGGGGGGCAGTACCGCCGACGCCTTCAGCCAGATCTGCTGGGGCGGCTGCTGAAAAAATTGCGTTGTTCGTGCGGCCAGGTCGGTCAAAGTAAAAATCTTTTTAAAAATACCGATTTGCGTTGGCCGGGATAGCGGGCCGGCAGCCTGATCGAATGATAATCGGAGCCCAGTGACGGTCACAAGTGCCGGTTAATGCAAGCCTTGTCATAATCCCACCCGGACCCGGTACAATTGAGACGCCATACCACGCCGGCACTGGGACAATACTGGGACAATATCGAGACAGCGATTGACGATGGGAGACAAGGAACAACCGATCGGACCGGATCACGGCCTGGTTCTGGAAGAAGCCAGACCCAAGCTGAAGCGTCCGTCCATGTACCGGGTCATCCTGCTCAATGATGATTTCACTCCCATGGAGTTCGTGGTAGAGATACTGCAGGAGTTCTTCAATCTGGACCGCACCAGCGCTACGCGGGTGATGTTGGAGGTGCACACCAAGGGACGCGGGGTGGCCGGCGTGTATACCTACGAGATCGCCGAGACCCGAGTCGCCCAGGTAAACGGATATGCGCGGCAGCACCAACACCCCTTGCTCTGCACCATGGAAGAGGCCTAAGCGATGCTAAGCAGCGAACTCGAGTTTTGTCTCAACGAAGCGTTCCGCGGCGCGCGCGATAAACGGCATGAGTTCATGACCGTCGAGCATCTGCTGCTGGCACTGCTCGAGGTGCCTGGCGTGATCGAGGTGCTGCGCGCCTGCAATGCAGGTGTGGGCCGGCTGCGCGAGGAATTGGTCAACTTTATCGACGAGACGACACCGCGGCTGCCCGAGGACGACGAACAGGAGGTTCAGCCCACGCTGGGTTTCCAGCGGGTCCTGCAGCGCGCGGTATTCCACGTCCAATCCAGCGGCAAACGCGAAGTCTCGGCCACCAACGTGCTGGTGGCGATCTTTGGCGAGAAACAGTCCCATGCGGTCTATCTGCTGGGCATGCAGGATGTCACGCGTCTCGACGTGATCAATTTCATCTCCCACGGTCTGAGCAAGATCGAGGAAGAGGGCGAGCACAGCCAGGAAGCCGGCAACGCCGAAGCCACCGCTGAGGGCGAGACGGGTGGTGACCCGCTGGAGAAATACACCAGCAATCTCAACCGGCTCGCCCGCGAGGGCAAGATCGACCCACTGATCGGCCGTCAGCTGGAGATCGAGCGCACCGTCGAGATCCTCTGTCGTCGGCGCAAGAACAATCCGTTGTATGTCGGCGAAGCCGGCGTCGGCAAGACCGCGCTGGCCGAGGGTCTGGCGCTGATGATCGAGGAGCAGCGAGTGCCGGACGTACTCTCGGATTGCACCATCTATGCGCTGGATATGGGCTCATTGATCGCCGGCACCAAGTATCGGGGTGACTTCGAGAAGCGTCTCAAGGGCGTGATCTCCTCTCTGGGTGACAAGCCGGGAGCAATCCTTTTTGTCGATGAGATCCACACGGTCATCGGCGCCGGCGCCGCATCGGGTGGCGTGATGGATGCGTCGAATCTGATCAAACCGGTGCTGGCCAACGGACAATTGCGCTGTATCGGCTCGACCACTTATCAGGAATACCGGGGCATTTTCGAGAAGGACCACGCGCTGGCGCGCCGTTTCCAGAAGATCGACGTGCCGGAACCGTCGATCGAAGAAACGGTGGAGATCCTCAGGGGGCTGCGCTCCCGTTTCGAGGAGCACCATGGCGTGGTCTACGGCGAGGAAGCGCTGCGCGCCGCTGCAGAACTCTCGACCCGCCATATCAACGATCGCCATCTGCCGGACAAGGCCATCGATGTCATCGATGAGGCCGGCGCCAGCCTGCGTCTGCAGTCGGTGGATGTGGATCAGCCAGAGGTGACGACGGAACTGGTCGAGTCGATCGTCGCCAAGATGGCACGGATCCCGCCGAAGACCGTGTCCGCGTCGGACCGTGACCTGCTGCGCAATCTCGAGCGTGACCTGAAGCTGGTGATCTTTGGTCAGGATCAGGCCATCACAACGCTCGGTTCGGCGATCAAGATGGCCCGGTCGGGCCTACGCGACGAAGAGAAGCCGGTGGGTGCGTTCCTGTTCTCCGGGCCGACCGGCGTGGGCAAGACCGAGGTCACGCGGCAGCTCGCCATGTGCCTGGGTATCGAGCTGATCCGTTTCGACATGTCCGAATACATGGAGCGCCACACAGTCTCCCGCCTGATCGGTGCCCCGCCGGGCTATGTCGGCTATGACCAGGGTGGTCTGCTGACCGAGGCGGTGACCAAGAACCCCCATTGTGTGCTGCTGATGGACGAGATCGAGAAGGCCCATCCGGAAGTGTTCAATCTGCTGCTGCAGGTGATGGACCACGGCACCCTGACCGACAACAACGGCCGCAAGGCGGATTTTCGCAATGTGATCATCGTGATGACCACCAATGCCGGCGCCCAGGAGATGAGCCGGGCCTCGATCGGCTTTACCGAACAGGATCACAGCACCGATGGCATGGAGGCGATCCGCAAGCTGTTCACCCCGGAATTCCGCAACCGGCTGGACGGCGTGATCCAGTTCCAGTCGCTGGACCGCAACACCGTGGTGCGGGTGGTGGACAAGCTGATTGTCGAACTGGAGGCGCAGCTACAGGACAAGCTGGTCACGCTGGAGCTGGACGACGCGGCCCGGGCGTGGATCGCCGATCGTGGCTACGACGTCAAGATGGGTGCGCGGCCGATGTCGCGGGTGATCCAGGAGCACATCAAACGACCCCTGGCAGAAGAGCTGCTGTTCGGGACGCTGGCCGAAGGCGGACATATCCGTATCGCGGTGGCGCCCGATGGCGACTCGCTGCTGCTAGAAACCCAGGATCAGGAATCGCCGGTGCCGGCGGACGGATAGCTGCGGGACTGTCAGCGGGTGCGGTAGACGATACGACCCTTGCTCAGGTCGTAGGGGGTCAGTTCCACCGTGACTTTGTCGCCGGTGAGGATGCGGATGTAGTGCTTGCGCATCTTGCCCGAGATATGGGCCGTGACCACGTGCCCGTTCTCGAGTTCGACCCGGAACGTCGTATTGGGCAGGGTCTCTACGACCTTGCCTTCCATCTGAATTGCTTCTTCTTTCGCCATGTACCAGTTGGTTCTTGCCGGGCTCAGCCCGAAAGCGGGCGCATTGTGCAGAATCCCGGCCGGCTTTGCAATTTGCCCACTGAGGCGTTCAATCGCCGGTGCCGCCAGCGAACAGATCCCGCGGCGCGATCGGCGCCTGGACCCAATGCATCGGCGCTGCGGGCTCATTACACCAGATCCGCACATGTTCGACGAACTCTCGCCGGGGCATCTCGCGGCTGCCGAGACTGGCCAGATGTGCGGAATTCAGCTGGCAGTCGATGAGGCGGAAGCGGTGTCGCTCCAGCAGTCGACTGAGACAGGCGAGGGCGATCTTCGAGGCGTCGGTCGCTGCGCTAAACATGGATTCAGCAAAGAACACGCGACCCAGCGCAACACCGTAGATACCGCCGACCAGCGACTCACCCTGCCAGACTTCGAGCGAGTGGGCGTGGCCGAGTCGGTGCAGGCGGAGATAGGCGCGCGCCATGGCCGGAGTGATCCAGGTGCCGATACCGGGGCCGCGGTCCGCGCAGCCGGCCACCACGTCAGTGAATTTCTTGTCGACCGTCACCGTAAAGCTATCTCCGCGCAGGCGACGTCCGAGGCGGCGTGAGATATGCAGTTCCATGGGAAATATCACGGCGCGCGGATCCGGAGACCACCACAGGATGGGTTGTCCTTCCTCGTACCAGGGGAAGATGCCGCGGCGGTATGCAGACAGCAGCCGCTTTGGGCTCAGGTCGCCGCCCGCGGCCAGCAGCCCGTTGGGCTCGCTGAGGGCGCGCGCCGCGTCGGGGAACCATTCCTCATCCGGCTCCGGTCGCAGCCATGGGATCACTCCGGCTCTGCTCCAGGATGGCGGTGCGGAGAGTCCGTGTCTCGACGGAACGGCAGTTGCTCGCGCGACTGGCGCAGATAGGTCTCCAGCCACTGTCGCTCCAGCGCCAGATGGTCGTCGATTGCCGCGGCGAATACCGGATCGCGGAGCCAGTGTGCAGAGCAGGTCGCGGTCGGCTCGAATCCACGGCGCAGCTTGTGCTCGCCCTGGGCGCCGGGCTCGAACCTGGCCAGTCCATGCTCGATACAGTAGTCGATACCCTGATACAGACAGGTCTCGAAATGCAGGCTGTGATAACGCTCGCTGCACCCCCAGTAACGCCCGTAGAGCGTGTCGTCATCACGCAGACAGATGGCGCAGGCCACGGGCACCTCATCCTGCAGCGCCAGGATAAGCAGCAGAGACTCAGGCAGATCTTGGTGCAGCTTTGAGAAGAAGCGACGGGTCAGGTAAGGGCTCTGACCGCGTTCGAGGAAGGTCGCGGCGTGCATCAGATAGACCTGATCCAGCAGTGCAGGCGTGATCTCGTTGCCTTCGGCACTGCGGAAGGCGATGCCGGCATCCTTGACCCGGCGGCGCTCACGCCGGACCTTCTTGCGACGATCGGAGCGGAAGCGCGCGAGAAAATCATCGAAGCTGGTGTAGCCGTCGTTGCGCCAATGATATTGACAGTCCTTGCGCTGCAACAATCCCAGGGCTTCCAGCTCGGCGATCGTGTCGGGCGGCGGGAACAGGATGTGCAGCGAGCTGGCTTCGTCGGTCACCGCGGCGATCCGCGCCGTTTCGATCAGGCGGGCGCCGGCCCTGTTGCGGTCGACGCTGTCGGCCACCAGCAACCGCGGCCCGCTGATCGGCGTGAACGGCACACAGCTGACGAGCTTTGGGTAATACGCACGGCCGCTGCGTTCGTAGGCGTGAGCCCACGCGTGATCAAACACGAACTCGCCCCAGGAGTGGTCTTTCAGATAGCACGGCATCGCCGCAAGCACCCGACCCTGATCGTCCTCGAGTAGCACATGCCGGGGGATCCAGCCGGTGGCCTCGCAGGCGCTGCCGCTGCTTTCGAGCGCGGTCAGGAATTCATGGCGCAAGAACGGCGAACCGCCCAGATCGAGCGCATTCCATGCGGTCCCCGCCACTTCACCGATCGAGTCGAGGATGCGGGGTGTGGCCGATTCCGCGACGCTCACGATTCAGACGGCAGCGGCAGCGGGCGTGTCCGCCTGGGCGTCTCCCGATTCGGCCAGCGCGTCGAGATACTTCTCGGCGTCGAGGGCCGCCATACAGCCGCTCCCCGCAGAGGTCACCGCCTGCCGGTAGATCTGGTCCATTACATCACCGGCGGCAAACACGCCAGGCACGCTGGTCGCGGTGGCATCGCCCTTGAGACCGGATTTGACGCGGATGTAACCACCCTCCATCTCCAGCTGACCCTCGAAGATGCCGGTATTCGGCGCGTGGCCGATGGCGATGAAGACGCCGGTCAGCGCGATCTCCCGGGTTTGCTCCGGATCCTTGGTGCTGCGGACACGGATGCCGGTTGCTCCGCTGTCATCGCCCAGGACTTCGTCCAGCACGTGGTCCCACAGCAGGGTCACATTGCCGTTCTCGCCGGCGCGATCGAACAAGCGCTGCTGCAGGATCTTCTCGGCCCGCAGGCTGTCGCGACGGTGCACCAGAGTGACCCGGGACGCGATGTTCGACAGATACAGGGCTTCCTCGACCGCGGTGTTGCCGCCACCGATCACCGCCACCTCCTGGTCGCGATAGAAAAAGCCGTCACAGGTCGCGCAGGCCGAGACGCCGCGGCCTTTGAAGGTCTCTTCCGATGGCAGACCCAGATACCTGGCAGTGGCGCCGGTCGCGATAATCAGCGCGTCGCAGGTGTACTCGCCGCTGTCGCCCTTGAGCAGGAATGGCCGCTGCCCCAGATCGGTGGTGTGGATGTGGTCGAGCACGATCTCCGTGTCGAAGCGTTCCGCGTGCTCGCGCATCCGCTCCATCAGCGCGGGCCCTTGCAGACCCGCCGGATCACCGGGCCAGTTCTCGACGTCTGTGGTGGTCATGAGCTGGCCGCCCTGCTCGATGCCGGTTATCAGCAGCGGCTGCAGATTGGCCCGCGCCGCGTAGACGGCGGCGGCGTATCCGGCCGGGCCGGAGCCGAGTATCAGGAGTCGGCAATGACGGGTCTCGCTCATGGTTGATGTGTTCCTGTTTTCTCGCGCGCCTGCGCTTACGATGTATTTCCGATGTGTGGCCGGTCGAC
>CAJHYD010000105.1_pt1 | contig 25834 bp, 21 predicted proteins | sample 9198701 | NCBI WGS metagenome assembly CAJHYD01 (sample SAMEA7708365, study PRJEB35096) | sediment metagenome | biome: marine neritic benthic zone biome [ENVO:01000025]; feature: sediment [ENVO:00002007]; material: shallow marine sediment [ENVO:03000034] sea grass bed [ENVO_01000059] ...
CACCGCGCTCGATTTTTGCGCGCAAGAACTACTTCTACCCGGACCTGCCCAAGGGCTACCAGATCAGCCAGTATGAACTGCCGGTGGTCCACGACGGCTGGGTCGATATCACCCTCGATGACGGCGCAGTCAAACGCGTTGGTATCACCCGTGCTCATCTTGAGGAAGACGCCGGCAAGTCTCTGCACGAGGACTTCCATGGCCTCTCCGGTATCGATCTCAATCGCGCCGGCACGCCGCTGCTGGAGATCGTCTCGGAGCCGGACCTGCGCACCGCTCGGGAGGCCGTCGCCTATATGAAGCTGATCCATCAGCTAGTGCGCTATCTGGATATCTGTGACGGCAATATGCAGGAAGGTTCGCTGCGTTGTGACGCCAACGTATCCGTGCGCCCGCTGGGGCGACATGAGTTCGGCACCCGGGCCGAGATCAAGAATCTCAACTCGTTCCGCTTTATCGAGCGCGCGATCAACTTCGAGGTCGAGCGGCAGATCGACATCATCGAATCCGGCGGCAGCGTGGTCCAGGAGACCCGCCTGTATGACTCGGCCAAGGACGAGACCCGGCCGATGCGCAGCAAGGAAGAGGCCAACGACTATCGGTATTTCCCCGATCCCGATCTGCTTCCGGTGGAGATCGATCGCGCCACCGTGGATCAGATTCGCGCCGAGCTGCCGGAGCTGCCATGGGAAAAGCAGGATCGCTTCGTCAGCGAATATGGTCTCTCCGCGTATGACGCCTCGTTGCTGAGCGCCAGCCGCGCCATGGGCGACTATTTTGAGGCCGTGGCCAGCCGCGTGGCCGACAAGAAAGTTGCTGCCAACTGGATCATGGGTGACCTTTCCGGTGCGCTCAACAAGGACGGGATCGCTATCGACGCGAGCCCGGTGAGCGCAGATGCGCTGGCCGGGATGTTGTGCCGGATCGAGGACGGCACGATCTCGGGCAAGATCGCCAAGAGCGTGTTCGAGGCTATGTGGGCGGGCGAAGGCAGCGCCGACGCCATCATCGAAGCGCGCGGTCTGAAGCAGATCACCGACAGTGGCGCTATCCAGGCGATTATCGAGCAGGTGCTGGCGGACAATCCCGGCCAGCTCGAGCAATACCGGTCGGGCAAGGACAAGCTGTTCGGGTTCTTTGTCGGCCAGGTGATGAAAGCCACGCGCGGACAGGCCAATCCGGCGGAAGTGAACAAACTGCTGAAAGAGATATTGAATGGCTGAGTCGCGCGGGCTAAACGACTCGGATTGTCTGCACCGGTTCCTGTTCGAACACATGCCGATCCGCGGTGAGCTGGTCCATCTGGACGAGAGCTGGCAGCAGATCGCGGCCCAGGCCGATTATCCGCCGGCTATCCGCCGCGCCCTCGGCGAGGCGCTGGCCGCGGCCGTGCTGCTGGCCTCAACGCTCAAGTTCGACGGCAAGCTGACCCTGCAATTGTCGGGCGACGGCCCGATGCATCTGCTGGTGGTCCAGTGCACCAATCAGCAGGAGATCCGCGGTCTCGCCAAATGGCGTGGCGAGGCACCCGAGGGCGATCTGCGCAGTCTCTCAGGCGAGGGCCGGGTCGCGATCACGATTGAGACCGGGCAGGGTCAGGAGAGTTACCAGGGTATCGTGCCGATTAGCGGCACCAGCCTGGCCGCATCGCTGGAGAGCTATTTTCAGAACTCGGTGCAGGTGCCGACGCGGTTGTGGCTGGCCACTGGCGCAAACGGCGCGGCCGGGATGATGCTGCAACGTCTGCCCGATTCCTGGGGCGACGAGGCCGAGCACGCATGGGAACATCTGCAGGTGCTGGCCGACACCTTGTCGCGCGACGAGCTGCGGCATCTTACCGATCGGGACATCCTGCGACGGCTGTTCCACCAGGATGACCTGCGTCTGTTTGAAGCGCAGCCGGTCCGCTTTTGCTGCTCCTGCAGTCAGAGCCGTGTCGAGAGTACCCTGCGTATGCTCGGCCGGGACGAGATCACCGAACTGCTGCGCGAGGAAGGCCGGGTCGAGGTCCGCTGCGAGTTCTGCAATCGCGCCTATCGCTTCGACGCCGTGGACGCAGAGTCGCTGTTCGTGGACCTACCGCCCGGGTCCGGCCCGGAAGTCTTGCATTGAGCCCGTGGCGTTGCGCCGCGGGTATTTATCGGGTTCTTGGAAGGGCCCTTAACCTTGAGATAGAGGGGGAGAGATGAAAGCATTTGTGACGGGAATCCTGGCGGTGATGGCTCTGACCGTTGCCGCTGGCGCCGCTCAGTCGGCCGATAATCCGGTACTGGACCGGGTGGTCAAGAGCGGGGAGCTGCGGGTCGGCATGTCCGGCAGTCAGCCGCCATACAACGTCGCCAGCCGCGACGGGGCGCTGATCGGATTGGAGGTGGACCTCGCCAACCTGATCGCCAGCGGTCTGCACGTGGATCTGAAGATCGTCCAAGCGCCATTTGGAGATCTGCTGAAATCGATGGAGCAGGGCAAGGTCGACATGGTCATGTCGGGCATGTCGATCACCGCGCGTCGGACACAGAAGGCCGCGTTTGTCGGTCCCTATATGCTGTCGGGCAAGTCCATCCTGACCCGCTCGAGCGTCCTAGCCGCGGCAAAGCAGGCCGGTGAAATCGACGACGCCAAGCTGACGCTGGCGGCGCTGAAGAACTCGACCAGCGAAGAGTACGTGAAGACCATCATGCCGAAGTCGAAGCTGGTGACCGTGGACGACTACGATGACGCGGTGAAGCTGCTGCTCGACGGGCAGATCGATGCGCTGGTCGCGGATATGGCGATCTGTATGTTGACCATCCTGCGCCACCCGGACGCGGGTCTGTCGACGCTCAAGAAGCCATTCACTTTCGAGCCCATCGGTATCGCCGTGCCGGCCAGCGATCCGCAATTCTTGAATCTCATCGACAACTTCGTCGATACCGCGGAGAACATCGGCGCGCTGGAGCAGATGCGTCAGAAATGGCTGCGGGATTCGGCCTGGGTCATCGCCCTGCCCTAATCCCGGCTGTTGCCGGAACGAAGCCGGATCCCGCCGGGATCCGGCTTTTTTTGCGTCTGCAACAAACAAATACTTGCAAAACATAAAGATATCTTTATATTCATTGGAAACCCCCGCAGACGCAGGTGTTATGGACAAGCTCGACAATCTACTGCAGGCATTGAAGGCCGCGGCCGAGCCGAGCCGGCTGCGGCTGCTGGCGATCTGCGCCCGTAGCGAGCTGACGGTGAGCGAGATCACCGATATCGTGGACCAGAGCCAGCCGCGGGTCTCACGCCATCTCAAGCTGTTGTGCAACGCCGGGCTGCTGATCCGCTATCGCGAGCAGCACTGGGTGTTTTATCGGGTCCCACAGAGCGGATCCGGCGCCAGTCTTGCGGCGACCCTGTTGGCACAGCTGCCCGCTGCCGATGCGCAACTGGAGCTGGACCGGCGTCGAGTCGAATCGATTTTGCAGCGACGCGCCGAGGCGGCACGGGCGCTGGTCGACGGCGATGGTCCGGGCGGGGCCCGGGTCGAGGATGAAGCCACCGTGGACGCGCTGATCCTGACCTCTTTGCGTGGCGAAGCGATCGGCGAATTGCTCGATATCGGCACCGGCAGCGGCCGCATGCTGAGGCTGTTAGGCGAGGGCGCCGGGCGCGCGGTCGGCATCGATATCTCCCGCGCGATGCTGATGCTGGCCCGGAGCAACCTCCATGCCGCCGGTCTGGATCATCTGCTGGTGCGTCAGGGCAATATGTACCAGCTGCGTTTTCCCGACTGCAGCTTCGACACCGTGACCATCGATCAGGTGCTGTTCGAGGCGGAACAGCCGGGTCAGGTGTTGCGCGAGGCGGCGCGGGTGCTGCGCCCCGGCGGGCGCCTGTTGCTGGTGGAATTCCTGACCGCCGACCCGGTCGCCGACAGGCCGGCTCAGGCCAATGATTGTGTCGCTATCGATCGTCCCCGTCTCGACGGCTGGTTCGACGACGCTGGCCTTGCGCTGGAGCACTGGCAGCAACTGCCTGGCGATCCCTATCCCGTTATCCTGTCGGTCGCCCGACGGGAGCCCCGCGACAAAAAAGTCGCGGCCTGATCTGTTGCGGAGCCGATCATGACTGCACGCCCACGCGTTTCCTTCGAGTTCTTCCCGCCGGCCACTGACGAGATGGCCGAGCGTCTGTGGCGCTCGGTTCAGCGGCTGGCGCCGCTGAATCCGGAGTTCGTGTCCGTCACTTACGGCGCCGATGGCTCCACCCGCGAACGAACCCACAAGGCGGTGGAGCGTATCGTGCGTGAGACCGACCTGGTCTGTGCACCGCATCTGACCTGTGTCGGCGCGCCGAAGGAGCAGGTGCTGGACATCGCCCGGGACTATGCGGACATGGGAATCCGCAACATCGTCGCGTTGCGCGGCGATCCCCCCGACGGCACCGCGTGCTACCAGCCTCATGCGGAGGGCTTCGCCTATGCCGCCGACTTGGTGCGGGGTTTGAAGGCTGTTGCGGATTTCGACATCAGCGTCGCCGCGTATCCGGAGGTCCATCCGGAGGCAAGTTCGCCGCTGAGTGACCTGGAGAATCTGAAGCGCAAGATAGATGCTGGCGCCAGCCGCGCGGTGACCCAATTCTTCTTCGACAACGATCGCTTTCTGCGTTTCCGCGATCTGTGCGCGACCGCTGGCATCACGGTACCGATCGTGCCGGGTATCCTGCCGATCACGCGTTTCCCGCAGCTGCTCAGATTTGCCGAGCGCTGCGGTACCACCGTCCCCGACTGGCTGCGGGCGCGATTCGAGGGTCTCGACGACGATGCGGACACCCGGCGTATGATCGCCGCCAGCGTCGCTATCGATCAGGTGCAGTCGCTGCGCCGGCACGGCGTCGAGGACTTCCACTTCTATACGCTGAACCGCTGTGAACTGAGCTTCGCGATCTGCCACAGCCTCGGTCTGCGGCCGGCGCTGGCGGCGAAGAGCGCCTGACCCGGTGACCCGATGAGCCAGAGCGTACGTCAACAGCTCAGTGACCTGATCGCCCGGCGCATCCTGCTGCTGGACGGCGCCATGGGCACGATGATCCAGGCCCATGAGTTGGAGGAAACCGATTTCCGCGGTGAGCGCTTTGCCGACTGGGACCAGGATCTCCAGGGCAACAACGATCTGCTGGCCCTGACCCGGCCGGATCTGATCCGTGAGATCCATCGCCAATATCTGGCCGCCGGCGCCGATATCGTTGAGACCAACACCTTTAATGCCACCGCCATCAGCCAGGCCGACTACGGGCTCGAGTCCATTGCGTACGAGCTCAACGTGGCCGCGGCGAAGCTGGCCCGCGAGGCTGCCGATGAATTCAGCAGCGACGAACGGCCACGCTTTGTCGCCGGTGTGCTCGGGCCCACCAACCGCACCGCATCGATCTCGCCGGACGTCAGCGATCCGGGCAGCCGCAACGTGCGTTTCGCCGAGCTGGCCGAAGCCTATCGCGACGCGGCCCGCGGTCTGCTGGACGGCGGCAGCGATATCCTGCTGGTCGAAACGGTGTTTGACACGCTGAATGCCAAGGCCGCGCTGTTCGCGGTCAGCGGCCTGCTCGACGAGTTGGGTCGCGATGTGCCGCTGATGATCTCCGGTACCATCACTGATGCCTCCGGGCGAACCCTGTCGGGCCAGACCACCGAGGCATTCTGGAACTCGGTGCGCCACGCGCAGCCGCTGGTGATCGGTCTCAACTGTGCCCTCGGCGCGGATCAGCTGCGTCCCTATGTGGCTGAACTCTCGCGCATCGCCGACGTAGCCGTCAGCGCCCATCCCAACGCCGGCCTTCCCAATGCTTTTGGCGAATATGACCAGACTGCGGAGGAGATGGCCGGGATCATGGAGGAGTTCGCCAGCGCCGGCCTGGTCAACCTGGCTGGCGGCTGTTGCGGTACGACGCCGGAGCATATCCGGGTCCTCGCCGAAGCGATGGCGGGCAAGACGCCGAGACAGATCCCCGATATCCCGCGTCGCTGCCGCTTGTCCGGTCTCGAGGCGCTCAACATCGGTCCGGACGACCTGTTCGTCAACGTGGGTGAGCGCACCAACGTGACCGGGTCGGCGCGGTTCCGCAAGCTGATCGAAGCGGACGATTACCCGGCGGCGCTGGAAGTCGCGCGCCAGCAGGTCGAGAGCGGCGCACAGATCGTCGACGTCAACATGGACGAGGGCATGCTGGATTCGGTCGCCGCCATGCAGCGCTTCCTCGATCTGCTGGCGGCAGAGCCGGACATCGCACGCGTGCCGGTGATGATCGATTCCTCACGCTGGGAGGTGATCGAGACCGGACTGCGCTGCGTGCAGGGTAAGCCGGTGGTGAATTCCATCAGCCTCAAGGAAGGCGAGGCCGCGTTTATAGAACAGGCGACGCTGGCGCGGCGCTACGGTGCCGCGATTATCGTGATGGCGTTTGACGAGCAGGGGCAGGCCGAGAACCTGGATCGCCGCACCGAGATCTGCGAACGTGCCTACCGCATCCTCACCGGGACCGTGAATTTCCCGCCGGAGGATATTATTTTCGACCCGAATATCTTTGCGGTCGCCACCGGCATCGAAGCCCACAATCGCTACGGTCTCGACTTTATCGAGGCGACGGCGGCGATAAAACAAAACCTGCCCTATGCCCTGATCAGTGGCGGCGTCAGCAACGTCTCATTTTCGTTCCGCGGCAATAACGCGGTGCGCGAGGCCATGCACGCGGTGTTTCTCTATCACGCCATCCGCGCCGGTATGGACATGGGTATCGTCAACGCCGGCCAGCTCGCGATCTACGAGGAAATCTCGGACGAGTTGCTCGAAGCCGTGGAGGACGTAATCCTCGCGCGCCGGCCCGACGCCACCGACCGGCTGCTGGACATCGCGACGCGCTATCAGGGCCTTGGTGGCACCGAGCGCAAGGTCGATGACGCCTGGCGTCAGCTGCCGGTAGCGGAGCGTTTGACCCACGCCCTGGTCAAGGGCATCGAAGACTACGCGGTAGAGGACGCTGAGGAAGCCCGCCAACTGTCGGAGCGCACCCTGGACGTGATCGAGGGCCCGCTTATGGACGGCATGAACGTGGTCGGCGATCTGTTCGGCGAGGGCAAGATGTTCCTGCCCCAGGTGGTGAAGTCAGCACGGGTGATGAAGAAGGCGGTCGCGCACCTGGTGCCCTTTATCGAAGCCGAGTCCAGCGGCGAGTCCCGCGCCAAGGGCAAGGTGCTGATGGCCACGGTCAAGGGCGATGTCCACGATATCGGCAAGAACATCGTCGGCGTGGTGCTCCAATGCAATAACTTCGAGGTCATCGATCTCGGCGTAATGGTGCCCGGGCAGAAGATCCTCGATACCGCGGTCGCCGAGGGTGTCGACATCATCGGGTTGTCCGGTCTGATCACGCCGTCGCTCGACGAAATGGTCCGGGTCGCCGCCGAGATGGAACGCCGAGGCCTGAACCTGCCGCTGCTGATCGGTGGCGCGACGACCTCGCCGGCGCATACCGCAGTCAAGATCGATCCCGCCTATTCTGGTCCGGTGCTCTACGTCAAAGATGCCTCGCGCTCGGTCGGTGTGGTGCAAAAATTGATCAGCGAGGATGACGGCGCGGCGTTTGTCGCCAAAATCAAGCACGACAACGCGCACAAACGGGAACTGCATCAGCGGCCCCGGACCAAGGCACCGGTACTGTCGCTGGAAGCCGCGCGGGCCAACGCCGCACCGATCGAATGGAGCGACTATCAGCCGCCGGCACCGGCCAACCCGCAGCGGCAGGTGTTTGAGGATTATCCGCTGGCGGAGCTGGTCGACTACATCGACTGGATGCCGTTTTTCAACGCCTGGCAATTCTCGGGCCGTTTCCCGGATCTGCTCCACGCGCCGGCCACGGCCGACGCCGCCGGCGCCCTGTATCGGGATGCGCGCCGGATGCTGGACCAGATCGTCGCCGAGTCATGGCTGACTGCCCGTAGCGTCATCGGGTTTTTCCCGGCCGCCGCCGACGGTGATGACGTGGTGGTGTACGCAGATGACCAGCGCCGGAAGATCAGCGAGCGCCTGTGCTTCCTGCGCGAGCAGCGGGGCAAAGCCGCAGGCAAGCCCAGTTTGTGTCTGGCCGATTTTGTGGCGCCGGCGGCGAGCGAACGGCGCGACTGGGTCGGCGCCTTCGCGGTGACTGCCGGTCTGGGCATCGACGAACACGTGAAGCGTTTCGAGGCGGCACATGACGACTACAACGCGATCCTGTTGAAGGCGCTGGCCGATCGTCTGGCGGAGGCCGCCGCGGAACGTATGCACGAGCGCGTGCGGCGCGAGTTCTGGGGCTATGCGCCAGAGGAGTCCCTGGACAACGACGCGCTGATCCGCGAGCGTTATCGCGGCATCCGCCCGGCGCCCGGCTACCCCGCCTGTCCCGACCATACGCAGAAACAGATCCTGTGGCGGCTGCTGGACGTCGAGGCGGGCATCGGCATGCGTCTGACCGAGAGCTTCGCCATGTGGCCGGCGGCGGCGGTCAGCGGGTTCTACTTTGCTCACCCGGACGCCCGCTATTTTGCGGTCGGCAAGATCGGTCGCGATCAGGTCGAGGATTACGCCCGGCGCAGCGGCACCAGCTTCGCCGACGCGGAACGCTGGCTCGGCCCCAATCTCGGCTATCCCGCGGACGCTGCCTGACGGCCTGGCGCGGCTTGATTCGCGTCCGCGGCCGCGCGAAACTCAGGTTATCTCGCTGCAGGAAATCCCCATGACCCAGTTCATCATCAGCGGCAGCCAGCGGCTCGCCGAGGTCCGTTATGAGATCCGTGGCCGGCTCGCCCGCCGGGCGCTGGAGCTCGAGAAGATGGGCTACGAAATCATCGCGCTGAATATCGGCAATCCCGGGCTCTTCGGTTATCGCACGCCGGAGACCATGCGCCTGGCGATGATCGAGAACCTCGGCGCGAGCGAGCCCTACAGCCACCAGAAAGGGATTTTCCCGGCGCGCGAGGCGGTGGTGATGCAGCAGCAGAGTCGCGGCGTGCTGGACGTAACGGCGGAAGAGGTGTTTATCGGCAATGGCGTCAGCGAGCTGATAGATCTGACCCTGCGCGCGTTGCTCAATCCCGGTGATGAAGTGCTGCTGCCGAGTCCGGATTACCCGCTGTGGACCGCGGCGACGGCGCTCAACGATGGTCTCCCGGTGCATTATCCGTGCCGGCCGGAGCGCCATTGGATCCCGGATCCCGACGAGATCGAGTCGCTGATCACTGACAATACCCGCGCGCTGGTGCTGATCAACCCGAATAATCCGACCGGCGCGGTCTATCCGCGTCCGGTGCTGGAAGCCATCGCCGCCATCGCCGAGCGTCATCACCTGGTGCTGTTCAGCGATGAGATCTACGACCAGATGACCTATGAAGGTGCGGAGTTCGTGCCCATGGCGACCCTGGTAGAAGACACCCTGTGCGCCACCTTCAGCGGCTTGTCCAAGACCTATCGGGCCTGTGGTTACCGGGTCGGCTGGGTGGTGTTCAGCGGCAACCGCGAGAACACTGGCGCCTACATGGAGGCCTTGGAGCTGCTCGCCGCGCTGCGCCTGTGCAGCAACGTGCCCGGCCAGTGGGCGGTGCAGACTGCGCTGGGCGGATTCCAGAGCGTCGGCGAGCTGGTCGGCGAGGGTGGGCGTCTGTTCCGCTCGCGGCAAGCGGTGCTGGACGCAGTGGCGGCCAGTGAATTCCTCGAGCTGACCGCGCCGATGGGGGCGATGTATGCGTTCCCGCGCGTAAAGACGGATCAATTACCGGAGTTTGACGATTACCAGTTCGCGATGGATCTGCTCGAGCACAAGCACGTGCTGGTGGCGCCCGGCGTCAGTTTCAATGTGCCCTACCGGGATCATTTCCGTATCACCACCTTGCCTGAGCGGACCGTGCTCAAAGACGCGATGAACCGGATCGAAGAGCTGCTGCACAGCTACAAGGTCAGCGAGATCTGAAGCGGGCGCAGGCCGGGCACTCGGGATCCGGCGCCAGACCCAGCGAGCGCCATTCGCCGCGCCAGCCGTCGTAGACCGCCAGCCGCTCGCCGTCGTCGCGGCTGATGCCGAGGATCAGCTTTAGCGCTTCCACGGCCATCAGCGCGCCGACCGCGCCAACGACCGGACCGAGGATGCCGCCACCGCTGCAGGTCTCGAGTTCCTCGCCGTCCTCATGATAAAGACAGCGATAGCAGGCGCCGGCCGGCCGGTCGTTACGGAACACCGCCAGCTGACCCTCGAGACGGATCGCTGCGCCGGAGACCAGCGGTCGTCGGGCTGCCAGCGTGGCCTCGTTGACGGCGAAACGGGTAGCGAAATTGTCACAGCAGTCCAGGACCACCGTGCAGCGCTCGGCCAGCCTGCAAAGCGCTAGCGGATCGAGGCGTTGGTCCACGACCTCGAGATTCACGTCCGGGTTGAGCGCCGCCAGCCGCTCGGCGGCCACAGCGGTCTTGCGCCGGCCCACATCCTGACTGGTGTAGAGCACCTGTCGATGCAGATTGGACAGATCCACGGTGTCGAAATCGTTCAGATGCAGGGTGCCGACACCAGCGCCGGCGAGATAGCTGGCCACCGGAACACCGAGACCGCCCAGACCCACGATCAGGGCAGATGCCTCGCTCAGCCTTTTTTGGCCGGCCTCGCCGATCTCGGGCAGGGAGAGATGCCTGCCATAGCGGATGTGCTGTTGGTTCAATCCCCGATCCCTCGCGCTGCCAGCCGGATCCAGGCGATGTTTTCGTTTGGCACAACCCAGACCAGATCGGCATCATCTTCGTAGAAGAATACGAAGCGGCTGCTGGTCCCGACCAGTGCGGCCGAGAATGCCTCCGTTGCCGGCGCGGAGTCGACAAACATCACCTGCACGCTCTTACCCTCTCCGGTACGGATGGAATCTGCGTGCCAGTCCGAATAGAGCCAGATAAACATCACCGAATACAACAGGAACAGCAGGACCGGGGATAGCCGGTTGAGGCCGGAGAGCGAGTAGCGACGGTAGCGACGCAACCACCAGGAATGGATCTCGCGCCCGGAGAACCATCGCTGCTCCCAATCGACCTGCATCTGTGCCAGTTTGCCTACCGCCAATGCGCTCAGCGCCAGCACGAATGTGATCGGCTCGCGGAACGCGCCCATCAGGAAGTCGCTGACATCAGCGTAGTGAAAGAAATTGACGCCGAAACGGCGGAATAGCGTCCACTCGTACGTCAGTCCGAGCAAGGAAACAAACAGATAGCCCGTGGTGAGGCCGAGCGCGGGATTCTGTCCCAGCAGGTCGAGAAGCCTGCGCGTCGGCCGGCTGGATTCTGCACTCATCGGCTGGGCAGCCTCACTCGACGAACCGGCATTCGGTCACCCGGTCGTGGCCCGCGGCGTCCTGATAGCAAGTGATGTCGTAGTAGCGCTGCGCCTCCAGCAGCCGGCGGATGCCGCGCTCCTGATCGTTGGCGTGCTCGAACAGCAGCCAGCCCTGACGCACGATGTAGTTGTGCGCCCGGTCGATGATCTGGCGGAAACACTCCAGGCCGTCGTCGCCCCCGGCCAGCGCCAGCTCCGGCTCGAAGCGCAGGTCGCCGGCGAGCAGGAATTCGTCGCGATTGATCACGTAGGGGGGGTTTGAGACCACCACGTTGAATTTCTGTCCACGCACCGCATCGAACCAGTTGCTGTGCAGGAACTCGACGTTGGCGATCTTGAACAACTTGGCATTGAGGCGCGCGATCGTCAGCGCGTCTTCCGAGATGTCGACGCCTATGACCTCGGCCATTGGCCGCTCATGGGCGATGGCCAGGCTCACCGCGCCACAGCCGCTGCCGAGCTCCAGCACCCGCACCTCCTCGTCTTCGGGGATGTGGTCGAGCGATTTTTCTACCAGCAGCTCGGTCTCGGGTCGCGGGATCAGCACCTGCCGATTGACCCGCAGCGGCATCGACCAAAATTCCCGGACGCCGCTGATATAGGCCATGGGCTCGCCGGAAAAACGCCTGCGGATCAGTAGGTTATAGCGATGTCGCTCCTCTTCGCTCAGCATGCGCTCGGGCCAGGCGTGGAGGTAGCTGCGCGGTTTACGCAGCACAAGGCCGAGCAGGATCTCGGCATCCAGCTGCGGGCTGCCGCTGCGGGTCGCCAGCACGGCGGCCGCATCGGACAGATAATTGCCCAGTTCGAATTCGCTTTCGTATTTCATACCTTTCCGCCGCGCTGGCGTAGAATGCGCGGGCCCGTGCACGCGGCTATTCTAATTCAAGCAGCAAATCTCCGGAGTCCGGATGACCCATTACCGCAACGTGCTCGAGATGGTGGGCAACACCCCGATGCTCGAGATCAGCCGGTTCGATACCGGCCCTTGTCGCCTGTTCCTCAAGCTGGAACTGATGAATCCCGGCGGTTCGATCAAGGATCGGATCGGAATCTCGATGATAGAACGAGCCGAGGCCCGGGGCGATATCAAGCCCGGCGACACCCTGGTGGAGGCCACCGCCGGTAACACCGGGATCGGGCTGGCGCTGGTGGCCGCGCAAAAAGGCTATCAGCTGATCCTGGTGCTCCCGGACAAGATGAGCCAGGAGAAGATATTCAACCTGCGCGCCATGGGTGCGGAGATCGTGTTGACCCGGTCCGATGTGGCCAAGGGTCATCCCGAGTACTATCAGGACCTCGCGCGCCGGATCGCTGACGAGAGCGGTGCTTATTACATCAACCAGTTTGGCAACCCGGACAATCCGTTCGCCCATGAAGAGACCACCGGGCCAGAGATCTGGGCGCAGATGGATCACGATCTGGATACCATCGTCCTCGGTGTCGGCAGCAGCGGGACGGTCAGCGGTCTGACAAATTTTCTCAAGCGCGAGGCGCCGCACGTCGAGCTGGTCCTGGCGGACCCGGAGGGCTCGATCCTGGCCGGCTACATCAAGACCGGCACCATCGGTGAGAGCGGCAGCTGGCTGGTCGAGGGCATCGGTGAGGACTTCATCCCCGACATCTGCGATCTGTCCCAGGTCGGCGCGGCCTACAGCATCAGCGATGCCGAATCCTTCGCCACCGCGCGCGAATTGCTGGGTAAGGAAGGCGTGCTGGCCGGATCATCCTCGGGCACGCTGTTGGCCGCGGCGCTACGCTACTGTCGTGAACAGAAGCGGCCGAAACGCGTTGTGGTGTTCGCCTGCGACACCGGCAACAAGTATCTGTCCAAGCTCTACAACGATTTTTGGATGGAAGATCAGGGGTTTATCCAGCGCGACCGTCATGGTGACCTGCGCGATCTGATCGGCCGCCCGCACGGCCGCCGCGCGACGATCACCGTCGGGCCGGACGATATTCTCACCACCGCCCACAACCGCCTGCGTAACGCCGGCTTCTCCCAGCTACCGGTCATGGAGGACGAGCGTCTGGTCGGCGTGGTCACCGAGGACGACATTCTGCGCTATGCCTTTGGCAAACCGGACCTGCTGGATCATCCGGTGCGTGCGGCCATGCGCAGCTCGTTTCTGCAGGTGGATCGCCAGACCTCGGTCAACAATCTGGTCGCGCTGTTGCACGGCGATTCCTATGCCGCCGTGACCGACGACGACGGCGACACTTTTCTCGGTCTGATCACCCGTAGCGACGTGCTGAACTTCCTCCGTCGCCTGCACCAGGATGCCAGTCATGAGCACTGACAAGAGCAAGGCCGGTTTCGCCACCCGCAGCATCCACGCCGGACAGGCGCCGGATCCGTCGACCGGCGCAATCATGCCGCCGATCTACGCCACCTCGACCTACGTCCAGGCCAGTCCGGGTGAACATCTCGGCTACGAGTACTCACGCAGCCAGAACCCGACGCGCATGGCCTTCGAACGTTGTGTCGCCGATCTCGAGAGCGGCAGCCACGGTTTCGCTTTTGCGTCCGGTATGGCGGCGATCGCGACGGTGCTGGAATTGCTCGATGCCGGCAGCCACGTCGTGGCGATGGACGATCTCTATGGCGGCACCGGACGACTGTTCGACAAGGTTCGCCAGCGTTCGGCCGGTCACGAGTTCAGCTATGTCGATCTGTCGGATCTGGCGGCGCTGGAGGCGGCCTTGCGTCCGGAAACGGCGATGATCTGGGTGGAGACACCCACCAACCCCATGCTCAAGCTGGTGGATCTGGCGGCAGTGATCGATATGGCGCGTCAGCGCGGTATAAAGGTCGTGGTCGATAATACCTTTGCCACGCCCTGGGCCCAGCGTCCGCTGGAGCTGGGCGCGGATGTGGTGATCCATTCGGCCACCAAGTTCCTCAATGGCCACTCCGACATGATCGGCGGGGTCGCGGTGGTGCGGGACGAAAAGCTCGCTGAGAAGCTCGGGTTTTTGCAGAATTCCGCCGGCGCCATCCTCGGCCCCTTTGACAGCTTTCTGGCGCTGCGCGGTTTGAAGACCCTGGCCTTGCGTATGGAGCGCCACGTCAGCAACGCCGCTGCCATCGCCAGCTGGCTGGAGACGCATCCGGCGGTGACGCGTGTGATCTACCCAGGGCTGGAGTCGCATCCGCAGCATGATCTGGCGGTCCGCCAGATGCGGGGCGGCGGCGGTATCGTCACGTTCTTTATCGACGGCGGTCTGGATGCGGCCCGCGCGATGCTCGAACGCTGCCGGATATTCGCGCTGGCCGAGAGCCTCGGCGGTGTCGAAAGCCTGATCGAACACCCGGCGATCATGACCCATGCTTCGGTGCCGCCGGCCCGGCGAGAAACGCTCGGCCTCGGCGACGACCTGATCCGGCTGTCGGTCGGCGTCGAAGATCCGGAAGACCTGATCGGCGACCTGGAACACGCGCTCGGCGGCGACTGAGCGGGGCGCGGGCGAGAGGCGAGTCGGTGGATCCGTATTTCGAACAACCACGTGGCGTGTTTACGGTGCTCGCGGATGGTTTCCGTCTGGCCGGGCGGACGCTGCGCGGCGCCTGGTACGTATTCTTGTTGACCGTGGTTCTGTACATGCTCGCGGGTCCCATCATCATCGCGCTGACCGGACAGGATCTCGGCGATCTGGGTCTGGGCGCGCCGCCGGAGACCGAAGCGCTGGTGGACGGTGCGACCGCGGCGCTGTTGCTCGGCATCTTTACGCTGCTCAATCTGTTTCTGCTGATGTGGATCATGGCGATCCTGATCGGTCACATGTCCGTGCTCGCCGGTGCCGGGTACGAGGACGCGACGCGCGCCATGACGGCCGTGCGGCGGGTGCCGGCCATGCTGGGCGCGTCGCTGGTGTTCGGCGCCGCCATAGCCACGGTCGCCTTGCTGTCCGCATGGCTGTTGGGCGGCGTGCTCGGCAGGCAGACGGAACTTGCGGCGGCGGCGATCGTCGTGCTGGTCGCTGTGCTGGTCATGTTCCTCTCGCTCGCGCCCGGACTGGCCGTGCTCGAGCGTCTGGACCCGATCCGCGCGCACTGGCGAAGCGCCCGGCTGGTGCTGTCGGGCTGGTCACGGGTGCTCGGTCTGATGGCGCTGATTGTCGGGCTGAATATCGCGCTGACCCTGACGCTCGGCCTTATCGTGACGATCCTGTTTGATCTGATAAGGCCGGATACGCTGTCGGCCCTGCTGGCCTGGGCCGTCAATCCGCTGCTCGGGGCAGCGTTGGTGCTGGTCGGCACCGGGATGATCTGCTCGCTGTACTGGGACCTGCGAGCCCGCGAGCGCGCCGGCGGCTGAACTCAGCCCTCGCGGCGCAGGAATTCCGGCACGTCCAGCCCTTTCGCGGCCAGAAATTCCGGATTGAACAGCCGCTTGCTGTAGCGCAGACCCGAATCGCACAGGATGGTGACGACCGTGTGGCCGGGGCCGAGACGTTCGGCGAGCCGGATGGCGCCGCAAACGTTGATTCCGCTCGAGCCGCCAAGACACAGACCCTCTTCCAGCAACAACCGGAACACCATGGGTATGGCATCTGCATCTTCGATGCGGAAGGCCATATCGACAGGAGCTCTGGCCATATTCTCGGTAATGCGGCTGTTGCCGATCCCCTCGGTGATGGAGTTGCCCTCGACCTTGATCTCTCCCCGATCGTAATGCCCGAACAGGCCCGAACCACCGGGGTCGGATAGCGCGATCTTGACCGCAGGGTTTTGTTGCCTGAGCGCGCGACCCACGCCGGCCAGGGTGCCGCCGGTACCCATCGCGCAGACGAAGCCATCGACGCGGCCGTCGGTTTGGGCCCAGATCTCGGGGCCGGTGGTCTGTTCGTGGAAGGCGCTGTTGGCGACGTTGTCGAACTGGTTGGCATAGAACGCGCTGCCGGGTTCGGCCTCGTTCATGCTCTCCGCCAACCGGCGCGAGACATGCACGAAGTGTTCCGGATTGCGGTAGGGCACCGCCGGGATCAGTTTCACTTCGGCGCCGTAAGCGCGCAGCGTCTCGATTTTCTCTTCGCTTTGGGTCTTTGGCATCACGATGATGCAGCGATAGCCCAGTGCGTTGCCCACCAGCGCCAGGCCGATGCCGGTATTGCCGGCGGTCCCTTCTACGATCGTGCCGCCGGGCTGGATCAGGCCCTGGCGTTCCGCGTCGCGCACCATACCGAGCGCGGCCCGGTCCTTGACCGAGCCGCCCGGGTTGAGGAATTCGGCTTTGCCGAGGATCTTGCACCCGGTCGCCGCCGATGCGGCGCGGAGTCTGATCAGCGGTGTGCGACCGATCGTCCCCAACACACTGTCGAAGGTCTCCACGTCTGAGTGTTCCTTGTTGTCGGTTTATTCCGCCAGGGCCGCCAGCTGGTCGGCCTGGTACTCGCTGGTCAGGGGCTCGATCACTGCGTCGAGGTTGCCGGCGAGAATATCGTCCAGCTTGTACAGGGTGAGATTGATGCGATGGTCAGTGACCCGGCCCTGAGGGAAGTTATAGGTACGGATCCGTTCGGAACGATCGCCGGAGCCCACCAGCAGGCGCCGGGTCTGTGCCTGTTCATTGACCTGTTTTTGTTGCGCTTCGTCCAGCAGGCGTGCTTTGAGCAGCGACATCGCCCGGGCTCGGTTCTTGTGCTGTGAGCGCTCGTCCTGACATTCGACCACGATGCCCGTGGGCAGATGGGTCAGGCGTACCGCCGAATCGGTCTTGTTGACGTGTTGGCCACCCGCGCCGGAGGCGCGATAGGTGTCGACCCTCAGGTCCGCGGTGTTGATGTCGACATCCTCGACGGCTTCTGCTTCCGGCAGCACCGCCACGGTGCAGGCAGAGGTATGGATGCGTCCCTGAGACTCGGTCTCCGGCACCCGCTGTACCCGATGGGCGCCAGACTCGAACTTGAGGCGGGAGAACGTGCCCTGGCCCTCGATGCGGCTTATGACTTCCTTGTAGCCACCGTGCTCGCCTTCACTGGAGGACAGGATCTCGACCGACCAGCCCTTGGACTCGGCATAGCGGCTGTACATGCGGAACAGATCGCCGGCGAACAGGGCTGCCTCGTCGCCGCCGGTCCCGGCGCGGATCTCCAGATAGATGTTGGCCTCGTCGCGGGGATCGCGCGGGATCAGGTGCCGCTTGAGACGGGCTTCCAGTGTCGCCTGGCGATCGGCCAGACCCTCGGCTTCCTCGGCACCCATGGCCCGGATCTCCGGGTCCGGATCCTTCTCCATCTCACGGGCCCCGGCCAGATCCTCGCCGACCCGGTTCCAGGACCGGTAGTCCTTGACCAGCTCCTCGAGACGCGCGTATTCCCGCGCCAGCTCGCGGAAGCGGGGCTGGTCGCCGATAATCTCGGGATCCGACATCAGCGCGCCGACCTCCTCGAAACGATCGACGAGACTGCCCAATTTTTCTCGCAGGGATTCTTTCACTGGCTCAACAGGCTTGCGGACTGCACAGGGGAAGGGCCGGGATTTTAGCCCAAATCCCCAGCGCTTATCGGTCTCGGCGACAGCGGTCCGGGCTATTTGTCCTCATCGAGCCCGAACAGATCACGTGCGGCCAGGAGCAGATCATCGTCGCCGCGTTCGCCAGCTCGGCGCAGTTGAGCGCTGGGCTGGTGCATCAACTTGTTGGTCAGCGAGTGGGCGAGGAAGTCCACCACGGCGGTCGCGTCTCGGCCGCTCTCCAACAGCTTGATCGCCTGCTGGGTCACGTCGGTACGGATACGCTCGGCGTTGCCGCGCATGGCGCGGATGGTGGGTGCCGCGTCACGGACTTTCTGCGCCAGCGCGAAGCGTTCGACCTCGGCTTCGATGATCTGTTGGGCCTGGCGGGCGGCTTCCTTGCGCGAGCGCAGATTCTCGCGGATCACGTCCTGCAGGTCATCGACGGTGTAGAGATAGATGTCCTGCAGTTCGGAGACCGCCGGGTCCACGTCCCGCGGCACCGCCAGATCGGCGATAAACATCGGCCGTCTGCGGCGCGACTTCAGCGCCTTCTCGATATCCGGCTTGTTGATCAATGGCTCGGGGCTGGCGGTAGCGGTAATGATCATATCCGCGTCGGCCAGATGGTCCGGGATCTCATCGAGACCGATGGCGAAACCCTTGAATTCCTGAGCCAGGGCGCGCGCCTTGCTGACGCTGCGGTTGGCGATGATGATCCGCCGGATGCCGCGTCGCTGGAGATGGCGGGCGGTCAACTCGATGGTCTCGCCGGCGCCGACCAGCAGCGCGCAGTGTTTGTTGAAGGATGCAAAGATCTGCCGCGCCAGGCTGACCGCAGCGTAGGCGACCGAAACGGCACTGGCGCCGATGTCGGTGCCGGTTCGCACGGTCTTGGCTACCGAAAAGGCCTGCTGGAAAAGCGGATGCAGCACCGGACCGGCGGTACCGACATCACGCGCCACCCGGTAGGCGTCTTTCATCTGGCCGAGGATCTGCGGCTCACCGAGGATCGCCGAGTCGAGGCCGCAGGCGACGCTGAAGGTATGGTTGATCGCCTGGTTCCGATCCAGGGTGTACAGGCACTCGTCCAACTGACCCTCAAGCCGGTGGTAGTCCATCAGCCACGCGCGCACCGTGTTGCCACTACCCGGTCCGCACTCGCCGTAGAGCTCGGTCCGGTTGCAGGTCGAAACGATGACCATCTCGTCGATCGCCGGCAGATCCACCAGCTCGCGCAGCGCCCCGTCCAGCTGCTCGCGGCCGAACGCCACCTTCTCCCGGATGTCTACGGGGGCAGTCCGGTGATTAATTCCCATTATCTTCAGTGGCATATGCGACCAGGTGCCGTTTCGGGGGCGTGAACAATTGTCCGGCAATGGAGTCGTACAGACAAGGCGCCGAGGCTTCCCGTCCCCCGGCAATCAGTTATAGTGCCTTTCCACCGAGCCTTCCTGCCCGCATGAAGAAATACCTCCTGCCCCTGCTGACCGCCGGTCTCCTCGCCTCTGCCTGCGCCCAAACCGGTCAACACCGGGTGGATCAGGCCGATGCCGGCCAGTCCGCCGAGCAGCATATCCTGATGGCCGAGCTGGCCGTCCAGCAGCACGATTTCGCCGAGGCCGCGCGCCAGTATGCGCTGGCGCTGCGCAAGAGCGACGATCCCGAACTCGCGGCCCGCGCCGGACCCATGGTGTTCGATTACGGCAGCTATGACGACGCGCTGGGAGCGGCGCGACGCTGGATCACGCTTGACGCAACCGCGGTGCAGCCCAGACGGGAGCTTGCCAGCCTGTATCTGCAGCGTGGACGCGTGGGCAAGGCCCTGCCTGAGTTGGAGTGGCTGTTTCAGGCAGTCAGCAAAGAGTCCGATCAGGGTTTTGCCGCGCTATTGCCGGTGCTGACCGAGAGTGGTGATCAGGCAGCCGGCTACGAGGCGATGCAGCGGCTGGCGCGGGATCATGATGACGATGCCACTGCTCACTATGCGCTGGCATTTCTGGCCCTGGGGGGCGGCGAGACCCAGACCGCGCTGGACGAGTCCGAGCGCGCGCTGGAACTGCGCCCGGACTGGGCCGAGGCCGCGGTGTTGCGGGCGCGCGCGATGATGACCTTGGGTCAGTCCGAGGCAGCCATGGATTCGCTGCGCAACTGGCCCGATTTCCGCGAAAATCCACGGCTGCGCCTGGAGTTTGCGATCCTGCAGCTGGCCGCCGACCGGGTCGAAGAAGCGCGTCTCGAGCTGGAGCTGCTGCTGACCGACTATCCGCGCCTGCCCGGCGCGCTGCGCACGCTTGGACTGCTGGAGTTCCAGAGCGGCAATTACGATCTCGCCGAGCGCTACCTGATCGAGTTGATCGGTACCGGACGTTATGTGCCTGACGCGATGTTCTATCTCGGCAGCATCGCCGAGATAGAAAACGATCTCGACGGTGCCGCCAGCTTCTACGCCCGGGTCACCAGCGGCGATAATCTTGCCGCGGCAAGGGTGCGTCTGGCGCTGATCCTCTATCGTCTGGGCGATCCGGACAATGCACTGCGCAGCCTCGATCTGGCCCCGGGCATGGACATGGAGTCGACCCTGCAGGTCGTGGGCGCCCGCGGCGAGTTGTTGATGCGGATGGAGCGCTATGACGAGGCACTGGTCATGTATAACGCCGAACTGGAGCGTTACCCTAATGAGCAAAGCCTGCGTTACTCACGCGCCTTTCTCTACGATCGCATGGGCCGGCTCGACGATGCGCTGGCGGAGCTGCGCCAATTGTTAAAAGAGAACCCGGACGACCCGATCGCGCTCAACGCACTGGGTTACACGCTGGCCGATCGCACCACCGACTATGACGAGGCCTATAAGTACATCAGCGCGGCCCTGGAGAAGACCCCCGACAGCGCGGCGATTATCGACAGCATGGGCTGGGTGCAATTCCGCATGGGCAATCTCGAGGAAGCGGAACGCTATCTGCGCAAGGCCTGGTCCCTCGACAGCGATCCGGAGATCGCCGCCCATCTGGGCGAGGTGCTCTGGGTCATGGGCGACCAGACCGGGGCAGAGGAAATCTGGTTCGATGCGCTGTCACAAAATCCCGACAGCCGCATCCTGCAGGAAGTGATTGACCGGCTGCAGCAATGAATCGGTTTATAATCGCGCTCCTTGCACTGTCCTTGCTGGGAGGATGCATGGCACCGCGGGATCGAATCGGCGAATCTGTTGAACCGGACTGGCTCGAGCGCCGGGATTTTTTGCGCCGTCTGGACGACTGGCGCATGGAGGGGCGGATCGCGCTGAAGACCGGACGAGACGGCTATAACGGCACGCTGTCATGGGAACAGCTGGAGGACGACGTCGACTTCCGTTTCAGGGGTCCCTTCGGCTTTGGCGGCTTCCGTATCCATGGCGACCTCGACCGGCTGCGGGTCAAGACTACTGGCGGAGACGACTTCTACCTGAAAGATCCGGTGGTCGAGATGCGCGAGCGCTTCGGCTGGAGCGTACCGGTGCACAGCATGCGTTTCTGGATCGTTGGCGTTTCGGACCCGGCGATGGCGGCCGACGAAGTGGTCGACGAGGATGGTTTCTTGCTGGAACTGGAGCAGGGTGACTGGGAGGTCAGCTATGACGGCTACCGGGCCCATGAAGGCCTCGACCTGCCGCGCAAGATCGTCATGATCAACGGCGATGTGCAGATCCGCGTGGTCGCGGACCGTTGGCGGCTGGAGATGCCGGAGCCGGACGAAGACCTGCTATGAACCCGCCCGCCGGGCCGGGCCCGGACTGGGGCGCGATCTGGCCCGCCCCGGCGAAGCTCAACCTGATGCTGCATGTCCTCGGTCGCCGCGCCGACGGCCACCACACGCTGCAAACCGCGTTCCAATTCCTCGATTACGCTGACGAGCTGCATTTCCTGCCCGCCCCGGACGGCCGCATCACGCGACCGGTCGGTCTTGCAGGGCTGTCGGAAGACCAGGATCTGGTGGTGCGGGCGGCCGGTCTGCTGCAGGCCGAGACCGGTTGTGGCCAGGGCGCCGAGATCCATGTCTCCAAGCGCATCCCCGATGGGGGCGGTCTCGGTGGCGGCAGCTCTGATGCCGCCACCACCCTGGTGGCGTTAAACCATTACTGGGGCACCAGGCTCGATCGCGAGCGGCTGCAGGAGATCGGCGCCACCCTCGGCGCGGACGTGCCGGTATTCGTGGCCGGGCGCGCCGCCTGGGCCGAGGGCATCGGCCAGCAACTGACTCCGCTGGACCTGCCGCAACCATGGTATCTGGTGATCGCGCCGGATTGCCGGGTGCGTACCGCCGATGTGTTTCAGGAGCCCGGATTGACACGAAATTCGGCCCCAATCACAATATCCCGTTTCCTTGCCCATGGGGGCGGAAACGACTGCACCGCAGTGGTGAGGCATCGATACCCGAAAGTGGCTCGCGCGCTGGACTGGCTTGGCCAGTTCGGCAACGCACGACTGACCGGGACCGGCGCCTGCGTGTTCGCGGCGTTTGACGGCGAGCGAGAGGCCCGTGAGGCGGGCGCGAAAGCGCCGCCGGAGTGGCTGGCCTTCGTTGCCGCGGGCCGCAATCGATCGCCTCTGCTGGACTTTACATAATGACCGCGAGAGGGTCGTGCGACACCGGCAAATGGGGTGTAGCCAAGTGGTAAGGCAGCGGGTTTTGATCCCGTCATGCGCAGGTTCGAATCCTGCCACCCCAGCCATCCTCGCGGATGGATGCTGACGGATCTTGATACACGGCGGCAGATCGCCACGGCAGACGGACAGGCACGGGAGCAAAACGTGGAACTCGGCATGATGGCGGTCTTCTCCGGTAACGCGAACCGGGAACTGGCCGGGAGTATCGCGAAGCATCTGGGGTTTCCCCTCGGCAAGTGCCACGTCGGCAGCTTTAGCGACGGCGAGGTCACCGTAGAGGTGATGGAGAACGTGCGCGGCCGCGACGTGTTCCTGGTCCAGTCGACGTGCCCGCCGGTCAATGACAATCTGATGGAATTGCTGGTGATGGCCGACGCGATGCGGCGCGCCTCGGCGGCGCGGGTGACCGCGGTGATCCCGTATTTCGGTTATGCGCGTCAGGACCGGCGGCCGCGGGCCCAGCGTGTGGCGATCACGGCCAAGCTTGCCGCCAGCATGGTGGTGGCAGCCGGTGTCAACCGGGTGCTGACCGTCGATCTGCATGCGGACCAGATCCAGGGGTTCTTCGACATCCCGGTAGACAACGTTTATGCCTCGCCGGTGTTGCTGCACGACGCGTGGAAACAGCGCTACAGCCCGATGATCGTGGTCTCACCCGACGTCGGTGGCGTGGTGCGGGCGCGGGCCCTGGCCAAGCGACTCGATGATGCTGACCTGGCGATTATCGACAAGCGCCGACCGCGGGCCAACGAGGCCAAGGTGATGCACATCATCGGTGACGTGGAGAACAAGGTCTGTGTGCTGGTCGATGACATGATCGATACGGCCGGCACCCTGTGCCAGGCGGTGAAGGCGCTAAAGGACCAGGGCGCCACCAAGGTGGTTGCGTATATCACCCACGCGGTGTTGTCGGGGCCTGCGGTCTCGCGCATCAACGATTCGTTGCTGGATGAACTGGTGGTCACTGACACCATCCCGCTCAGCGACGAGGCGCGGGCCAGCAGCAAGATCCGCCAGCTGACCACGGCACAGTTGCTTGCCGAGACCATGCGCCGGATCAGCGACGAAGAGTCGGTCAGCTCGCTTTACGTCGACTAAGGATTTTTTGGCCGGCCATGGTGGCCGGTCGGGTTCCGATGCGTCTGGTCGCGGGCGTATCGGGTGTTACTGAAGACGGAGAAAACGAAAATGAGTGAGAAATTTAGCCTCCAGGCGGAGGAACGGGCCGATCAGGGCAAAGGTGCGAGCCGCCGCCTGCGTCGGGCCGGAAGAGTCCCCGCCATCCTGTACGGGGGCGGGCGTGATTCGCGCTCGCTGAGTCTCGACCAGGCGGCGCTGCTGCACAATCTGGAAAACGAGTCGTTCTACAGCAGCATCCTGACGATCAGCATTGGGAAGAAATCCCAGCCGTGCCTGCTGAAGGACCTGCAGCGCCATCCGGCCAAGCGTCAGATCATCCATGTCGACCTCCAGCGCGTGCTGGACGATGTCGAGATCCGGGTGCGCGTGCCGATCCATTTCGTCAACGAGGACAAGGCCTACGGCGTCAAGCAGGAGGGCGGTGTGGTCGCTCACCTGGTCAACGAAATCGAGGTCAGCTGTCTGCCAAAAAATCTGCCTGAGTACATTGAGATCGATATCGAAGAACTCAAGCTCGACGAGATGGTGATGCTGTCTCAGGTGGTGGTCCCGGCGGACGTCACGATCGTCGATCTCGCCCACGGCGACGAGCAAGACCAGCCGGTGGTCGCTATCCAGCGGATCAAGGTGGTTGAGATCGAGGAAGAAGTCGCCGAAGGTGAGGAAGAAGTTGCGCCTGGCGAAGTGCCGGTGGCCGGTGCCGAGGAGGAGGACGAGGAGGAGAAGCCTGCCGAGTAGACGGCCGGTCCCTGAGAAAAGAGGGGGTCGTCCAGCGGACGGCCCCCGTTTTGTTTTATGACACAACATCAACCCATAAAGATCGTGGTCGGCCTCGGCAATCCGGGCGACCGCTATGAGCAGACCCGCCACAATGCCGGCTTCTGGTTCGTCGACCGGCTGGCGCGCGAATACGGCGGCGTATTCCGCGAAGATCGCCGCCACCAGGGCGAGATCGCCCGGGTCACGATCCGCGGCGTCGATCTGCTGTTGCTCAAGCCGAATACTTTCATGAATCGCAGCGGCGCTTCGGTGCGCAGCCTGGCTGCCTATCTGAAGGTCGCACCCGAGTGTGTGCTGGTGGCCCACGACGAGCTGGACCTGCCGGCCGGGACGGTGCGTCTGAAGCGTGGCGGCGGGCCCGGCGGCCATAATGGCCTCAAGGACGTCATCGCTCACTTCGGTCGTGAGTTTTATCGCCTGCGGATCGGCATCGGTCACCCCCGCGAGCAGGCGGATGTGATCGATTATGTGCTGAACCGGCCCCGCTCCGAGGAGCGGACACAGATCACCGACGCTATTGAACTGGCTGCGGAGGTGCTGCCGGTGATGTTGGCCGAGGGCGACCAGCGGGCGATGAACAAGCTGCATAGTCCGCCGCGGCCGGCGCCGGGCGATAACGGTTCGTCCGGCGAACGTTGAAGGGGAACGCAACATGGGGATAAGAGTCGGCATTGTCGGACTGCCCAATGTGGGCAAATCCACCCTGTTCAACGCGATGACCTCGGCGGAGATCGCCGCGGAGAACTACCCGTTCTGCACCATCGACCCGAATGTGGGCGTGGTCGAGGTGCCGGATCCCCGCTTGACGCGGATCGCCGCTATCGTCAAGCCCCAGCGCGTGGTGCCCACGACCATCGAATTTGTCGATATCGCCGGTCTGGTCAAGGGCGCCTCAAAGGGTGAGGGTCTGGGCAACCAGTTCCTGGCCAACATCCGCGAGACCGACGCCATCGCCCACGTGGTGCGTTGTTTCGACAGCGGCGACGTGGTCCATGTCGACGGCGTGATCAACCCGGTCGCCGATATCGAGGTCATCAACCTCGAGCTGGTCCTGGCCGATTTCGAGACGGTCACGCGTAATCTGGACAAGGCGGTACGCAACGCCAAGACCGGTGCCAAGGAGGCGGTCGCCTGGCGCGAGCTGCTGGGCAAGGTCGGCGATCATCTGGACCACGGTTTGCCGGTGCGCTCGCTCGAATTGTCCAGGGAAGAACGCGAGAGCTTGCGTGTGCTGCATCTGCTGACGATGAAGCCCACTGTTTATATCGCCAACGTCGCCGAAAACGGTTTTGCCGACAATCCCTATCTGGACCAGATCAGCGCGCTGGCCGCGGAAGAGAACGCCGAGGTGGCGCCGGTGTGCGCGGCCATCGAAGCCGAGATCGCGCGACTGGAAGAGGCCGACAAAACCGAGTTCCTGGATGCGATGAACCTGTCCGAGCCGGGTCTCAAC
>CAJHYD010000014.1_pt1 | contig 25708 bp, 24 predicted proteins | sample 9198701 | NCBI WGS metagenome assembly CAJHYD01 (sample SAMEA7708365, study PRJEB35096) | sediment metagenome | biome: marine neritic benthic zone biome [ENVO:01000025]; feature: sediment [ENVO:00002007]; material: shallow marine sediment [ENVO:03000034] sea grass bed [ENVO_01000059] ...
AGGGCGTCGAGCCCTCCTACCGGAATTCGGACGGGCTGTGGGCGGAGCAGCGACGCCGGATCGACCACGGGGCAGGGGATGGCTGGGTGTTGAGCGGTTCCTCGCGAGTGTTGTTCGATGTTCAGCTGGCAGTGTGGGAGCGCCTGGATGGCCGCAGACCGGTGCAGCTGGCTCTGGAGGGCACCAGCCCGGTGACGGTGATGGAGCAGCTGGCCGATGATCCGGATTTCACCGGCACGCTGTTGGTGGGTGTCGCACCCGATCTGTTTTTTTCCGGTTACGAGCTCCGGCGAGGGGCCCTCGACCGTTATTCGGACGAGACGCCCGCGCAGTGGTTCGGCCAGCAGGTGTCGCTGCTGGTCGAGCCCTATCTCGCTTTTTACAATTTCGACTACGCGCTGCCGGTCATCCTGCGCCGCCAGCCGCTGCGCAACCGGGACGGCGTGAAATTCAATCTGGAGGTGCGCAAACTCTCCAATATGGAGCGGGACCGCAATTCCCGCATGTGGGACCGGCTGATCCGGGACGAGGACTATCGCAAGCTCGCCACCCGGATCTGGGAGCAGTTCATGCTGCCGGTCTCCGAGCTGCCGCCGGAGGTGCAGGCGGAGATCGTCGAGAGCCGGCATACACAGATCGACCGGGCCGTCGCCGCCTATGAAACAGTGACCGCCAGGGGTGCAACCGTTATCTTTGTGCAGATGCCCTATGAAGGGCGCTATGTGGAAAGCGAGCAAGAGTTCGCCCCACGCGAGTTGACCTGGGACGTGCTGATCGAGCGTACCGGGGCGCTGGGGCTGCATTTCGGGGATCACGAGGAGATGCAGGGTTACTGGCTGCCGGAGTGGTCGCATATGACCGGGGAAGAAGCCGATCGATTTACCGAGGCGTTTTACCGATTGGTCCAGCGGGAGCTGGCTGCGCGCGGTAGCTGAGGATGTCGCCGATCAGTGATCTGGATCAGGAGCCTTTGTCCGTGATGACGCGCTCCGGGCAAGGTCCAGGGATAGAGCAATATCGATGCAGCAGGAGGTAAGGACGTGAACATACTGGTGGCCGTGGATCTGTCTCCGGCATCGGCAGAGGTGATCAGGGTCGCGCGCCGGGTGGCCGGTGCAACTGGGTCTAAGGTTTTCGTTATCCATTGCGCCGAACCTGAGCCGGACTTTGTCGGCTACGACGCCGGACCCGAGGTCGTGCGTGACCAGGTGGCCGCGGAATTCCATCGCGAGCACAAGGCGGTCCAGGACTTGGCCGGGTCGTTGCGCGACGCTGGTATCGACGCCACCGCGTTGCTGATCAGGGGGCCGACAGTTGAAACGACGCTGCAAGAGGCGGAGCGCATCGAGGCCGAGCTGATCATCGTCGGCAGCCACGGCCGTGGTGCGGTCTATGACTTGCTGGTGGGGAGTTATTCTTCCGGCATCCTGCGAAGATCGATGGCGCCGGTGCTGGTGGTGCCGACCCGGGGCGATTAGGCTCGACCTGTCGAGATCCGGGTAACAGTATCGGGCGCGAGCGGCGCGGATGTGATGTCCCTGCCCGGCGACCCGGGCATTGGTTCCGTGGGAAGCTTTGCGGTAGCCTTTGGCTTCTTTCCCAACACCGGATGAATTCCATGTACCGATTTTTGATTGCCGCTGTGGCGGCCTGCCTGGTCTTGCCTGCCAATCTTGCGGTGGCTGCAGCGCCTGAAACGGAAGACGAAAAGACGTTTTACGCGCTGGGGGTGATCCTTGCGCGGGACCTGGGCCCCCTGAACCTGACTGCTGAGGAACTGGAGATGGTCAGCGCGGGCCTGACCGATGCTGCGTCGGGGAAAGACAGCCAGGTGGATCTGCCGACTTACGGGCCCAAGGTCCAGGCGCTGGCCCAGGCCCGGGTCGCGGCGGCAGCCTCGAACGAGAAGAACGCCGCGGATGACTTCGTGAAGACGATGGCAGCCACCGACGGGGCCGAGCAGACCGATACCGGTCTGGTGTTTATCGTGGTGGAGGAGGGGGCCGGGGCGAGCCCGGCGGCAACGGACACCGTTACCGTCCATTATCATGGGACGCTGCGCGATGGCAGTGTCTTCGACAGCTCTAAAGATCGTGGTGAGCCGGCCACCTTCCCGCTCAACGGGGTCATCCCGTGCTGGACCGAGGGTGTTCAGAAGATGAAGGTCGGCGGTACCTATCGGCTGGTCTGCCCGGCGGCCATCGCCTATGGCGATCGCGGTGCCGGCACCAAGGTCAAGCCCGGTGCAGCGCTGAACTTCGAGGTCGAGTTGATCGGGATCGAGTGATCGGGCATGCGGACCGGGCCAGGCCCGCTATCTAGATGATCGGTTCGCTCCCGCCCGCCAAGCCGGGCGGGAGCGAACCGAGTTGCCTCATTCAAAGACGGAATAAGAACTCCTGCATACCGTTACGTAGCAGCATCGCCCGTTCCAGTTTGAAGCCCGGCGTGCACAGGCCCAGATCTTCCGGCGAATACCGCGGTGCCGGCTGCGTCTCTCGACCATTAGCTATCAATCGAAGGCTGTGGTCGTCGACCGGCGCGTAGCGATTCGGCTGCACAGGCATCGTCCTGGCCGAGTAAACCACCAGCGCGTGAACCAGAGTGCCTGGCTTGCCCCGTCTGGCCAGTTCGGCCATCAACGCGGTCATCTCAGGGCGATCCAGGTAATTGAGCAGATCCCAGCACAGAATCACGTCGGCCGGTTCCTGCTGGGCGGGTGGCAGCATTGCGGCGAACACCGCCCTGCTCGATGGGGCCTCGGACGCGGCCTGCATGGCGGGCAGATCGGCGGCTAAGTCGGCGATTTCGAGACGGCAGCGGAAACGGCCAAAAAGCGCGACGGTCCCGGACTGCGGCGGGCCCAGGTCGAGGATCACGTGCCGTTCATTGTCGTCCAGACGTTCCACGAGCGTATGGAACAAGGGCACATTCAGCAGCGCATCATCGGCGTGCTGGTCTGAATCGAGCTGACGGCTGAGGCCCTGGCTCATGGCCGGGTTCTCGTCTTTGACCGCCTCGTGTTGCAGGCGGCGTCAGACGCCCTATCCGGTCTTGGCTTCGGCGAGCAGATCGCGGCTCTTGCCCGCGGTCTTTTCACCACTCGAGTGGGTCGGGCCAGACTTGGAGGGGCCGGTTGCCGTTTTCGCGACGCCCTTCTGTCGTCCAAGCAGCGCATCCAGCGCCGCCGGATCCATTTCGATCGAGCCCTTGAAGCGCGCGCCATCCTCCAGGCTGACCCGCGGCGACGTGATGTTGCCCCGGACCTGCGCCGTCTCGCGGATGCAGACCCGCTCGGAGCCTACCAGATCGCCTTCCACATGGCCGTCCACATACACGGTTTGTGCATGGACGTCGGCATTGACCTTGCCGTCACGACCGACCGTGAGACTATTGTTGACCAACTTCACCGTGCCGCTGACTTCGCCCTGGATGATCAGGTCTTCGTCGCCGCGCACATCGCCATCGATATGGATCGATGCGCCGATCACCGCGGCTTCGCGCGGGCCGGAGCGCCGGTTCGGCGTTCCACGGCTGGTCGCGCCACTGTCGGCGTCACCTGTCGTATGTGTATCCCCGTCTCCGGGCTGTTTCTTACCGCGTTCAAACATAATGACCTCCGTGGGTATCTGGCGCGCCGGCAGCCGGCGCGGTGTCTCCCCCTGACCCGATACTCAGTCATGCATGGGGCTAAATCAACTATTGGAACGCTTCTGACGCGGACATTGTTGGTAACAGCCAAGCTGTTTGGGGCCGCTGTTTGCCTTCAGGTCCAGAGGTTCTCTAGGGTGTGGGGTGAGCCGTCGCCGGTCCAAAACGCGCCGTCGACATAGCGATAACCCAGGTCCAGGCGATCGATGCTGGCCAGGTCTGCGGCGCTCAACCCAGCTTTGCTGGCGTCGAAATTCTGGAGTAGCCGGCGTGGATCGGACGATTTCGGGATCACACTGGTCCCGCGCTGCAGCGCCCAGGCGATCAGGACCTGAGCGGCGCTCAATCCATGTTTCTCTGCCACCTGGATCACGCTGGCGTCCTCCATCAGCTTCGGCTCGTCGGGCTTCTTGAGCATATCGGCCCGATCGGCTGAGCCGAGCGGCGAGTAGGCGGTCAGGACGATGTCCTGTTGCCGGCACCAGTCAAGCAGATCGGATTGAGCCAGGTAGGGATGACACTCGATCTGGTTTACAACCGGGCGGATGGTCGCCGAATCCAGCAGCTTCTCGATCCTGCTGCGGCCGAAGTTGGACACACCGATGTTGCGACACAATCCGCGCGTTACCAGTTGTTCCATCCCGGCCCAGGTCTGATTCAGCGGTGCCTGCGCTTCGCTGAGGTAGTCAGTGCCGCTGCGCGGGAAGCTGACCCCGGCCTTGAGAGCCACCGGCCAGTGGATCAGGAATAGATCCAGATATTCGAGGCGGAGATCCGACAGCGTTCGTTCGAGCGCGGGCAATGTGTCGGCGCGTGCGTGATCGCTGTTCCACAGTTTCGACGTGATCCACAGATCCCTGCGCTGTACTTCGCCGTCGTTGATGGCGGCTGCCAGCGCGTGACCGATCTCGGCCTGATTGCCGTAGATCGGCGCGCAATCAAAGTGCCGGTAACCGATCCGAATCGCTTCGCGCACGGCGTCCCCGACCACGCCGGGGTCCGCCTTCCATGTGCCGAGACCGAGCGCAGGCATGCTGCCGCCGTTGCCAAAGTCAAAACGATCCATCAGTGCTCTCCCGTCCAATTCGCACCGGCCATTCAGTCGTTGCCGCCCGCTGCCCGATGCGACGCTACCATAAAGGCCTGCCGCCCGCTCACGGATATCGATTGTCGGGATCCGAGGTCAGCCCCGGGCGATCCAATTTGTTCACGGTCTGATGACGCTGGGGTAGAGTAAGGCGTCCCGTTGGCACACTTGTTCACAGTGGTGGTCGATGCGGGTCGACAGTCTTCCATACCGCTTCCCAAGTCAGGATTGATACATGGCCCGGCCGTTGACGCGCGTCCCGACCCCGCTGCTGATTATTTTCGGGCTGGTCAACCTGCCGCTGTCCATGCTGATGTCGCCGACGGCGGCGATTCTGCCGGCCTACTATCTCGACTACAGCGCCGTCACCCTGGCGGGACTGGCGACCGCGACTCTGGTGGCGCGGATGTTCGACGGCATCACCGACCCGATGATCGGATTCCTTTCCGACCGCGTCGGCACGCGCAAGCCGTGGATGATCGCCGGCGCTGTTATGGTCTCGGCCAGCGTCTGGTTCCTCTACAACCCGGCACCACAATCGGGGCTTCCCTACCTGCTGCTCTGGTACATGATGGTCACGCTCGGCTGGACCCTGGTCGAGATCCCACATACCGCGATGGCGGCAGAGTTATCCGGCGATTATCAGGAGCGTTCTCGTATCGCGCTGTGGCGGCAGCTGTTGGGATTCATCGGTGGCGTCATGTTTATGGCTTCGCCCATGCTGCTGCTCGGCGGTACCACTTCTTTCAGCCCCGACGTGATGAGGGCGCTGGCGGTGTTCATCATGATCGCATTGCCGGTCACGGTATTGTTGATGTGCTGGCTGGTGCCCGAGCCGCGACGCCGGCTTCGAACGCGACGGCTGAGTCTGGCCGATCTCTGGCTGGCGCTGCGCAATACGCCACCGCTGCAATATTTTTTGATCACGCAGATCCTGTTCGGCCTCGCGACCGGCGCGGTGGCCAGTCTGTTCGTGATCTACGCCAGCCGCTATCTCGGTCTCGCCGACAAGATCCCTCAGATCGCGATGCCGATGACCCTGGCGATGGCGGCGGGCATGCCATTATGGCTGCAGATCATGAAGCGGGTCGACAAACATCGCGCCTGGGCGGCGGCCGGGAGCGGCATGATCCTGACACTGGCGTTGGTGCCGGCGCTGGCGCCGGGTTCCCGCGCGCTGGGCCCGATGATCGCGATCATGGCCATGTTTGGTTTTTTCCTCGGCCTGTCCTCGATCGCGCTGCCGTCATTGCTCGCCGACCTGGTGGACTATGACGTGTGGAAAAACGGCAAGGACAGAGCGGCGATATTCTTCTCGTTCCAGGCGCTGGTGACCAAGATAAACCAGGCGGTGGGCGGCGCTATCGCGTTGTTTATCCCGACCTTGTTCGGTTTTACCGGCAAGGGTGAGTTGAGCGCAGACGCCGCGCTCGGACTCAAGCTCGCGTTTGTAGCCTGGCCGAGCCTGCTGCTGCTGCCCATGATCGTGCTGGCCTGGCGTTATCCGCTGGATCGCCGCGCCCATGGCATTCTCGCGCGACGACTGGCGACGCGGCGGCAAGTCGTCGAACAGGGGCCATCATGATCGCGACAACGCGACAACCGTCGGCGAGACGTTGTTTGGCTTGACGCTGGAGTGCCCAGTCAGCACCGGGAGCTGCTCCGACAAGCCAGGTGTTCTTCTTGACAGACATTACCGCGAACAAACCTGATGTGCCCTGCATCCCGCCAGATCGAGAGGCCGGCACGGCCGCCTGGATCCTGGTCGGGATGATGCGCACATGACTGCGCGTTGGGTTTCGGCACGAATGGCAGTTAATCTTTATCCGGCACACCACATCGATCGACTCCCCTGTTGTCATGCCGGTTTTTCGTGGATCATTTCACACGCTGGGCAGTGGGGAGAACGGATATGCGGGTCAGGGCTTCGCATGATGTCGCGATCCGACTGCCCGGAAGGAGCAACAGATGAACAGAGCCTCATGGATCTTGCTGGCAGTGCTGATACTGGCGGTGGGCAGCTTCCTGACCTATCGGGCCATGCGACCCGGAGCGCCACCCGCTGTCATACCCTCGTCAATCGAACCCTCACAACCTGCCGTCGGTGAGCCGGAACCGCCGCCAGTGCTGACCCCGCAGGCGGCGTCTCCGCCGATGATGCCGGCGGAACCCTCCGAGCCTTTGCCGGCGCTGGATGAGAGCGATCCCGAGGTCCGCACCGCGGCGGTGGAACTGCTGGGTGCGGACTATGTGGATCAGCTGCTGGTGCCCGCGGATATCATCCGCAAGTCCGTGGTCACCGTCGACAATCTGCCACGGGACAAGATCGCGTTGCGCCTCAGGGCCGTACCGCCGCTGCCGGGGCGGTTTATCGCCTCGGAAGGCGGTGACGAATGGACGGTCATCAGTGCGGAGAACTTTGCGCGCTACACGCCATGGGTAAACGTGTTCGTCGCTGCGGATTCCGCTCGTATCGCTGATCTGTATCTGCGCTTCTATCCCTTGTTGCAGCAGGCTTATCAGGATCTGGGCTATCCGGACCAGCAATTCCATAGTCGCGTCATGGCGATGATCGACGATCTGCTGGCCGCGCCGGAGATCGACGCGCCGATCCGTCTGGTGCGCCCCCATGTGCTCTATCAATACGCCGATCCAGGACTGGAAGAGAGATCCGCTGGCCAAAAAACGCTGATCCGGATGGGACGGCAAAACGCCGCCGCCGTGAAGCAGAAGCTGCGCGAGATCAAGGCCCTGATTGGCGCCGCGGATTCGAGGTGATTGCCGGGTCGCGCTGCAATGCAATGATGGCAAACGGAACGCTGCGAAGGATTCGTGACGCTGCGACGTCATAGTGTAGATACGCGGAGTCCGTCGCCGCATAGTCATCACTTGACTGATCGGCCGTGGAATGGCCAGATAACGCTCGATTGGGTAGCGCAGACATTCGCACAAGGGGCTGATACAACAGCGCGGTCGCGCGCGGGAGAATCGGAATGACGACGCCAGGACCAACTCGAATTCGGTTTGTTCACGCATTTTCCACCGCGGGGATTCTTGTGCTGCTTGCTCCCTGTGTCGCCGGCGCCGGCGGCATGAAGGCCATGGCGGAGATCAAGGGCTGTACCGATGACAGCATCGCCGGCACCGCCACACTGGTCGAGCAAGTGACGCCGGAAGGCATCAAAGAGGTCACCGTCGAGATGAAGGTACGCGGGCTCGCCGACGGCAAACACGCGGTGCACATCCACGAGAATGCGGCCTGCGTACCCTGTGGCGCAGCCGGCGGACATCATGATCCTGGGCCCTTCGGCGAATCGCGGCCCGACAGCGCGGGAGATGACATGCCCGCGCGCGATATCAATCACCCTTATCACATGGGCGACCTGATCAATATCGAAGTCAAGAACGGCAAGGGCCACATGAAGCACACTACGAATCGAGTGACTCTGTCCCCTGGTCGTCTGACCATCCTCGATGAGAACGGCAGCGCGTTCATCATCCATACCAAGGTGGATACTTACTGCGACGAAGAGACCGATCTCAAAAAGGGCTGCGCGGGAGGTTCCCGCGACGCCTGTGGCATCATCCAGCTGGTCAAGGACTGACGGCGCTTTCTGGAACGCTCTGATGCGCGCAGAGCCTCTCATCCCAATGCCGCCGCGTCGCGGTCTGGCCATTGACGAGAGTCGCCACCGGGCACGGCGCCTGGGCGGTCATCCGTCCGTCCGCGGATGGCCGACGCCGGATCATTGGTTTCGGTCCGAACAATCCTCGGCTTGCGCAAATTTGCGCGCGATCTCCACCCAAGCGACCGGGCATCCGGATCCGCGAGCCGAATTCAAAAAAATCTGTTTCCAGGTCTCCGGGAGACGGTGGCACCGGTTTGTCAGAGGCACCGAACCGGGTGCGCCCGGTTCGGTTAGATCATCAATATCGCGCGTAAACCCTATATATTGCAGTGCAATAATCGATTGTCTGGTGGCCGCCCGACCCGCTTGGTCGGAGCAGCGAGGAATCGGAGGCTTGTTGCAAAAACGCAACGCTTTGATGAAAGTTTCAGCAAATTATGTCCCGGAAGCGTTACCCGGGTCAGGGGCGCAGATGGCCGGGGACTTGGCATGAGCTTGCAAGTCCTGCCAGAATTGTCTGCTGGCGTTGCCACGATGACCGACCGAAGCAATTCGGCCGGGGCTGAGTGCGGCGCTCATTTTGAGTTTCTAATACATCGCCAAGACACTGAAAAGTGATATGATGTTGCGTAGGAGCGACCCGCTCTAGGGGCCACCCGAGGATAAATCTTGTCAGCTGAATCCATGTCGATGAAACCGACAGAGACAAACCGGTGCCTGCCGCTCAAGAATCAAGGCTTCGACAATCTGGTCGAAGCACTTGAATATGCGGCTGAGGGCGAGACGGGTTACAACTTTTATAACGGTCGCGGTGAGCTTTACGCGGTCCTGAGTTATCGCGAGTTGCGCGACGAGGCCCAGGTACTGGCCCGGCGACTGCTCGGACTCGGCTGTGAGCGCGGCGCGCGCGTCGGCATTGTTGCCGAGACGCACCCGATGTTCCATCGCTTCTTTTACGCCTGTCAGTACGCCGGCTTTATCCCGGTTTCACTTCCCTCCAGCGTTCAGATCGGCGCCCACAAGGCGTACGTGGAACAGCTGCGTCGGATGTTGGAAACCTGCGGCGCCGATATCGCCGTGTCTCCCGAATCCCACGCCACGTTCCTGCAAGAAGCGACGGTGGGTATGAGCCTGAAGATGGCGGGCGTGCCGGAAGACTTCGATGCATTGCCGGAGTCCGACGCCGAGCTGCGCCCGATGACTGCGGACGAACCAGCTTACCTGCAATACACCTCGGGCAGCACGCGCTTCCCGCGTGGCGTCGAGATCACACAAAAGGCGGCGCTAAAGAACCTGTCGGAGATCGCCCTGGAAGGTCTGAAGATCGGCCGCGAGGATCGCATGGTCTCCTGGCTGCCGCTCTATCATGACATGGGTCTGGTCGGCTTTATGCTAGTGCCATTGGCCAGCCAGCTTTCCACGGACTATCTTTCGCCGCGCAGTTTCGCCATGCGGCCGCGTCTGTGGTTGAAGGTCCTGTCAGAAAACCGCGGCACCATCTCTTCCAGCCCGCCGTTTGGCTATGCACTGTGCGCCAAGCGCCTGCGTTGGGCCGACTGTCAGGCCTATGACCTGAGCGCGTGGCGCGTCGCCTGCGTCGGCGCCGAGCGGATCAACCCGGAGCCGCTGGAGCGTTTCGCCGAAGTGCTAAAGCCGACCGGCTTCAGCCCGGACGCCTGGGTTGCGTGCTACGGCATGGCCGAGTGCACCCTGGCCATCAGCTTTGCGCCGTTGCGTGCGGGTCTCGAGATCGACATCGTCGACAAGGAACTCATGGCCGAGCGTGGTGAAGCCCGTCCGTTGCCTGCCAGCGAACGCGGTACCAGAAACTCTCTGTGCTTCGTCGATTGCGGGGAGTTCCTGCCCAGTTATTCCTACTCGATCCGGGATGATGCGGGAGACCCGCTGCCGGATCGCCGTTGCGGCCGCATCTGGGTCAAGGGCCCGAGCGTCATGACCGGCTATTTCGAGGATCCGGAATCCACCGCTGAGGTGATGACGTCGGATGGCTGGCTGGACACCGGCGACATCGGTTACTGCGTCGGTTCGCGGGTCTTTGTCACTGCCCGTAGTAAGGACGTCATCATCATCAAGGGCCGTAACATCTGGCCGCAGGATCTCGAGCATCTGGCGGAGCAGATCCCGGGCGTGCGCTATGGCCACGTGTCGGCGTTTGCGGCTCCGACCCGCGCCGGGGAAGAGCTCGCCGTGCTGGTCGCCGAATCCCGGGAGAAGAACCCGGCCAAGTGCCGCCAGATCATCGAAGAGATGAAGGCGGCCGTGCAGATCCATTTCGGCATCAACAGTTACATTGATCTGGTGCCGAGCGGCACGTTGCCGCGCACCTCTTCCGGCAAGCTGTCGCGTTCCCAGACCAAGCGGGACTTCCTTGCTCGCGAGTCCTGGGACGCTGCCCAGGAAGGCGATCGCTTCGCTTCCGCGGAAGCGAATGGATGAGGCGGGAGCGCCAGCACCCCTCATAGCCCTCACCGGTGCCACCGGTTTCATCGGCCAGCAGCTGCAGAAGCGGTTGCTGGCCGATGGCTATCGGGTCCGCGCCCTGGTCCGGCCTGATTCTCGTAACCTCGATCGTCTGCAGCCCGGCTGCGAGGCGGCCCCTGTCCAGCTCGATGATCGCGCTGCATTGCATGACGTGCTGGCCGACGTCAGCGCGGTCGTCTACTGCGCCGGCAGCGTCAGGGGGCGCGGACCGGAGGACTTCGCTGCCGCCAACATCGAGGGCCTGCGCCATCTGGCATCCGTATCGAGCGCGCTTCCCACGCCGCCCGCCGTGCTGTTGATCTCGTCGCTGGCGGCGAGCCGTCCGCAGTTGTCGAACTATGCGCAAAGCAAGGCCGAAGGTGAGCGCGTACTCGGGGAGCACGAAAATCTCGCTTGGACTATACTGCGACCGCCTGCGGTTTACGGGCCGGGCGACAAGGAAATGCGTCCAATCCTGGCCTGGCTTCGGCGCGGGATAGCCTTTGTGCCGGGCCCGCCCGGACAACGACTATCGCTGTTGTATGTTGAGGATCTGGCGACCGCGGTCGTCGCATGGCTACGGGCCGGAACCGCCTGTCGGCACCAGCTCTACAGCGTGGACGACGGCTATCCGGGTGGCTACGACTGGCCCGGCATGGCCCGGGCGGTGGGCGAGGGCAGAGTCCGGCAGCTGCGCGTACCCGCGGTGGTGTTGAGGCTGGCCGCCAGTGTGAATTGGGGCTTGTCGAGGCTTCTGGGTTACGCGCCGATGCTGACGCCCGGGAAGGTCCGCGAGCTGACCCAGGAATCCTGGGTCAGTGACAACGAGGCCTTCACCCGGGCAACCGGCTGGACGCCGGCGGTCGATCTCGGAGAGGGTGCCCGGAGAATGTTCGGGGCGAAGCGGGAAGGATAGATAGGCTGGTTGGAGCGAGTCGTGGCAACGCAAGAAGAGAAGATCGAAGAGAGCCTGCGTGAAATTCTCTCCGGATCCGTGGATAGCTCAGTGGATCTGGCCAGCAACACCAATTTCGTTTCTGACCTGGGTCTGGAGTCGATTCAGGTGCTGGAATTCGTGATGGAGGTCGAGGAGCACTTCGATATCGCGATCGATATGGAAAGCCTGTCCGATGTGCGCACGATCGGCGAGTTGGCCAAGGTCGTGGCCGGGTTGGTCGAGGACTGAATATGGACAAGGTCGACCTGCTGGACAAGTTCGGCAAGATTTCCGCAAACCGGGATCAGCTGTCTGCGGTCGGGCGCGATCCCACCAGTATTGTCATCGACCGGATCATCTCGCCGACCGAAGCCATCATCGATGGCAAGCAGACGATCCTTGTCGGCACCAACAATTACCTTGGTCTGACCTTCGATCCGGAATGTGTCGCGGCAGGACAGTCAGCGCTGGCCGAGGCCGGCACCGGCACCACCGGCTCGCGCATGGCCAATGGCAGCTACGCGCCGCATCTTGCGCTTGAGCGTGAGCTGGCGGAATTCTACGGTGTCCCCCACGCGATGGTGTTTTCCACCGGTTACGCGGCCAATCTCGGCACGCTGGCCGCGCTGGTCAACACCGGCGATGTGGTGGTGATGGATGCCGATGCTCACGCCAGCCTCTACGACGGCTGCCGTATGAGCGGCGGTTCGGTCTATCGTTTCCGCCACAACGACATGACCAGCCTGGGTAACCGCCTGCGCCGACTGGCGGAGAAGGCGAGCCGCACGCTGATCGTGGTCGAAGGGCTTTACAGCGTGCTTGGCGATCGAGCGCCCCTGCGCGAGATCGTGGCCCTGAAGCGAGAATTCGGCGCGCATCTGTTGGTCGACGAGGCGCATTCGCTGGGTATCTATGGCGAGCATGGGCGCGGTGTCTGCGAAGAACTGGGCGTGATGGAAGACGTCGACTTTATCGTCGGCACTTTTAGCAAGAGCCTCGGCGCAACCGGCGGATTCTGCGCCAGCCAGCACGATGTGCTGCCGTTGTTCCGCTACGCGAGTCGACCCTACATCTTCACCGCATCCGGCAATCCCTCGGTCATCGCGACGACCCGCGCGGCGCTGCGCCAGATATCGACGCGGCCACAGCTTCGCCAGAAGTTGCACGGCAACGCCGAGCGGCTCTATCGTGGATTGGAGGCCATGGGGCTGCGGCTCGGCGCCGATGTCAGTCCCGTGATCGCAATCCGATTCGAGGAGAGCGAGGACGCGGCCCGCACCTGGGGGCGACTGCTGGAGGCTGGTATCTACACCAACCTGTTTGTGCCGCCGGCGACCCCCGATGGCAGCAGCCTGCTTCGCTGCAGCGTGAGTGCTGCCCACAGCGAGGAACAGATCGACCTCATCCTCCAGCGCTTCCGCGAGATCATCGAGCCGGCGCGATCACGCGCGGCCGGGAGCTGAGATTCCGCTAGCGGAAGGCACCCTTGCGGTACAGCTGCCACAGCAGACCCCAGGCGAATATCAGCGGGTAACGCCGCTGACGTGAGGTGGGTTCAACGTGCACGCCCGAGTGCCGTTCGATCTTCCACAGCAGATAGTCCAGCGGATCCTCGAAAGTCAGAGCCGCTTTGATGATGCGTGCGGCCGACAGGAATTTACCCTGAACACGTCTGAGCCACCATGCCGCGGTGGTGCGTCGCCGCAGCGCTGTCGTCGCCTCAGACACATACCGATCCGTTTCTCCATCGACCGGCCGGTAACCCAGGTCGCCATCGGCGAGGGCGTGGGTCAGCGCGTTCAGATATGCCGCGTTGGCGTCGAACAATCCTCTGGAATAGGCGGGATCTTCGGTGCGCAGCTCGCAACGATAGGTCAGGCCCAGGCCACGGACCCACAGCTCCGCGCCGGAGAATTCCACTGGCAACATCGGCACGACCCGGCCGACAAAGGACCGCGCCGCGGTACCGATTGCCTGGGTCAGCCGTTCGCGGACCCTATCGTCGCGACAGAACAGTATCCGACTCGGCTGCGCGAAGCGGGCCCAGAAATAAGAATGGAAATCGCCGGCCAGCGCGCGCTCGAACTGGGGCAGCAGCAGCGTCGCGCATTTGGCGCGGGATGCGTCGGCGCCGCTGCCAACGTGGATCTGATAGACATTCGGTGGCAAAAAACGACACGCAGGACCCTGCCAGGCGCTGCTCAGCGTAGAGAAATCCCGCAGCAGTATGTAGAAATCGAGCAGGGTGTCGCGCTTGCCCCGCAGATAGGAACCGTACGCCACGACGGCGTCCAGCGATTCGCCATGCCGTTGACGGATGACCTCGAGCAGCGCGAGCACCCGGGGATCGTCCACCGGCCAGTCGCAGGTTACCTGGTCCCGGATCAGGCCCAGCACCGCGGACGGGCTTTGGCTGACCACGGCAGCCCCGTTGTCTGGCTCGGACTTGGTCATGACAGGGTCTGAGCGCTCGGCATCGGATCAGGCCTCGCCATAGGCGGTGCGCGTGGACGAAAAAGTGCGATACGACAACGGATGATCCCGTTGCGCTGCGGCCGGGTCGCTGAGCCAGGACTGTAGCCGGTCGCCGCGAATGCGCACGGCGATGGCCTGGCTCAGGCGCAGGGTAAGAACCGCCGACGTCAGTGTCGTCCAGACAACCACCGCCAGAAAACCCCAGTCAGGCAGTTTCAGGGCGGCGCCTGCCGTCAGCAGCACAAGACACGGATTGCGCCGCGCGGTGACCAGCCGGAACCAGGCGTCGAACGGGCGCCAGCTAAATACTTCGCAGTCGAGGAACAGTTCGAACGCGCCTTCTATGACCCTGCCAAGAGAATATGCGACGACCACGATCCAGCACAGGGCCTGTTGATCAAAGCCGAGCACCGGCGCGAAGCCGCTCAATGACAACCCCCAAAACACGTACCAGAATGGCGGATGGATCACGTCCATGCCGTGATCCAGCACGTGGCCGACGCGGCTGGACTGTACCGTGACCCGGGCCAGCTTGCCGTCCACTGTATCGAGGTAGGTCATAAACCATCCGCATGCGAGGCCCCAACCGTACTGCCCCGACCAGAACAGCCAGCAGCTGGCCAGCATCAACAGCAGGCTCAAGATGGTGACCATATTCGGGGTAATACCCAGTCTCGTGCAGACGCGGACGCCGACCCGGGCGGGTCGTGGCCACAGCCATTTGGTCACCAGGTCGGTGATTCCCTTGTAGGCGTTCCCATAGAGTCGGCCCTCGAGCCACTCACGGCGATTCTCGCTGACCGCTTCAAGCAGCGGCGGCTCGGACCGACGCAGTTTTTGATCAAAGGCGTTCAGGGTCGCTGGATCCGCGATGGTCAGGGGGGCCGGGTCCCCTGTACCCGAGCTGCCGAGCAGCGCCATGCCTTGTGGCAGATACACGCTATCGACATTCGCGGCCGCCGCCTGAAGTTCACCGCTCTTTTGTAGCAGCGTGTTCGACTGCTGCGACAGCGCAGCCAGGGTCCGGGTCTCGAACAGATAATCTGCGCGCAACAGCAGGATCCGACTGTCCGCGGTCAGCTGGTCCAGGTCTTCGATCAGAGTGATGCCGCCGACTTCCCGCACCTGCCTGCTGATTCGCTGGCGTGAGCTGAGACCCCACAGCCTGGTCGCCGACTCACCCACCACATAGGCGAAAGTGTTATTCATGAGTAAGTGCCGGTCTAACCGGGCTTCGCTCGACAAAGGCGAGGAGTGCGCGGATTATAGATAGCCTCGCCATCGCTGGCAAAACGCCAATGGGTCGCGGATGCGCCTGATACATCTCACCGATCCCCATCTTACTTCCCTCGACAATCAGTCGCTCGCGGGGCTGAGTGCGAAGCGCGCGCTGAGTTATCTGTCATGGCGGCGGAAGCGCCGCTTCCACCATGACCGATCCGCGTTGACGTATTTGACCGAGGCAGTACGCCGTGAGCAGGCCGACCAGATTCTCGTCACCGGAGACCTGACCCACATCGGTCTTGCGGAAGAGACACGGGTCGCGAGGCCATGGCTGGAGAGTCTGGGTTCGCCAGAGCGGGTGATGTTGGTGCCGGGTAATCATGATCTCATGTCGAGGGACTCATGGGGTCCGGTTGCCACGCATTGGTGGGACTATATGCACCTCGATCCCCATCTCGCCGGCGGTACGATTCAGGACGCGTTCCCGGTCGTACGCGAGTTTGAAGACGTGGCAGTCATTGGCGTTGCCTCGGCGCATCCGACTCCTATCCTGTTGGCCAGCGGGAGCCTCGGCGAGGCGCAGATGGAAAGGCTGGAGGTGGCGGCCCGCAGCGTGCGTGAGCAAGGCAAGTTCTGCTGTTTGTTGATCCATCATCCGTCCATCCCCGGCGTGGTGGGCCGGCGCCGGGCTCTGGCTGATGCCATCGCGCTGGAGTCATTGTTAGAGCGACAATCCGTTGATCTCGTGCTGCATGGACACACGCATCGCAACGAAGAGATCGCTCTCGGCGGTCGCATGATCTACAGCACTGCGTCCGCGTCCAGTATCTCCACCCACGCGCCGGCGGCATACCGGGTCATCGATGTGGAACGAGATGCGAACGGTGGCTGGCAGGTCGAGATGACCCTGAAGGGCCTGACCGCCGGCGACGGCCGGCAACGACGTCTCGAGCTGGTCGAGCAGGCCCGTTGGCACGCCGGACCCTGAGACCCTATCGCACCCGCTGCAAGGCGTAGAGTGCGGCAGTCAGGAGCAGTATGTCCGGGGCGAATGCTGCCAGAGCCGGGTTGAACTCGTTGAGCAGCGCCACATTGCCGATGATCTGCTCGCTCAGATAAAAGACCACACCGATGCTGCCGCCGATGGCGACCCGCTGACCGATCGACATGATCCTGACCGAGCCCAGCACAAAAGGCACGGCCAGCAGAGACATTGCGATCAGCGCCAGCGGCAGACTCATCTGCTGCCAGAATATGAACCGGTAGCGGTGGGTATTGAGCCCGTTGCTTTCGAGACGGCGTATGTACTGGAACAGATCGATCGGCGACAGGGCCTCGGCCGGCTGGATCAGGCTGGACATCTGCTTCTCCGACAACACGCTGCGCCAGCGCAGATTGTCCAGGCGTCGCTCCAGCGCATTGTCCTGTTGCAGCTGGCTCTGCCGGACTCCATGCAGCAGCCATTCTTCCGGGCTCAGGATGTCGGCTCTTTCTGCCTGGGTGAGCTGGTCGAGACGGCCGTTTTCGTCCAGCTCGTATATTTCGATGTCGCTCGGCACGCGGCCGAACTGCACGCTGCCGACGCGGATCAGCTGGTTTTCCGATCGGGTCCAAAACTCTGTGCCGAAGCGGGAGTCGTCGCCTGCTGCCTGGGCATGTTGCTTGCTACGGAACTGGCCGGCTGTGCGTTCCCACTGGGGGATAGCGACGTTCTGCAGCACCGCGACGGCCACGATCAGCGCGAGTGCGACCTGAACCACTGGCCAGGAGATCCGGCGTGGCGACATCCCGGATGCGCGCACTGCCAGCACCTCACGATGGTTGGCCATCGCGCCCAGGCCCAGCAACGCGCCGAGCAGGGTCGCCACCGGCAGGATGTCGATGGTTCTGCGCGGCAGCGTCAGTATGACTACCTTGATGGCATCGACGGACTGGAATGCGCCCTTGCCAACGTCTTCGAGCTCCTCGCTCAATGCGAGGAAACTGAACAGCCCGACGAGCAACATCAGGACCGGAAGGATGCCCTTGGCAAAGCTGGTAGCGACATAGCGGTCAAGCAGTTGCATGTTGCCTCTTGCGCCGCAGTCGCGCTTTCCAACGCCCCCATGGCATGTATGCGAGCACTACGGCTAATCCAAGGGTCGAAGGCGCCCACCAGATACTGGCACCGCTGCCTTGCTCGACCCAGGTGCGGGCAACATTGACCATATTGAAATACAAAGCGTAGACCAGCAGCGCGACAAGCAGACCTGCATAGCGACCCTGACGCGGCTGACTCCGGCTCAGCGGTACCGCCAGGATGGTCAACAGCAACACCGAGATCGGGGTGGAAATGCGCCACTCGAACTCCGCCCGGTCGTCCGGATCAGTGGAGCGGAGTAGCGTCAGGGTATCAGCGGTCTTGGTCTTGTAGCCGACTGGCTCCGGCGCTTTTACCGGAAGGCGGACGGTAAATTTGCCAAAACTGCCGAACAGGTCAGGACCCTCGACGGTCGCTTTGTAAATGTTCGCATCGAGCAGGACCAGCCGGTGGAAATCCGGCTCCGCGCGCAGCGTAAGACGGCCGCCTCTGGCCGAGATGACCTCGACGTCGGCGCCGTCGCGACTGCGGATAAACACGCCCTCGAGATGATCCAGGTCACCGGCCATGCGCTCGATAAACACAGTCCGGTTGGCGTCCTCATAGGAGTAAAAGCGGCCGGGACGGACCCGGTCGATCTCGGATGCCGCCTCTGCAGCTGCTTTCATCTCATAGGACTCGGCGTAGGCCCAGGGTCGCACCACGGTGGACATCAGACCGACCAGCATGGCGACGAACAGCGCAAGCCGGAAGATCGGCCGCAGCATGCGCAGTTCGCTGAGTCCGGTGGCCCGCAGTGCCGCCATCTCGGAGTCCGAGTACAGCCTGCCCATGGCCAGCACCACTGCCACGAACAGCGCGCTGGGGAGCAGCACCTCCATCGCCACCACGGACTTGAGAAAAGTCAGACGGGCAACGTCCTCACCGCCCAGCAGACCGCTGCTGGCATCGGTAAGAAACACGGTCAAACTGTAGGTCAGGAAAACTACCAGCAGGATGGCGGTCACACCGAGAAACGGAGCACTGACTTCGCGCAGCAGGTAACGGTCGATGATCAAGCTGATTCGCTCCAGAGGACCCGTGGCGCAGGACCGACCTGACCGCCGCGTGGCCGCGCTACTCCCGACCCTGAATCGCCGTCCGACCCAGGTCGATAGCTTGCTATAATCGAACGCATCTGCTGGCAAATCAAATTCTTGCGTGCCGGAGGCGTCGGATGAACAGGCTGTTTGTGATTTTGCTCACTGGCATCTTGCTGGCGCCGCCCCTCGCGCTCGCGGAAGACAAGTTGGAATTCGGCACCGATGAGCCGATCCTGGTCAAGGCCGACGAGGCCTGGGAGGAGCCCAGCGAGGATGTGACGCACTTCCGCGGCAACTTCGAGATGAGCGGCGCGACCTGGGCGGTGTATGCAGACGAAGCGTCGGTGTTTGGCAAGCTGGACGACCCCGAGCGCATCATCATCACCGGTTCACCGGCTCGCGCCTGGATCAACAAGTCGGAGGAGGAGGGCAAGGTCGAGGGCGAGGGTCAGCGGATCGAGTATCTGCGCAGCTCCGAGTCTCTGAGCTTGTCTGGTGAGGCGGTCATTACCGACGGCGAGAGTACCGTCCGCAGCGGCCTGATCGAATACGATCTGGTGGCCAAACGTTTCAAGGCCAGTGGAGATCAGGGCGTCACCATCGTCGTCGATCGCGACAAGTAGCGGGTGCTGCCTAGGGCCAGTTCGCCCTCAGAAGTTCAATCATGGCGACGTTGGTAGCGGCGTCGGTTGCGGTGGCGTAACTGATATCCGGTGGGCCGGGCCAGCCCGGGTCCGCAAAGTTAATGCCGAACATCTGCCGGGTCTCCGGATATCGCGGCAACACATGGAAGTGGACGTCCGGGTCGACCATCATCAACATCAAATAATTCAGCTTGGCGTAACCGAGCGCGCGAGAAAGGGCGGTCTCGAGGTCGGCGGTTACCTGGCGTAGCTCGGCGAACGCCGTTGCCGACAACGCTCCGAAGCTGTCAACCGGCTCCCTGCAGATCACCACGAGCGCGCCCAGGGTCGCCTGTTTTGGCCGCAGCTGTACCGACCAGAGCGGATAGTCCCGGACCAGCGTGTCCGGATAGCCGAACTTCTCCATAGTCCCATTCATGCCACGTAGCCGTTTGAGGCAATCCGGGAGCGAGGCTCCCGGCCCTGCAGCCAGCGTTCGATCTCGAGTTCGGCCCGTGACAGGTCGGCCCGGTTATCGACCTCACACCAGCTCAGGCCCTGGATCGGACAGATGCCGACCGACCATTCCTGGGCCAGCGCGTCGATCGCGGACAGATACCAGCGATTCAGTCCCTCTCCGTAGCGCATCAGATAGTCGAGCTTGTCCGAGAAGCGGCCGATGCCCTCATCGCGGAACACCATCATGCCGATGGACTCGCCATTGACCACGTTCAGTTCCAGCTGTTTGCCGATGCGAAGGAGTCTGCGGTCCTGACTGACGATCTTCATGTCGTCAGGGTCGTAATCCGGTTTGACGTCCGTGGCCAGCGTGATTGGCATATCGGCCGATGAGTCCAGCAGGCGCTGCATCACCGACGCCTCGAACAAGGTATCGCCGTTAAGGATCATAAACGGCCCGTCCATCTCGCCGCGAGCGATCCAGCAGGTGCCGAGATTATCACTGTGTGCGTAGAACGGGTTATAGAGCGCCCGTGCCGGGACACCGTGGTCCCGGTCGAGAATCTCGTCTACCCGGTCGGCACCGAAACCCGTCACCACTACGACCTCGTCGACCGCACACTTCGTGATCTCGTGCAGCTGCCATTCGAGGATCGAGCGGCCAAGCACAGGCAACGCGCATTTTGGCGTGTTCTCGGTCAGTGGCAGCAGGCGGCGGCCCTGGCCGGCACTGAGGATGATGGCTTTCATAATCGGTGTCTCATTGCCCGTTCGGTGCACTGCACGATCCGGATTTATGTTCCGCCGCGGATGATCCCCGGCTCTCCTGCAACAAGGATCTGAGTCAATGAGCCAAACCGTGTCACCCGGCTCGCCGCAGTCATCGGGCGGAACTGCCTATTTTACCATCAATTGTATCTGCACACCGTGGCGAGCATCCGACGCTGACGGGAGACCGGATCAGACAGACGGATGCCCGGCCGCCCCGGACCGGCCGAGTATTTGCTCGGCCAGCCGCCAATCTTCCACGCTGTCTACATCAACGGCAGCCGTGGGGTCGTTGACCTCGACATAACCGACCCGGCATCCCGCCCTTGCAGACAGGATGCCGAACGCCTCCGCCACCGGGCAGCGACCGGCGATATAGCGCAGCAGCGTCCAGAGTCCGAGACGGCTGGCTACTCGCCAGGGGCGCTTACGGTCGCTCTCCACCCCGCGCCAGAACCTGACCGCCCCGAGGCCCTGGCGATCGCGGAAAGCAAACAGGTTGCTGCCACAGAATCTGCCGTCGCTGAATTTGAGCACCGTGCGCTTTGAATCCGGAAAGGCGGTGCGGACGATATCGTAGGGCACCAGCCCGATGAGGACGTCTTCATGTCGATCCGCCACGCCGGAGAGAAAGGCATCCAGTATGGCCGGAGAGAGCAGCGCGTGATCACCCGCTGTGACCAGGGCCGGGTATTGGTCGATACTGTCAAGCGCGGCGAGCGTACTGGCCGCCGGGCCGGGGCCTGGTGCCAGCCAGCGCACGCCGTCTTTTGACGTCAATTCGCGGATCACTTCGCTTTCCTCGGCGATCGATTGCTCGGGTCCGCATAGCAGGCAATCCTCGATCCTGGCGCTGGCCTGCAGCGTGTCGATGACGCGCGCCACCGCCGTCTTGCCGGCGACCGGGACCAGCACGCCTGCGGCGACGCCGGCGGCTTTCGCCAACGGACTACCGCCGGGGCGCTCACCCGCCAACACCACGGCGCGATATTGCGGGGTGCGCGTGCTCACTGCGCTGATCGCCTAGCCATCGACTCCGGCGCGATTCGCCAGATTCTTGTCATAGACCCGATAACGCTTGGTGACGTGCCCGCCCAGGCTCTCGATAATGCCGCGCATGCCGTGGTTGTCCTCCAGGATCCAGGACAGCTCCACATCGCCCATGTCCAATCGCAGCGTGGCCGGGTGCAGCGCCCGGATCGTCATAAAGGCGAGTGCCGGACCCAGCCTGGTGTGGTGAAGACGACGCCGCACGCCCATCAGCGACACCCGGCCGGTCTTCGGAAAACGCACCTTGAGTCGCCACAACAGCCGTGCCCAGCCGAAAGGAAGCAATCGACCGTTCAGATCGGCAATGGCCTCGTTGACGTTTGGCATCAGTACGATAAAGGCCACTGGCTCTCCGTCCAGCTCCGCGATCTGGATAAAATCGTCGGGGACCAACGGCAGCAGTTCCTGGCCTATATGGCGGAATTCCTCCTCGGTGAATGGCGTGAAGCTCCAGTTTTCCGACCAGGCGTCGTTAAAGATGTCACGCATCAATTCGAGCTCGGCGTGTTTATCTTTGCGCCGCAGGCTGCGCATCCTGACTTTCTTGCCAATCCGCGCGCACAGCGCCTGCATAACCTTCGGCGCCTCGAACTGAGGCGTCATCTGATAGGCCAGCAGGTCTTTGACGCCGGCGTAGCCGAGACGCTCGATGGCCGGCCCGTAATAGGGCGGGGCATGCCCCATCATCAAAAACGGTGGCGTATCGAAATTATCGACCAGCAGCCCGACTTCCTGGTTGATGCTGAGGCTGAACGGTCCGCGTGCCCGGGTCATGCCCTGATCGCGTAGCCATGTCTCGGCCGCTTCGAACAAGGCGGTGAATACCGACGGATCGTCCACCGCCTCAAGACAGCCGAAGAAACCGGTGGCGTCCTGGTAGCGTTCGAGATGCAGTTCATCGATCTGCGCGGAAATGCGGCCGACAGGACGATCATCCTGAAACGCGACCCATGCCTGCCACCTGGCGTGGCGGAAGAACGGATTGCGCGGTGACAAGGACTGTTTGCGCTCCATGATCAGCGGGGGAACCCAGCAGGGATCCCCGGAATAGATTGACCAGGGGACGCGGATAAAGGTCTTTAGTGAGCGCTTGTCTGATACGGGTTCGACGCGCACGGCTGCTGATCTGGATACGTTCAAGGAACTCCTGCCATGTCGGGGCGGCCGGATAAGGCAGCCTCAAGTGTGGTCTGCAGGCGCCGGATCACCGCTGCGCGGAGACCCGACGCTGTAGCCGATCATGGTAGTCAGCTCGCAGCACCTTGGGAAGCCCGTCAGGACGACCACGGATGGAAGACTGCCGGCGATGGCGATCGTTCGCGGGGCGGCGGACAAGCGCCAGCGTAAACGGCTATGCTGAACGTCACGGCGCGGTCGCGCGCAGGCCAGTCGGCATCAGGGTCACAGCGAGAATGATCAGATATTTTTTGCTCCTTTTTCCGTTCGGGCTGCTCGTGGCTCCCGCGGTCGAGGCCCAGTTTGATGATCCTCCGGAGGAAGTCGCTGGCGACATCGATCCCCGAAAACCCGACAGCGACTGGGTCATCAGGCTCGGCGGGTTCGGCATCATCAGGCCCAAGTATGAGGGCTCGGAAGACCACAAGATCCGGGCTTTTCCGCTGATAGATATCGAATACAAGGAACGCTTCTTTCTCAATCCGGGAAAGGGTCTGGGCGTCTGGTTCTGGCGCGGATCCGAGGCCAAAGCAGGTGCGTCAGTGTCCTACACCAATGGTCGCGACGAAGATGATTCCAGCCATCTGGAAGGGCTCGGCGATGTGGACGGTGGCGTGACCGCGAATCTGTATCTGGACTGGGATCCACGACCCTGGTCCGCGAGTCTGCATTACCGGCGCCAGATGAGCGGACACGATACCGGCACGCTGGTGAATCTCCGTGCGGGCTACAGTTTTCGCCTGCTCGGCCCCGTTTTTATCAAGCCGTCGGTGCGGATCAAATATGCTGACAGCGACTACAACCAGAGTTACTTCAGCGTCAATCCACGGCAGTCCGCCAATTCAGGGCTGCCGGAATATGACGCCGATTCAGGCTTCAATGGGGTCGGTGCCGGCGTCCTGGCATTGATGTTCCTGAACAAGCACTGGAGCCTGCAGGCGTTATGCAATTACGAGCGACTGGTGGGTGATGCGGGGGACAGTCCGATCGTGCAGGACAAGAACCAGATCCGTGCCGGGGTCGGATTTGCCTACCAGTTCTAGTCGCCGCTCGAGGCGGGTCTTGAGTCGATAGCAAGCGTGACGGAGGTGCTTGTGCGCCCGCCGAGCCTGCAGTAGTGTCGGCCGGGTCAGGATCGGATCCAACAACCATGAACTTGCGCGAACAGGTCGAGCAATTGTTGCCGGGATGGGAAGGCTGGTATCCCAGCCTGTTCGACGCCGCGCGTGATCTCGGTCTGATTCGGGCCCGCGTCTGTTCACCGGACTCGTTGCTGCTCTCCAACCGTCATGCCAGCGTCCGTCAATCGGCTGAGAACCTGCACCGTGAACGATGGGGCGGCACAGATCAAACCCCTCCAGCGCGGACGGCGGGTCGCCCCAAGGCCCGCCGACAGCCACGTCGATAGACCTTCAAGGACGGCGTTTCAAAGGCTCAGAGCCAGCGCAGTCAGCACTGCGGCGATGCCATAGAGCAGCATCGGTACCACGGTGCGCTTGATGATGTACCCTTCCTGTCGGCTCAGGCCAAGGATGGAGCAGACCGCGACGATGTTATTGATGCACACCATATTGCCCATCGCAGCGCCGACCGATTGCAGCGCCAGGATCGTGGTGAGATCGAGATTCAGGGAGTTTGCGATAGAGGCCTGAATGCCGCCGAAGGTCAGATTAGAAATGGTGGCCGAGCCGGAGAAGAACGAGCCGACCGCGCCCAGATAGGGCGCGAAACCCACCCACGCGCCGCCCGCGGCTGCGGCGAAACTGCGCCCAATGATCTGCACCATCGAGTGCTCACCGCCGCTCATCAGTAATCGGACCATCACCAGGGCCCCGACCAGCGCGATAATCGGGTGCACCATCCGTTGCCAGCTCTCGCGCCCTATCTGCCTGATAACGCCACGATCCAGGCGGTAGACAAAAAACGCAAGAACAGAGATCAAGAAGAACGGGATCAGCGCCGGCACGTACAGCGTCTTGTAGGACCAGCTGCCGTCGGCTCCGGCGACACCGAGGACATCGTGCACGGACAGCACCAGGGCCGGGCTGATCGAGACCTCGCCGAGCGGACCCATGGATGCGGTCCAGGCCGGCTCGGCCTGGTTCAACAGGCCCTTCAGACCCAGCTGCTGGATCCGGGTTGCCAGCAGGATCAGCAGCGTGCCCCAGAGCGGGAACAGCGCCTTGAATAAACGGGAGGCAGCCACCGAGCGTGCAGGACGAGCCTCTCTGGACCGCGCCAGCCCAAAGCCGGCATGGGCCAGGAACGCCGAAAGCCCCAGACCCACGGCACCGCCAACCAGAGCGGGAAACTCGTAATTGAATCGGGCGAGGACTAGGTACGGGATCGTGCACGACAGGATCGAAACAAAGACGAACGCGAGATTGCGCCGAATTTCGTCCCAGCCGATGACGAAGCGCAACGCCAGGATCGGCACGAACAGCGCTGCAACGCCGTGGAATAGAGCGCTCTTGTATCCCACGGCAAGCATGTCCGCATCGCTCAAACCGAGCTGCCCGAAACCGAACCAGGTGGGCGTGCCGACGGCGCCGAAGGAGACCGGCACCGAGTTCATCACCAAAGCCAACATTGCGATGCGCACCGGAGGAAAGCCCAGGCCCACCAGCAACGGCGCGGCCAGAGCCGCTGGCGTACCAAAACCGCTGGCGCCCTCGATCAGGAAAGAGAAGGCCCAGCCGATGATCATCAGCTGCGCTGTGCGATTGTCGGTGATCTCATTGAGCCAAAGCCGGACGGTGTCCATACGCCCGGAGAGTTCCATCGTCTTGAACAGGAAGATCGCGCCCCAGATGATTGTGATCGGCGTCAGTGATTCAAGCACGCCGAGCAACAGACTCGCGCTGGCGGAGGAGAGCGGCGTCTCAAAATAGACCAGCTTGACCAGCCACAACAGCGCCGCCACCAGTGGTAAAGCTACATGAGACGCGAGCGCTCGCGGCTTGGTCAGAAGCCAGATCAGCAGCAG
>CAJHYD010000076.1_pt1 | contig 25216 bp, 21 predicted proteins | sample 9198701 | NCBI WGS metagenome assembly CAJHYD01 (sample SAMEA7708365, study PRJEB35096) | sediment metagenome | biome: marine neritic benthic zone biome [ENVO:01000025]; feature: sediment [ENVO:00002007]; material: shallow marine sediment [ENVO:03000034] sea grass bed [ENVO_01000059] ...
CCAGCCACGTGCCGAATGCGTCCGCATCGAGCACACGCCGCATAAGATCGGCCTCGGCCAGGCATGGCGAGAGGAAATCCTGTCCCGAGGGCTCATAGTCGAGCGGGCAGGAACGGTCGCCAAGGTAATAGGCGCGGCTGCGCTCGAGCAGCAGCGTCGTCATCGGATCGTCGCCCACGCTGCGCGCCCAGTCCAGGATCAGACCCATGGCGAAAGCGGTTTGTGCATGCTCGCCGATGCGTATGGGATAGGACAATTTTGGCAGCCAATCTGCAATACGCGCGGCGGCCGCGGCCTCCAGCGGAGCCAGAGTCGCGGCCAGTTCCGCGCCCGGCTCACCCCATTCGCGCAATTCAGCGGCAAGCTGAAGAAGCCAGGCCAGTCCATACGGGCGCTCGAACGATGCCCGACCGGACACGCTCAGGTAGGCCACCTCGACCTCGATATTCGCTGCGGTGAGGCTTCGAGCCAGCGCGGCTTGTGCCGGTGACACGAATGCTGCTTCGGGTTGCAGGCGGGAGAGGCGTGCAAGCAACCAGTGACCGTGGACCGAAGAATGCCAGTCGAAGCAACCGTAGAAAGCCGGCGTCAGCTCGCGCGGTGGCGCCACGTCGGCATCGCTGTCGAGCACATGGCCGATCTTGTTCGGATACTCCTGATGGACGCAATCCAGAGCCAGGCCAGCGAAACGGGTCGCCATGTCGGCATCGAGCACCGGCACCTCATTATCGGCATAGGCTCCGTTCATCAGCAGCGTCCCCACTAATACAGCGATCCCACACGCACGCCTCATGATCGGCCCGCCATCGGCCCGAGGCTACGGCCGCCCAGCAGATGCAGATGCAGGTGCGGTACTTCCTGACCGCCATCGGCCTTGCAATTTATGACCAGTCGATAACCATTTTCGGCCAAGCCATGCTGCCGGGCCAGATCCCGCGCCACCATGAACATGTGACCGACCAGCGCGGCATCGTCATCGGACAGATCGTCTGCGGTCGGTACAGGCTTGAGCGGGACGATCAAGAGATGGACCGGCGCGGCCGGATTGATGTCCGGGAAACAGATCAGCTGGTCATCGCGATAGATGATGTCGGCCGGAATCTCGCCGGCGATGATTTTCTCGAAAATAGTGCTCATCTTGGTGCTACCGTGTGTTCCGTCGGGTGGGTACGCTCGCCTATGATAAGCCGAAGCCCGGACCCGGCACGATCTGACCGGGATTGCTTCAGCTGGCAAGGCCCGCAACCCGCTATGAAGGGAGGCTGAACACATGAGATTGTCACACCCCGGGACCGTGGACAGGGCCCTGTTCCTGGCCATCGTTCTGCTCGCGACCGGCTGCACCGGCCTGCGCAATCTGGAATCGCCCGAGGTCGTATTGACCGCAATCCGGCCGCTCGACTCTTCTACGCTATTCGAGCAGCGCTTCGAGGTGGGTCTGCGGATCTATAACCCCAACAACCGCGATCTGGATATCGACGGTATCGACTTCGAACTGGACGTCAACGGCCAGCGGCTGGCGCGTGCCGCGGGTGCCAACGATTTCCTGCTGCCGCGATTGGGCGAAGCGGAGACTTCGGTCGTGGTCAGTACGTCACTGATCAGCGTGGCGCGGCAGCTGATGGTGCTGCAACAATCCCAGGCCATCAACTACCGCCTCAGCGGCAGAGTCCATCTGGGATCTGCATTCGGCATCAGCCTGCCATTCGAAAAGAGTGGTCAACTCGGTGGCGAAACCACCCTGTAACGCGCCGTCTTCAGGGGAATAGCTCGGTCTCGGCCGGCCGCTGCCCGCAATAAGGGCAGGTCACCGACGTGCTCAACATCGGCCGGCCACAGGCGCCGCACGGCCGCGGCTCGGATCGGACCCGCAGGCGGCCGTCGCGCTTGCCGTCGAGCTCGTCCAGTTCCTCGATCTTGGCGCGCAGCTCGGCCTCGGACAGGCCAAAACGCTCATGCAGCACCTCCCACAAGGCCATGGTGATCAGCTTGAGCCGCTCGTGTTCCCGCTCCAGCGCCTTGAGCCGGATACCATCGCCGCCAGACCCGGCCAGGGTCCGCGGGATCGGACTGACCGGACCCATTTCGCCGCGCGCCTTGTCGAGCATCAGGTCGCCAAAAATCCCGGCCAGGATATCGATCATGGGAATGCAGCCTCCAGCGTGGATTCGACGGTGGTCGGCGGGATCGTCGATCCCGCGCGCAGACGCCAGCACGGCCGGTCCTTACCATCGATCAGACCTTGCCGATACAACCATACGCGGGTGTCTTCGGCGTCGCTATTGAACCAGGCAGCCGCGGAGCCGAGGCGGAAAGAATAACCCCAGGCATCCATATCGGCACACATGCGCCCGCTGCCAAAGTCCGGCAGCAGCTCGGCCAACAGTATCTGCAGATAGCAGACCGCATTCTCTTCGTCGTAGTCGCCGCCCGCGTCGGTATCGAGGCAATCGCGGCGCTGCGGAGTCATACACACAAAATGGCAGGCTTCGTGGAGCACCGAATGAACCGGCGTGTCAGGACGCGCATACACGTTCCTGCCGATCAGGCCGGCCTCCTCCTCACCCCAATAAGAACCGGGCACGGACTCGGTGGACGCGACCATCCGGAGCTGCAGACCGTAGCGGCCCAATAGACCAGTCAGGGCGTCCGACCAGCCGTCATGCAGGCGCTGCACAGTCACCGACCTGCCGACTCCAGCGACGCCATCCGGCGTGCGATGACACCGGCGATCTCCCGCGCCAGAGCCTGACGCAGCAGAGACTCTTCATCGGCCTTGGCCAGCACTTCGTTCTCGTCATAGGTATAGATCCGCGTGCGGGTGACATTCTGCGGCGCCAGGATAATCTCGTCGTCGACAACGACACGATAGGTGGCGGAATAGAACACGCGGTACTCCTGCGGTCGGTTACGGGCAGAGATGGACTCCACCCTCCGCCCGGAACGATCTTGCACGATCTGCAGCACAGCCCTGGCATCAGAAGATGCCGCTGTGGTCGGTACCTTGGATACCTTCAGCGCCCGCTCCAACTCCCGGGCCAGATCGGTATTGCGATCGGGGATTTCGACAAACACCGGCACCATGTCCGGCGAAGGAGCGACGCGGCCCTGCAGCTGGTAACCGCAGCCTGCCAAAGCCAGCGTCAGAAAAATAAGAGCTGTGCGTATCGCTGACATCATCAGACGACGATATTGACCAGACGTCCCGGAACCACAACCACCTTGCGGATCGTATGGTCGGCGACAAACCGCTGCACGTTGGGTTCGGCCAGCGCAGCCGCCTCGATGACGTCCTTGCTGGCGTCAGCGGCAACACGGATACGGCCGCGCAGCTTGCCGCGCACCTGGACCACCATCTCGACTTCCTCCTCGACCAGCGCCGACTCGTCCACGGTCGGCCAGGATGCATCCACCACCAGGCCTTGCTGACCGAGCGACTGCCACATGACCTGAGCGACGTGAGGCACGATCGGCGACAACATCACCACGACCGACTCCAACACCTCCTGGCTTACAGCCCGCGCCGCCTCACCCCGGTCTTCAAAGCGGGCGAGGCTGTTCATCAATTCCATGGTCGCAGCGATCGCGGTATTGAATGTATATCGACGGCCCATGTCGTCGCCGACCTTGGCGATGGTCTGATGCAGGCGCCGACGCATGTCGAGGTGGGCAGCTTCGAGCTCCAGATCTGCCACGGGTCCGCCAGGCGTGCCGGTGGCGATGTGGCTGCGCACCGCCTTCCACACCCGCTTGAGGAACCGATTCGCGCCTTCCACGCCTTCATCGGACCATTCCAGCGACTGCTCCGGCGGCGCCGCGAACATCGCAAACAGACGCACCGTATCCGCGCCGTACTTGTCCACCAGTGATTGCGGATCGACGCCGTTGTTTTTGGACTTGGACATCGTCGTACGGCCCGCGTGCACGACTTCGGCGCCGTCCTTGTCCCAGGTCGCCGCCGTGATCTCGCCCTTCTCATCGCGCACCACCGACACCTCGCCTGGCGCAATCCACAGCCGTCCCGTAGCGGCGCTGTCGCGATAAAAAGAATCCGCCAGCACCATGCCCTGGCAGAGCAGGTTGGTCGCCGGCTCGTCGCAGCCGACCAGGCCGCTGTCACGCATCAGCTTGTACCAGAACCGGGCGTACAGGAGGTGCAGGATCGCATGCTCGATACCGCCGATGTACTGATCCACCGGAAGCCAAAAATCCGCGTTCTCATCGACGATGGCCTCGGCGCCCGGTGAGCAGTAACGCGCGTAGTACCAGGATGACTCGACAAATGTGTCGAAGGTATCGGTCTCCCGCTCTGCGGCACCACCGCAGCGCGGGCAACGGGTCTGACGCCATTCAGGATCTGCTTTGAGCGGCGACTGCACGCCCATGAACCTGACGTCTTCGGGCAGCACCACGGGCAGATCCGACTCCGGCACCGGCACCGGGCCGCAGTCGGCACAGTGGATGATCGGGATCGGACAACCCCAGTAACGCTGGCGCGACACGCCCCAATCCCGCAGCCGGTAGTTGATCTTGCGTCCGCCCCGGCCCTCCTGCTCGAAGCGCGCGGCCAGTTTGTCGAAAGCCTGCGCCGACGTCAGACCGTCGTATTCACCGCTGTTGATCAAACGGCCATGATCGAGGAAAGCGCCGGCGCTCAGATCCGCCCCGGCACCATCAAGAGGCTCGATCACCTGCACGATGGGCAGGCCGTAGCGTGTGGCGAACTCCCAGTCCCTTTGATCATGGGCAGGCACGGCCATTACCGCACCGGTGCCGTAACCCGCCAGCACGAAATTTGCCACGTAGACAGGCACATCTGCCCCGGTGACCGGGTGCCGGGCCGAGATGCCCAGCGCCATGCCGTTCTTTTCCAGTGTCTCCAGGACCGCCTCTGATGCCTGCACCCTGCGGCATTCAGCCACGAACCCGGCCACCGTGGCATCGCCTGCCGCCGCCGCTTCGGCCAGCGGGTGTTCCGGCGCGACGGCCATGTAGGTCGCTCCCATCAGCGTATCCGGCCGGGTCGTGAACACAGTCACCGGCTCGTGCCCGGGGACGTCGAAACGGATCTCCATGCCCTCTGAGCGCCCGATCCAGTTGCGCTGCATGGTCTTGACCGCGTCGGGCCATCCGGGCAGACGGTCGAGCCAGTCGAGCAATTCGTCAGCGTAGTCGGTGATCTTCAGGAACCATTGCGGGATCTCGCGACGCTCCACCGGTGCGCCGGAGCGCCAGCCGCGGCCGTCGACTACCTGCTCGTTGGCCAGCACCGTCTGATCCACCGGGTCCCAGTTGACCACCGAGCTCTTGCGATAGACCAGGCCTTGCTCGTACAAGCGCGTGAACATCAGCTGTTCCCAACGGTAGTACTCGGGCCGACAGGTTGTGACTTCCCGGCGCCAGTCGTAGGCAAAGCCCAGCCGCTGCAGCTGGTTACGCATATAGCCGATGTTTTCATAGGTCCATTGAGCCGGCGGTACGCCATGCTTGATAGCGGCATTCTCCGCCGGCAGACCGAAGGCGTCCCAACCCATCGGCTGCAGCACGTTCTTGCCCTGCAGACGCTGGAAACGGCTGATCACATCGCCGATGGTGTAGTTGCGCACGTGGCCCATGTGCAGGCGGCCGCTGGGATAGGGCAGCATCGACAGGCAATAGAACTTCTCCCGCGTCGGGTCTGGTTCGACCTCGAAGCACCGGGCATCGTCCCACTGCGCCTGTACCGCAGGTTCGATGACGTCTGGTTGGTATTTTTCTTCCATGGGCGTGTCTTGCCGCAGTGCGGTTGGCGCAGGATAACGCGAGGCCGGAGCTTGTACCAGACGCCGATCAGGCAGCAGAGCGGCGGCACACGGCCACTGCTCCAAAGCCCGCCAACACCAATACCATCAGCCAGCCGTGGCCGATCATCACGAACGGTGTGGATCCGGCGTAGGGGCTGATGGTGGCGGTCAGCACATGGGTCTCGAATTGCGGCGAGGTGTCGACGATGCGACCGTCCGGCGCGATCACCGCGGAGATGCCGGTATTGGTCGCCCGCAGCAGATATCGGCCGGCTTCAATGGCCCGCATGCGCGCGATCTGCAGATGCTGATGCGGCGCGATGGAGTCGCCGAACCAGGCATCATTGCTGACATTGATCAGCACATCCGCTTCGGGCAGGAACACGCGCTGCTCTGCGCCGAACGCGTCCTCGTAGCAGATCGAAGCCGCCGCGCGCAGACCCGCCACCGGCAGCGGGTCGGGCGCTGCATCGCCGGCCTCGATGTCGCCATAGGGCAGATTCATCAGACGCATCCAGTGGCGCACGAATTCGGGTACCGGGAAATATTCGCCGAACGGCACCAGGTGCCGCTTGCGGTAGATGGCGGGCGGGTCGTCGAGGACCAGCAACGCATTGTAATAGCCGCCGCTTATCGGATCCTCCTCCAGCATACCGAGCACGATCGCGGCGCCACGGGCAGTCGCCTCGAGCCGCATCGCCTCGAGATAAGCGCTCTCCTGGCGGACCAGCGCCGGGATCGCGGCCTCGGGCCAGATGATCAGATCGCGGTCGAGAACCTCGCGGGTCAGTCTCCGGTACAGATCCTTGGTCGGTTCGCGCTCCTCCGGCAGCCATTTCCGATCCTGGGCCACGGCACCCTGGATCAGTGCCACCCGCAGCTCCCCCTCCCCCGGTGCCACCCAGTTCTTCTGCGCCAAAAACGCGCCACCGCCGAGGATTACCGTGCCCAGCGACAAAGCGAGGATCCGCTCACGCAGGCCGCCGTCGATCAGGGCTACACCGGCTCCCGCCAACAGGGCCGCCGCCAGACTGATGCCATAGACTCCGAGTAACGGACCATAGGACGCCAGCCAGCCGTCGCTGAATGCGTAGCCGAGACTGAGCCAGGGGAATCCGGAGAACAGCCAGCCGCGCAGCCACTCCATCAGCACCCAACCACTGGGCAACAGGACAAACCAGCTCCAGCCACCGCGAGCCGCAGACCGGGCGTGGAGAAAGCCGAGTAGAGCCGTGTAGCTGGCCATGATGGCGACCAGCGCCAGCATCAGCACGATAGCCAGCAATACGGGAGCCTGGCCATAGATATGGATGCTGATATAGAGCCAGTAGGTGCCAGTCAGGAACGCGCCGGCGCCCCAGCAGAATCCTAGCCAGGCAGCCTTTCTCGCCGGAGCCCGATCCCATAACAACCACAACACGGCCGGCGAGATGACCGCCAATGAAGAGACGCCGAACGGGGCGAAGGCCAGAGGCAGACATGCCCCGGCGATGGCGGCTGCCAGAAGCATATGTCCTGGTCTCAGGATCGGTGAGCTGCCGTTCATCCGGGCCGGCTTATCCGGCCGCTACCCGCCGGGCTCCGGGCAGCCTGGCCTGGACCGTGTAGATGCGTCGCCGGTCCGCCTTGACCACGGTGAAATTTATCCCGGCCAGACTCACTTTGTCACCACGCCGCGGCAACCGGCCGAGTTGATGCATCACCAGCCCGCCGATGGTGTCGTATTCCTCGTCATCGAGTTCGGTGCCGAACTCCTCATTGAAATCCTCGATCCGCGCCAGCGCCCGCACCGCGTAGACCCCGTCGCCCTCCTCACGGAAATCCGGTATTTCGTCCGGATCATGCTCGTCACCGATATCACCGACGATCTGTTCCAGCACGTCCTCGATGGTGAGCAGCCCGGATACCCCGCCATATTCGTCGACGACGATGGCCATGTGGTTGCGGTTGATGCGGAACTCGCGTAACAGGATGTTGAGCCGCTTGCTCTCCGGGATGTAGATGACTGGCCTCAGCACCTCGCGGATGTCGAAGCGCTCGTCCTCGTTCTCGGCGAAAAAGCGCAACAGGTCCTTGGCCAGCAGGATACCCACGACCTCGTCCCGGTCCTCGCCGATCACCGGGAAGCGTGAATGACCCGAGGCGAGGATCGCCTCCAACAGCTCCCGGGGCGACGCGCTGCGCTCAAGCACGACCATCTGCGAGCGCGGGATCATGATGTCCCGTACCTGCATCTCGGAGACGTCCAGCACGCCCTCGAGCATCGCCTTCTCCTCGTCGTCGAAGACGTGTTCGCGGCTGGCGTCTTTGAGGACTTCCAGGAATTGCTCGCGGTCTTTGGGATGGGGGGCGAAATTCCGCCACAACCACTGCAGCCAACGCGGCCGGGCGGCGGCGGAGCGGGTACTCGGAGGTTGATCGTCGGCCATTTAAGGTGTCCCATCCTCGGCACGGACCGCCGGCGGGGCTGCACCGGCCGGAATCCGGTAAGGGTCAGCATACCCGAGACCGCGCAATATCTGCACCTCCAGGGCCTCCATCTGCTGAGCCTGCTTGTCGTCCTGATGGTCATAGCCGAGCAGGTGCAGGGTCCCATGGACCACCATGTGGGCCCAGTGCGCTTCTTCGGGCTTATCCTGGTCCAGGGCCTCACGCACCACTACCGGTCGGCAGATCACCAGATCTCCCAGCGCCGGCTCACCGACAAATGCGGGTATGTCAGCGGGGAAGGCGAGCACGTTGGTGGGGTGGTCTTTGTGGCGATAGCGCTGATTCAGTTCACGGCTCTCGTCTGCGTCTACGACCCGTACCGTTACCTCAGCCGCCTCGCGATGCGACGCCGTCGTCGCTGCGACCCAGCGCTGGAACTGGCTGACTGCCGGTACGCTCTCACCTGGCGACGCCAGCTGCAGCACCACCTTTGTGCTCATCCGTCACCCTGTTCGTCATCAACCTTGTCATAGGCCTCGACGATGCGCTGGACCAAGGGATGGCGCACTACGTCGCGGGAAGTAAAGAAGTTGAAAGCGACACCATGGATATCGGTCAGGACTTCCGTGGCATGTAGTAATCCTGACTGACGGCCCGACGGCAGATCGGTCTGGGTGACGTCGCCGGTGACGACGGCGCGGGAACCGAAACCGATCCGGGTCAGGAACATCTTCATCTGCTCGCTGGTGGTGTTTTGCGCCTCGTCGAGGATGACAAACGATTCGTTCAGCGTGCGTCCGCGCATAAATGCCAGCGGCGCGACTTCAATCACGCTGCGCTCGATCAGCCGACCGACGCGCTCGAAGCCGAGCATCTCGTATAGTGCGTCGTACATCGGTCGCAGATACGGGTCCACCTTCTGTGCCAGGTCACCGGGCAGGAACCCGAGCCGCTCGCCGGCCTCCACCGCCGGGCGCACAAGCACGATGCGCCGAACCCGATCCGTGTCCAGCGCCTCGACCGCACCGGCGACGGCCAGATAGGTCTTGCCGGTGCCGGCCGGGCCGATGCCGAAGATCAGATCCTGCTGGCGGATGTTGCGCAAATAGTCGCGCTGGTTGCCGCCGCGGGCGTGCACCCGGCGCCGCGGCGTCTCGAAGAACATGTCATCGGCGGCGGTGTCCTGATCCGGCTCCATGCCCGACTCCTGCACCGCCATGTGCACCCGCTCAGGACTGATCTCCTCCGCCTCTGCCAGTCGATAGAGCTCACCCAGAATATCGGCTACGCGTTCCACCCGGTCCGCCGGACCGCTTATATGGAAATGGTTGCCGCGACTGCCGATGATGACGCCCAGCCGCTCTTCCAGCTGACGCATGTTCTGGTCGAACTGACCACACAGGTTGGCCAGACGCGAATTGTCGGCAGGCTCGAGCTCGAATTCGAAACTGGTGGTCTGCGCCGTCAAATCAGGTCCCATTCAGGCCGCGCACGAGCGATCGGCGAGGCGGCCGCGCAGCGAGTTCGGCAGCGCTTCGGTGATCAACACATCGGCGAAACCACCGATCAATGACGCCGGGCCATCGAAATTCACCCAGCGCATGTTCTCGGTACGGCCCGCCAGCTGACGGGCATCTTTCTTCGACGGCCGTTCCACCAGCACACGCTGCACGCTGCCTACCATGTCTCGACTGATAGCCATGGCCCGCTGATTGATCCGCGCCTGGAGCAGTTCCAGGCGCTGCTGTTTGACCGCGTGACCGACATCGTCGGGCAGTGACGCCGCAGGCGTCCCGGGTCGCCTGCTGTAGATAAAGCTGAAGGACTGGTCGAAACCGATCTCGCCGATCAGATCCATAGTCGCCTCGAAATCGCGCTCGGTCTCACCCGGAAAGCCGACGATAAAATCCGATGAGATGCTGATATCCGGACGCACCTCGCGTAGCCGACGGATCTTCTGTTTGTACTCCAGCACGGTATGGCCGCGCTTCATCATCGCCAGGACCCGGTCGGAACCGCTCTGCACTGGCAGATGCAGAAAATTGGCCAGTTGCGGTACATCCGCATAGGCGTCGATCAGGCTCTGGGAGAACTCCAGCGGATGGGAGGTAGTAAAGCGGATGCGTTCGACCCCGTCGACGGCTGCGACGAAACGGATCAGATTGCCGAGATCGCACAGCGTGCCGTCTTCCATCGGGCCACGATACGCGTTGACATTCTGACCAAGTAGATTGATCTCCTTTACGCCCTGCGCCGCCAGACGCACGACCTCCGCGACTACATCATCGAAGGGCCGGCTGATCTCCTCGCCGCGGGTATAAGGCACGACGCAGAAACTGCAGTACTTGCTGCAACCTTCCATGATCGAGACGAAGGCGGCAGGGCCGTCCGCGCGCGGCGCCGGAAGACGATCGAATTTCTCGATCTCCGGGAACGAGATATCGACCGCAGCGCGGCCGTTGCCGCGGACCTGTTCGAGCATCTCCGGCAAGCGATGCAGGGTCTGCGGGCCGAACACTATGTCGACCTGCGGCGCGCGACGGATCACCGCGTCGCCCTCCTGGCTGGCCACACAGCCGCCGACACCGATCACGATCTCCGGCCGCGCCTGCTTGAGCATCTTCCAGCGCCCCAGCAGCGAGAACACCTTCTCCTGGGCCTTTTCGCGGATCGAACATGTGTTGAGCAGCAGCACGTCCGCTTCCTCGGGCGCGGACACGAGATCGAGGCCATGCGAGACCCGCAGCACGTCCACCATCTTGGCGGAATCGTACTCGTTCATCTGACACCCGAATGTCTTGATATAGAGCTTGCCCTTCATCCGTGCCTGCCGCAGGAAGCTAAAAGGTACTACCTGATCTGGCGCTGATTCAAACCGCTCAGCGGATGTAACCCAGACTCTCGAGCTTGACCAGGATCCGGTGCGCGGCCTGATCGGGGGAGACGTCGCGGGTGTCGATCACGATTTCCGGTTGTTCCGGCGCCTCATAGGGATCGCTGATACCGGTGAATTCCTTGATGATCCCGGCCCTGGCCTTGGCGTAAAGGCCCTTGCGGTCACGCTGCTCACAGACTTCCAGCGGCGTGGCCACATGGATTTCGACCATGCCGCCGACTTCTTCCACCGCGTCGCGCACCTGCCGACGTGTGGCCCGGTAGGGCGCGATGGGTGCGCAGATCGCGATACCGCCGTTCTTGGCGATCTCGCTGGCAACATAGCCGATGCGCAGGATGTTCAGATCGCGATGCTCGCGCGAGAAACCGAGTTCGCTTGACAGGTTCTTGCGCACCACGTCACCGTCGAGCAGCGAGATACGTCGCCCGCCTTGCTCCATCAGCTTCACCATCAGCGCGTTGGCGATAGTGGACTTGCCGGAGCCGGACAGGCCGGTGAAGAAGATCACAAAGCCCTGCTCATGGCGCGGCGGATGGGTCTTGCGCAGCTCTTCGATCACGTCCGGGTAGGAGAACCAGGACGGCACATCGAGTCCTTCCTGCAGACGCCGGCGGAATTCGGTGCCGGAGATATTCAGCACCGTCTCGCCCTCATGGGTCTCGTCAACCGGTACGTATTGGGCCCGGTCCTCAACAAATACCACCATCTGAAACGGCACCATCTCGATGCCGATCTCATCCCGATATTCGTTCATCAATTCCTGAGCGTCATAGGGACCATAGAAGTCCTTTCCGTGGCTGTCCTTGCCCGGACCGGCATGGTCACGCCCGACGATAAAATGGGTGCAGCCATAGTTACGCCGGATCAGCGCGTGCCACAGCGCCTCGCGCGGGCCGGCCATGCGCATCGCCAGCGGCAGCAGGCTCAGGCTGGTGGTCTGCTCGGGATAATGGTGCAGCAGCCGCTCATAGCATCGGACGCGGGTGAAATGGTCCACATCGCCCGGCTTGGTCATCCCCACCACCGGATGGATCAACAGATTGGCCTCGACGTCGCGGGCGGCCCGGAATGTGAGCTCCTGGTGCGCCCGGTGCATGGGATTGCGCGTCTGGAAGGCCACGACCTTGCGCCAGCCGAGCTTTTGCAAACGCTGACGCAGTTCGGCCGGTGAATCCCGAAGATGCCGGAAGTCATAGTGGAACGGGGGTTCAACCCCGCGCAGCCGTCCGCCCAGGTAAACCGGATGCGCCAGGTTCATCAGATGATGGATGCCGGGATGGGCCTGATCGGTGGAGCCGAACACACCGCGCGCTTCCGCTTCCTTGTTCGGGGTCCAGATGTCCCTGACTTCCATGGTCGCGATCAGCACGCCCTCCTGGTCGCGCAGCGCGATCTGGGCACCGGCCTCGATCTCGGCGGCGAAGGCTTCGCTCACGTCGAGCGTGATCGGCATCGGCCACAGGGTCCCGTCCCCGAGGCGCATGTCCTTTACTACGCCATCATAGTCGGCCTGGCCGAGGAAACCCTCGAGCGGCGAGAAAGCCCCGTTCAACAACAGCTCGATATCGCACAGCTGTCGCGGCGTCAGATCCCATGAAACATAGTCCATGGCCTTGCTGCGCTCGGCGTCGGCGGCATCCCGATCAAGATAGAGGACCTTAAGCTCCCCGCCGTGGGGCGGGATCAGCTGCGGGCTGCTGTCGTGACGATCCATGATTTTGTCTCCGGAAATGAAGCGCCGCGACCCGGCAACCGGATCGCGGCAATTGAATTGTGTTTGGGCCCGGCCTGCCTAGAACGGGATGTCGTCATCCAGCGCCGGCTCTGCGGCCGCCGGCTGCTGCGCCTTGGGTCTGCTCTGGTAGTCTCCACCCGCCGGGGCACCCGCGCCGCCGCGGCTACCGAGCATCTGCATCTCGTTGCCGACGATCTCGGTGGTATAGCGATCCTGGCCGGACTGGTCCTGCCATTTGCGGGTGCGGATTGCGCCCTCCACATAGACCTGTGAGCCCTTGCGCAGATACTCGGCTGCAATCTCCGCCAGACGGTTGAAAAACACGATCCGATGCCACTCGGTGCGCTCCTGTTGCTCACCGGTCTGCTTGTCCTTCCAGGACTCGGAGGTGGCCAGGCGGATATTGGTGACCGCGCTGCCGCTGGGTGTATAGCGGGTTTCGGGATCGGCGCCGAGGTTGCCGACGAGGATGACTTTATTGATGCCGCGGGCCATGAGCGCTCCTCAGGGTTATGCCGTGCAGGTCAAAGTGTAGACCGCGTATTTTAACCCGCACACCGCCGAAAACACACCCTGATCACCGGGAAAGCCGGGGTTGACGTCTCGGACACTGGCAGGCTTTGGCTCGCGCCTGGCAATCCGCGTATAGTTGAGGATTGATTTCTCGCCACCAGAAGTGTGCATGGAAACGATCCGGATCCGGGGTGCGCGCACCCACAATCTCCAGAACATCGATCTCGACCTGCCGCGGGAAAAGCTGATCGTGGTCACTGGCTTGTCGGGTTCGGGCAAGTCATCTCTGGCCTTCGACACCATCTACGCGGAAGGCCAGCGACGTTACGTCGAATCGCTGTCGGCCTACGCGCGCCAGTTCCTGTCGATGATGGAAAAGCCCGACGTTGACGCCATCGATGGCTTGTCGCCGGCGATATCGATCGAGCAAAAATCGACCTCGCACAATCCTCGATCGACCGTCGGCACGGTCACCGAGATCTACGATTATCTGCGCCTGCTGTTTGCGCGGGCCGGTACCCCGCGCTGCCCCCACCACGGGGAACCGCTGGAAGCACAGACCGTCAGCCAGATGGTAGACCAGGTCCTGGCGCTGCCCGAGGGCACGCGGCTGATGCTGCTGGCGCCGGTGGTCCGCGACCGCAAGGGCGAACACCATAACCAGCTGGCCGAACTGCGCGCACAGGGTTTTGTCCGCGCCAGGATCGATAACGAAGTATTCGAACTCGATGACCCGCCGGATCTGGATCTGCACCGCAAACACACGGTCGAGGCCGTGGTCGACCGCGTGCGGGTACGTGAAGACCTGCGGCTAAGGCTGGCAGAGTCCCTGGAGACCGCGCTGCGGCTCGCCGACGGTATCGCCCAGGTGGCGTTTATGGACGAACCTGAGCGGGAAGAGCTGCTGTTCTCGGACCGCTTCGCCTGTCCGGTCTGCGGCTACAGCATCCCGGAGCTGGAACCGAGGATGTTCTCATTCAATAACCCGGCCGGCGCATGCAAGACCTGCGATGGCCTCGGTGTGCAGCAGTTCTTCGATCCGGAGCGGGTGGCGGCCAGCCCCCATCTGAGTCTCGCCGGTGGCGCTATCCGCGGCTGGGACCGTCGCAACGCCTATTACTTCCAGCTGATCCAGTGCCTGGCCGGACATTTCAAGTTCGATATCGAACAGCCGCTGGCCGAGCTGCCTGAGAAACTCAGACAGATCATCCTTTATGGCAGTGGCGACGAGGTAATCGAGTTCAGCTATCTGGACGGTCGCGGCGGCAGCACCAAACGCCGCCATCGCTTCGAAGGCATCATCCCCAATATGGAACGCCGTTACCGCGAGACCGAGTCCAATACGGTGCGCGAAGAGCTGGCCAAATATCTCAGCATGCGCCCATGCGGCGACTGCGCGGGAACCCGTCTCAACGAAGGGGCCCGGCATGTGTTCGTCAACGAGCGCAGTCTGCCCGAGCTGACCTCGCTGTCGGTCGGCGCAGCCGGCCGCTTTTTCGGCGAACTCGATCTGCCCGGCTGGCGCGGCGAGATCGCCGGGAAGATCGTCAAGGAGATCGGCGACCGGCTGAGCTTTCTGGTAGATGTCGGCCTGGACTACCTGTCGCTGGATCGCAGCGCGGAGACCTTATCGGGCGGCGAGGCGCAGCGTATCCGGCTGGCCAGCCAGATCGGCTCCGGACTGGTCGGCGTCATGTACATCCTCGACGAGCCGTCGATCGGCCTGCATCAGCGGGACAATCAGCGCCTGCTCAACACCCTGATTCAGCTCCGCGACCTGGGCAACACGGTGATCGTCGTGGAGCACGACGAGGAGGCGATCGCGGCCGCCGACTTCGTGCTCGATATCGGTCCCGGGGCCGGCGTCCACGGCGGGCAGATCGTCTCCCAGGGCACGCCGGCCGATGTGATGGCGGATCCTGCGTCGCTGACCGGGCAATATCTGTCCGGACGGCGCAGCATCCCGGTGCCGGAAGTCCGCACCCGGCCGAAGAAGAAGAATGAAATCCGCGTCCGCGGCGCCCGCGGCAACAACCTGAAGGAGTTGGATGTTGCCATCCCGCTGAGCCTGATGACCTGTGTCACCGGCGTCTCGGGCTCCGGCAAATCGACGCTGATCAACGACACGCTCTATCTTGCCGCCGCCGAACATATCAATCGGTCGGCCACCAATCCGGCCGCACACAAGGCGATCGAGGGATTGGACAAGGTCGATCGGGTGATCGACATAAGCCAGAGCCCGATCGGCCGGACGCCGCGCTCGAACCCGGCCACATACAGCGGTCTGTTCACGCCGATCCGCGATCTGTTCGCCGGCACCGTGGAGGCGCGCTCGCGGGGCTATAAACCCGGTCGTTTCTCCTTTAACGTCAAGGGCGGTCGTTGCGAAGCCTGTCAGGGCGACGGCGTCATCAAGGTAGAGATGCACTTTCTGCCCGATATCTATGTCGCCTGCGACGTGTGCAAGGGCAAACGCTACAACCGCGAGACCCTCGAGATCCGATACAAGGGCAACAATATCCACGAGGTCCTGGAGATGACGGTGGAGGACGCGCTCGAGTTCTTCCGCAACGTGCCGGTGATCAAGCGCAAGCTGCAGACCTTGATGGACGTGGGTCTGTCCTACGTCCGCCTGGGTCAGAATGCGACCACGTTATCCGGCGGCGAAGCGCAACGGGTCAAGCTGGCCAAGGAACTGTCCAAACGCGACACCGGCAAGACCCTGTATATCCTCGATGAGCCCACCACCGGGCTGCATTTTCACGACATCGCACAATTGCTGCATGTGCTTCATCGGCTGCGTGACCACGGCAACACCGTCGTCGTGATCGAGCACAACCTGGATGTGATCAAGACCGCCGACTGGATTATCGATCTAGGACCGGAGGGTGGTGATGGCGGCGGTGAGGTCATTGCCACCGGCACGCCCGAGGAAGTTGCCGCGACGGAGTGTTCCTATACCGGTCAATTCCTCAAGCGGATACTCGAGCGCGGCGGCAGTCAGCCGAAGTCCAAGCGCCGCGCCTGATCATCCAAAGTCTGCTGCGTCGGCAAGCGCGTCCCGCATGATCTAGAATCGGGATTTGATCCGGCGTCTGGGGGCGTTGCCATGCGCAGACTGTTGATGGGCAGTTTTTTTGCGGCTGTAGCCATGTTTATGTGGGGGTTTTTGTTCTACGTCGTCAGCCCCGCGATGGACGCAGCGATCAAGACCGTCGCAGACGACGCGTCGACGCAGACCATGCTGCGCGAGCACTTTACCGAATCCGGGACCTATTTCGTGCCGAGCCCGAATCTGCCCGAGGAGCAGCTGACTCAGCTCCATGAGGCCGGTCCGCTGGCGATGGTGACCGTCCGCCGTGACGGGGCGCCACCGATGGATCCCATGGTGCTGGTCTACGGCTTTCTCCACCAATGGGTGGTCTGTCTGCTGCTGGCCGTGCTGCTGCTCAAGGCCGCGCCGGGGCTGGCGGGATATGGCGCCCGGGCCGGCTTTGTGGCCCTGGCGGGTTTTACCGCGGCCCTGTTTATCGACTACGGCACGACCATCTGGTGGTACTCGGATCGCGGTTTCGCGCTGACAAATCTGGTACACAACACCGGCGCCTGGGCGGCGGCTGGACTTGTGCTGGCGTGGATGCCGGGTGCGGGCAGGTCTGCGGCCGGTCGTCAATAACCGGCGGCATGACCATCCTTGCGCGACTCAGAGGCACCGTAATAGACGCCCTGACTGTGGTTGCGCATGATCGCCTGATAGCCGCCAAAACCACCGGGATCTGAACCCAGCTTGTGACCCATGCTGTTTAGTTTGTTGATCGTCTCCAGCGGGAAACCAGACTCCAGATAGACGATCCCGCCGTCTTGCATGCGCTGACTGGTCGAGAGGAACGCGCCGCCAGCAAGGGTCTGGTTGGCCGGCTGGCTGGACCCGCCGTGGCGGACTCGTGGCGCATCACCGGCCTCCTGCAGATTCATGCCGAAGTCGATCAGGTTGACCAGTATTTGCACATGCCCCTGGGGCTGCATGGCGCCGCCCATCACACCGAAACTCAGCCACGGCTCGCCGTCTTTGGTCACGAATGCCGGGATGATGGTGTGGAACGGACGTTTGCCCGGCGCGTAGACGTTGGGATGCCCGTCTTCGAGGCTAAACAGTTCACCGCGATCCTGCAGGATGAAACCGAGACCGGCCGGCGTCATCCCCGAACCCATGCCGCGGTAGTTGCTCTGGATCAGCGACACCATATTGCCGTCGGCATCGGCGGTAGTCAGATAGATGGTGTCACCCTGCTCCAGCCGCTCGTCGCCTGCTGGATAGGATCGGGCGGCACGCGCCGGCTCGATCAGGGCACGGCGTGCAGCCGCGTATTCCTTCGACACCAGCCACGTCACCGGGACGTCGGCAAAGTCCATGTCGGCATAGAACCGGGCCCGATCCTCGAACGCCAGCTTTTTCGCTTCCACCAGCGCATGGACATATTCGGCACTGCCGAAACCCATGGACGCGATGTCGAATCCTTCGAGGATATTGAGCATCTGCAGCGCGGCGATGCCCTGACCATTGGGCGGGAGCTCGAACACCTCGTATCCCCGGTAGTTGGTGGACACAGGGTCGACCCATTCGGACCGATGGCTGGCCAGATCTTCGTAGCTGAGAAACCCGTCATTCTCGGCCATGTAATCGGCGATGGCTCGGGCCATGTCGCCCTTGTAAAACACATCGCGGCCACCCTCGGCGATTTTCTCGTAGGTGTCGGCCAGGGCGGGGTTGCGGAACACATCACCCTTTTCGGGAGCGGCGCCGCCGGGCGCGAAAATATCCGCGAACCCCGGATAACGGGACAACCGCGGCACGCTGCGCTGCCAGTAATAAGCGATCACTTCGGTGACCGGGAAGCCCTCGCGGGCGTAACGGATAGCCGGCGCCAGCACACGGGTCATGGGCAGGCGGCCATAGCGCCCATGCAGCTCGAACCATCCATCGACGGTACCGGGCACGCTGACCGGCAGCGGGCCTAATGGCGGGATAGCCTCATAGCCGTTGTCGCGGAAATATTGCAGTGTCAGTGACTGCGGCGAGCGGCCGCTGGCATTGAGCCCGGTCAGAGTCTTCTTGTCCGCATCCCATACGATGGCGAACAGATCGCCACCGATGCCGTTACCGGTCGGTTCCATCAGACCCAATGCCGCATTGGCCGCGATCGCAGCATCCACCGCACTGCCGCCTTCCCGCAGGATCTCGAGCGCGATCTGGGTGGCGAGCGGATGACTGGTGGCCGCCATGCCGTGCCTCGCGATGACCTCGGAGCGGGTGGTAAAGGCTTTGTCGGTAATGCGATCGGCGCCGATGGACATGCTGCTCACCAGGGTGAATGCGAGGACTCCCATGATACGTAAGGCGGCCTGCGGCATGTCTTGTTTTCCTCGCTTGGTGTACCGGGAAGCCGGCGGGGTGGGCTTGGTCTATCATGCCGCAGATGCCTCAGCATGTTAATCGCACGCAGGCCCTGGCTTTTTCCAGTCGCCGGAGCAGATGATGGGTCCCGATGCTCTATTGACCGTCGTCGTCATGGGAGGCTGTGCCGCTGGTCTGTTATTGACGCGGATCGCGCCCGATGCGGTGCTGATGGCCGGGCTCGTGGTGCTGTTGATCAGCGGCGTGGTGTCGCCGGCCGAGGGTCTCGGCGGATTTGCGAATCCCGGCACCATTACCGTCGCAGCTTTCTATGTCATCGCCGCCGGCCTGCGCGAGACAGGTGCGCTGGATCTGATGGTGGGGCCGCTGTTCCGGGACACGCATACGGTGCGTAAGGCGACCCTGCGGATGACCGGGCCCGTGATGATCATGAGCGCCTTCGTTGCCAACACGCCGATCGTGGCCAGCTTCCTGCCTGCGGTGGCCGACTGGGCACGGCAACGAGGATTTTCTCCCTCTCAGCTGCTGATGCCGCTGAGCTACGCCGCGATACTGGGCGGCACCTGTACGCTGGCTGGCACCACCACCAATCTGGTAGTCAACGGCATGCTGATCGATGCCACCGGTGGCGACGGGCTCGGGTTCTTCGAGATGGCCTGGGTCGGCCTGCCGTGCGCGGTTCTGGGATTCGCCTATCTGCTGGCCGCAGGTCCGGCCTTGCTTCCGCGACGTTCTCCGGCTCTCGAAGAACTGCGCGATATCCGAGAATACACAGTGGAGATGCTGGTCAGCGAGCAAAGCCCGCTGGCCGGTAAGACCGTCGAGGAAGCCGGGCTGCGACATCTCAGCGCGCTGTTCCTGATCGAGATAGACCGGGCCGGCATGGCACTGCCCGCGGTATCGTCCGATGAGGTCCTGCGGGTCCATGACCGACTGGTGTTCGCCGGGGCCAGCGAGTCGGTTCTCGATCTGCAGCAGATCAGAGGTCTGGAACCGGCTTCGGACCAGGTGTTCAAGCTCGAGGGTCCGCGCAGCGAGCGCCGCTTTTTTGAAGCCGTGATCGGGCGTGACTCACCCTACGCGGGCCACAGCATCCGCGAGAGCCGTTTCCGCACCCGCTGCGGTGCTGTGGTCATCGCGGTGGCCCGCAACGGCAGCCGCGTGAAGGGCAAGCTCGGCGATATTGAGATCGAGGCCGGCGACACGCTGTTACTGGAGTCCGGCCAGGATTTTGCCGACCGGCAGCGTGCCGCCAATGACTTCCTGCTGGTACGACCGATCGACGGCGTGTCTCTACGTCGACACGAACGCGCGCCGGTGGCCTGGGGCATCCTCGGCGTGGTCGTTGTCACCGCGACCACGGGTTGGCTGAGCCTGCTCCAGGCCTCGTTGCTCGGCGCCGGCGCGATGGTCGCGAGCCGCTGTTGTACCGTAAACGCCGCACGCAGCAGCGTCGATCTGCAGGTGATCCTGGTGATCGCCGCCGCGTTTGGCATCGGTAACGCCATGCAGGTCTCGGGCGCCGGCTCAGTGATCGGCACCAGCATCCTCGCGATTGGCGGGGATCATCCGCTTGCGCTGCTGGCCGCGATTTATCTGGCCACGTCCCTGCTCACCGCCCTGATCACCAATAACGCCGCCGCGGTGTTGATCTTCCCCGTGGCGATGGCGGCTGCCGGACAGGCGGGTATTCCCGCCGAGCCGATTGCGGTGACCGTTGCGATGGCCGCCTCGGCCAGCTTTATTACGCCGATCGGTTATCAGACCAATCTGATGGTCTACGGGCCCGGTGGCTACCGCGCCTCGGACTATCTGCGTTTCGGCCTGCCGCTGCATCTGGGCCTGGGCGTGGTCACTGTCCTGCTGGTGCCGGTGATCTGGCCGCTGCAGTAGCCGGAAGCGACACATAGCCATAGAAAAAGGGGCGCCATGCGCCCCTTTCCCCAGGGTTCTCTTTGATCGCTATTGCTAGCGGGGTGGCCTAGCGAGGTGGCCTGGTCACTCTTTGCGCGGGGCCGCCGGAGCGGGTTGAGCGGAACCGCCGCCAGCGTAATCGCTGCCCTTGCCCTTCATGATCTCGTCGTACCAAAGCGGATGATGCTGTTTGGCGTACTGCTCGTCGACCTCGCCCGAGACCATGCCTTCCAGCGCACCCTCACTGCCGATCGTGGCGAGATAGATGTGCAGACAGATAAACATGAAGCAGATCAGCGAAGAGGCGCCGTGGATCACGTTCGCCAGTTGCATCCCGGCGCGGTCCGTACCCCAGTTCGGGAACAACAGGTACAAACCGGATACGACCATCGCGCCACCGGCAAAGATCAGTGTGTAGAACAACAGCTTCTCGCCCGCGTTGGCGAAACCGGCCGGAGGATGACCACCGCCGAGATAGCCACCACCCGAAACGAGCCATTTGAAATCGTATGCCTTCCAGATATTGTGGTGGAACCACTTGATCAGCATGACCACCAGTCCCGCGGTAAAGAACAGGGACAGATAATCGTGGACCAGCTTGGCCACATTGGCCCAGGCCGCAAACGCTTCCTTACCCATGATCGGGATCAGCAGCGTCCGCCCCCACAGCAGGCTGAGTCCGGTAATGGCCAGCACCAGGAACAATACGGCCGTGTACCAGTGGATAAATCGATCGATGCCGGGCCAGCGCGGGAGCTTGCGTCCGGTCCGTCCCTGCAGCTTGTAGCCACCGGTCATCAGATGGTAGATCGCCAGCACGACAAGGATGGAGCCGACGCCCCACAGACCCAGGTGCAGCACAGGACCATCACGGAGCTCGCGCCAGGTCTGACCCTCGCTCTGAATCAGGACGTCGGTTTCCTGACCCTTAACAGCCGAGTAGCCCGCGTTGCCGCGACGTACTTCGCGCCAATATTCGGACCGGGGATTGCTCTTGTCGTCCGCCTGCTGGCTTGATTCCTGAGCCTGACTCGCCGGGATGACCAGCGCGGTCAGCGGCAGGGCCATCGAAACGGCAAGCCCCAACACCATGCTCCAGATAAACATGCGGCGGCGCCGACTGGTCTTGCCGCGCCCCACTGTCTCCGATCTTTCAGTCATCAGTCTTCTCCCGCTACCGGAGCTGTACCACGGCCCCGGAGATCGATCCGGGCCCAACGGCGCTCCGTGCGCCTATTGCCTTGCCTGTACCTGAGCGAACCGGTCGCGCAGCTCTCCGTCCAGCTCGCCGCTGTCGGACTTGGCCACCAACGGATCGGTCGCGCCCTTGTACTCGCCCGGCTCGTAGAAGATCACAGGTTCGCCACAGCCGGACAGCGCGAGCAGCGTTGTCACGCCGATCGCGAGTCCGAGCTTGCGTAATCCGCCATCAAACGCCGGCATGGTTACTGCAGGCCTCAAGCGTCCTTCTCCCCGTATGCAGCATCCCAGCCCCAGTTGTCCGGACGTCCGCCGCGACGCATGATCCGCTCGCGGTAGATGTCGGCGACCATGTCGCCGTCGCCGCCGAGCAACGCCTTGGTGGAGCACATCTCGGCACAGGCCGGCAACTTGCCCTCGGCGAGACGGTTGCTGCCGTACTTCTCGAACTCGGCGGCGGAGTTGTCCTCCTCCGGACCGCCGGCGCAGAAGGTGCATTTGTCCATCTTGCCACGCACGCCGAACGCTTCCTGCTGAGGATACTGCGGCGCGCCGAACGGACAGGCGTAGAAGCAATAGCCGCAGCCGATGCACAGGTCCTTGTCGTGCAGCACCACGCCGTCGTCGGTGGTGTAGAAGCAATCGACCGGGCAGACCGCCGCGCAGGGCGCGTCGGTACAGTGCATACAGGCGACCGAGATGGATTTCTCGCCGGGTACGCCATCGTCGAGCGTGACGACCCTGCGGCGGTTGATGCCCCAGGGGACCTCATTCTCGTTCTTACAGGCAGTGACACAGCCGTTGCATTCGATGCAGCGGTCGGTATCACACAAAAACTTCATTCGTGCCATTGTCGTGATCTCCTAAGCTGCAGTGATATTGCAAAGACTGGCTTTGGATTCCTGCATCTGTGTCACCGAGTCGTAACCGTAGGTGAATACAGAATTGCAGGCCTCGCCGCGGACATACGGCGCCGCGCCTTCCGGATACTTGTCCAGCAGGTCCTTGCCCTCGTACCAGCCACCGAAGTGGAACGGCGTGAAGACGACCCCGCGCGCCACCCTCGGGGTGATCATGGCTTTGACCTTGATCCTGGCTCCCGCCGGGCTGCTGATCCAGATCCACTGTCCATCCTTGATGCCGGAGTTGTTGGCATCGGCCGGATTGATCTCGGCAAACATGTCCTGCTGCAATTCCGCCAGCCACGGGTTGGACCGGGTCTCTTCGCCGCCACCCTCGTACTCCACCAGGCGTCCACTGGTGTGGATGAGCGGGAACTCCTTGCTGAAGTCCTCCTCCTGGATCGAGGCATATCGCGTCGGCAACCGGTAATGGCTCTTGCGATCCTCGTAGGTCGGATAGTCGGCCACCAGATCGCGCCGGGAGGTGTAGAGCGGTTCGCGATGGATCGGCACCGGATCCGGGAATGTCCAGACGATGGCGCGGGCCTTGGCGTTGCCAAATGGGGCGCAGCCGTGCTCGATGGCGACACGCTGAATACCGCCCGAAAGATCGGTCTTCCAGTTCTTGCCCTCGGCAGCGGCTTGCTCCTCCGCGGTCAGGTCATCCCACCAGCCGAGCTGTTTGAGCAGATCCGCGGTGAACTCCGGATAGCCGTCCTTGATCTCCGCACCCTTGCTGTAGGAATTCTCGGCGAGCAGGTTGCGTCCCTGATACTCGACGCCGAAACGGGCCCGGAAGTTGAGTCCGCCGTCCGCCACGCTCTTGCTGGTGTCGTAGAGGATGGGCGTGCCCGGATGCTTCATCTCCGGCGTACCCCAGCAAGGCCAGGGCAGACCGTAGTAATCGCCGTCGCAGGGCCCGCCCTCCGCCTTCAATGTGGTGGTGTTGAAGGTGTGCTTGTTCTGCATGTGGAGTTTCAACCGCTCCGGACTCTGGCCGGTATAGCCGATGGTCCACATGCCGCGGTTGATCTCGCGCAGGATGTCCTCGATCACCGGCTCTTCGCCGTTGACCTGGATGTTCTTGAACAGCTCGTCGGAAAAGCCGAGCTTGTTGGACATCTTGTACAGGATGGTGTGATCGGGCAGCGACTCGAACAGCGGATCGATGACCTGCTCCCGCCACTGGAACGAACGATTCGATGCCGTGACCGAGCCATAGGTCTCAAATTGTGTCGTCGCCGGCAGCAGATACATGCCCTCCTGACGATCCGGCAATACGGCCGTATGGGTCGGGTAGGGATCGATCACGACCAGCAGTTCCAGTTTCTCCATGGCCTGCTTCATTTCCGGGCCGCGGGTCTGCTGTTGGGCGCATGTCCCCAGAACACCATCGCCTTGAGGTTGTCGCGCTGATCGATATTGGCGGGGTCCTCGAGGACGCCGTCGATCCAGCGGGATACAGGCATGCCGGCGGAGTTCATGGGGTTGGCAAAAGGCACGTTGGCCCCGTCTGTCTTGGCATCGACATAACTCGTGTCGAATCGTCCCTTGACCCATCCGTGGTCGAGACCCCATACCCGGCTCCAGTGTTTCCAGGAGCCGTCCGACAAACCGTAGTAACCGGGCAAGGTGTGCGACAACACGCCGAGATCGGTCGCACCCTGCACATTGTCATGGCCGCGGAAGATATTGGCGCCGCCACCGGACTTGCCGATATTGCCCAGCGCCAGCTGCAGCACGCAGTAGGCCCGGGTGTTGTTGTTGCCGATGGTGTGCTGGGTCCCGCCCATGCACCATACGATGGTGCCGGGCCGATTCTCCGCCATGGTCTGTGTGGCCTGTTTGACCTCCGCTTCCGGAACGCCGCAGACGTTCTCCACCACGTCCGGCGTCCATTTGGCCACTTCCTCGCGGATTTCCTCGAGACCGAACACGCGCTGGTTGATGTACTCCGTGTCCTCCCAGCCATTCTCGAACACATGCCAGAGCATGCCCCAGATCAGCGGCACATCCGTGCCGGGGCGGATGCGGACGAATTGATCCGCATGGGCCGCGGTGCGGGTAAAGCGCGGATCCACGACGATCATCTTGGCGCCGTTCTCCTTGCCGCGCAGGATGTGCTGCATCGCCACCGGATGCGCTTCGGCGGCATTGCTGCCGATGAAGAACATGGCCTTGGCGTTGTGCATGTCGTTGTAGGAGTTCGTCATCGCGCCGTAGCCCCAGGTGTTGGCGACACCGGCCACCGTCGTCGAGTGGCAGATCCGCGCCTGGTGATCGACGTTGTTGGTGCCCCACAGGGCGGCGAATTTCCTGAACAGATAGGCCTGCTCGTTGTTGAACTTGGCCGAGCCGAGCCAGTAGACCGAATCCGGACCGGAGCGCTCGCGGATATCGAGCATCTTGTCGCCGATCTCGTTGACC
>CAJHYD010000088.1_pt1 | contig 25040 bp, 15 predicted proteins | sample 9198701 | NCBI WGS metagenome assembly CAJHYD01 (sample SAMEA7708365, study PRJEB35096) | sediment metagenome | biome: marine neritic benthic zone biome [ENVO:01000025]; feature: sediment [ENVO:00002007]; material: shallow marine sediment [ENVO:03000034] sea grass bed [ENVO_01000059] ...
AGCACCACGCCCACCAGCTATGTGAGCGATCCGGAGGAGATCATCAACTACTCCGCCGCCCCCGATAACGAGACCCTGTGGGATATCTCCCAATACAAGCACCCTGAGGCTACCGCGACGGCGGACCGGGTGCGGGCGCAGAACATCGGTCTCGACGTCATCCTGCTGGGCCAGGGTGTGTCCTTCGTCCACGCGGGTCAGGATTTGTTGCGCTCCAAGTCCACGGATCGGGACAGCTTCAACTGGGGTGACTGGTTCAACAAGCTGGACTTCAGCGGTCAGGACAACAACTGGGCGGTGGGTCTCCCCAGCGAGGAGAAGAATGTCAACAATTATCCGGAAGTGATCCCGCTGTTCGAGAATCCGCTGACGGATCCGGTACCCGGGGACATCGGCTTCGCCAAACAGCATGCGCTGGAGATGTTCGAAGTCCGTGGCTCCACGGTCTTGTATCGCCTGCGGAGTGCGGAGCAGATCAAGGAGCGGGTGGAGTACTTCAACACCGGTCCGGATCAGGTGCTCGGTCTGATCGCCCAAGGTCTCGACGGTTGCACGGGCAACGGTCTTGATCCGGAGTTCGGCTATGTGATGACCGTCATCAACGCCAACGACGAAGACCAGACCCTCGCCGTGGACGAATTCGCCGGCGACACGTTTACCCTCCATCCGGTGCTCCAGGCCTCGGTGGATACGGTGGTGCAGACGGCGTCTCACGATGCCAGCGGCTTCTTCGTCCCGGCCCGGACCACCGCGGTCTTCGTCCGCGCCGAGCAGCTTAGCTGTTCGCCGTTTGGCGTCGATGTGTTCGTGCGTGGCCTCAATCAGGACTGGGCCGACAGCCCGGCCAACCAGCTGAGCTACGAAGGTGGCGTGACCTATACCGGTCGTTACACCATCGGCGCCCTCGATCCGGCCGACCTGACGTTCAAGGTCGCGTCATCGGATTGGGCGACGGTCAACTGCGGCGCCGACGCCGATCCGACGGTCGATCTGGATGTCCCCTATGCGCTCAACTGCGCGGACGGGTCCGGCGATCTGGCATTGAACGTGGCTGAAACCGGGGATGTGCAGATCACCGTAGACGCTACGGATCCGGCCAACCCGGTGCTGACCGCGTTCAAGGCGCCGCCGTTCACCGTGGACATTTTCGTGCGCGGCTTTAACGCCGACTGGTCGGACAGCGCGGGCAACGAGCTGGATTTCATCGGCAATGACAGTTACCAAAGGGAGCTGACCTTGACCGACCCGGCGGCTGCCGGCGCGCTGGATTTCAAAGTGGCATCTTCAGACTGGGCTACAGTGGATTGCGGAAGCAACGGAGCCAATGCCGACGTCGGTGTGGCCTACACCATGGACTGTGCGGGTGGCGCGCCGAATATCGTCCTCAACGACGATGGTGCGGGCCAGTACTCGTTCCATGTCGATGGTACCGATCCGGCCAACCCGGCGTTGACAGTCGAGAAGACGCCGCTGGCCGCGCAGGTTTTCGTCCGCGGTTTGAGCCAGGATTGGAGCGAGTCCAACCCGCTGCGTTACACCGGCAGCGCGACCTATCAGGCCACGGTCGCCTTGACTGGCCTGACGCCTGGCGATCTGGATTTCAAGGTCGCGTCAGCGGATTGGTCGACGGTGGATTGCGGCAGCAATGGCAGCGATCTCGATCTGGATACGGCGTATGTCCTCAACTGCGCCGGGGGCGGGAATATCGTCCTCAACGCCGCCCAGACCGGGGATTACGACTTCGTGCTGGATGCCACCAACCCGGCCTCGCCGGAGCTGTCTGTCAGCGGACCCTGACGGATAGCGGTCTCAAAACCCGGCCCGGCGTCCGATGACGCCGGGCCATTTTTTTGCATGCAAGCCGTTTGACCCGGACTTCGGAGCCGAGCAGACTCGGCGGCGGTTGATCCGGGCATAACATGGGAAAACAGAACAAGACACAGCGTGAGCGAAAAGCGCCGGCGTCAGCCGGGGCGCCGGCACGGCCCGCGCGCAAGGGTGTGTTTTTGCTGTTGGCGGTGTTGCTGCCGGTATTGCTGCTGGGCGTCACCGAGGGCTTTTTGCGGGCTCTGGACGTCGCGCCGCGGATCCCTCTGTTTGTCCCCCATCCACAATATCCTCAGTACAGTCTGGCCAATCCCGCGGCGGCCGGTCGCCTGTTCTCCCGACCCGAAGCAGCGCCCAATGTCTCCATCGAAACCGGCTTCTTCGATACCCGCCGCTCGCCCGAGGCGCTGCGACTGGTGGTGCAGGGCGGCTCCAGCGCTGCCGGCTTCCCTTACGGCTACGGGGCCTCACCGGCTGCGATGCTCGAGCAACGTCTTCGCCGGGAGAATCCCGGACGCCGGATCGAGGTGATCTCCACCGCGATGTCGGCGGTAAACTCCTACGCACTCTGGGACTTTAGCGACGAGATCATCGGACTCGAGCCCGACGCGGTCCTGATCTACGCCGGACACAACGAATTTCTCGGCATCCTCGGCGTGGGCTCCGCCTACACTTCCAGCCGCTCACCCGCGCTGACCCGGTTGATTATGCGCCTGCGCAACTTGCAGCTGTACCGCGTGTTTGAGCGGCTGCTTTCGCCCGGCGGCGGTCAGGCCGTCAGCGGTGACGAGGGGCAGGGCGGCACGCTGATGGCGCGGATTGCCGCCGAGCGCCGGATCCCGCTGCACTCGGATCTCTATCGCCGCGGTGTTGAACAATTCACCAGCAATCTCGACCTGATCCTCGATCGTTACCGGGACGCAGGTATCCCGGTCTATATCGCGACGCTGGTGAGTAACGAGGCTGACCAGCCCCCGTTTATCAGCGCGCCCGGAGCGCAAGGCGAGATCAGCGCGCTGGCCGAATCGATCGCAGCCGGGGAGCCGGTGAGCGAGAGCGTGCAGCAGCGCCTGGAAGATCTGGCGGCCGGTGGCAGTGCGGATGCCGCCTATGTGCGGGCCGGGCTGCTGGCGAGTCAGGGGCGCACCGACGAGACACTCCGGGCCTATCAGCACGCTCGCGATCTGGACCAGCTGCGTTTCCGCGCACCGACTTCCTTCAATGACATTATCCGTGAGCGCGCCAGTGCCAATGGAGCGGTCGTGGTCGAGGTAGAAAACGACTTCCGCCGTGTCTCGCCGGACGGCGTCATCGGTCACGAGTTGATCACCGAGCATCTGCACCCGAATGCCGAGGGCTATTTCATCATTGGCAACGCGTTCCATCAGTCTCTGGTCGACACCGGTCTGCTGGGCGAAGGCTTTGCATCTGTCGATACGGAGCAGGCGCGGCAAGAGATGCCCCTGAGCGCGGTGGATCGACTGTTTGGCGAGTACAAATTGATGCGTCTGATGGCGGATTGGCCGTTTGTCGAGACCCGTCGGGAGCCGGCACTGCCGCCACCGCGCGGCAATGAAGCCGTGTTAGCCAGAGAGCTCTACGAACAGAAGATCGACTGGCTCACGGCCCATCGCCGGCTGCGGGATTTCTACCGACGGAGTCATAACGAGCGCGAATACCTGCGGGTGGCGTTGATCCTCGCCGACGCGTTTCCGTTCAGCGCTGAGGACCAGTACGATGCGGCGGTTGCATTGGCCGCCGCCGGGCGCCCGGTCCAGGCCGTCCGCTATTTCTATCAGGCCGCGGCGGTCAGGCCGGAACACCTGCCGACCTGGCTGTCATTGGGCGACGCCGGTGCACGCAGCGGTCTGTCGCAACACGCACGCCGTGCGTATAAACGGGCGCTGGAGATCGCCCCGGACGATGCCCGCGCACGGGCCGGGCTGGCGGAGCTGGACCGGCGTTGATCTAGTCGCCGGGCGACGACTCCTGTTGCAGGCGTTCGAGAAAGACCGGCGCCCGTGGATGTTCGGGCTCCAGTGCCAGCACCCGCTCGAGCACCTGGATCGACTCGGCGGTGCGTCCTGACTGATAGAACGCCTGGGCCAGACTCATCATGAAGCGGGTGTTGCGCGGCTGCAGGCGGACGGCACGATAGAGCAGACCGAGCGCGCGTTCCGGATCACCGGCACGCAACATCAGGGTCCCGGCCACATAGGCCTGGTCGGGCTGAAACGGAAATGCTGCGGCAAGATTCCACGCGACCCGCACGGACTCATCCAGGTTGCCGTCGCGCTGATAGCTGTCGAGGGCCTGGTTCATCGCCGCGTTCCAGGTCAGCTTGCCGTTGAACCAGGCCTGAGCGATCCGCTCAATCTCATCGGCGGGTGGCGGCAGCTCGAACGGTTCCTTGACCGGTCTGAACGGCCAGTCCAGCTTCAGACGCCCGACCCGATAATCGCCGGCGAGCCGATCGATCGCGGTCACCGGCATCTCTGTCCGGGCCAGATCCTCGTCGACCGGGCGGCCGGGTGTGCCGAGAATGTCGGCAGCGATCAAGCTCTGATACATCGTATCGGCCATGATGAAATAGCCGTCCACGTTGGGATGGAGATGTTCGACCATCAGCTCGTGTCCGATCGAACCACCGGGTGAACGCGCCGCCATGGCGGTCTGCACCTCGACCACCGAGGCATCCTCTGAGCGCGCGGTTTCACGGATGATCTGGTTGAACAATTCCGGAGCGCGGAAGCGCAGCTGGTCCAGGTCTTTCGCACGCAGGAAATCGACTCTCGCCGCTTCATTGTCGCCGGTCGTCAGCCTGGCGCGCCCGCGCAGGAACCACGACTCTGCATTATCCGGAGCCAGTTCGATCAGGCGCTCACTCAGGGTCAGGGCCTGATCAGTATCGTCGGCCAGCATGGCCAGGGTCTGTTCTTTCAGGGCGTTCCATTCGGCAGTCACCCCGGGCGGTGGCGGCGCCGGAAGAAACGGGCTCTGATCTTTTTCGTTCGCAGCGAGAGTGCCGATCAGCACCGGGATACCGTGCTCTCTGTAGCGTTTTAACAGGCGCTGGATATTGCCTTCGAACTGCGCCTCGGTAGTGCGGAACAACGCGCTGTCGGCGGGGATCCGCCGCTCCTTTGCCACCCGCGCCATCAGCGTCCCGGTACGTTGCGCCGGCGCCGGACTCAGAGCGCCATAGAGCCGGAATCCGGCTTCTGCCAGGTGCGAGCGCCGCAGGGCGAGGGTAGCCCGGGTCAGCCCGGGCGAAAGACTCGAGGCATAGGCGGAGCCGGCGCCGAGTACGCCTAGGAATTCGTTGTGGCCAGCGTAGATCACGACCACGTCTGGATCGACATCGATGATCTCGTCGGCAAAGTCGAGCAAGGCGTAACTGTTGACCGCGGACATGGCGGTGCTGATCACTTCCACCTGACGGCCCGGGAAGGCCCGCGCCAGTCGTTGCTGGAGCATGCCGGCCGGCGAAGCCCATTTGCCGTACGGGAATCCGGCGGCGCTGGAGCCACCCTGGATGACGACCCGGATCGAATTCGCGGCTCTCTCGTCCGTGAAGAAGGTGGTGTCGATACTGACCTGGGGCGCGGCGGCGGGATTGGCGAAGAAACGTTCGACCACCCGTTCGTTGGGCTGCAGATAACCCTCGACGGCGGCAGCGACGAATAGCCGCTGTCGCTCACCGATACCGGACAGTCGCAGCAGCCCCTCGCCTGCGCCGAGGAGCAGAACTGGCAGCAGCAGCGCGATCAGATAAAACAGCGGACGGGATCGGACCACCAGCGCGAGCTCCATCGATACAATGTCCGGTACAGCACCGGCAGGCGACGAGGCCGCCGGATTGTGCCAGAGTGTCGGTTTCTGCCAAAAAAGCCGGCATCCGGTGATGCCGGGCGGCAGCGACTATAGCAGGTAAAAAATCAATGATGGAGTTCCTCACCGATCTTTGGGATTTCCTCCGTGTGCGGAAAAAAATCTGGCTGTTGCCGATCATCCTCGTGCTTGTTGTGCTGGGCGCGCTGGCCGTCGTCAGTCAGCAATCGGTGCTGGGTTCGTTTATCTACACTTTGTTCTGATCGCGCGGTGTCCGCTGCTGCGGGAACTACCTATGGAACCCCAGAATTTCGGATGGGACTATGCCCAGTGGAGTGCCCGCTGTGATGCCGCGTTGCAGCATCCGTGAGCCGTCGCGCCGGAATATGCGGTAAGCAAACGGACGACTTGCAGCGGCAAGCAAAACAGAAAAACGAAACCCGACGGGGAGCAGAGGCACCTGCAGCAGATGAGGCCAGTCCGCCCACGCCCGAGATCGATGCGCCGCGCACTCACCGCGCTTTTCGTTGCTGTTCTGCTTGGCCTGTCGACAGGCTGTTCCGGACCCGGGACCAAAGATGCATCCGCCGCGGCGCCGCAACGACAAGGCATGGTCCGGGTCACGCCCCAGCGCGACTGGTCCGACGCGATTATCTATTTTGTGCTGGTGGATCGTTTTGCCGACGGCGACGCCGGCAACAATAGCGGTGTCGATCTCGATAATCCGGGCGGCTGGCACGGTGGTGATCTGCAGGGGCTGACGATGCAGCTCGACGAGATCGCTGATCTGGGTGCCACTGCGATCTGGATCAACCCGGTCCAGGCGCAGATGCCCGGAGCGGTGTTCGCTTCCGGTCCACCCGAGACCGGCACTCAAAACGGGTTCGAGCACACCGGGTTCCACGGCTACTGGATGGATGATTTCAACAGCGTGGATCCGCACTTCGGCAGCGAGGCGGATCTCAAGGCATTTGTCGATGCGGCCCACGAGCGCGGAATCAAAGTGCTGCTGGACGTGGTCTATAACCATGCCGGTTATGGGACGCGGTATCTCACGGAGCCACAATACAAGGGCTGGATCCGGACCAGGCCGGTGGATTGCGCGGCGGATTCCCTGACCTGTCAGGTGGGCGGGCTGCCCGATTTTGTCACCGAGGACCCGGAGGTCCGCACCTACTTGCTCGACGCCAATATCGGGCTGGCCAAACGTACCGGTGTCGACGGCTTCCGGCTCGACACCGTCAAACACGTGGAACACGATTTCTGGCAAGTCCATCGGACGCGCACTCGCGAGGAACTCGGTGACGACTTCTACCTTGTCGGCGAAGTATGGGGTGGATCCAATCAGGTCCTCGATGAGTGGTTTGTCAACGACGAGATGGATTCCGGGTTTGATTTCACTTTCCGTGGCAGCTGCCGTGGGTTTGTCGACGGCAAAGGGCGCACGATCGCATACGCTGCCTATCTGCAAAAACGGCACCGGATCCGTGAGGGTTATCAGACAGCGCATTATCTGTCTTCGCATGACGAACCCCTGATGCTCTACGAACTGGGTGAGGACCTGGGCAAGTTCAAGGTCTGCGTCGGTCTGCAGATGACGACGCTGGGTACACCGGTGATCTACTACGGTGAAGAGGTCGCGCGGGGCGGCAGCGTCTGGCCGACCAACCGCAATGATATGCCCTGGGGTGATGCCGCAATCAAACCGGGTCGGGGCAAGGCGCGCAACGAAGAGCTGCGCGACTTTTATAAGACATTGATCGCCACGCGGCGGGCCCACCCGGCGCTGACGCGCGGTGATTTCGAGCGGCTGTACTGGGAAGGCGATCTGTTGATCTTCCGTCGCAGCGACATGGATTCGGGGGACGTAGTGATTGTCGCGGCCAATCGCGGCGGCGAGACGCTGTCGGCGGAGGTGACGGCGCCGGAGGCCTGGACCGAGGGTCCGGTCGAGGCGCTCACCGGAACGCAGATGGCGCTATCCGGTCGGGCACTCAAGATAACGGTGCCGCCGATGGCGATCCGCGTGTATACGCCCTAAGAAGAGACACAGACAGGAGTCGGGGATGGCGCAAATAGTGTTCAAGGGCGTGGCGAAACGCTTCGGCGACGTCAGCGTGATCGAGGAGCTCGATCTGGAGATCAAAGACGAAGAGTTGATGGTCTTTGTCGGCCCATCCGGGTGCGGCAAGTCGACAGCGCTGCGACTGATCGCCGGATTGGAGGAAGTGACGAAGGGCGAGCTCTCGATCGGCGACCGTGTGGTCAATGACGTGCACCCGAAGGACCGTGACGTGGCCATGGTGTTCCAGAGCTACGCGCTGTATCCGCATATGTCGGTGCGGGATAATATCTCGTTCGGTCTGCGCATCCGCAAGATGGAACAGTCGGAGATCGATCGCCTGGTCAATGACGCGGCGGAGATCCTCGGTCTGACACCGCTGCTGGATCGCAAACCGAAGGCGCTGTCCGGTGGTCAACGCCAGCGCGTCGCGCTGGGTCGTGCCATCGTGCGCAAACCCGCGGTGTTCTTGTTCGATGAGCCACTGTCCAATCTCGACGCGGAGTTGCGGGTGCAGATGCGCGCCGAGATCGGCAAGCTGCAGCAACGACTCAAGACCACCACGGTGTATGTGACCCACGATCAGATCGAGGCGATGACGCTGGGCCATCGGATCGCGGTGCTGGCGCCGATGGGGACGGACCGCAAGACCAATCTCAAACAGGTGGGCACGCCGCTCGAGCTGTACGATAGCCCGAAGAACCTGTTTGTGGCGAAATTTATCGGCACGCCGCCGATGAACGTCGTTGAGGTGGAGATCGACGAAGCCAGCAAAAGTCTGAAGCACCCGGGATTCACGATGCCGTTGGCGCAGGAAACCGCGGCCAAACTGGGTTCGCTAAAGAGCAATAAGGTGCTGCTGGGTATACGGCCGGAGCATATCGGCGAGGGTGACGATCACGAATGGCGTGATCCGGTGAGTTTGCGCGGTACGGTAGAGATCGTGGAAACGGTAGGGCACGAAGTCATCATCCACGTGCGCTGTGGTGAGGAAATGATCGTGGCCAAGCTCGGTGCGCACCGGATCCCGGGCTACGGCGAGGAGATCGAGCTGGTGATGCGCAGCGATGCGATGCATCTGTTTGATCCCGACACGGAATTGAGTCTGACCAGTTAGATTGAGTGAGGGCGCTATGCATAGGGTAAAGAGTTTTAGCAACAAGCTGGCCATGCTGGCAGGCGTAGGTCTCCTGCTGGCAGCGAATATCGCCGCCAGTGCCGACCTGGTGGTCTGGCACGCGTATCGGGGTGAGGAGAAGACCGCGTTCGAAAAGACCGTGGCGATGTTCAACGAGGCCCACAAGGCAGACGGTATCAGCGTACGGTCGCTGGCGGTGCCCTTCGACGCCTACGCGGACAAGATCACCGCGGCGGTGCCCCGCGGTCGCGGTCCGGATGTCTTTATCTTCGCCCAGGATCGGCTGGGCGGTTGGGTCGAGGGCGGTCAGACCGTCGAGCCGATCGATTTCTTTATCGAAGACGAGACGCTGGAATCGCTGATCCCGGACCTGATGGCGCCGATGACCTATCGTGGCACCGTCTATGGCCTGCCGTTCAACTACAAGAGCATCACCCTGATCTACAACAAGGCGCTGGTGGCGAATCCGCCCAAGACTTCGGCCGAGCTGGTGGCGACGGCGAAGAAATTGACCGATGCGTCGATCGGGAACTTCGGTCTCGCCTATGAGTATTCCAATTATTTCTTTCACGCCGCGCTGATGAACGCGTTTGGCGGACGGGTGTTTGACCCGGGTCCGACGCCAAGCGTCAACATCCCCGAGAACGTCAAGGCCGTCAATCAGATGATGACCTGGTACAAGACCGACGGCATCCTGCCCGCGGATCCTTCGGCCGCGCTGATCGGCAGTCTGTTCAACAGCGGCAAGGCGGCCATGGTGTTGTCCGGCCCCTGGTTCCTGTCGGAAGTCGAGGAGGGTGTCGATTTTGGTCTGGCGATGCTGCCGACCGTGGACGAGGCGGGCGGCAAACCGATGGCGCCCTGGCTGACGGTCGAGGGGATCTACATCTCCGCCGGTTCCAAGCACAAGGAGGCGGCCTACGAGTTGCTCACGTTTATGGTCAGCGACGAGGCCGCGCTGGTGATGGCCACCGAGGGTGGGCAGCTGCCGTCCAACCTGGCCGTTTATGAAAATCCGAAAGTGGCGGAAGATCCTGTGCTGTCGGCCTTCCGCGCCCAGCTCGAGACCGCGGTGCCGATGCCCAACTATGCCGAGATGACCCTGATGTGGTCACCGGTGACGACCGCGATGAACAAGATCGTCAAGGGATCTGCCAGTCCGGAAGTGGCGCTCGGTGAGGCTCAGGACACGCTGACCAAGAGCATCGCTGCGCTGCGCAAGGGACGTTAGAGGCCGATTAGCAGGAGCCTGTTATGAGCATTGTCGCCCTGGGAACACCGGACGAGCTCAAGGAGCTGAGCACGGGCAGGAGTGGTGCTCTGGGTCTGGTGCTGCACCCGGTCGCGCTGGGCACGCTCCTGGGCGCGTTGCTGGCGGTTCTGCTGGGCCACTGGTTCCTCAGTCAGGCCCGTAACGAGCTCGCCGAAGACCGCTGGAACCGGGACGTCATTATCGAGCTGTCGGCGCTCGCCGACACCGTGGCCGCGCTGGATGCCCGGGACAAGGACGCCAGCCCGGCCGAGATCCAGCAAATCCTGCCGCAGATCGCGGTCGCGACCGGCGAGAACGTCAACTTCCGCGTGCTGCGTCTCAGCGGCGCAAAGCTGCTGGCGAGCACTGACGCCCGGGACTCGGCCGAGAAACCGTTACCCCGTCGTCTGTCGCGGGACGAGAAATGGCTGTTTGATCTGGCTCAGGGGATCCGCGCATCGGTTGAGACCAACCGCGACGAGGGCGTGTCCCGGCGCCGACAGATCGAGATCGAGGAACTCGACCTCGGCAGTCTGCGCATCACCGCGCCGTACTATATCGACGACAAGGTCGCCGGCGTGGTCCAGAGCGAGCGGGTGCGGCCACGGCTCGAGGCGGGCGCGCCCTGGGGGTTTGCGCTGCTGATGGTGCTATTGCCGTATCTGGCGTCGCTCGGGCTGCTGGCCGCGGCCGGCAAGGAACGCCGGCAGCAGGACGTGGCGGCAAAGAAACCCTGGGGTCTGTTCCTGGGTGCGCTGGTTGCTCTGTCCGTGGCCGTGTGGGTCTATAACGGTCAGGGTCTGAGCGGGGTCAGAGACATGCAGACCGACCTGGCCCGACAGCTGGGCGGAGATCTGGTCGAGATGCGCGATCTGGTCGGCCGGCTCGCCGGTGGCGTCGGCGCCAGCGTCTCGCCCGGGGCGGAGAACAATTGGGACGTCGACCTGTATCAGCGCCCGATGGGCGTGATCGATGCCGATGGCGTGGTGGATGAGACGGCGCTGGCGGGCCGCATCGATGAGCGAGCGGACGCGCTGGGCGATGGTTTGTTTGGCAACTGGGTGCTCGGCGTGCTGCTGCTGGCCTTCCTCGCCCTCGGCTACGGGCGTCGACTGCGGCGGACCCTGAGACAGCACCGCCACGCCTACTTCTACGTACTGCCGGCGATCGCCGCGATGATGGTTCTGGTGTTCTTCCCGTTCTTCTATGGCGTCACGCTGTCGTTTACCGAGCAGACTGTGCTCAACGTCAGCGAACCACTGGCGGATCTGTTTGTGGGGCTAAAGAACTATATCGATATCCTCGGTGATTTCGACGTATTCCGGACCACCGCTGATGGTTCTGTGATCAATTATCAGAACTTCTACTGGACGCTGTTCATCACCGTTTGCTGGACCGTGTTCAACGTGTTGCTCGGCGTCACCTTCGGCATGCTGCTGGCGCTGGCGTTGAACACCAAGGGGCTGCGCTTTACCAACCTGTATCGCGTGATCCTGATCCTGCCCTGGGCGATCCCCAACTACATCACCGCGCTGATCTGGAAGGGCATGTTCCATCAGCAGTTCGGTGTCATCAATCAGGCGGTGCAGATGTTCGGTGGCGAGCCCATTGCCTGGTTCGACGGCGTGTTTTCCTCGTTTATGACCGGTCTGATCACCAACGGCTGGCTCAGTTTCCCGTTTATGATGGTGGTGATCCTGGGTGGTTTGCAGTCCATCTCCCAGGACATGTACGAAGCCGCGACCGTAGAAGGGGCCAGCCGCTGGCAGCAGTTCCGGCATATCACGCTGCCGTCGCTAAAGCCGACCATCATCCCGGCGGTCATCATCTCGGTGGTGTGGACCTTCAACATGTTCAACGTGATCTATCTGGTCTCCGGTGGTGAGCCGGCGGGCGCCAATGAGATCCTGATCACCAAGTCTTACAAGATCGCCTTCGAGGAATATCGCTATGGCTACGCGGCGGCGTACTCGGTGGTGATCTTTGCGATCCTGCTGATGTACGGGGTATTCCAAACCAAGGTGACGAAAGCCACGGAGGCCAACGCATGAGCGGCAACACGTCTTTCCGCGGTGGGTCCCACGTGGGTCTGCACATATTCCTGTCGATCTTCGCGATCATCGCCCTTTATCCGGTGCTGTGGGTGTTCACCGTGGCGTTCTCCGGACAACAGAGTCTGGCTTTTGTCGAAGTGCCCAGCGATCCGACCTTCTTCGATCGTCTGCGCGCCATCGTGCCCTGGCCCGAGCAGATGTCGCTGCAAAACTTCCGCGACGTGCTCACCGACCAGCCGTTCCTGCGCTGGATGCTCAATAGCGCGATCGTCGCCGGCGCCACCACGGTGCTGGGTGTATTCCTCGCCTGCACCGCGGCTTACGCCTTCTCGCGCTTCGATTTCCCCGGGCGCAAGGCGGGGATGATGTCGTTCCTGATCTCGCAGATGTTCCCGGGCACGCTGCTGCTGGTGCCGATCTACATCATCATCGTCAGCTGGTTGCATCTGGGCAACAGCTACTTCGGCCTGATCCTGGTCTATTCGGTGACCGCAATCCCGTTCTGTGTCTGGATGATGAAGGGCTATTTCGACACCATCCCGCTGGAGATCGAGGAATCCGCGATCATGGACGGCGCCTCCAGACAGGTGATTTTCTTCAAGATCATCCTGCCGCTGGCTAAACCGGCGGTGGCCGTGACCGCGTTGTTCTCCTTTATGACGGCCTGGAACGAGTTCATCCTGGCGGCCACGTTCCTGGAGGAAGAGATCAAATATACTGCCCCGGTGGGGCTCAAGTTCTTTGTCGGCGGTTTCGCCTCCAAATGGGGGTATTTCGCCGCCGGCTCGATCATTATTTCGCTGCCGGTGGTGCTGTTGTTCCTGTATCTGCAGAAATATCTGGTTTCCGGATTGACCGCGGGCGGGGTCAAGGGATGAGGCTCTGACGGCCTTTCGGTATCTCTAGTAGGTATTTGTATCGATTGAATAATCGCCGTACTTCGGTTAATTAGATGTGCAGCTCAGGAGGAGTTTTCATGAATATAAGATTCAGACATTTGCTGGCCGGTTTCGCGCTGGGCGCCATGGCCGCAAGCCCGGCTCTGGGCGCGAGCATCGAGTTCAAGGATCCGACCGGTGACGACAACGGCCCGGGCAACTATGTCTATCCGACCGACGCCGTCTACGGTCCCGGCTCCTTCGACATCACCAGCTTCGAAGTGACCCCGAAGGGCAAGAATGTCGAGTTCAAGGTCTGCGTCAACAGCAAGCTGGACGATCCCTGGGGCATGGGGGTGGGCTTCGCGGTGCAGATGGCGGTCGTGTTTATCCAAACGGGGGCGGCCGATTCCGGACATGAAAATGGTCTTGCCGGGCTGAACATCAAGTTCGGTCCCGAGGACACCTGGAACAAGGCTGTCGTGCTTTCGCCACAGCAGCAATCGCGGGTCATGTCCGAGGCCAAGATGAAAGAGGCCTCGGCGTTGAACGCTGGGGATCTGCTGGTTCCGCGCAAGACCCTGGGCAAGGGCAAGTGCATCAGCGGCCGCGTGCCGATTAAGGACCTGGTCACCGTATCGGCCGAGGGGATGTCGGATCCCTTTGCCTGGAGCTACCAGGTCGTGATGCAGTCCAACGAGGGCTTCCCGGACAAGGCAGATCTGCTCACCCGCAAGGTCAACGAGTTCGAGGGGCAGCACCGCTTTGGTGGCGGCAACGACATGAACTGTGACCCCCATGTCATGGATATCCTGGCGCCGCCGGCCGAGGGCACCGAGGCCGAGATACAGGCCCAGTACGACATGCTGAGCTATGAGTGCGATATGGACGGAAACCCCGTCAAGATGGCCACGCTCAAGATGGTCAGGAAGTAGCGATCCGGGTGATCGATCAAGAACTCTAAAGAGCCTTCAGGGGAGAAACAATGAATAAGAGAAACCTGGCGCTGGCGGCCGCTGTGAGTGCAGCACTCTGTGCTCCGGCTGCGACCGCGACGGCCGGCGAGATGGAGTGGTTCGGGGCCGTATACGCCAAATTCCTCGACGGTGACCGCCGCTTCGAGAACGCGCTGTATAACAATGCCGAAACGACCCCGGGCGAGGCGGGGGGCGACCAGGGCCAGGGTATCGAATTCGAGCTCATGTTCCGCAATCAGGTCTCCAAGCAGGTCGAGATCAGCGGCCGGCTGAAGGCTCGCTTCAACCAGAACTTCTGGACCAACTTCGGTGGCTTCGGACCCCAGGAAAATGACGAGCGCTCCGCCCAATATGTGAAGATGCGCGGTGTCCGCGCGGTGATCACGCCGGGTTATGAATGGATCGACTCGGCCACCATCGGTTCCAACGATTTTGGCATGTTCGACGCGATGACTCAGGGCAAATACCGGTATATCGACCGGGACAACGCCTCGGGTCTGCTGTTCCAGGGTTCCGCACTCGAAAACAGTTTGCGCTGGGATCTGGCACGCGTGTCACTGCCGCGGTTGTTCGCCGGCCCGGCTTTCGTGACCCGGGGTGAGGATGATGCCCTCAAGCTGGAGACCAATGACGCGGCCTATGTGGGTCAGCTGCGCTACAACGTCAACACTGACATCAACACCACCGCCATCGCGGTCTATGTCCGTGACAAGGAAGTCGCACCGAATGAATTGCTCAACGACGGCGACAACGAGGATATCCGGGACGGCACCGACGTCGTCACGCGCTACGACAACTCGGTGCTGGGGCTGAAGGCGGAATATACGGGTCTCGAATATTTCGACATTTCTGCCTCTTACTACCATTCCTGGTACAACGTCGACGACTCCACCTGTGACGGCGATGTCAACGGCAACTGCCGTTTCAGTCCGTTGCTCAACGAGAGCGCCAACGACAATTCCTGGTTCGTTAACCTGGACGTGTCCGACTTCCTGGTGACCGATCTGACCTTCAACATCCAGGGCTTCTTTATCGGCGCCGACTATATGTCGGTACAGTCCGCCAGACGCGAACAGGATGTGCTGCTGACCTCGGGCTGGATGAACACTCACCAGTGGGGTCGTCCCGACTACAACTTCGGCAATCGTGAGAATGGCAATGCCACTGCGGGCCTTGGTTATGGCGGCTGGGACGGCGAAACGCAGCAGGTCGTGTCGCTGATGGCCGACAATGACTTCACCGACTTCGATGAGCCGGTGGCCTATGACGTCCACGGTTACAAGGGCATCACGGTGGTGCCGAAGTACACCTGGAACGACATCGAGTTCTCAGCCGAATACACCTACTTCGACTACGATACCAACTGGCAGGCCTGCGGCGGTCAGATCGACCCCCTCACCGGTCAGGGCTATCGCACCAGCTGCGGGAAGTATCCGCGCAACGAAGGCATCCATGCCTGGGGTCTGGGCGGCGACTGGCGCGCGCCTTACTCCATGTATCAGGATCGCGAGACCCAGCAGTTCGGTTTCAACATGGATTACGTCTGGGACATCGGCAACGGGATCGATCTGGGCTTCCGCTATCAGTTCATCAAGGATGACGACGACCGGGTCAAGAGCGAAGCCGGTCTGGTCGATGCCTACGGCGACGGCTATGCCAGCGGTGTTACCAACCCTGACTGGATACCGAACTTCGGACAGCAGTGGGGTACCTGCACCGGCTGTGACAACCGCAAGGCCGAATACGCGCTGTATGGCATCAGCGTCGGCTATCAGCTGCACCCGGACCTCTATGCCACGATCCTGTACGACTACTGGGACACGGATCTGGTGGACGGCACCATCGATACCGCACCGGTGGGCCTGGGCTTCGAGGGCAGCAACGACTTCGGTTATGCCGAATACTTGACCGGCGACCACAGCAAGAACCGGATCGGACTGGTCCTGAACTACTTCCTCTCCGGCGTGGAATTCGGCGCGTCAGCGGACTGGTTCTGGGGTACCTATGATCCGGAGTTCTATGTCAACGACAACGGCCGTCGCGCGAGACTGCAGCCGACCGGTGATTTCGTGGTCACGCCGTTGGGCAATATCTCCACCGACGACGTGGATATCAACCAGTACCGGCTGAAGGCCTTTATGAAAGTGAGCTTCTGACGGCGCTCTGATAGCATCGAGGGCGGCCCTGGGATCAGGGCTGCCTTTTTTTATTCAGGCTATGAACTACTGCGAAAACACTCTTTCCCGCGTCTTGGTCTGTTTGCTCCTGGCACTGGGTGCCGGGCACGGAGACGCTCAGGCCAAAGACCTGTTTGTGCTCGATGACCCGCGTGGCGACGACTTCGGTTCCGGTGATCTGGTCTATCCGAACAGCGGCCTGATCGAGCAGGGAACACTCGATCTGATGTCCTTTCGTGCCTATCAGGACAAGGGGGGCACCTGGTTCCGGGCGCGGATGGGAAAGCGTATAGCCAGCCCCAAGGGGCTCTCTACCTATATCGGCCACGAGCCGCTGGACAAACTGGCCCGTCACGGCTTCTTCACCTTCAATATCGACGTCTATATCGATCAGGACAGGGTGACAGGCTCGGGCCGCGTCGACACCTTGCCGGGGCGTCTGGTCAATGTGGTCAGCGAGGATGCGTGGGAAAAGGCGGTGATCCTGACGCCGCGGCCCGAGGTGGCGCGTGCCTATTACAAAGTCCACCTCGAGAAACAGGCGGAGGACGCGCTGCGTGCCGAATTCGGTCGGGTCACCCGTGAGCAGCTAAAGGCATCTCAGGAACAGGTCGAGGCGCAGTTGTCGGAGCAATTCCTGTTCCCGAACAAGATCCGTATACGCGGCAGTCGCGACATCGAGTTCTTTGTGCCTGACGAGTTTCTGCGTGGCACCGCCAGCGCCGACTGGGGCTACTCCGTGTTTGTCACCGGCTGCGAGGTCGAACAGCTGTCGAAGGTGATCAATCTCACCCCGGGCCAGTTCAGCCTGATGGTGGTGCCGGCAGCATTTGGTCGTCACCAGGACCGGTTCGGGATCGTCAATGACGGCGACGTCAACCAGCCGCCGGTGATCGATCTGCTGGCGCCCAGCGTGGCACAACAACAGCGCGCCTTGTCTGATTACAACGTGGTCGAGCAGCGGCTGGCTGTAGTACCGGGCATCAGCCCGGGTGGTGTGCCATCTGCGCCTGGTGTTCCCGGCGCGCCAGGCCGCGCCGCCGGGACCGAGTCGGCAACTACGCCGGCGTCGGTCTCTGCTGGCCGCGGCGTCACGGCGCCTGCGCCGCGCGGTGTTACGTCGCCATCCGCAACCGCCACCCAGACGCCGGCGAGCTCCGGCCGCAGGACGATCCCGGACCGCTTGCGCACGCTGAATGCATTGCGAGACGATGGCCTCGTGACAGACGCCGAATACGAGGCGCTGCGCCAGAAGATTCTCGCCGAGCTTTAAGCGGCCGGATCGCAGTCCAGGCCAGCGCACTGAACACGGTGCCGTCGGCCGTGATGGGAGGGGAGATGACGGATCCAGGTTTGATCGAGTGGCTGCGCCAGCTGCGCGGGATCGAGCGCGGCTACGCTGATTATCGCGGCCAGCCGCAACAGGTCTCCGAGGAGAGTATCGAGCGTCTGCTTGAGGCCATGGGCCATGATCTCGGCGACGAGGCTGCCCTCTGGGCCCGGGCCCGTGAACTGGATGAACGATCATGGCGGCAGGTGTTGCCACCGGTCGTGGTGCGCCGGCCGGTCCGGGACCGCCATATTCCCTTTACCGTGATGCAACCGCTGTTGCCGCGTCTGCGGTGGCGCATGCGGATGGAGGACGGGGCCTTGCGCGAGGGTGAGATCAAGCTGCCGACGCTGCCGGTGGTGGGCGAGCGGGTCCTCGACGATGTGGGGTTTTGTCGCCTGGCTTTCGAACTGCCGGCGGATCTGCCGCTTGGATACCATCGGCTGCGGCTGGAAACCCCCGAGGGTGACCTGCTGGGAGAAACCCGCCTGATCCTGGCGCCGGAACGCTGTTACGAGCCGCCGGCCGTCACCGAGGGTCACAGACTCTGGGGCATTGCGGTTCAGCTGTACAGCGTCCGTTCCCGCCGTAACTGGGGCGTCGGTGATTTTACCGATCTGGGCCAATTAGTCGGCGAAGCAGGGGCCATGGGCGCGCATCTGCTGGGCTTGAATCCGCTGCATGCGCTGTTCCCGGCCGACCCCGCGCTTAACAGCCCCTATAGCCCGGCGAGCCGCGAATTTCTCAACACCCTCTACATCGACCCCGAGGTGATCCCGGAATTCTGCGCCTGCGAGGCGGCTTCAGCGCTCGTCTCCAGCCCTGCGTTCCAGAAGCGCTTGAGCGGGCTGCGGGCGCCGGACTACGTCGACTACGCCGGCGTCTGGGCCGCCAAGGACGAAATCCTCAGGCTGGTTTTCGACCAGTTCGAGACCGCTGCCACCTCGCGGCGTCAGGATGACTTCGAAGACTTTATCAACAAGCATGGTCAAGCACTTGAAAATTTAGCCATTTTCTATTCTCTTCAAACGCATTTTACGGAATCGGGGCGGCCCGGAGGCTGGCAGGCCTGGCCCACCGCCTATCAATCGCCGGACAGCGACACCGTGGCTGCCTTCAGACGCTCCCACTGGCGGCCAATCCGCTATTTCATGTTTCTCCAGTGGATCGCCAGCGAACAGCTGAACGCTGCGGAACAAGCGGCGCGCGATGCCGGCATGGCGATCGGTCTGTATCGGGACCTGGCCGTGGGGGTCGACGGTGGCGGCGCCAACGCCTGGGCCGATCGTCAGCTCTACACCAGCGGGGCCAGCATCGGCGCGCCGCCGGATCCGCTGGCATTGAGCGGCCAGGACTGGGGTATTCCGCCGATGCGGCCGGACGTGTTGCGCGACCGGGGATACCAGCCGTTTATCGATCTGCTTCGCGCCAACATGGGTCACGGCGGGGCGCTGCGCCTCGATCACGTGATGGTGCTTTACCGGCTCTGGTGGGTGCCGGCCGGGCGGCCCTCGTCGGAGGGCGCGTATGTCTATTACGACCTGGATGATCTGATGGCGATCCTCGCGCTGGAGAGCCAGCGGCATCGTTGTCTGGTCATCGGTGAAGACCTGGGCGTGGTGCCGGAGGCGATCCGTCAGGCGATGCCGGACTTTGGCGTGTTCTCCTATCGCGTGTTTTATTTCGAATGGGAATCCGATGGCCGCGCGCTCGACCCGGCCTCGTACCCGCGTCATGCGCTGGTCACCATCACCACCCACGACCTGCCATCGCTGGTCAGTTTCTGGCATGGCACCGATATCGCGCTGCGCGAGCAGCTCAAGCTCTATCCCGACGACGCGCTGCGTGAGGCGGTAACCCGGGGCCGGGTCAGAGACCGGCAGGCGATCCTCGAGGCGCTCCATCGCCAGGGTCTGCTGCCGTCGGCGGTGTCAGAGCAGCCGGAATCGGCGGCCAGCATGAGCACAGACCTGAGTAGTGCGATCCAGGCGTATCTGGCGCGCAGCCAGGCCTCGGTGTTGATGGTCCAGCCGGAGGACTGGCTGCATATGGACGCGCCGGTCAACGTGCCCGGGACCAGCGACGATCATCCGAACTGGCAGCGCAAGCTCAGCGTGGATCTGGAAGTCTGGTTGCCAAGCTCGCCGGTCAAAGCGCTCGCTGCTCGCATCTCGGCGGAACGCAACGCCGGCCGCTGATCGTGCCGCCGCGCTGCGCCGGATCCAGGTCATGAAGCTGCAGGTCGCGTCAAAGAAAGACTTTCCGACCGGCCTCATGCTGCCGTGGGAGCAGTCGTTAACGGACTGGGACGTGGACAGCCTGGTTACGATCTCGCACGGCTTGTCCCGTAACATCGTCCGGTTCGCCTCCTATCGCGATGTGGTCTACGCAATCAAGGAGACCAGCGAACGACTTGCGTTGCGCGAGTACGGCCTGCTGCGACAGCTCGAGGACATGGGTCTGCCGGTGGTGCAGGCGGTCAGTGTGGTCACTGAGCGGGCCAGCCTGCCGGACGCGTCGGCGGCGGTCACGGAGCGTGGGCTGCTGGTGACGCGTTATCTGGATCGCTCGCTGCCGTTACGCAGCCTGATCACCAGTGGCGCCAGCGACGAGCAGGCGCAGAACCTGATGGATGCGGTGGCCGAGTTGCTCGTCCGCCTGCATCTGGCCGGGTTTTACTGGGGCGATTGTTCACTGTCGAATACGCTGTTCCGGCTCGACGCCGGGCTCTATGCAGCGTACCTGGTCGACGCCGAAACCGGCGAGATACATGACACCCTCAGCCCGGGGCAACGGCGCCTCGATCTGGATATCGCTACGGAGAACCTGGGCGGAGAATTGCTGGATCTGGATGCGGGTTTCGGGCTCCCGCAGGGCGTGGACCCGATCGAGACCGCGATGTCGGTGGAGGCGCGCTACCAGACGCTGTGGGACGAGATCGCCCACGACGAGATCTTCGCGCCGGATGAGCAATATCGTATCGACGCCCGTATCCGGCGGCTCAACCAACTCGGCTATGACGTCGACGAACTGGAGATCGAGACGCTGCCGGACGGTCTGCTCCGGGTCCACGCCGACGTGGTGGAAGCGGGCTACCATCGGCGACTGGTCAAGTCTCTGACCGGGCTGGAAGTGCAGGAGAACCAGGCGCGGCGGCTGCTCAACGATATGTACAGCTTTCGTGCCTGGCAGACCGGCGTGCAGGGCCAGGATATCCCCGAGACCACCTCCGCGTTCCGCTGGTTTGCCGAGGTCTACCGACCTACGCTGGATGCCATCCCAGCCGGGTATCGGAGCAAACTGGACGAAGCCGAGATCTTCCACCAGCTGCTGGAGCACCGTTGGTATATGTCCGAGCATGAAGGGCGCGAAGTGTCGCTGGACGAGGTCATCCCGTCCTATGTCGATGAGGTGTTGGCCGGGCTGCCCGAGCCGGAAGTCGCCAGCAACCCACTGGCCGTTTCCGGGGATCTTTGAGTCGGACCCGATTATTGCGGCCGCGGAAACCTTCGTGCGACGATACCGGCCGCATCAGCCAGCCGGGATTATCCATGCCAGACCGATTCTTCCATGCCTTCGCCGCGGTAACCCTGACGTTCATGGCCGCGTGGCCCGCAGCGGTCAGGGCGGAGATCGCGACCGCCGCCGACTGGCAGACCGATTGTGCCGCTTATATCGCGATCCTCTCCGGTACCGGTGGCGGCGACGATCTGGACATCACCTACTGTCTCGGTCAGACACTCGGCATCGTAGCCGGGTTCGAAACCGGCAGCCGGATCGGCGCGCTGAGCATGGCGTCGTTGCTGACCGTGTTGCTCGGGCTCGATGGGGAGAAAGTATTCCAGCTGTTTGGCGAAACCAGCGAGGAGGAACTGCTGGGTTATTGTGTCGATGATGAGCCAAGCGGCAGTCGCTACATCATGATCCTGTCCGACTATCTCGGTCGACATCCCGACAAGCGCGAGTTGCCGGTCACCGCTGTGTTTTTCGAGGCGCTTCAGGACGCCTATCCCTGCGCGGATGCGGAGGGCGAGACCCAGGACGCCGGCGACGGTACCGTAGACCCGCCACAAGAATAACAAAAATAGCTTTAATATTAGCCCGTAAGGTGCTGAGAAATAATCAGTTTGCTCCCTAAACAGTCGACGATTCAGGGTGCCGGCTCCGGCGGCGCTACGGTCATCACCGCGACCCGGAGGCTGGCGCGTTTTCTCAGGGATCAGGATGATCGACGTCAACAGGCGACCGGGGCACAGGCCTGGTTGCCGCTGGACGTGTTGCCTTGGGAAGCATGGCTGGAGCGGGAATGGCGGCGTTGCCGCGGTCTTGGCGCCGCGGCTTGCGATTATCGCCTGCTGGGCGCCGAACAGGAGCGGTTGGTCTGGGAACAGGTCACCGGCGGTCTGCCAGGCCTTGACGCGCTGCTGATGCCCGGACAGGCGGCCCGCGAGGCGATGAATGCCTGGGCTCTGGTCAAAGATTACGCCATCAGCCGGCAGGCCTTGACCGGGCGGATGGGGCCGGACACGCGTTTGTTTGTTGCGGCGGCGGATCGCTTCTCCGAGCGCTGCCGCCAGCAGGGTTGGGCCCTGTCTGCGGACCTGGCCTGGCAGTACGCCGCCGCGATACAAGGCACAACCCCGGCACCCGGTCGTCTTCTGCTTGCGGGTTTCGAGCGCTTTACGCCGGCACAATCGCATCTGCTCGAATGCCTGCGCGGTGCCGGTGTCGACATCCGGACCTGGGCGCCGAACGCGTCCGCCGCCAATCCCCGGGTGCTGGCCTGCGCGGATCCTCTGGGCGAGCTTGCCGCGGCGGCGGACTGGGCCGCGGCCACCGTCCGGGCGCGGCCGGATGCGGTTATCGGTCTGGTGTTGCTGGATCTTGAGCAACGCCGCGACGCTATCGTCGATGCCCTCGGTGACGCGATGGCGCCAGCCCAGGTGCTACCAGGTTCCGTGCATGAGCCGCGGGCGTGGAACCTGTCTCTCGGTCTGCCGCTGTGCGAATGGTCGTTGATCGACACGGCGCTGCTCTCGCTCTCTTTGTGCCTGCGTCGGGGGAGCCACACCGATATCGGCCGATTGCTGCGCTCACCGTATCTGGGCGACGGCCTTGGTGAGGCCGGTCAACGGGCCTTGCTCGATGTCTGGTTACGCGAGCAGGGTGTCGTCGAACTCGATCTGAGTGGCTTGTGGCGGCTGAGTGCCGGTGATGCGGCGGGTCACCGACCGATGGTGCCGGCCCTGGCTGAACGTCTGCAGAACGTCGTTGCGCTCCAGGTTGACGGCCGGGAACTGCGCTCCATGGACGCATGGGCAGGTCTGTTCGGCAGTGTCCTGACCGCCCTTGGCTGGCCCGGCGACCGGCCGCTGAGTTCGGCCGAATTTCAGACCGTGGCCAAGTGGCGGGAGCTGCTTGCGCGGCTGGCGGGTCTGGCGACAGTGAGCGGACGGGTACGCGCTATCGTCGCGCTGGAACAGCTGCGCCGCATGGCCACCGACACGATGTTTCAGCCGGAGACACCGGCGGCACCGGTGCAGGTGCTCGGCCTGCTCGAGATGCCGGGGATGCACTTCGATGCGCTTTGGGTCGGCGGTGTACACGATCAGGCCTGGCCGCGACCGCTGCGCCCGAACCCGCTACTGCCGGTCAGCGTGCAGCGGGAGGCGGGCATGCCGCGTTGCTGTCCACAGACGGAGCTCGAGTTTGCGCGCACACGCCACCGGGCCATGACCGGCGCGGCCGGCGAGCTGATCTTCAGCTGGCCGCGCGCCGAGCAGGATGAAGTGCTGCGGCCTTCGTCGCTGCTGAGTGGTCTGCCGACGGCCGAGGCGAGGCCGCTGCGCGCGGGTCTTGCACCGGTGCTGCAAGCCAGCGGCCGACTGCAATCATTGAACGACTATTGCATGCGTCCGTGGCCGGCCGCGGTGACCGTCCGTGGTGGCAGCGGCGTGCTCCGTTCCCAGTCGGCCTGTCCGTTTCAGGCTCAGGCGCGATATCGGCTGAGGGCGACAGACATCGCGGTGCCGACGCCGGGTATATCGCCGCTGCAAAGCGGACAGATCGTGCATCTGGCGATGCAGACACTATGGCGCCAATGGCAGACGCCGGAGCAGGCACGCACCATGGACGCGGAGGCGCGGAGAGACGCGGTCGACGCGGCGTTGGCGTCGGCAGCGCGTCGGACCCTCGGCGGGGTGGCGGATGCGATTCCGGCGATGCTCGAGCTGGAGCAGATGCGATGGCGCGAGCGGATCCTGCGTCTGCTGGACCAGGATTTGCAGCGTGGGCCGTTCCGGATCGAGGCGCTGGAAGCGGACAGCGAGGGTCAGCTTGGCGGGCTCAGGTTGCGGATGCGGCTGGACCGGGTTGACCGTCTCGAAGGCGGCGATCTGTTGTATCTCGATTACAAGACCGGCAGAGCCGCCGTCGGTGATTGGCTCGGCGAGCGGCCGCGTGAGCCACAACTGCCGATGTATGCCGTGCTCGGCCCGCCAGCGGTCGGCGGAGTGTCCTTTGCCAGCCTCGCCGTTGGCGACGTCGGTTATCGCGGTCTCGCCCGCAACGAGATCGCGGGTACCGGCATCCGCTCACCCGCATCCGATCGGCGCGTCGATGCCGCCGACTGGGACGCGTTGCGGCATCGCTGGGAGCGTGATCTGTCGCGACTGGCAAACGCTTTCGCCGCCGGTGACGCGCGGGTCGACCCACGCCGGAGTAGCGATGATTGCCGCTGGTGTCAGTTGTCGATCCTGTGCCGGCGCCACGAGCTAAAAGACCGCGGGGCGCTGGCAGATGGCTGAATTGGCCGATCGGGCAGCGCGCGAGTCGGCGCTGGATCCGACCAGGAGTTTTATCGTCCAGGCACCGGCGGGCTCCGGCAAGACGGAGCTTCTGACGCAGCGCTATCTGGCCCTGCTGGCCACGGTGGATGCGCCCGAGGAAATACTGGCGATGACCTTTACCCGCAAAGCGGCCGGGGAAATGCGCGAGCGCATCCTGCAGGCGCTGGCACGGGCCGCTGACGAGACCGAGCCCGCCGTCGGGCACGAGGCCTTGACCTGGCGGCTGGCGCGGGCCGCGCGAGAGCGTGCGATGGCCGGATCCTGGCATCTCGATCAATCGCCGGGGCGGCTGCGGGTGATGACCATCGACGCGCTCCACGCGATGCTCAGCCGACAAATGCCGATCCTCTCCGGAGCCGGCGGCGCGCTGGCCATCAGCCAACGGCCGGGCGTGCTTTACCAGCAGGCAGCCCGCCAGACCCTGGGGCGGATCGGTGAGGATACCGCTGCCGGCCGCGCTGGTCGGGAGTTGCTGCGGCATCTGGATAACCGCTTTGACCGGGCCGAGGCAATGCTGGCCAGTTTGCTCGGTCGTCGCGATCAGTGGCTCAGCCGCGTTGCCGGTCCGGGGGCTATGGACGAGGAGGCGCGTCGGGCCTGGCTGGAGGGCAGCCTGCAGCGGCAGATCATGGAGGAGCTCAGTGGTCTGCGTGAGTGCGTCCCCGA
>CAJHYD010000032.1_pt1 | contig 24844 bp, 22 predicted proteins | sample 9198701 | NCBI WGS metagenome assembly CAJHYD01 (sample SAMEA7708365, study PRJEB35096) | sediment metagenome | biome: marine neritic benthic zone biome [ENVO:01000025]; feature: sediment [ENVO:00002007]; material: shallow marine sediment [ENVO:03000034] sea grass bed [ENVO_01000059] ...
ACGCTGCGCGAGGCGGCCATTGACGAACACATCCGCGCTGGAAGCCAGCGCCGCCTCCCCCTCCAATGACGGCAGCGGGAAGGTGATGTAGTAGGGGCGGGTATCGAAATTGGTCGCGACCTGCACACCGGCGAAGCGCGTCGGCGTGCCCAGCATACCGGGATACAGCGTAGCGTCACCGACGCGATAGCTCTGCATCTGTTCCGGATCGTCTCGTTCCCAGGTCGTCTCCAGCCGGACCAGGCCATCGTCGTCGTCGAAGTCCTCAAAACCGTCGTCCCCGTACTTGCCATGACGGTAGATCAGACTGCTACGCAGGCTGCCCTTCGGACTAAACGCGACCGGCTCGAAAAACCCTATGAACTGGTTGGCATCGCCGTCGGCATATTTCTGGTAGGAGAGGTTGTAATCACTGTAGACACCCATGGAGGAGACCGGCGTCGGGCGGTCGGTCCGTGAGTTCGAGAACGTCTGTCCCTCCAGGAAACCCGGCGGAATAGTCACATCGAGCTGCAGACTCGCCGGATCAAAATCCCAGCTGCTGCCCTCAAACCCGTCAAGTGGAAGGTAGCGCAGGCCTCTGTGAACGGTGGCCTGAGGCCGATTTCCGTTTACCCGCCATTGATCGAACAGAGCTTCCTCAACCCAAAAATTGCCGGCGTCATCACTCAGCACGAAGCCGGATCGGGGAGGTCCGCTATTAGCGACGACCTCGAGCATCATCATTTCGCGGTCAGCCGCGGATGCCGCAGCCGAGAGCAGCAGCAGAATTGCCGTCGCAATCGACTTATTTATCACCAGGCAGGACATAATGTACGTCCCCGGCCTTGTTGGTGATCGCGGTCACGGATTCAACGGCCACACCGGCCTCAACCGGCACGGTGAAGCGGCGCGTCGCGCCAGGCAACAAATAGCCGCCTACCGGACGCTCCTGATCAGGCTCTTCGACGCCATTCGACGTGCCCAGCCGGAAGCCGAGGACCTGGGCCGTAGCGTTACCGGCATTGGTCACCACGACTTCGAGCTGATCCTCACCGCGCTGCGCGCGGACAACGCTGACGGCAGCCTTGGCTCCGCCTTTCGGAATCAGAAATACCGGCAGCGACAGCCGCAACCTGACATTGATGCCGGTGCGCCCCTCACCGTTCTCCGCAGGTGCCAATTCAGTGAAGATCAGCCGATAGGTGCCTTCAACCTGGTCGCTGCCTTGAACCAGCTTCCCGATCCGGATCACCTGAGACTGGCCGGCAGGGATAGTGAAGATGCGCGGCACGACCAGCAGGTCCTCTGTCGCTTCGAGCACATCGGCACCGTCTTCATCCTGGGCCCAGCGATGGATGTCGGCCTGAACCGACGCATCGTCGGCGCCGTCATTGCGCAACGTTACGACGGCGCTGCGCTCGCCTGCGTGGATCTCGATTCGGACCGGGGACACATTCAGGACGGCCGCCCCGCAATCCAGCGCGAGCAGAAGTAAACAGAGGGCAGCGGAAACCGCTGCCCTCCGATTGCTGTTCGATGACATCTGTCTAGAACAGGATGGTGACGGTGACCGTATCCTGATAGCTACCGCCCGGAGCCACTGCAGCATCGGCGAGGGCCACGCGCCCATAGACGTCCGTGGTGGTCGGGTTCAGCAGGCCGATACCAGTGACAACCTTGCCTGTACCAGCCGCGTTGCCCCAGACGGTGCCACCGGCAGAGTCTGTGTACAGCTCGTAGACCAGGCGATCGCCAGCGCCGCCGGCATCATCCATCTGCCGGTTGCCGAACACACCGTGCGTACCGCCGTTGATCACCATCTCGGCGGAGAAGCCGGCGGTACAGGCAAACTCGATGGTACCGGCCACATCATTATCGGTGGCGGGATCGATGATGCCGAAGTCAAGGCTGTTGGTCGTACCGACCAGACAGGCGTCATTGACCAGGGCCGTGACAGTCATCGGCTGGCTGTCATCAGCCATGGCACCTGCCAGCGGCAGACCGACACCGATCACGGCGACAAGGCCGCGAATCGCATTTGCGGGAGTCTTTTTGAACATTTCTTTTTTCCTCGGTAGTAGTTTCGGGAGCTGAGCTATCTCTTCTCTGGAGACCTCTGGCTTTGCGTCCCCGCCTCGCGGCGGGTATGCCTTTTTCGAAACCCGGAGGTTCCGCTGGCGAGGCGCACTTTAACATCTAATCAGAGAGTTACGTCAATAACCTAACCCGAAAAGTGAGAAGTGCGTCAAATTTTTGGCGGCAATTATGTGAAACCGGTCGGTTTTTCATAATCTCCCGCGCGTGGCGCTCGAATACAGGTCGATATCCGGCGCGCCCACGACTCATCGGACGGCCCGCTGCGGAAACCAGCCGAGGACCCGGAGGACGCTCCATTCCGGCCCGATGATTGCGCGCGGAGCGGGCACGATACGACACCTTGCTGAGGTAAGATGGCCGACCAACACAGCCCAGGAAAAGCGGTCAGCGATGAAATTTTGCAGCGCTTGCGGACACACGGTGTCACTAAAGACCCCGGACCAGGACACCATCCCCCGCTACGTCTGCGACCGCTGCGGCGTGATCCATTACGAGAATCCGAAGATCGTGGTCGGCTGCGTCGTCGAACACCAGAACAAGATCCTGTTGTGCAAGCGGGCTATCGAACCGCGCTCCGGCTTCTGGACCGTGCCTGCAGGGTTTATGGAAAACGAGGAGACGCTGCAGGAAGGCGCCGCGCGCGAAACCCGGGAAGAGGCGCTGGCCGAAGTGGAGGTCGGCGAGATGTTCGCGGTGATCGACGTGGTGCGAGCCCGCCAGGTTCACGTTATGTTCCGCGCCACGCTGATCGGCGACGACTACGGCGTTGGCTACGAGAGCCTGGAGACGGAGTTGTTTGACGAAGCGGAAATCCCCTGGGACGAGATCGCCTTTCCCAGCGTACGCTTTGCCCTCGAGACCTGGCTGGAAGACCGCCGTCTCGGACAGACGGGTCTGCTGCACATGACTACGTTCCGGCGGCCCCAGTTATAAGCCACGGCTCTAGGGCGCCGACGGGGCTTATGGCAGAATACGCCCTCGCGCGCCAACCCACGCTGCCCTATTGATCGCGAGGAGCAAGATGACCTTCGTCGTTACAGAGAACTGCATCCGCTGCAAATACATGGACTGTGTGGAAGTCTGTCCGGTGGACTGTTTCCATGAGGGGCCCAACTTCCTGGTCATCGACCCGGAAGAATGCATCGATTGCACGCTGTGCGAACCGGAATGCCCGGCCGAGGCGATCTTTTCGGAGGAAGATCTACCCGAGGGTCAGGAACATTTTCTCGAGCTCAACAAGGAGCTCTCGGAACAATGGCCGGTAATCACCGAGATCGGAGACGTGCCGGAAGATGCCAAGGACTGGGACGGCGTGCCTGACAAGTTGCAGTACCTGGGCCGCTAGGACTCAGATCCCGGCCCGCGGCCGCCTGCGATCAGATCTTATCGAGGTAGGCAGCCAGCTCCGTCGCCGGCACATAGCCGGGCAACAGCGACCCGTCTTCAGTCATGATCGCCGGCGTGCCACGCACACCGATCCGGTTACCCATCTCGTACTCCGCAGCCACCGGCGTCGCGCCGCAGCTCGGCGCGTCGATCTTCTTGCCCAGCTTGGCGTCGGTGAGAGCCTGCTGGCGATCGTCAGAGCACCACACCGCCTCGGCCTTGGCCCAACCTTCCGATCCGGGGCCCATGCGCGGGTAGAACATGTAGCGGACGCGGATACCGAGCGCCTGCATCTGGTCCATCTCCTGATGCAGCTTGCGGCAGTAACCGCAATCGATATCGGTAAACACGGTGATCGTGTGTTTCGGGTTCTCGGGCTCGAAGATGATCATCTCCGACTCCTTGACCTGCGCCATTTGCTGCAGACGCACCGAACTGCGCCGGGCTTCGGTCACGCTCTCATTGGTCGTCAGATCGACGATTTCACCCTTGAGCAGATAGCGTTTGTCACCGGTGATGTAGACGATCTGTCCGCCGACGACGACTTCATAGACGCCGGGGATCGGCGACTCGGTGACGTCATCGACAGTCAACCCGGGCACCATGGCGGCGATGTCTTCTTTCGGACCCGCCTGGGCAGCGCTCAGCACCAGCAGCGGCGCGGCGGCAAGGAGGATCCGTAAATTCAGTGTTTTCATAATGGGGGCTTTCCGGCGGATCGTTGATTCACTACGACCGTCGAGAGGAAGATAGGTTCAGTGACGACAGAGCGCCCATCTTAGATCAAACCCGGGCCGGCTACATCAGCCTCGGGGATGGTGCCGGGAATGCAGGTCCTTGAGACGCTCCCGAGCCACATGGGTATAGATCTGGGTAGTCGAGAGATCGCTATGACCCAGCAGCATCTGCACCACGCGCAGATCCGCGCCGTGATTGAGCAGGTGGGTAGCGAAAGCATGACGCAGCGTATGCGGCGACAGCTTGTCACCAACCTGGGCCTTGGCCGCGTAGCGCTTGATCAGATGCCAGAACGCCTGACGGGTCATATGGTCGCCACGCCGGGTCGGAAACAGATAGTCGGATTGCCGGTCGAGCAGGATCTCTGTCCGCGGACCCTTGATGAACTGTTCGATCCATTCGACGGATTCTTCGCCCAGCGGGATCAGGCGTTCCTTGTCACCCTTGCCGACAACCCGGATCACCCCCTGGTTGAGATTGATCTGGCTGAGTTTGAGATTCACCAGTTCGGTCACGCGCAGACCGGTTGCGTAGAGAACTTCCAGCATGGTCCGGTCCCGATGCCCCAGACAATCGGATGTCTGCGGTGCCTCGAGCAGGGCCTCGACCTCTTTCTCGGTCAGTGATTTGGGCAGCGGCCGGCCGATCTTCGGCATATCGATGCGCGCCGTCGGATCGTCCTTGCGGCCAGCCTCGCGTAGAAGATGGCGGAAAAATCGTCGGAAACTTGAGAGTTGTCGGGCTGTGGATCGGGGACGTGCACCGGATTCCACGCGCCAGGCGATGAACTCGAGCAGATCGGCGCGACTGGCATCGGCGACCGGCCGGCCACGCTCTGCCAGCCACCTCGCCAGGGACGTCAGATCCGTCCGGTACGCGGAGAGGGTGTTGCGTGACAGGCCCCGCTCCATCCAGACGGCATCGAGAAAACTCTCGATTTTCGCCTCTGAGGCGATCATCTCTGCGGGGCGGTCGTCTTTACGGCTTCCGTTACTTTTGCCCATATTTTCCATCTGCCCACGTGGGCGTGGCGGCTGGACCGGTCTCCACCCCAGGGCCCGGTCCTGGCCTGAATCAAACAGCCGACATAAAATCGGCGGGCCGTCCTCGCCCCCGTTTCTGGCTAACAGGACAGCTTTCGATGGTCGAGTATCATGCCCATGCCCCATCGCAGCCGTGACCGCTTTCACAGTTCGCCAAGGTGATTAACATAACGTGACGAGAGTCACATAACGAGTGCCGCTTTGGGCGGTTGCGGGGAATAATCGATTTGCTGAGATCCATCGGACGTCTGCTCTGGGGCCTTTACGCGCTGCTGATATTCGGCTCGATGGTGCTGATAACGACGTTGCTGGTGGCCGTCGTGCCGGGTCTGGCCAGGCGCCGCCGTCTGGCTCGATGGTCAGCCCGGACGATCTTCGCTCTGATCGGCGTCAGACTTCAGGTCCACTTTCCGCACCGCCTGCCGCCGGAGGCCTGCGTGGTGGTCGCGAACCACGCCAGCTATCTGGACGGCGTGATCCTCACCGCGGCACTACCCGCCAATTTCAGTTTTGTGATCAAGCGCGAGATGACCGGCGTGCCCCTGGCCCATCTGCTGCTGCGACGGCTGGGATCGGAATTCGTCGAACGCTCGGATCGCAAGACTAGCGCCCGGGATGCACGCCGTATCCGCAGCAAAGCCGAAGGTGGGGATGCCATCGCTTTCTTTCCGGAGGGCACGTTCGTGGCCGAGCCGGGACTGGGCCGGTTCCACAACGGCGCCTTCGCCACCGCCGCACGCACCGGCCTGCCGGTGGTGCCGGTCATCATCCGCGGCGCCAGGGAGATCCTCCCCGCGGAGCAATGGCTACCGCGCCTCGGCGCTCTCGAGGTGACGGTGACTGACCCAATTCACCTGGCAGGATCGCCGTCCGGGCATACCGCCAGGGCACTGCTGGCCGCTTCACGGACGCGGATCCTGGAGGGCCTGGACGAACCGGACCTGATGACCGGCATCATCAACGAGAACGCATAAAAAAGCCCGCGCGAGGCGGGCTTGGTATCGAATCGGTCGGGACGAATCAGCCAGCCGCGGCAGCCTGCTGGCGCTCCTCCACGAACTTGATCCAGTCGCCCGCCTGACGCCGGGTCTTGTCGTCATAATTGCGCGCCTCTTTGAGCGCATCCAGGGCCTGGGTAAAATCTCTCATCTCGTTAGCCGAAATGCCGATCAACAGATAGGCGCCGCCCGGGGTCTTGAGGCCGCCCTTCTCCAGCGCCTGTCTGGCGGCATCGATCGACCGCTGCCATTCGCTCTTCTCGGCCAGCAGCTGCGCTTTTTGCATATACAGCTCGCCGTCGTCCTTGAGCGGCGCAAGTCGATCAATGGTCGCGATCGCCTTGTCGAATTCCCGTGCCGAAGTCCAGGCGCTCAACAACAACTCCAGGTTCTTCTGGCTGGCCTTTATGCGTCCCGCCGCCATCTCTTTCTCCAGCGTGCGGCCGGCCACATAGGGCACTTCCACAAACAGATTCATACGCACGATATTCAGCAGCTTGCGCTCACGCGACTGCTCGTTCATGGTCGCGGTGGTGTCGTCAAACAGCCCTGCTTCATAGGCAACCATCAGCGTCGCCAGCGCGTCGATATCCATGCGCCGTTCCTGGTAGGAGCCGGACAACATCTCCCAGTACTTCAGCTTCTCCGGCCACTTGGCCACCATGCCGGTCAACAACCGCGACGCAGCAGGATAATCTTTTTTCTCGAAATAGATCGCCAGTTCAAGCAGATACCAGGATTCTTGCGCCTTGTCCCCTGCGATGGCGATGGCCTTTTGCACGTAGGGAAGCGCCTGGTCATATTGGTTGAGACTCGAGTAACTCGCGGCCAGCGCGATGTAGGCCGGGGCCGGCGGCTCGCACTGGAACTTCAGATACTCGAGCATCAGATCGATCGTGCGTTGATGCTCATCCTGGCCCGCGTAAAGCTGGGCCAGCGAATACATCAGGCCGAAATGGGCGGCGTTGGTCAATGCGTCGGAGTCCAGCGCCTTCTGGAAATACGGGATCGCCTGACTGTACTTGCCCTGAGCGGCATAAACGTAGCCGAAGGTCTCGTTGACCTTGGCCCTCTCGTAGTCATTGAGGTTGGCCTTCGCCAGTGAGTTGAGGCCCTTGGCCGCTTCGCCATATTGCTCGTTGCCCATCTGCTCGTGGATCGCACTGATCCGCCGATAAGTACGCTCGCCGATCAGTGATCCTTTTTCTTTGCGTTGGATGGCCTCCTGGCCCTCGCATTTGCCCGCCTCCTCTGCCGCCTGAGCGTTGCCGGCAATACCGGCCAGCGCGAACAGTAAGACACCGATGCCGATCGCATTGAGTAGTTTCATCAGCTTTGATCCAGCTTGAAGTCGATGGTCTGTTCGGCCTCCCGGCTGACCGCGCGGCCATCGACGATACGGGGCTTGAATTTCCAGCGCAGGATGGCGCGGATCGCGGCGCGGTCAAACAAGCGTCTCGGTTCCGCCTCCACCACCGTGGGCTTATCCACCGTGCCGTCCGAGAGGATGATAAAGCGCACCCTTACCCAACCCTCGGTGCCCTTTAGCAGCGCCTCGCGTGGGTACTGGGGCTCGATGCGGACGATCGGGATGATGTCGCCCTCGGCTGCCGGATCGCCAGCCTGCCAGGAGCCCAGATACGGCCCGCTGCCGCTAAATCCGACGTCGATATCCGGCGTCTCTATGTCCAGAGGCGTCGGTGGCGGCTGCGATTGTGACGACACTTTCAGTTTTGGCGGCGGTGGCGGTTTCTTTGGCGGCGGCGGTTTCTTCGGCACTCGCCGATCCTTGGTCTGCAACATCTCGTCCTGCTCGACGCGGATAAAGTCGATGACCTTCCCGCCGCCATCCGCACCGCGGAATCCGCCCTTGTTGGAGATCAGCGCGTTCATCAACAGGAACAGCAGCAGCGCGATGGCGATGCCGAGGGCCAGCGATCCAAAGGTCTTAGCCATCAGCCCCCTCCCAATTCGGCGGCAACGGATACATTTTGGACACCGCCAAGCCGGATCTGATCCATCAGGTCGATCAACACGCCGGTAGCAGCCTTCTCATCGGTGACGATGACCACGCTCGCCTCCGGACTCTCGGCCTTGGCCTGCTCGACCAGCTGCCGCACCTGGACCAGTTCGATCTTCCGCTTGTTCATCCAGATGTCGCCGGTCACGCTGATGCCGATCAGGATGTTGCCACGCTCCTGTTTGATCGCGGTCATCGCTTCGGGTCGATTGGGATCGATGCCGGTCTCCTTGATAAAGGAGGTCGTGACGATAAAGAAGATCAGCATGATGAAGACGATATCCAACATCGGCGTGATGTTGATCTCGGTCTCTTCCTGGGTCACCGCGTGCCGTCTGGCCATTTAGTCTCTCACTCGCATATGAATCTGCAACGCCACGCTACTTCGCCATCGCTGCCAGCGACACGCCCTGAGCTCCGGCGACCCGGGCCTGATCGATCACCTGCACCAGCAGACCGGCATCGGCATTGCGATCAGCGATCACCACCACGCTCGCCTCCGGCTTGGTGGCCAGCTCGCTCTCGATATTGGCTCTGACCGCGCGCAGATCGACATTGCGATTCTGCACCTGGATCTGGCCCAACTCGTCGATACGGATGGCGACCACTTCGGAGATCTTCTTGGTCTCAACCGGCTTGTTCGAGGGCCGATTTACATCGATACCGATCTCTTTGACGAACGAAGTCGTGACGATAAAGAAAATCAGCATGATGAAGACGATATCCAACATCGGCGTGATGTTGATCTCGGCCTCTTCGGCGTGCGCGGTTACTCTGCGTCGCATTCAGATACCCTCAATGGTGCGCCAGGTGGTCTTCGACTTCGCTCACTTCCCGTTTCGCCTTCTGCTCCATCCAGGACGCGAAATAGAGGCCGGAGAGGGCCGCCACCAGACCCGACATGGTCGGGATCGTGGCCTTCGATACACCGGCGGCCATCAGACGGGCGTTGCCGGTACCAGCGAACGCCATCACGTCGAACACCGAGATCATGCCGGTCACGGTGCCGAGCAGACCGAGCAGCGGCAGGATCGCCATCAACGCGTTGATCACCGGCAGATATTGCCGACATTCGACGCCGACCTCCGAGATCATCTGCTGCCGTACCTGGCGTGCGTACCAGGAAAACGTGTCGGAACGGGAGTTCCAGGCCTGCTCGATCTCTTTCACCCGCCCGGGCAGCACAAAGTAGAAGAACCAGAATCGCTCGATGATCAATGTCCACATCAGGATGGTGACGAACAGGATCGCATAGAGGACATCACCGCCCGCTTCGAAGAAATCCCGAATCGGCGCGATCAGCAGCTCCTGCAGGAAGATCATCGGTCGGCTTCCGCCTTCTGCGCGATCATGCCAGCAGTCTGCTCTTCGAGGACCTCGATCAGGCTACGGCTGCGACCGGCGACCCAGCTGTGCAGCAGCACCAGCGGGATGGCCACACACAGTCCGAGCACGGTAGTAACCAGCGCCTGGGAGATACCGCCGGCCATCAGCTTGGGATCGCCGGTACCAAACAGGGTTATGGCCTGGAAGGTGGCGATCATGCCGGTGACGGTGCCGAGCAGCCCCAGCAACGGCGCGACCGCGGCCAGCACCTTGATGCCACCCTGCCACTTCTCGAGAGCGGGCGCTTCCCGGAGGATGGCCTCATCCAGCTTCAGCTCCAGGGTCTCGGTGTCATTCATCCGGTTCTCGTCATACACCTTGAGGATCCGGCCGAGCGGATTCTTCTCGCTGGGGTCGGATGACTTGAGCTGCTTGCGCATACCACCACTCACGCCACTGAGGAACAACAGACGCCACAGAGCGATCAACAGACCGATGATGCCCAGCGTGATGATGACGTAACCGACCGGACCACCCTGAGCGATACGCTCACCAAGACTCGGAGCCTGGATCAGCAGACCAAGCAGCGAGCCGCGGCTGGGATCGACCGCCGTGTTTACGATGGCCGGCGGAGACGCCCCGAACAGATCATCGATGGCGCTGCGGAACCGGGTCTGGGGCTGACGTGCGAGTTCTTTGATCGAACCGGTTTCGGTATCGTAGGTCAGAAAGCGATCACCCGTGATCAGGTTATGGACACCGACCCGGACCACCTCTGCCTGCTCGTCGCGACCATCCGCGGTGACGATAGTGGTCGGAAAGCGGCTGATCTTGCCCGACTCGACCATCTCCTCGAACAGCAGGACGCGCAGTGCATCGAGATCTTCGATGGAAGGCAGACCCTTGATCTGCGCCAGCCGGGTTGCGACATCGCTGCGGTCGGGATATTGCGCCGAGACCAGCGAACTGCGCACCTGACCGACGGTGTCGCCGGCGACCTGGCGGACAACGCCGAATAACTCGCCGAAGTTGCCGACCTGGACCTGCAGATTGTCCGACATCTCGGTCAGCAGTTGCTCGTTTTCGGTGAACGCCGAGGTAAGCCGGTCACTGCGCTGCTCCTCTGACGTCAGCTCGGCCTGCGCCTCGCGCAGCAACGCCCGCTGGCTATTACGCTCTCGCTGGAAACGCGCCTCACGCTGTTTGTTTTCCGCGGACATCTCGCCGCGGGCCTTCTTGACCTGATCGAGCAACTGGTCCAGCTCGCCGGCTGACCATGCGTTGACGCTGACCAGAGCGCCCAGGATCAACGCCACTGTGGTGATGATCTGCTTTTTCATTGGGAAGCCTCCGGCGCGGAAACGGGGAGCATCAACAGATTTGGCGGCGATTGTTTGCGCGCGACGCGCAGACCTTCTGTAACCGACCCGCGGTATTCGGCCGGCAAGGTCTCCCACTGACGCGTGTTCGGATTGAAGAAGCCGGTCTCTTCCTTGTTCGCGGTCTGGTAAGCCAGCAGCAGGCGGCCCAGACGCAGGAACTCTACCTCGCGAGACTCCCCGCCTACGTCGAGGGTGCCGTTGCGGGCCTCCATGTCGCGGCCGAAGTTGGTCTCGATCTGATAAGCCTCCATGATCTTGCGATATTTCTCCGAGATAGTGATCTCGGAGTCATCCATCATCTCCCGCAGGGCCACGACCCGGTCGTTGCGTTCCTGCAGATTGAATGGCAGATCGAGCGCAATAAATTGTTCGAGGTTGGCGATCATGATCTCCATCAGCGGCACGATCTCGGTCTGGACGACCTGAAAATCTTCCAGCTGCCGCGCGATGTTGGCCTTCTCCGATTCCTGGCTGTTGACCAGCGTCTGCAGATGGCGGTTATAGATCTTGACCCGATCCAGTTTCTGCAGCGCGAGGCGATACTCGCCAAGAAGATCCGAGGTCTGGTCGGCCAGCTGCGCGATACGCTGCTGCGACTTCTTGGACGCCGAATCGCTGGCCTTTTGCTCCGCCAGGCTCGCGCTGACAATCCTCTCGGATGCGACCGCGATCGACAGGCACAGGGGCAGCAAAAGCGCCGCCAGTGCCGCCCCGAGCCGACCGGCAGGACGCGATTTCTTCTGTGTTTGCATGAGCTTCCCTTCGCTGGAGATTGTAATTAGTGAGGAGGCATTCGTAAGCGATTTAAGCTAGCAGAAAGCCCCTTGAAAAAAAAGTACGCCACCGGGTGCGCAAACACCGTAGATAGCGCCTTCAACCTATTGTTTATTCTACTTAAACACCGGTGCGACCGTGGCCGGCCGTGTCTCCCCTCAACCCATCTTCTACATGTTCCTGCGGTACTGCCCCCCGACGTCGTACAGACCATGCGTGATCTGTCCCAGCGTGCAGACTTTGACCGCTTCCATCAATTCGGCAAACACGTTTCCGTCCCTGGCGGCGACCTCCTGCAGCCGTCCCATTGCGTCGGCGGATTCGTCCCCATGGGCGGACTGAAACGCACGTATTGCCTCGACCTGCTGCCGCTTCTCCTCCTCGGTGGAGCGTATCAGCTCGATGGCGCCCGGCGCCTCCTCCGCTGACGACCCGGCCTTGAAGGTGTTCACCCCAACTATGGGAAGACTGCCATCATGCTTGCGCGATTCATAGTAGAGGCTCTCTTCCTGGATCTTGCCACGCTGGTACATGGTCTCCATCGCGCCCAAAACACCGCCGCGTTCGGACAGACGTTCGAACTCCTGATAGACCGCTTCTTCCACCAGATCGGTCAGCTGGTCGATGGCGAAAGCGCCCTGCAGCGGGTTCTGGACTTTGTTCAGCCCCAACTCCTTGTTGATGATCATCTGGATCGCCACCGCCCGGCGCACGGACTCTTCCGTCGGTGTCGTGACCGCCTCGTCGTAGGCGTTGGTGTGCAGGCTGTTGCAGTTGTCGAACAGCGCATAAAGCGCCTGAAGTGTCGTGCGGATGTCGTTGAATTGTATTTCCTGAGCGTGAAGGCTGCGGCCCGAGGTCTGGATATGGTATTTGAGCATCTGGCTGCGCGGCCCGGCGCCGTAGAGCCGCCGCATCGCCCGCGCCCAGATGCGCCGTGCCACCCGGCCGATCACCGCGTATTCCGGATCCATACCATTGGAAAAGAAAAAGCTCAGGTTGGGCGCGAAATCGTCGATCAACATGCCCCGGCTGAGGTAGTACTCGACAAAGGTAAAGCCGTTGGCGAGGGTGAACGCCAGCTGCGAGATCGGATTCGCCCCGGCTTCGGCGATGTGGTAGCCGCTGATCGATACGCTGTAAAAATTGCGCACCCGATGGTCGATGAAATAGTCCTGGACGTCTCCCATCATCCGCAGCGCGAATTCGGTCGAGAAAATGCAGGTGTTCTGCGCCTGATCCTCCTTCAGGATATCGGCCTGCACCGTGCCGCGGACCTGGCCCAGCGTCTCATCGCGGATCCGGCCATAGGTATCGGCATCCACCAGGCGGTCGCCACTGATGCCGAGGAGACCCAGGCCCGAGCCGTCGTGACCCGAAGGCAGATCACCGCGATAGGCGGGCCGCGGCCGGCTGGCAAAATATTCGTCGATTCGGGTTTGTGCCGCGTCCCAACCGCCGGTCTCACGGAGATGGCGTTCGATACGCTGGTCGACCGCCGCGTTCATGAACATGGCCAGGATCATCGGCGCCGGTCCGTTGATGGTCATGGACACGGAGGTATTTGGAGCACACAGGTCGAAACCCGAATACAGACGCTTCATATCGTCGACGGTGGCGATAGATACGCCCGAATTGCCGATGCGACCGTAGATATCCGGCCGCTCGTCCGGGTCTTCGCCATAGAGGGTCACGGAATCGAACGCGGTGGACAAACGAGTCGCCGGATGGCCAGCCGAAAGATAATGGAAGCGACGATTGGTGCGCTCGGCCATGCCTTCGCCGGCGAACATGCGGATCGGATCCTCGGCCTCGCGCCGGTAGGGATAGACCCCCGCCGTGTAGGGGTAATCGCCGGGCAGATTCTCCCGCAGCAGGAACAACAGCAAATCCCCCCAGTCACGGTAGTCCGGCGCGGCGATCTTGGGGATCTCCAGATGGCACAGGGACTGGGTGTAGTTGTCGCCGGTCACCTCGCGCTCGCGGACCCGATAGCTGTATTGCGCCGCGCGCACGCCGGCGGCCCGTCGGGGCCAGTCCTTTAGCAGCGCCAGCGGCTCGGAGCCCAGCTCGGACAGGCACTCGTTATAGCGGCGGCGCAGCACGCGCAGGCTCTCGTCACCGGCCTCGAGCTGATCCTCCGCATAGGCCTCCAGCGGTGACGGCAGCGAATCGCCAAGCTCCTGCAGCGCGCGGAAGCAGGCGTGGGCACGGCTCGCAACACCAGCCAGCACGCGCGCATCCTGATTGGCGTTGCGCCCGGCGTCGGCAATCTCGGACAGGTAGCGCACCCGTTGCGGCGGGATCAACGCGCGGCGTGCCTCGGCAGGCCGGCCTGGCAGCTCACCGGGGGTCCACGCTTCCGCCAGGTCCGGCAGTCGTTCACCGATGGTCTGGCAGATGGCGCAAAAGAAACGGTTGATACCCGGATCGTTGAACTGGCTGGCGATGGTCGGAAACACGGGCACCTGTTGGTCAGCCAGCGAAAATGCCTTGCGGTTGCGCTTCCACTGCTTGCGCACGTCCCGCAGCGCGTCTTCAGCGCCGCGTTTTTCGAATTTGTTAAGCGCCACAAGATCGGCGAAATCCAGCATGTCGATCTTCTCGAGCTGGCTGGCGGCGCCGTAGTCGCTGGTCATCACGTAGATCGACAGATCCACCAGGTCGACGATCTCGGTATCGCTTTGCCCGATACCGGCCGTCTCCACGAGGATCAGATCGAACTCGGCATCCTTGAGGAACCCGATGCTGTCTCGAAGCACGGCGCTGGTCGCCAGGTGCTGGCGCCGGGTGGCCATGGAGCGCATAAATATGCGCTCGTCGGACAGACTGTTGATGCGGATGCGGTCGCCCAATAGCGCACCGCCGGAGCGGCGGCGTGTCGGATCGACGGCCAGCACCGCGAGACGCTTGTCAGGGAACGCGCGCAGGAATCGATTGAGCAATTCGTCGGTGAGACTGCTCTTGCCGGCGCCGCCGGTGCCGGTGATGCCGATCACCGGCACCGTGGCCGGGTTCGCCGTCCAGCGCCGGCGCAGGCCCTCGATCCGCTCCGGCTCGTCGACCGATGCCTCCAGCAGGCTCAGCATCTGCCCCAGCCGTCGATGGTCCGAGGTCGTGACCGGGTCACTGGTGGCTTCGGGTCGCGGCCAGGCCCGCACGCGTTTTAACACGTCTTCGATCATGCCCTCGAGACCAAGTCGCATACCGTCGTTGGCGTCGTAGATCTTCTCCACGCCGTGAGCTTCGAGCGCGTCGATCTCATCCGGTGCGATGGTGCCGCCACCGCCGACGACGACGCGGATGTGCTCGGCACCGGCATCGCGCAACATATCTACCATGTAGCGGAAGTACTCGTTGTGACCGCCCTGATAGGAACTGCAGGCGATTGCGTCCACGTCTTCCTGCAGCGCAGCACGCACGATGTCCGCGACGCTGCGGTTGTGACCCAGGTGAATGACCTCCGCGCCGTGGCTCTGCAACAGTCGTCGGATGATGTTGATGGCTGCATCATGACCGTCGAACAGAGACGCGGCGCTGATAAAGCGCAGCGGCGTTTCGCTCGACTCTTCGCGCGGCAGGCTGACGTCTCTGACGGCTGTGCTCATGTGGCGAAATTCCGGTCTCGGGCCCGGGCGCTGGCGACGCCCTTCGGGCAATCGATTATAGCGACAAACCAGAGTGCCCCGACCGCGCTTGTTTTGTTGCGGTGCAATGCCGGCTTGTCATGCAGGATCGCGCGGGCCCGACTATAATCCTGCCGCCGTTCGGCGATACCGCGCCCGGATGCATTCGGCAAAGACGCGGCGACGGCAGAGGCGGGCTTACCGCATTGATCGACGAATCCCCGGGGTGGTTACGAGCCGGAAGCACACCGCACGCGGACTATCGTCGCTGCGCATTGCTTCGCCCCATCGGCAGCGCCGGATCGACCGTTTAATCGTATTCCGTCAGGAGGAGAACGAATGGAGCTCTTTGAGACCCTGCGCGAGATGGGGCACGAGCAAGTAGTGTTTTTCCAATGTGAAGACACCGGGCTCCGGGCCATCGTGGCGATACACGACACCACGCTCGGCCCCGCTTTGGGCGGTCTACGCATGTGGCCGTATCACAACGAGGAGGAGGCGCTGCGTGACGTGCTGCGATTGTCTCGCGGCATGACCTATAAGGCAGCGGTATCCGGCCTCAACCTCGGCGGTGGCAAGGCGGTGCTGATCGGCAACCCGGAGACCGACAAGAGCGAGCCGTTGTTCCGTTCGCTCGGCCGCTTTATCGGCTCCCTCGGCGGCCGCTATATCACCGCCGAGGATGTCGGCACATCGGTCGAGGACATGGACTATATCTACCAGGAGACCGACCGGGTGGTGGGTGTGCACCGGGTCCACGGCGGCAGCGGTGATCCGTCTCCGTTTACCGCGTACGGCACCTTGCAGGGCATCAAGGCCTGTCTCCACCGCAAGTTCGGTGATGACGATCCGGGCAAGCGCAGCTTTTCGATCCAGGGCTGCGGACACGTCGGCTATTACCTGACCAAGTATCTGCGCGAGGCCGGCGCTAAGGTCTTCGTCTGCGATATCAATGAGAGCCGGACCGAGCGCGCGGTGGACGAATTGGGTGCCGAAGCGGTGCCCATGGAGCAGATCTACGATGTGGACGCCAACGTGTTTGCGCCCTGCGCTCTGGGAGGCGTGATCAACGAGGACACGGTGCCCAGGCTGAAATGCCAGATCGTAGCCGGCAGTGCCAACAATCAACTGGAGTCCGAAGAATGGGGCACGGTACTGGAGGAGCGGGACATCCTCTATGCACCGGACTATGCCATCAACGCCGGCGGCCTGATGAACGTGGCGATCGAACTGCAGGGATATGACCGGGACCGCGCCTACCGCACAGTGAGCACCATCTACAATATTATCGGTAACATCTTCAGCATCGCAGACCGGGACGGCATCCCGAGCTGGCAGGCGGCCGATCGTCTGGCGCTGGAACGCATCGAGGCCATCGGCAATGTGCGCCGGTTCTACTCACTGCGGTTCAAGGACCGGCTGTCCGGGCGCAGGCCGCACACCACGGCCACTATCGGTTGACCGGCGGGGCCGCTGCAGCGGCCCCGCATCGTTTTATCGCCTCGCACCGTAAGGAGCCTCGGTGACCGCATTTAATACTGACATCAACGAAGACCTTGATCTGCTGCGCGACGCCGTGCGCCGCTTCGCCGAGGCCGAGATCGCGCCGCGAGCCGATCAGATCGATCAGGACAACGCTTTCCCCCAGGACCTGTGGCCAAAACTCGGCGAGATGGGCCTCCTCGGCATCACCGTGCCCGAGGAATACGGCGGCTCCGGGATGAGCTATCTGGCCCATGTGGTGGCGATGGAGGAGATCTCCCGCGCCTCGGCCTCGATCGGTCTGTCCTATGGCGCCCACTCCAACCTGTGCGTGAACAACATCTATCTCAACGCCAGCGAGGAACAACGCCAGCGCTGGCTGCCCAAGTTGTGCAGCGGCGAGTGGGTCGGCGCGCTCGCCATGTCCGAGCCCGGGTCCGGCTCCGACGTGGTCGGCTCGATGAGCTGCCGGGCGCAAAAGCGTAGCGATGAGCGCGGCGACGTCTGGGTCGCGAACGGCTCCAAGATGTGGATCACCAATGGCCCTGAAGCCTCCGTGCTGCTGACCTATATGCGCACCGCCGGACACGAGGCCGGGTCAAAGTGCATGACCGCCTTCGTCGTCGAAAAGGGAATGAAGGGCTTTAGCACCGCGCAAAAGCTGGACAAGCTCGGCATGCGCGGTTCGCAGACCTGCGAGCTGGTGTTCGAAGACTGCGAAATCCCCGCGTCGAACGTGCTGGGGCAGCCGGATAAAGGCGTCTATATCCTGATGCGCGGTCTGGACTCCGAACGCGTGGTGCTGTCGGCCGGGCCGATCGGCATCATGCAGGCCTGTATGGACCTCACCCTGCCCTATGTCCACGAACGCAAGCAGTTCGGCCGCCCGATCGGAGAATTCGGCATCATGCAGGCCAAGCTGGCCGATATGTACACCGCGCTGCAATCCGCACGCGCGTTCAGCTATCGCGTCGCCGAGCAGTTCGACCGCGGCCGTCCCACGCGCCAGGATGCCGCCGCCTGCCTGCTGCTGGCCTCACAGTCGGCAGTGCAAGTCGCGCTCGAGGCGATACAGAGCCTGGGCGCCAACGGCTATATCAATGAATACCCTGCCGGACGTCTGCTGCGCGATGCCAAGCTCTACGAGATCGGCGCCGGGACCAGCGAGATCCGGCGCATGCTGATCGGCCGTGAGCTGATGCGCGCCAGCGACACGGACGCCTGATTCAAGAATCCGAGGAGATCGCGCCATGAGCGAAGAGAACGTCGTCATTGTCGCCGCCCGCCGCACCCCGATCGGGTCCTTCCAGGGCACGCTGTCCACGGTCCCGGCACCGGATCTGGGCGCCACGGCCGCCGCCGCGGCGATCGCCGACGCCGGCCTTAAGTCCGAAGAGATCAACGAAGTCATCCTCGGCTGCGTGCTGCCGGCCGGGATCGGTCAGGCGCCCGCGCGCCAGGCTGCCCTCGGCGCCGGTCTGACCACGGCTACCGGCTGCACCACGATTAACAAAGTCTGCGGCTCGGGAATGAAGGCGGTCATGCTGGCCAACGATCTGATCCGCGCGGGCTCGGCGGACATCGTGCTCGCCGGCGGCATGGAATCCATGAGCCTGGCCCCCTACCTGCTGCCCAAAGCGCGTACCGGCTATCGCATGGGTCACCAGCAGGTTTTGGACCACATGTTTTTCGATGGTCTGCAAAATCCCTATGACAACAACATGATGGGCCACTTCGCCGAGCTCACCGCGGACAAATATCAATTCACCCGCGAGGCCCAGGACGATTTCTCCATCACCTCCGTCAAGCGGGCATTGTCCGCCATCGACGACGGCGTATTTGCCGATGAGATCGCGCCCGTGCTGGTCAAGTCGCGCCGCGGCGAGACCACGGTCGACACGGACGAGGAACCGGGCCGCTGCGACCTGGAAAAGATAACGCAGATGCGGCCAGCCTTCCGGCGCGACGGCGGCACGGTGACGGCTGCAAGTTCGTCCTCGATCTCGGATGGCGCCGCGGCGCTGATCCTGATGCGTGAATCCGAGGCAAACGAACGCGGTATCGCGCCGCTGGCACGCGTCGCCGGCCACAGCGGTTTTGCCCATGCCCCCGAGTGGTTTACGACTGCCCCGGTATTCGCGGTGGAGGCGCTGCAAAAAGCCCTCGGCTGGGCCGCCGGGACCACCGATCTGTATGAGATCAACGAGGCCTTCGCGGTGGTCGCGATGGCCGCGATCACCGACCTCAAGCTGGACCACGACAAGGTCAACGTCAACGGCGGCGCGTGCGCCCTCGGTCATCCTATCGGCGCCAGTGGCGCGCGCCTGATCGTCACCCTGATCCACGCTCTGCGCCAGCGGAAGCTCAGCACCGGTATCGCCTCGCTGTGCATCGGCGGCGGCGAAGCCACAGCGATCGGAATCGAAGCCCTGTAAGGCGCAAAGCAGTAAACTGACTCAATGCCCCGGATCCGCACCCAGCTCGACCCGCGCAGCGATGAATTCGCCGCCAATGCCCGGCACATGGAATCACTGGTCGGCGATCTCAAGCGTCAGCTCGAGCGCGTCGCCCTGGGCGGCAGCGAGCGGGCGCGCGCCAAACATCTGCAGCGAGACAAACTGCTGCCCCGGCAACGTATCGAGGCGCTGCTGGACGAGGGCAGCCCGTTCCTGGAACTCTCCGCGCTCGCCGCCCACGGGCTCTACGATGACGCCGCGCCCTGCGCCGGAATCATCACCGGCATCGGCCGGGTCCGCGGCGTGGAAGTCATGGTGGTGGCTAATGACGCCACGGTAAAAGGCGGCACCTATTTTCCGATTTCGGTAAAGAAACACCTCCGCGCCCAGGAGATCGCGCTGGAGAATCACCTGCCCTGCGTCTATCTGGTCGATTCCGGCGGCGCCTTTTTGCCGATGCAGGATGAGGTCTTCCCGGACCGCGAGCATTTCGGCCGCATCTTCTACAACCAGGCGCAACTCTCGGCGCTGGGTATCCCGCAGATCGCAGTCGTGATGGGCTCCTGCACCGCCGGCGGCGCGTATGTGCCGGCGATGTGTGACGAGGCGATTATCGTCCGCGAACAAGGCACGATCTTTCTCGGCGGTCCGCCGCTGGTAAAGGCCGCCACCGGGGAGGTGGTCGACGCCGAGTCACTGGGCGGTGGCGACGTGCACAGCCGGATCTCCGGGGTCACCGACCACCTGGCCAACGACGATGCCCATGCCCTCGACATCGCGCGCGATATCGTCGCCGCGCTGAACCGGCGCAAACAGATGACGCTGGAGATCCGCGAGCCCCGGGAGCCGGTCTACGCGGCCAGCGAGCTCTACGGCATCGTGCCCCGGGATACGCGCTACCCCTACGAAGTCCGCGAGATTATCGCCCGCCTGGTGGACGCCTCCGAACTGACCGAATTCAAGCCGCTCTACGGTAAGACCCTGGTCTGCGGCTTCGCCCATCTGCACGGCTATCCGGTCGGCATCATCGCCAACAACGGCATCCTGTTCTCCGAGTCGGCGCTCAAGGGTGCCCACTTTATCCAGCTGTGCAACCGGCGCCGGGTGCCGCTGGTGTTCCTGCAAAATATCACCGGTTTTATGGTCGGCAAGAAATACGAAAACGCCGGGATCGCCAAGGATGGCGCCAAGATGGTCAATGCAGTAGCCACCGCCACCGTGCCCAAATTCACCGTGATCATCGGCGGCTCTTTTGGCGCCGGCAACTACGCCATGTGCGGCCGCGCCTATGGTGCGCGCATGCTCTGGGCCTGGCCCAACGCGCGTATTTCGGTGATGGGCGGCGAGCAGGCCGCCTCGGTGCTGGCCACGGTACGCCAGGACGGTCTCGATGCTCGCGGCGAGACCTGGCCGGAGACGGAACGGGCCGCGTTCGAGGGCAAGATCCGGGAGCAGTACGAGACCCAGGGACATCCCTACTACGCCAGCGCCCGACTCTGGGACGACGGTGTGATCGACCCGCTGGACACGCGCCGCGTGCTGGCGCTGGCGATCTCGGCCAGCGCCAATGAGCCGCCCCGGCCAGAGGGTCCCTACGGCATTTTTCGCATGTAACGGGCCGGCCCGGGCACGGGCCGGCAGACGGAGTTTTCCATGTCATCTGAGATGGTTCTACTTGAGGTCGATGCCCGCGGCGTCGCCACGGTGACCATGAATCGGCCCGCGGTCCATAACGCGTTCGACGAGGCCCTGATCGGACGGCTGACCCGGACCCTGATCGACACCGCCGCGCGCGACGACGTAAGGGTGGTGGTCCTGACCGGCGCCGGCCGCTCCTTCTGCAGCGGTGCAGACATCGAGTGGATGCGCTCCATGGCCGGGTTTAGCGAGGCCGAAAACATGGAGGACGCGCTCAGATTGTCCGAGCTGATGGCGACACTCAATGCATTGCCCAAACCGACCATCGCGCGGATCAACGGGCATGCCTTTGGCGGCGGTATCGGCCTGGTCTGCTGCTGCGACATCGCGGTGGCCACCGAGGACGCGCGCTTCGCGCTCAGCGAAGTGCGACTGGGCCTGGTGCCGGCGGTGATCTCGCCCTATGTGATAGACGCCATCGGCGTGCGTCACGCACGACGCTTCTTCCTCACCGGCGAGGCGGTGACCGCGCGCAAGGCCCGCCGGGTCGGGCTGATCCACGAGATCGCCAAGGACGGTCATCTGGACGACGTGATCGAGGATCAGATCGGCATGCTGCTGCAGGGCGGACCCGTGGCGATGCGCGAGTGCAAGGCGCTGATCCACATGGTCGACGGCCATACCCTGGCCTCCGACCAGGCGTTGCGCCAACGCACCGCCGAACTCATCGCACAGCTGCGTATTGCGGAGGAAGGCCAGGAGGGTCTCGGCGCGTTTCTGCAGAAGCGCCCGCCCACGTGGTCCGACAAACGCTGATGTTTGGCCGTCTGCTGATCGCCAACCGCGGCGAGATCGCCTGCCGCATCATCCGCAGCTGTCAGCGCCTGGGCATCCACTCGATCGCGGTCCATTCAACTGCCGACGCCCATGCCCGTCACGTGCGTCTGGCCGACGAAGCCGCTGATCTCGGCGGGCTGCGCCCGGATGAGTCCTACCTGCGCGTCGACCGACTGATCGAACTGGCCCAACAACACGGTGCCGATGCGATCCACCCAGGATACGGCTTCCTGTCGGAGAACCCGGAATTCGCCGCCGCCTGCGCCAGGGCCGGGATCGCGTTTGTCGGACCGGGCGCAGACACCATCCGATTGATGGGGTCCAAGAGCCGTGCGCGACAGATCATGGCCGACGCCGGTGTACCCATTGTGCCCGGCTACGATGACGACGATCAGGACGATGCCAGATTGCTGGCCGCGGCACGCGAGACCGGCTTCCCGGTGATGCTCAAGGCCTCGGCCGGCGGCGGCGGCAAGGGCATGCGCGTGATCCGGGATGAAGCGGCCTTTGGCCAGGCTCTGGCTGGCGCGCGTCGCGAAGCGGCGGCGGCCTTTGGCGACACCCGGATGATCATCGAACGCTATGTGACCGAGCCGCGCCACGTGGAAGTGCAGATCATCGGTGATCAGCACGGCGAGGTGCTGCATCTGTTCGAGCGCGAATGTTCGATACAACGCCGTCACCAGAAAATTATCGAGGAATCCCCGTCACCGGTGGTCGACGATGCGCTGCGTCGGCGGCTTACCGAGGCGGCGGTTGCGGCCGCCAGGGCGGTGGATTACGTCAATGCCGGCACGGTGGAGTTCCTGCTCGATGCGTCCGGTGAGTTTTACTTTATGGAGATGAATACCCGCCTCCAGGTCGAGCATCCGGTAACCGAGGCGATCACCGGCGTGGATCTGGTCGAGTGGCAGCTGCGTGTCGCCGCCGGGGAACCCCTGCCCTGCAGCCAGGATGACATCGTCAGTCACGGCCATGCGATCGAGGCACGGATTTACGCCGAGAATCCGTTTAATGATTTCGTGCCTTCGACCGGGCGAATCGGCCGCTTTGTCTACCCCCATGGCGCCATGGACCTGCGTATGGACACCGGCATCGAGGATGGCGACGAAGTCAGCATCCACTATGACCCGATGCTGGCCAAGCTGATCGTGTGGGGACCGGACCGGCCGGCCGCGGTTGAACGACTGCGTCACGCCCTCGCCCGCACAGTGCTGACCGGTCCGACCACCAATCTGCCGCTGCTGCGTAGCATCGCCGGCCACCCGGACTTCGCCGACGCACGCATGGATACGGCGTATCTGGATACGCACCTGGACCGGGTGCTCGCCGCACTACCGGCGGCCCATGATATCGCGCTGATCGCGGCGGCCTGCAGCTTCGCTCAATCGCAGCGACCCGTGGCGTCGGTCTCCGACCCCTGGTCGGCCTGGGACCGGGGCGACGGCTGGCGCGCCGGTGGGGGTGGGCTGCGCATGCGTTTTGCCGACGCCTCGGCGGAGCACTATGACATCACCCTCAGCGAGACCGCGGACGGTTGGATCGCGCGGCTCGATGAGCGCCAGCGCCATGTCCGCTGCCGACCGCTGGATGCGGACCACATGGAACTGCAGATCGACGACGCCGATGTCCAGGCCACGGTGTTAAACGATGGCGTGGATTGCTTTGTCGGTCTCGATTTTGGCGGCTACGAATTGACCCGGCTGCCGCTGTACAAATCAGACGGCAGCGACACCGAGGACGATGCCCACCCGGGTGCGCCCATGCCCGGACGGATCGTCGCTATCCACGTGCGCGAAGGCGACCGGGTGGAACCCGGACAGCCGCTGCTTGTCATGGAAGGCATGAAAATGGAATACACCCTGGCCTCGCCGATGGCCGGCGTCGTCAGCCGGGTGCTCTACGCCGAGGGCGACGCGGTCGAGGCCGAGACGCCGCTGATCGATATCGATCCACAAGTTGACGAATCCTGATGAGCGGTCTGCCAAACAGCGTCCGCGTGGTCGAGGTCGGACCCCGCGACGGGCTGCAAAACGAGTCACAGCCGGTACCGACCGAAGTCAAGATCGAGTTGATCGACCGGCTCAGCGCCGCCGGGCTGCCGGCGGTAGAGGTGACCAGCTTTGTCAGCCCGAAATGGGTCCCGCAGCTGGCCGATGCCGAGGCGGTGCTGGCGGGCGTGGATTTCCGCCCCGGTACCGATTACCCGGTATTGGTGCCGAATCTGCAAGGCCTGCAGCGGGCGCTCGCCAAAGGGGTCCGCGAAGTGGCCGTGTTTACCGCCGCCTCCGAGTCCTTTAACCAACGCAATATCAACGCCAGCATCGACGAATCGCTGATGAAGATAGCCGAGATTATGACCGCCGCTGCGGATGTCGACGTCAGAGTGCGTGGCTATGTGTCCTGCGCACTCGGCTGCCCCTACGAGGGCGACATCGATCCGGCCCGGGTCGCCGGGGTCAGCCGCCGGCTGCTGGATCTGGGCTGCTACGAGATATCGCTCGGCGATACCATCGGCGCCGGGACCCCGCTGGCCGCGCGCCGGGTGCTGGAGACCACCGCCGCAGCGGTCCCGCTCGAGCAGCTCGCGGTCCATTTCCACGACACCCGGGGCCAGGCGCTGGCCAATATCCTCGCCTGTCTCGAGATCGGTGTGGCGACCGTGGACGCGTCCGTGGCGGGTCTCGGTGGCTGCCCTTATGCCAGCGGCGCGACCGGCAACGTCGCCACCGAGGACCTGGTTTATATGCTCCACGGCATGGGGATCGAGACCGGCATCGATCTGCGGGGATTGCTGGAGGCGAGTCTGTTTATCAGCGAAACCCTGGGTCGCCCGCCGGCGAGTAAGCTAGGTATGATTGCGGCCCTCCATCAACAGGACCGTGACGACGACAAGGAAATCGATCCGGACCAAAACGACGCCGGATGAGCCGCCCCGGCCGCGGCCCGACCGGCGCCGGTATCGAAACCGTGCCGACAAAGGCAACAAACAAGCTGTATTCAACACGGGCCGCGCAGAAATGGGCCAGGGAGCACGACATGGACATCACCAACGCGAA
>CAJHYD010000062.1_pt1 | contig 24292 bp, 27 predicted proteins | sample 9198701 | NCBI WGS metagenome assembly CAJHYD01 (sample SAMEA7708365, study PRJEB35096) | sediment metagenome | biome: marine neritic benthic zone biome [ENVO:01000025]; feature: sediment [ENVO:00002007]; material: shallow marine sediment [ENVO:03000034] sea grass bed [ENVO_01000059] ...
CCGATCAAGACCTGGTCACGGCGCTCGATGATCGTGCCGGAGATGGTCGGATTGACCATCGCCATCCACAACGGCCGTCAGCACATGCCGGTGCTGATTTCCGAAAATATGGTCGGCCACAAGCTGGGCGAGTTTGCCGCGACCCGGACATTCCGCGGTCACTCCGGCGATCGCAAGGCCAAGTGAGGACAGGGACATGCAGGTAGCAGCAAAGCTCAGTCATGCGCGGATCTCGCCGCAGAAGTGCCGTCTGGTCGCTGACCTGGTCCGCGGCAAGCCGGTGGGCGAGGCCCTGCAGGCGCTGACTTTCACGCCGAAGAAGGCCGCCCGCATAGTGAAGAAGGTGCTGGAGTCGGCGATCGCGAACGCCGAGCACAACCATGGTGCCGACATCGACGAGCTGAAGGTTGCATTCATCGCCGTTGATGAGGCGCCGACGTTCAAGCGTTATCGCGCGCGTGCCCGGGGCCGCGGTGCCCGGATCATCAAGCGCAACAGCCACATCACCGTGAAAGTGGCGGACGAGTAAGGACTAGATAATGGGTCAGAAAGTAAATCCGATCGGGATCCGCCTCGGTATCAGCAGGGACTGGACGTCTCGCTGGTATGCCGATACCGGCAGCTTTGCCGAATTCGTGAACATGGATTTCCAGGTCCGCGAGTTCCTCAAGAAGAAGCTGTCCCAGGCGTCCGTCAGCAAGATCCAGATCGAGCGGCCGGCGCGCAAGGCCCACATCACCGTGCATACCGCACGGCCAGGGATCGTGATCGGCAAGAAAGGCGAGGATATCGAGCGCCTGAGGATCGAATTGGCGCAGATGATGGGCATGCCGGTGGGCGATGTGCGCATCAATATCGCAGAGATCCGCAAGCCCGAGCTGGATGCCCAGCTGGTGGCGGAAGGGATCGCCCAGCAGCTGGAGCGTCGCGTGATGTTCCGGCGCGCGATGAAGCGCGCGGTCACCAACACCATGCGTCTTGGTGCCCAGGGCGTGAAGGTCCAGGTCGGTGGTCGTCTGAACGGTGCTGAGATCGCCCGCTCGGAATGGTATCGCGAGGGCCGCGTCCCGCTGCACACGTTCCGCGCCGAGATCGATTACGGACTGGCCGAAGCCCGCACCACCTATGGCGTGATCGGCGTCAAGGTGTGGATCTTCAAGGGCGAGGTGTTCGAGACGGCCGAGGCAGCGGCGCAGGCGACAGACGCCGCGGCCGCGAGGTAGGAGACTCAGCGAGATGTTGCAGCCGAAAAGAACCAAGTACAGGAAGCAGCAGAAGGGCAAGAACCGTGGTCTTGCTCTGCGTGGCAGCAGTGTGTCCTTCGGCGAGTACGCCCTGAAGGCAGTCGGTCGTGGTCGCCTGACGGCACGTCAGATCGAGGCCGCACGACGCGCCATGACCCGGCACGTGAAGCGCGGCGGCAAGATCTGGATCCGGGTGTTCCCGGACAAGCCGATCACGCAGAAGCCCCTGGAGGTAAGGCAGGGCAAGGGTAAGGGCAACGTCGAATACTGGGTCTGTCAGATCCAGCCCGGCCGGGTGCTCTATGAGATGGAAGGTGTGTCCGAGGAGATTGCGCGCGAGGCGTTCCGTCTGGCTGCGGCCAAACTGCCGATCGCCACGGCCTTCGTGACCAGGCAGGTGATGTGATGAATGCCAGCGAGCTGCGGAAGAAGACTAAGGCTGAGCTGCAGGAAGAGCTGCTCAATCTGCGTCGCGAGCAATTCAATCTGCGCATGCAGAGGGCGACCGGCCAGATGGCACGACCGGACCAGTTCAGCAAGGTGCGCAAGAACATTGCGCGGGTGAAGACCGTAATGAAGCAGGTCGAGGCCGCCAGCCTCGCAGGTGATGCGAAATGAGCGAGACGAATCAGGCTACCGAGACCAGGCAGCGCACCGTCACTGGTCGCGTGGTCAGCAACCGTATGGACAAGACCGCGGCGATCGCTGTGGAGCGCCTGGTCAAGCATCCGGTTTACGGCAAGTTCATCCGCCGCACATCGAAGTTGCTGGCGCATGACGAGAACAATGAGTGCCAGATCGGTGACACCGTGGAGATCGCCGAATGCCGGCCGATGTCGCGGCGCAAGGCCTGGCGTGTGGTGACCATCGTGGAGCGTGCGGAAATCCGCTGAGCGGATGCCGCGACCGGCTTAGAGAGCTAACGAGAACAAGTCATGATCCAGATGCAAACCGTTTTGAACGCCGCCGACAACAGCGGTGCCCGGCGTCTCCAGTGCATCAAGGTGCTGGGAGGCTCCAAGCGCCGTTATGCCGGTGTCGGTGACATCGACGAGGTCAGCGTGAAGGACGCTATCCCGCGCGGCAAGGTGAAGAAGGGCGAGGTCTATAACGCAGTGGTCGTGCGTACCCGCAAGGGTGTGCGTCGACCCGACGGTTCGCTGATCCGTTTCGATGGTAACGCCGCGGTGCTGCTCAACGCCCGTCTCGAGCCCATCGGCACGCGCATTTTTGGGCCGGTCACGCGAGAACTGCGTACGGGTAATTTTATGAAGATTGTTTCCCTCGCGCCGGAAGTGCTCTGAGGCGTAGCGGAGAGCTGACATGGCAATCAGGAATATCAGGAAGGGTGACGACGTCATCGTCATCAGTGGCAAGGACAAGGGTCGTCGCGGCAGCGTGATTCGCGTGGTCGACGACGAGCGGGTCCTGGTCGAGAACATAAACGTGGTGAAAAAGCACCAGAAGCCCAATCCCAATGCTGGTGTCCAGGGCGGGATTATCGAGAAAGAGATGCCGCTGCAGATCTCCAACGTCATGTTGTTCAATCCGGTCACCAAGAAGGGCGATCGGGTCGGCGTACGGACGCTGCAGGATGGCCGCAAGGTCCGTTTTTTCAAGTCCAACGACGAGGTCGTTGACGTCTAGGTCAGGTCGCGGAAATGTCAAGACTGCAACAATATTATCGTGAGACCGTGGTGCCCCAGCTTCAGGAGAAGTTGGGCCTCTCCAATCCTATGGAGGTGCCGCGGATCGAGAAGATCACCGTCAACATGGGTGTCGGCGAGACCGTGCGCGATCGCAAGATCCTGGATCACGCGCTGGGTGATATGACCAAGATCACGGGTCAGAAGCCGCTGGTCTGCAATGCACGCCGCTCTGTCGCCAGCTTCAAGATCCGCGACGGCTGGCCGGTGGGCTGCAAGGTGACCCTGCGTCGCGAACGTATGTTCGAATTCCTCGACCGGCTGATCAATGTGGCCATCCCGCGTGAGCGTGACTTCCGCGGTCTCAGCGCCAAGTCGTTTGACGGACGCGGCAACTACAACATGGGTGTCCGGGAGCAGATCATTTTCCCGGAAGTGGACTACGACCAGATCGACGAGCTGCGTGGGATGAACATCACCATCACCACCAGCGCGCGAAATGACGAGCAGGGGCAGGCGCTGTTGGAAGCGTTCGATTTCCCCTTCCGCAAGTGAGGACCGGTTCAGATGGCTAAGAAATCAATGCTCGAGCGGGAACGCAAACGCGCCAAGATGGTCGCCCGGTATGCGGCGAAACGCGCGCGTCTCAAGGAGATCATCCGCAATCCGATGAGCTCCGGTGACGAGCGCGAGCAGGCGCTGGCCAAGCTGCAGGCCCTGCCGCGTGACTCTAGCCCTTCGCGGCTGCATAGCCGTTGCCAGATTACCGGTCGTCCGCACGGCTTTTACCGCAAGTTCGGCCTCGGCCGGAACAAGCTCCGTGAGATCGCCATGCGTGGCGAGATCCCGGGTCTGACCAAGGCCAGCTGGTAAGGAATGACGCCATGAGCATGACTGACCCAGTTGCTGATCTGTTGACCCGCATACGCAATGGCCAGAAGGCCGGCAAGGTCCGCGTCACGATGCCGTCGTCCGGGATCAAGAAGGCGGTGCTGAAGGTGTTGCAGGACGAGGGCTACATCGTCGACTTCGCCGCGGAGAAGGATGGGCAAAAAGAGCAGCTCTCGGTGGAGCTGAAGTATTTCGCCGGCAAGCCGGTGATCGAGACGGTGCAGCGCGTGAGCAAGCCGGGCTGCCGGGTGTACCGCAGCAAGGATGAATTGCCCAAGGTGCTCGGGGGTCTCGGTGTGGCCGTGATCTCCACCCCCAAGGGTGTAATGAGTGACCGTGAAGCCAGGGCCCAGGGCCATGGTGGAGAGATCATCTGCGTGGTCTCGTAACAGGCCGGCAACGGCGAGAGTAATTGAGATGTCCAGAGTCGCAAAAATGCCGATTACGTTGGCCAAGGGCGTTGAGCTCAAGGTCGACGGAAACAGCGTGACCGTGAAAGGTCCGAAGGGATCCCTGTCGCTTGATCTGCAGCCGCGGATCACCGTCGAGCAGGGTCCGGAAGGGGTGCAGATCAGCGCCGCGAGCGCCGACCGCAAGCTGCAGGCCATGGCCGGCACGACGCGTGCTCTGCTGGCGAACATGGTCACCGGGGTGTCCGATGGCTTCGAACGCAAGCTCGAACTTAAGGGCGTCGGCTATCGGGCTCAGTCGAAGGGCAAGGTGTTGAACCTCACGCTCGGTTTCTCCCATCCGGTCGACTATGCGATCCCCGAAGGGATCACGGTCGAGACGCCCAGCCAGACGGAAGTCGTGATCAAGGGCATCGATAAACAGGTGGTGGGTCAGGTCGCCGCTGAGATTCGTGCTTATCGTCCGCCGGAGCCCTACAAGGGCAAGGGCGTGCGCTACGCCGATGAGCGTGTGGTCATCAAGGAAGCGAAGAAGAAGTAGGCAGATCGAGGCATGGAAAAGAAGCAGACACGTTTGCGTCGCGCCCGCCGGGCCCGCGCCAAACTCCGTGAACTCGGGGCGGTTCGCCTCAGCGTTCATCGCACGCCACGGCATATCTATGCCCAGGTGATCGGGCCCGACGGCAGCGAAGTGCTCGCCATGGCCTCGACGCTGCAGGCGGAAATGCGCTCGGGTCTGAAGGCCACGGGCAACACGGCGGCCGCCGCGGCCGTCGGCAAGAAGATAGCCGAGAAGGCGAAGGAAGCCGGGATCACCAAGGTCTCGTTTGATCGTTCCGGCTTCAAATATCACGGTCGGGTCAAAGCGCTGGCGGAAGCTGCGCGCGAAGCCGGCCTCGAATTCTGAACGCCGGCCAGGGGTTAAATCGGTATGGCAGCACCAGACAGAAATAGCGCGGGCGATGATCTCATTGAGAAACTCGTCACCATCAATCGCGTGGCCAAGGTGGTCAAAGGCGGACGCCAGTTTGGCTTCACCGCGCTGACCGTGGTCGGCGATGGCGAGGGTCGCGTCGGCTTCGGCTACGGCAAGGCACGTGAGGTGCCGTTGGCGATCCAAAAGGCGATGCAGGCAGCGCGCAAGAACATGCAGCGCGTGCACCTCAAGGGTGACACCCTGCAGTACGCGATGGTAGGAAACCATGGCGCAACCAAGGTGTACATGCAGCCCGCCTCTGAAGGTACCGGTGTCATCGCCGGTGGCGCCATGCGTGCGGTATTCGAGTGCGCCGGGGTGCGCAACGTGTTGGCCAAGAGCTACGGTTCGCGCAACCCGATCAACGTGGTGCGGGCGACGATCGGCGCACTGGCGGACATTAACTCCCCGAAGGCCATCGCGGCCAAGCGGGGCAAGACCGTGGAACAGATTCTGGGTTAAAGCAATGGCTGGAAAGAAAGAAAAATCCGCCGGGCTGAAGGTGACACTGGTGCGCAGCACCAGTGGTCGGCTTGCCAGTCACAAGGCCTGCGTGTCGGGCCTGGGCCTGCGCCGGATCAACCATTCGGTCACCGTAATCGATACTCCGGAGAACCGGGGCATGATCAACAAGGTGTCATACCTGTTACAGGTAGAGGAAGCCTGAGATGCGTCTTAATACGATCAAGCCTGCTGACGGCAGCCGCAAAACCGGCAAGCGACTCGGCCGCGGACACTCCGCCGGCCAGGGCAAGACCAGTGGCCGCGGCGTCAAGGGCCAGCATTCCCGTTCCGGTGGCTTCCATAAGGTCGGTTTCGAAGGTGGCCAGATGCCGCTGCAACGGCGGCTGCCCAAGGTCGGTTTCGCTTCCCGCAAGGCACGTTTCTCGGCTGAGCTGCGCCTCCACGAACTGGCCAAGGTCGACGGTGATGTCGCTGATGAACTGACCCTGAAACGGGCCGGGCTAGTGCCGCAGCGAGCCCAGCGTATCAAGGTCATTGTCTCTGGCAAGATCGAGCGCGCGATCACCGTCAAGGGCCTGCTGGTCACGGCTGGAGCGCGTGCGGCGATCGAAGCGGCCGGCGGCAGCATCGAGGACTGATCCTCGGGGTCTTATCGTGGCGAAATCCAAAGCACTTAGCTCGAACCCGGCGATGGCCCTCGGCGAAGCGACCCGCTTCTCCGAGCTGCGCAAGCGTCTGCTGTTCCTGATCGGGGCGCTGATCGTTTATCGCATCGGTACCTTCATCCCGGTGCCCGGTATCGACCCGGAGGCGCTTGCACGCTTCTTCGAGCAGCAGCAGGGCACCATCCTGAGCGTGTTCAACATGTTCTCGGGCGGCGCGCTGGAGCGGCTTAGTATTTTCGCCCTCGGCATCATGCCGTATATCTCGGCGTCCATCATCATGCAGATGATGGCTGTGGTGGTGCCGTCGCTGGCTCAGCTAAAGAAAGAGGGTGAAGCGGGGCGACGCAAGATCACGCAATACACGCGTTACGGAACCGTCGGCCTGGCCACGTTCCAGTCCATCGGTGCGGCGATCGCGTTCCAGAACCAGGGCGTGGTCATCGCCCCGGGGACACAGTTCATCTTCACCGCCGCGGTGACGCTGGTCACCGGTACTATCTTCTTGATGTGGCTCGGCGAGCAGGTGACCGAGCGCGGTATCGGCAACGGTATCTCGATGATTATCCTCTCGAGCATCATCGCCGGTCTGCCGGCAGCAATCGGCGGGACCCTGGAACTGGTACGTACCGGCGAGATGGCAGCCGCTCTGGCGTTGATCCTGTTCGTGGTGATCCTCGGTGTGACTGCGTTCGTCTCGTTTGTCGAGCGGGCGCAGCGGCGTATCACGGTGCACTACGCCAAACGCCAGCAGGGCCGTCGCATGGTGCAGGGTCAGACCACTCATCTGCCGTTCAAGCTGAATATGTCGGGCGTGATCCCGCCGATCTTTGCCTCCAGTATCATCCTGTTCCCGGCCACTATCGCCCAGTGGTTCGGTACCGCCGAAGGCTTCGGCTGGCTGCAGCGGATCGCCGGTAGCCTGTCACCGGGGCAGCCGGTCTACGTAGTGCTGTACGCGGCGCTGATCATCTTCTTCTGTTTCTTCTACACCGCTCTGGTGTTCAATTCGCGGGAGACGGCGGACAACCTGAAGCGTTCCGGCGCATTTATCCCGGGTATCCGCCCGGGCAAGCAGACCGGCGAGTACATCGACTCGGTGCTGACGCGGCTCACGTTCTGGGGTGCGATCTACGTCACCGCGGTGTGTCTGCTGCCGGAATTCATGATCATGTACGCCAGGGTGCCGTTCTATTTCGGCGGCACCTCGCTGCTGATCATCGTAGTGGTGGTAATGGACTTCATGTCCCAGCTGCAGGCCCACATGATGAGCCACCAGTATGAGGGCATGCTCAAGAAGGCCAACCTCAAGGGTCAAGGCCGCGCGGGGCGGGTCCGCTGATCGCGGCCGGTTCCGATTCGGGAGAGAGATATGAAAGTTAGAGCCTCGGTCAAAAAGATCTGCCGGAACTGCAAGATCATCCGTCGTAACGGCGTGGTCAGGGTGATCTGTACTGATCCCCGTCACAAGCAGCGGCAGGGCTGATCAGCGCTTGAAGGGGCGCTGTTTTTACGGTAAATTGTTCGGTTTCGCGCGGCGTACAGGAGTCTGTCTAAATGGCGCGTATTGCAGGGATTAACGTCCCCCCACACAAGCATGCAGTGATTGCGCTGACGCACATCTACGGGATCGGTCGTTCGACCGCCCAGCGGATCTGTGCGGCAGCCGGCATCGAGCCTGACGTGAAGATCAAGGATCTCAGCGAGCCTGAGGTCGACAAGATCCGCGCGGTCGTCGCCAAACAGGTCGTCGAAGGCGATCTGCGACGCGAAATCTCGATGAATATCAAGCGCTTGATGGACCTCGGCTCATACCGTGGCATCCGCCATCGCCGCGGTCTGCCGCTGCGTGGACAGCGCACACGGACCAACGCACGAACCCGCAAGGGTCCGCGCCGCCCCATACGCAAATAGGCCGCAAACAGGCCGGGATCAGGTCGGGAACAGGCCATTAGGGGCCACTCGGGACTGACGGAACGACCCTTTACGATCGCCGCACGGCGGCACAAATCAGGTAGGCATCATGGCTAAGCCGATAACGAAGACGCGCAAGAAGGTGAAAAAGACGGTGGTTGATGCCATCGCGCACGTTCACGCGTCTTTTAACAACACCATCATCACCATCACCGACCGGCAGGGCAACGCACTGTCGTGGGCGACCTCCGGTGGCTGTGGTTTCCGTGGCTCGCGCAAGAGCACGCCGTTTGCGGCTCAGGTAGCCGCGGAGAAGGCTGGTCTGGCGGCCAAGGAATATGGCGTGCAGAACCTCGAGGTGCGGGTGAAGGGGCCGGGTCCCGGCCGCGAATCTGCAGTGCGTTCGCTGAACTCGGTGGGTTTCCGCATCGGCCAGATCGCCGATGTGACGCCTATCCCCCACAACGGTTGCCGGCCGCCCAAGAAGCGTCGGGTGTGACGGAGAATTAGGTCATGGCTAGATATCTCGGACCCAAGTGCAAACTGTCGCGCCGCGAAGGCACCGATCTGTTCCTCAAGAGCGGCGTGCGCCCGCTCGAATCCAAGTGCAAACTGACGGTCCCGCCCGGTGGCGCGCCGCAACGTCGGCCGCGGATTTCGGACTACGGTCTGCAGCTGCGTGAAAAACAGAAACTGCGCCGCATGTACGGCGTGCTCGAGCGTCAGTTCCGCAATTACTACAAGAAAGCGGCCGGCCGTAAGGGTTCGACCGGCGAGAATCTGTTGCAGTTGCTGGAAGGTCGCCTCGACAACGTCGTTTACCGCATGGGCTTTGCCGTAACCCGTTCCGAGGCCCGGCAGCTGGTCAGCCACAAGGGCATCCGGGTAAACGACGAACTCGTAAATATTCCCTCGTATCAGGTGAGCTCCGGTGATGTGGTGTCGGTGCGCGACAGGTCGAGGAAACAGCTGCGTATCCAGAGCGCGCTGTCCATCGCAAGCCAGGTCGGTTTCCCCGAGTGGGTGGAAGTCGATGAGAAGAAGATGACCGGGACGCTGAAGCAGCTTCCGGATCGGGCGGAGATCCTCCCGGACATCAACGAGAACCTGGTTGTGGAGCTCTACTCCAAGTAATAGTCGAGGCTTATTGCCATGCCGAATTCTGTCACTGAATTTCTCAAGCCGCGTGTCGTCAAGGTTCAGTCCGAGAAGGCCAACCTCGCGCGCGTCGTCATCGAGCCGTTCGAGCGTGGCTTCGGCCATACGCTGGGTAACGCCCTGCGGCGCATCCTGTTGTCGTCGATGCCCGGCAGCGCGATCGTCGAGGCCGAGATCGAGGGTGTGCTGCACGAGTACACCAGCATCGAGGGCGTGCAGGAGGATGTCGTCGACATCCTGCTCAACCTGAAGCAGGTCGCGATCCGTATGCACACGCGCGACGAAGCCGAGCTGAGCCTGCGCAAGAAGGGCCCGGGTCCGGTCACTGCGGGCGATATCACCGTCGATCACGACATCGAGGTGGTGAACCCGGATCTGGTCATCGCCAACCTGACCAGCGCCGGTGAGCTCAACATGCGGCTCAAGGTCGTGCGCGGCCGCGGCTATCGACCCGCCAACCTGCGCCCGGCTTTCGAGGAGCAGGCCGGCCCGATCGGGCGGCTGCAGCTCGACGCCTCATTCAGCCCGGTCCGTCGCGTCAGCTATACCGTCGAAGCCGCCCGCGTGGAACAGCGAACCGACCTCGACAAGCTGTTGATCGACATCCAGACCAACGGCACCATCGATCCTGAAGAGGCGATCCGCCGCGCCGGCAACATCCTCCAGGATCAGCTGTCGGTGTTTGTCGACCTGAAGGGTCAGGCAGAAGCATCGGCCAGCAGCGCCGAGGCCCAGATCGATCCGATCCTGCTGCGTCCGGTGGACGAGCTGGAGCTGACGGTGCGTTCGGCCAACTGCCTGAAGGCGGAGAACATCAACTACATCGGTGATCTGGTCCAGCGCACCGAGGTCGAGCTGCTGCGTACGCCGAACCTGGGCAAGAAGTCGCTGACCGAGATCAAGCAGGTGCTCGAGAGCCATGGTCTGGCGCTCGGCATGCGCCTGGAGAACTGGCCGCCGGCCAGCCTTAGACAGGAAGAAGAGCCGGCCGCTGTAGCGGCCGGCTGAAGATCGGGAAACGGAATCATGCGTCATCGTAATTCTGGCCGCCGGCTCGGGCGTAACAGCTCCCACCGTCGCGCCATGTACCGCAACATGACCGCTTCGCTGCTCAAGCACGAAGCCATCCGCACTACGGTGCCGAAGGCCAAGGAGCTGCGTCGGGTGGTGGAGCCTCTTATCACCATGGCCAAGGTGGATGGTGTCGCCCAGCGTCGCCGCGCCTTCGATCGCCTTCGCGACAAAGACGCCGTGGGCAAGTTGTTTGGCGAAATCGGCCCGCGCTACAAAGGGCGTCCCGGCGGCTACCTGCGGATCCTCAAGATCGGACTGCGTCCGGGCGATTCAGCGCCGATGGCGCTGGTACAGCTGGTCGACGGGACCGGCGATCCTGCGGCCGAGGCCGCTGAAGGCTGAGCAGCCGCGTCGAACACATGAAAAGAAGAAGGCCGGGCTAGACCCGGCCTTTCTTGTTGTGGGCCGGTCCGGGCATCGGTCCGATGGAGCATCGCCTGCGCTTGCTTCATAATCCTCTGGCAATGCACGAATCGGCTGGTGGAGGCTGTAGCCTTGAGCGTTAAGCTGGACGAATGCCTGGTAGTGGGTATCGCCTCGCGGGCGCTGTTCGACCTGCGCGAGGAAGACAGGATCTTCCGCGAGCAGGGTCTGGAGGCCTATCGTCGGTATCAGCTGGAGGAGGAATCCACGCTGCTCAAGCCCGGCGCCGGCTTTGCCCTGGTCAAGGCTATTCTGCGTCTCAATATGCTCGATGACCGTCGCCGCGCCGAGGTGGTCATCATGTCGCGCAACTCCACTGAGACCAGTCTGAGGATCTTCAAATCCATCGACCATTACGGATTGGACGTCAACCGCGCTGCGTTGTCCGGGGGCGCGGCGCTGGCGCCATATCTGCACGCTTTCAGCGTGGACCTGTTCCTGTCTCAGTACGAGGACGACGTCCAGGCGGCGCTGGCCGGCGGTATCGGCGCCGCTATCCTGTATGACCATGCGGGCAATGCCGACGAAGATATCGAACAGATCCGTATCGCCTTTGATGGCGACGCGACGCTGTTCTCCGGCGAGTCGGAGTTGATCTACCAGGAGCAGGGACTGGAGGCGTTCGAGCGCAATGAGGCGGAGAAGGCCCGACAGCCCCTGGCCGAGGGACCGTTCGCCGGTTTCCTCAAGAGTCTCTCCGCGATACAGCGGGAAGCCCCTCCCGGGCGCGCGCCGATACGCACCGCGCTGGTGACCGCCCGCGGGCGCCCGGCGCATGAGCGGGTGATCCGCACACTACTGGATTGGGGCGTCATTATCGACGAGGCATTTTTCCTCGGCGGTGTACCCAAGACTCGCTTCCTGGAGGCCTTCCGGCCGCATATCTTCTTCGACGACCAGGCGACTCACTGCGAGCGGGCGGCAGCGACAGTACCCACCGGTCGCGTGCCCTTCGTCGTGGGGCGCTAGGCCCGTAAACTCTCCCGGATGCGCGCGCCCCCCGGGCCGGCCGGGTTGGCAGGGGAAAGCTCGGTGGCTAGTTGTGGCTGCGCGGGCAGGGCCCCGTCGATTCCCGGACCACCAGGGTCGAGGCGATCGTGTGAGCGTTCTCGTTGTCCGTCTCTCCACGAAGCTGGCGCAGCAGGTACCCTGTCGCACGTACCGCCATCTCCTCCATGGGTTGCCGGATCGTGGTCAGCGCGGGCCAGATCTGACTGGCAAGAGGTACATCGTCAAAGCCCGCTACCGACACATCTCCGGGGATCGCGAGCCCCATCTCATGGGCGGTCCTCATCACGCCGGCGGCCATGTCATCGTTACTGGCAAAGATGGCCGTGGGCGGATCCTCCAGATCGAGCAGACGCTGTCCACACTTTTCGCCGGATTCCAAGGTGTTGTCGCCCTGTTTGACGAGCTTGCGATCAAACTTCAGGCCGCAGCTCTTCAGGCCGTCACGATAGCCCAGGTAGCGGTTGCCGACGGCGCCGTGGTCGGGGTGGCCGAGCACAAACCCGATGCGTTGATGACCCATGGAAACCAGGTAGCGTGTCATCTCCGCGCAGGCGTCCTGGTCGTTGGTGAACACCGAGCGATGGCGGTTAGAGCGGTCGGCCGGCGCGATGAGCGCAAAACAGACGCCGAGCTTGTCGAGCGTCTTTAACAGCGGTTTCATGTCCGACAGCGGTGGGGTGAGGATCAGCCCGTCCACGGATTTGGACCGGACCATCGATGAGATAGAGGCGACGAGCTTGCTATCCGAGTAATCGCAGGGCTGGATGACCAGGTCGTAACCCTCTGAACGGCTGGTGCTGAGGACACCGCTCTGGATATTCATCAGATAGCTGGCGCTGAGATTATCGAACAGCAGGCCGACGTGGTACGAGCGGGTGCCGGCCAGGCTGCGCGCGGAGGCGTTGGGTTGATAGTCCAGCTTTTTGACCGCACGCTGGACCTTGCGCCGCGTCTCCTGGCGGACGTTCGCCTCCCTGTTGGTGACGCGTGAGACGGTCTTGATCGACACGCCTGCGAGCCTCGCCACATCCTGAATCGTCGCCTTCGCCAAACCGGTGCGCCTCTCTGATTGTTAATTAAACTCTGTCGGCCAATGAGTATTGTTGACAGCGTTGTCATCTGTCAACTGAACTGCTCTTATACCCATGTGGGGCCGCTGCCAGATGGGATCAGTCTCAGCCCGCGCCAGATCGGGACGGAGCCGGGACTCGATCCCGGGTAGCCCCCCCGGCCGACCGGTGGGAACAAGCGGACTACGATTGGCCGGACAGCAGTTGACGACTGCTCAGCACCAGTTCGATCCGGCGGATGCGTCCACGGCGTTCAAACAGCTGCCGGGCCATGTCCTCAGGCAAGGCGAGCGAAGGCAGGTCCTGGTCTTCGCCGTTGTCCCAGCTCACGGTCACGCCGGGATCGGCGGACTCATCCAGACGGTAGATCACCGGCACCTGACACCAGGTAAATGCCAGCCCCTTCGCCGGTACCGTCAGCGCCTGCCAGCGCCCGTCTACATCGAGGAAACGGAACGGTTGCGGTTCGTCGACAAATTCACAGGCGCGGAGCAGGCACGGGTCGAACCGGACCGCGCCAGCATGCACGCGCACACCCAGTTCGGCGAACCGGGTCAAGATCTCTTCCTTCACCTGGCCGGTCATACCTGGCTGCTGGGCGCCCAAGTGTTTGGGGGTGTGCGAGTAAGGGTCGGTCGGGAACGCGCCAAATTCGGCAGGTGTCTTGTTAAAGCCGATGCCCTCGCGAACACGGTAGTACAGACTACCAAGGCGTTGGCATACGATTTCGTCGGCCCCTTGCTCCCGTGCCGCAAAGAAACTCTCCTGGACGGCCAACAGTAGCTTGGCCACCATGTGCCAATAGATACTGCCCAGCCCCTCGAAGCCGAACATCCCGCCGGAGCGCCCGGTGAAGGCCTTATGATGGAACACCTGTTCGTAAAGCGCTCGCAGCGGGTCTCTGGCTGTCTCGAGCATTGCGCCGTAGACAGGCGCCAGATCATTCAGCCGGGTGTCCAGGTCGCCGACGTTGGTCAGTTCGGCATTGAAGCGACAGGTGCCGCCAGCGTCTCGTTCGATGATACGACGCTCCCCTTGGTCCAGCATCCGTCTGAGCAGCGGTATCGCTTCGACCTGCTCGGCGGGAACGCGATTCTTCTCAAGAAAGCAGGGTAGTTCACGATCAGGATAGAGCAGGAACGAATGCTGATCGGGTCTGAATACATCGCTCTCGAACAAGGCCTCCAGCAATTCGACCGCCTGGTCCGGCGCGATGGCACCGGAGCTGAGCGCGGCAACCTGGCCTTCCAGCATCGGGTAAAGCGTATCGAGCTCCAGCGCCTCCCCATTGAGCTCCATCAGGTTGTAGGCATGGTAGAGGCCGTCGGCCCGCCGGTTGTTGCGGATGCTGTAGTCGATCACCGCGAGGGCGTCGTCGAGCATCACGGTGACCGGTTCCAGGTCTTGCGATACGGTACCGGTGAAGGACTCCTGCGCGTAGACGGTCTCACGGTAACGGCTGGCGGCCTGCCCAAGCTCCACCAGCAACGCGTAGCGCTGCCGGCTATCAATCGGCCCGCGGTCCAGCTGCTGACGAGCTTTGTTTAGCGCCGCCGCGGTCTCCGCCAGCCACCGACTGACCTCCGTGGAGAGGTCTGCCGCGCCGGTTTGCGCCGCAAGCAATCCCTGCAGGAACCTGACATAGCGACGCATGTAATACAGGGTCACCATCGACAGTCCCTGGCCGACCAGGGCATTGTTGGCGTCGTTCCATTCCGGGCGCTGGGTGTTGAGCCAGACGCCGCCGTCGATCACCAGATTGCCCAGCTTGGCCAACAGCGCCACCAGCAGCTTCTCGAGCAGATTGACCTGGTAGACCTGACCATCGGCATCCAGCAGCAACTTGCCGTCGGCGCCGATTTCACTCACCCGGTGCTCGATCCGCTCGGCCAGATCGTTGTCGTATACGACAGTGCTTTTAGCGTTTTCCAGCACCGCTTCGAACGGCTTGATCCGGTAGGGCACGTTGGCATAACTGAACATGGGCTGGCGCAGCAGCTGGCCGAGGCCGGCGGGGTGAAATTGCTGCGAGAGCTCCAGCAATTTCTGCAGATAGATGATCTGGTGGTCTCCCCAGTAGCCGATGTAACTCCAGGGGTCGTCCGGCTCCTCCACTTCCCAGTCGATGCCTTCGTCGGTGATGCGATAGGGGTTGTAGCCATCCGCTGTGGAAGCGTTGACGAACTTGGCGATGACGTGCTCGGTGAATTCCGGATAGCTGAGCAGCAGGGCTTCCCAATTCTGGAAGATGTCACGCCAGTTGCCCTGGTAGGTCAGCAGATGATTGCCTTGCTCGTCTGTCAGCCGGATCGCGAACTGATTCCATGGGCGACTGGGGTCGCCATGGCGGCGGCCGAAGGTGATCGGCAGATACTCGAGCGCAAGACGGTCCAGCTGAGGATCCCCCTGTTGCTGGAAGTCTGCCAGCAGCTGGTGGCATTCGATTTCCTCGGGCAGCGCGTCGAGCAGCGCCTGATGTCGCCGATAGACGCCGCGGTTGAACAGTCTGATGTGGTTGCTGAAGTCGCGCCCGGACACCAGGTATTGATTATCGAAGATGCCGCCACGCAGGACGTTGTACAGAACGTTGGCATAATGGTGTTCTGATACATTCTCCTCGGCGGTCTTCTGGAAGCCGTCACCGCCGGCCGTGATGTGGGCCAGCTTGTCGGAGCCCTGTTCAACAGAGCGTTTGATCGCGGCGGCCACCGATTGCGGATCAGCGAGCGCGCGGATCAGATCGAGCGACTCGCTCTGGCTCTGCTCCAGCTCAGCCACCAACTGCCATCTTTGCGTTGACTGCGGCGGCAAATCCAGCGACGCGTTGACAAAGTACGCGCCACGGATACCGCGAGTCCGGGTCTCCTGGGTCAGTGCTTCGCCGCGGCGGAATTTGTCGAGTTGTCCATTCGAGAGCAGCACCCGGCGTGACTCGAGGCCCAGGCAGAATACGGTGTTGGCCTTGAGCGATTCGCAGGGCTCGGCGCGATCGGAGATGCCGGAGAACAGCGTGAAAAGCGCAAGACCGGTGTCGGCATCCAGCTCGTTCCACTTATATGCGTCCACCAGATAGCTGGAGTTGGTCTGGGTGAAGCGGGGCGTTCCGGCGGGCAGAATATTCTGCAGTCCATCGAGGAGTTCGATCCTGCAGTCGGTGGTGCCCAGATTCTCGAGTTCGGCCTCGCGTACAAAGCCATAGGCGTCGCTGGTCATCCACCGATACCGAAACGCCAGCTCGAGATCGTGGTTGATCTCTTCGAACAACAGCTTGTTGCCCAGTGCGTTTTTGTACAGGTTGCGCGTGGTCGCAAAGCGATGACCCGTATGCTCGGCGTTAAATGGTTCCCAGTCACGCCACTGCCGGTCCCGCTCCATCCGTAGCAGCGTCCTGCTGCCGGTATGCGGAGTGCTGTCGTAGATCTTGTCCACGGTAACGTAGGGAAACAGGGCGAAGTCCGGCGACACGCGACCGGCGGTGAGGCCGCCATTGGATGCGACAAACAACCAGTGATCGTTGTCTGACACCAGATTGATGAAGAATGGCGGCATCTTGTCGACGTTGCCGATCGCGTAGTAGCGCTCGCCGGCCAAGGTGACAAATGCACCGCTGACTTCGCTGGTTTGAGGCATGGATTCAGGCATGCTCGTCTCCGCTCGTCTTCCGCTCAGGCTGTCCGTGGGTCGGGGTTTGCCGTCAGCCCCTTAAGCGGACATCAGACCGGGGTAGATTTCCTGCATCAACAGTTTTGGTTTGCGGTCCACGGTAAACAGCCCCCAGTGCTTTTCGGGTTCGAGCGGATCGGGTGATCCCTTCCATGGCTCGTCAAACGCCTCAAACACAAAGGTGAGGATTCCTGCTTCCCTGGCCCAATCGGTCAACTGTCGACAGTAGATCGCCTGGAATTCCTGAGATGCATTCCAGGGTTCGATGCCCCGCCCATTGGATGAAGTGGTCCAGCCCGCTTCGGTAATGACGACGGTTTTGTCGGGGTAGTGCCTGGCAACGCTATGATAATTGTCCCGCGTGTATTCCAGCGCGGCATCGACCGTCAGATACTCCCAGACCGGATAGGTGTGCACCGAGATGAAATCGAGTTCGGCCGCAAGTGTTCCCAGCTTGTAGCCCCAGGGCACGTAGTTTTCGCAGAAAGTCACCGGCTGCTCGATCGCCTGTTTTGTCCGCCGCACGTAGTCGATCAGCTTGTCTACCGGCACCATGTGGTCGGTCCACTCCACCGAGGCCTCATTGCCTACGGAGACAGAAAACACACAATCGGCATAACGGTTCGCCAGCCCGATCATCCGATCGATCTCTTCGCTATTCGCGCTCTGGTTGGAGGCCAGCGTTTCCTCGTCGTAATCCCCACCCCAGGGGCAGTTCGGGTTGCTCATCTCGGCACGCATCTCGGCACCGAGCATGACCTTGAAATCGAGGCCTTCTTTGCGGATCATCTCGAGCACGATTTCCGCGTGCCGGCTGCAATCGTACAGACGAAGATAATTCCAGTTTTCCGCAAGGATGCCCAGATCCTCGCTGACCTGGGCGTGGGTCGGAAATCGGCCGGTGATGGGAGATTGGCCCTCGCGGTAGCCGGAATAACAGATTGCGTTGCCGGTTTCGAACTGCATTGCTTTGCCGTCCGCAGACGATCGATGATCAGGCATATTTGAGGCGTCCATTCTTGTCCCAAAGACCCCAATAGGCGCCAACGTCGCCTTCATCGTCGGTCTTCCAGTCTTCATCGAAAGACGAGAAATAGAAAATCTCGATATCCTCTTCTGCGGCCCACCGATAGGTGTTCAGGAAATATCGGATCGCATTGGTGTAGGAGGGGACCGCTGCGCCGGTCGCCGAGCCGACATTCGGCCAGCCCGTTTCACTGATGATGACCTTCTTGCCATTCGCGGCGTGTACGGCGCGGCGATACATCTCTTTCATGTACAGGAGTGAGTACTCGGCCGCACAGCCCTCCCAGAATGGATAGCAGTTGGCGAGTATCAAATCGCAGGCTTCGGTCACCCGCGGGTGATCGACGAATTCGAAATAGGCGTCCACATAACCGACCTGCACACCCGGAGCGGCCTGCCTGGCTCGATTGAGGTAGTCGATCAGCGCCTCCTCTGACAGATCGCCACGCAACAGCACCTCGTTGCCCACCGCGAGAATGTCTGCATGGCCGGCGCTGGCTACCTCGATCGCGTTCGCAAGTTCCTCCTCGTTCTTGTCGTGATCAGCTTCCAGCCAGACGCCGACCATCGTCTTCAGTCCGTACTCATGAGCGATGCGGGGGATCAGTTCATTGCCGTCGGTGCAAGAGAAGGACCGCACCCAGTTCACGTAAGGCTGGATAATGCTCATCCGATCGACGATCTGGTCTTCACTGATCCTGGTGCCCGGTCCTTGCCCGGTAACGTACGGGCTGAATGAGAGCCCATGGATCTTGCCATCGAGGACTCTGCGAAACAGCGAGCTCAATTCCTCGTCGGCGATGTTGTAAGAATCGATCCCGCTCAGCGACAGACGCCTGCCGTACAGGGACTCTCCATGATTACGTGACATGCTGTTCTCCCCCCATGTGCGTCGGTTGGGCCCGGGACCCTGTGCAAACGGGTTGTGTTCGATCAAGATTGTTCATACGGATGTCCGGTGCCAGGAAGGGAAAACGGGCGCGACGCGGTGGGTCAGCGTCGATCCTCGAATCCGTCCCCTGTTTCCCACTCCATGTGTCCCGCAAGCGCACCGCAACGCCAGGCGGATCGGTGAGTATCCGCCCTGTGTTCAGGCAGGTTCGGCGACGGGCTCGTTGGGGTCGCCGCGGCGTCGCTCGAGTTCCCGCCTGATCTCGTGAGCGCGTGCCTCGGTAATCGAGAAGGTCGCGATTGCCCATATGGCGACGCCCGATGCGACGCACGGAACAAACGCATCGAATAGCCGCATCAGGAATATGGTTTTCTCCGTCTGATTACCTTCAAGCGCTACGTCGAACCCTGTCGCATTCAGCAGGAAACCGCCGGCTGCGAGTGCCGCCGCCATGCCCAGCTTGACCACCCACCAGAAGATCGAGCCATACATACCTTCACGACGCTCATTCGTTTCCAGTTCATCCATATCGACGACGTCGGCGATCATCGACGGCATCAGCGTAAACAGCCCGCCAAGACCGAATGCGAGGAGCGGCGCTGGCAGCAACAACAGCAAGGGCACCTCGGGGTTGTAGCACACCCATTTCAATGCGTACCCGACCATGGAAATGGCGATAGAGACAAAGAATGCGCGTCTCTTTCCGATCTTCGTACCCATCCAGGTCACGATAAATATGACGACAAATGCCGAGATCGCGCCCAGCGTGCCGGCATAACCGGCGTATTCGGCCCCCAGCACCTTGTCGCCACCGAAGACGTAGTAAATGATGACGTAGAACTGGAATGATGAGATCAGCATAAAACCGTTAAACACCAGGAAGGTCGCCGCGCATAGCTTGAGGAACGGTTTGAATTTCAGCGTCGCGGCAAAACCTTTGATGAAGTCGCGGATGTTGCGAAGCACAACGGATGTCCCGCCGTTCGCTTCCGCACGGTGCTCGACGACCTCGGCCTCAGCGATGTGTTTGAAGCGTTCGCGCAAAAATATCGCCGGCAAGATGCCGATGCCGATGGTGACCACCGCGATGATGATCGCGAGACCGGCGGCGCCATCCACCATGTCGTCAAAATATGTCTTGCTCTGCATGAATAGCAGGAACCATGGGGCGACCACGTAGGCGAGTTGACCGACAAAATTTTGCACGCCCATCAGGCGCGTGCGCTCGTGATAATCCGGTGTGAGCTCGTAACCCAGCGCCACCCAAGGTGTCGCGAAGATCGTATAGCCCAGATAGAAAATCAACGAGCCGAGAAGGAAATACCAGAAATAGAAAGTCTCGCTCTGGCCACGCGGCAACTGCCATAGCAGCGCGAAGACGACGCCAGCCACGATCGCGCCGACGAATATGTAAGGCCGGCGCCGACCCCATCGCGACCTGGTGTTGTCCGAGATATAGCCCATCAGCGGATCGGTGATCGCGTCGGTGAGACGCGGCAGCGCGCCGAGCAGGCCGACGAGCGCGGGATTCATGCCGAGGCCGAGATTCAGCACGATCACCATGCCGCCTATCGCGGCGGCGAGCAGATTGTTGACAAAAGCGCCGAGTCCGTAGATGAGCTTTTGTGCAAACGGGATGCGATCTTCCGGCGCCGTTTCGTAGTGGGTTGCTTTGCTCATGGGATCATTCCGGACCTGGGTGGCGCCTGTAGTTGTCCGCCGCATCGTCCACCAAATTGACAACGCTGTCAATTACTGATAGAAAAACCCTCCGAACGAAAACATAACGAAAATAGAAACCCGATCGCACGTTAGGATTGCAAGCCGCGTTTTATACGCGCTGCACCGCAACACCGTCACTACTGTTTTGGCTGTGGAAGCGGCACGACTCCTGAGAGTCTGGCCTGACATTGATCACCATGTAGGTAATTACCGAGAGTCCGCCATGCAGTCTAAATCTTTGCCCCGCTCAATGCGTCTGTGCACCATCCTCATCGCAGTCCTGACTCTGATGGGTTGCGGATCCGGAAGCGGAAAAAAGGGCGTTGCCGGAACGCCTCAGGCGACCAAGACCGGTGCATTGATAGACTCGGGTCTGGAGGGCGTCGACTGGAGAAGCTCCGGCGGTGAGTCGGGGATCACCAATTCCTTCGGTGAGTTCCAGTACCGGGATTTCGAGCTGGTGACGTTCTCCGTCTGCGGCATCGGCCTGGGCAGCGTTGAGGGCGCGGACTTCCTGACGCCGGTCGAACTCACTGGCAGCGATGATCCAACGGATCAGCCCGCCCTCAATCAACTGGTCTTTTTGCAGAGCCTCGATCGGGACGGCGACCCGTCCAACGGCATCTCGATCGACGGGAATACGGCCGGGTGCCAGGCGCAAGACCAGACGCTGGATTTCTTTGATCCCGACTTCGATTCCAAAGTCGGCGACGTCGTCGCCGCCCTGACAGACTCCGCCAACGAGGTTGCCAGCGAATCAGCGGCACTAATTCATTTCTATGGCTCATACAACGAATTCGGCTGCACAGACACCTTCGACTTCGACTTCCCGGGTTTCCCTGCCTGCGGCGGCGGCGTCACCTACAGCCTGAAGTTCTCGGACGAGTTCGACCAGGACGGCCCGCCCGACCCGGCGAACTGGAACATCGAGACCGGCTACGGCCCCCCCGAAGTGCCGGGAGAAGTCATCCCGGGTTGGGGCAACAATGAGTGGCAGCTCTACACGGACTCGCCGGACAACGTCCGGGTCGAGGATGACAACCTGGTGATCCAGGCCCGGTGTCCGGTGGAGCCCTGTGGCGTGCGTGACGGCACCGTAACCTCGGGCCGGATCAATACCAAGGACAAGTTCGAATTCAAATTCGGAACCGTCCAGGCTCGCATCAAGCCGCCGGTAGGCAAGGCGGCCTGGCCGGCATTCTGGAGTCTTGGCGCGGTCTTCCCCGATACGCCATGGCCCCGGGCGGGCGAGATCGACTTCATGGAGATGCACAACGCCTTCTCCGATGACAAGACGACCCATTTCACCATGCACTGGTGCGACGAGACCCTGCAGGCGCCGGAGGAGTGCACATTCCCCGAAGGCTGGGTGTTTGATACCCAGACGCGTTCGTTTGCAGAGTCGCTCGGCGATGATTACCACATCTTCGAGGCGGACTGGGACGAGAACCGGATCGTCGGCAAGATCGACGGCATCACCTATTTCACGCGGACCATCGATCCGGAGACCATGGAGGAGTTCCTGCGGGAATTCTTCATGATCCTTAACGTGGCTATGGGCGGGACGCTCGGTAGTGACAATCAGCCGCCGGATGGCACCGAGACCTGGCCGCAGACGATGCTCGTCGATTACGTCCGGGTCTTTGAGAAGATTGGCGGAGCGGAGCCGATACCCGACACCATTATCGACTTCGAGGATTCGCCGGATTCCTATGACTTCGGAGCGGGCGGCGGTTTTGGTGGCGGCGCTTCAGCAGTCATTGCCAACCCGGTCTCCGAAGACATCAACACCAGCCCCCAGGTCGCGCGGATGCTGAAGTTCGATGCCGAGGATTTCGGCGGCTCCACGCTGACGCTGGACAGTCCCGTCATCCTCCCCGGCGGCAGGCCGATCACGATGAAAGTCTGGTCGCCGCGGGTCGTCGATGTCCTGCTCAAGATCGAGGGGCCGCTCGAGGATGAAGTGACGGTCACCCATGGTGGTTCGGGCTGGGAGGAGCTGACTTTCGACTTCTCGGCATTCGCCGGCACCGTGGAAGGACTCACGTTCATTTTCGACAACGGGACCAACGGCGACGCAGAAAACGATCCCGACAATTGGACCTTCTACTTCGATGACATCGTGCTGCCGAGCGGTGGCGACGGCGGTGGTGGTGGTTCAGGCGGTCTGGTGACTGATTTTGAACAGCTTCCCGAGACTTACGATTTCGGACCGGACGGCGGCTTCGGCGGCGGGGCGGCACAGGTCATAGCGAATCCGGTCGCGGGCGGTAACAACACCAGTTCGCAGGTTGCGCGGATGCAGAAATTCGCGGCCGAGCCCTTTGGCGGGGCCACCTTAGCCCTTTCGTCCACGCTCAATGTACCGTCCGGAAGTTCCTTCACTATGAAGGTGTGGTCGCCGCGTATGGTGGATGTGCTGTTCAAGCTGGAAGGCGGTCCGGACGCGGAGGCCACCGTGACCCATGGTGGTTCGGGTTGGGAAACCCTGACCTTCGACTTTTCCGGTATCAGCGGCAGCTTCACCGGGATCACCTTTATCTTCGACAACGGGACCAACGGCGATGCCGGCAATGATCCCGACAACTGGACCTTCTACTTCGACGACATCATCCTCGTGGTGGACGATGATGGCGGTGAACCGCCTCCCGGTCCTGAGGGTCTGGTGACGGATTTCGAAGGGCCGACAACGTCTTATGACTTCGGTCCGGATGGCGGCTTCGAAGGCGGTTTCGCCGAGGCCACGTCCAACCCGTTCCCGGGCGGGATAAACCCCAGCGCCCGGGTCGCGCGGATGCTGAAGTTCGCTGGCGCGGATTTCGCTGGCTCCACGCTGACGTTCCCGACACCGGAGACACCGACCCCGTTGGTCGTACCCCTTGGCAGTTCCTTCACCATGAAGGTCTGGGCGGCACGCTCGGTAGACGTGCTGTTTCAGCCGGAACCGCAGGGTCCAGGCAACGGCGTCACGGTGACCCATAGTGGTTCGGGTTGGGAAGAGCTGACTTTCGATTTCCCGAGTTTATCCGGCAATGTCACTGGCATCACGTTCATTTTCGATAACGGGACCGTCGGCGATGCGGAGAATGATCCCGTCAACTGGACTTTCTATATCGACGACATCTTCCTGGTCACGCCGGATGACGGCGAACCGCCCCCCGCTGACACCCTCGAGGACTTCGAAGGGGATCCCGCGTCATACACCTTCAACGACTTTGAAGGCGGTGTGGGGTCGGTCATCGATAACCCGAACCCGGGCGGTATCAACACCAGCGCCCAGGTCGGGCAGATGCAGAAGTTTGCCGGCGCGGACTTTGCCGGCAGCACGCTGGTGGTGGCTCCGCCGGTGGCGCTGGCGGCGGCGGACTCCTACAAGATGAAGGTGTTCTCACCGCGTGAAGTGGTGGTGACGCTGAAACTGGAGCCGCTGGATCAGGAAGCGACGGCGACCCATACGGGTGGCAGTACCTGGCAGGAGCTGTGTTTTGACTTCACCGGTGTCGCCGGCAACGTCAATGGATACACGCTGATCTTCGACAACGGTACGGTCGGTGATGCGGAGAATGATCCGGACAACTGGACGTTCCAGTTTGATGACATCGAGCAGACCTCCGATAGTTGTCAGGACGATGGCGGCGGAGGTGGCCCCACGACGTTGCCGGTTGATTTTGAGGGCGACATCAACTCGTACGACTTCGGTCCTGACGGGGGTTTCGACGGCGGTCAGGCGTCGGTGATCGATAACCCGCAGTCGAACGGCATCAACACCAGTGCCCAGGTCGGGCAGATGCAGAAGTTCGACGGTGCGGTGTTCGGCGGTGCCACGCTGGTGATCGAGCCGACGACGGTGACGGCGGGCAGCTCGTTCACGATGAAGGTCTGGTCGCAGCGACCGGTGCCGGTGCTGTTGCAGCCGGAACCGCAGGGTCCGGGCAATGGCATCGAGGTGGCCCATGGCGGGACGGGTTGGGAGGAGCTGACGTTCTCCCTGCCGGCGCTGGCGGGGGTCGTATCCGGCATCACCGTGATCTTCGACAACGGTACG
>CAJHYD010000118.1_pt1 | contig 24292 bp, 29 predicted proteins | sample 9198701 | NCBI WGS metagenome assembly CAJHYD01 (sample SAMEA7708365, study PRJEB35096) | sediment metagenome | biome: marine neritic benthic zone biome [ENVO:01000025]; feature: sediment [ENVO:00002007]; material: shallow marine sediment [ENVO:03000034] sea grass bed [ENVO_01000059] ...
CCAGACGGCGGTACTTGCCGCCGACGATGTGCTCGGACCAGCCCCAGGATTTGAGTTGACCCGGGCCGACATGAGCGTCATAGATCGGCGCAAACACCGTCTTGACGATTTCGTCAGCGCGCCCCTCATCGGCCATGTTGCACACGTGATAGACCGACAAGCCGGCTTTGCCCCGATCTGAATCCAGTGTTTCACCCTCGGACCCGGCCAACGAGTGCCAGATGTAATCGTCATGCTGGTTGCAGATCTGGCCAATGGTGTCGTCATTGCCCACTGCTTTCTCCATCGCATCGCCGATCTTGTCCAGCGCCCCCAGCAGATCGCCCATGCTGCCCGCCGTGTGATAGCGGATACGACGCCATTTGCCGCCGGTGTGATGCGCCAGCCAGCCCCAGCCGGTGATCGTGCCATTGGCCACCAGGCCATCCATGACCGGCTTGTCCACGGTCTCCACGATCTTGTCTGCTTCTTCCTGACGGGTGATGTCGCAGTACATATACGTCGCGTAGATATAAGACTGCATTTCTTCTTCCTGCTGCGCCGTCGCGACGAGCGGCAGACAGGTCAGGCCCAGCAGGACCGCCCCGATGATTTTGTTATTCATAACTCCTCCCCAAGGATCCGGACATTGACTGGCCCGGCGGCAGTCCGGCGAGTATACGCATGCGGCCGGGAATCGCCGATCTGCAGCGCAGCACTCTTCAACGGCCGGTCTTGACCCCGGCAGGAAGTGCGCCTTGAACCGCGGCGCCGAAGCGTTCCGGGCGACAGCCCTCCATACCGGGACCCGCCGGCCAATCTACCGGGCGATCACACAGGCTCTGATAGTGTCGATGTATTGTCGAGATAAAAGCTTGACAAGACCTAGAAATTAGGTAGACTCTATTCCACATCGTTACTAACCCGACTGGAGAACACCATGATTGCTTTCAAGAAGAACCCGCTCGCAGGATTCCTCGTTGCCCAGGCCGCTCTGCTGGCGGCCATCTTCCTCGCGTCGCCCGCCTCAGCCGGACACCATGGCGGAATGAAGGCCAAACAGGGCGACATTGTTGAGGTCGCTGTTGCCGCAGGCGACTTCACCACCCTGGCCGCCGCGCTCGAGGCCGCCGGCCTGGTCGGTACGCTTCAGGGTGAAGGGCCCTACACTGTCTTCGCGCCGACTGACGCCGCCTTCGACAAACTTCCCGCCGGCACACTCGAAACACTGTTGAAGCCGGAGAACAAAGACCAGCTCATCGCCATCCTCACTTACCACGTCGTGTCGGGGAAGGTGACCGCCGCCGAAGTCGTGAAGCTCGACAGCGCCGGAACCGTCAATGGCAAGACCGTCGCCATCGCAGTCGTCGAAGAAGGCGTGCGCGTCAACCAGGCTAACGTGATCGCTACCGATATCGAAGCCAGCAACGGAGTTATTCACGTTATCGACGAAGTCATCCTGCCGCCCGCCAGCTAAATCGCTCTGCATGACAATCCTCATGCCCCCAGGTTTCAGTTTCTGAAACCACGTCCTTGGCCGGCGGTCCCCCCGCCGGCCTTTTTTTATCTAAGGGAACAGACCATGAAAGACGTTACTCGCAAGCAACGCCGAAACTTCCTGAAGCTCGGTATGACCAGCCTGGCCTATCTGCCTCTTGCCTCGATCGCCTACAGAACCGTTTACGCAGCCGATCTGCCGCTTGTCGACGAGAACGATCCAAGCGCAGTCCAGTTCGGCTATGTGCACGACGCCGCCAGCGCCGACACCGCGAAGTTCCCCAAGGCGGCCGATGCAGGCAGCAAGCAGTTTTGCTACAACTGCGCGCTCTATCAGGGCCAGGGCCAGGACGGGGCGGCACCATGTCCCATCTTCCAGGGCAAGGTCGTCAAGGCCGGCGGATGGTGTAACGCCTGGGCCGCCCGTCCGAAGTAGGGCCTGACACCTCCTCGAGTCGCCCCGACGGAAAGCTGAATCACGATGCCAACTTCCAACGACGATCGCGTGACCGTTTATTACGACGGTGCCTGTCCCTTGTGCGTGCGGGAAATCTCGTTTTACCGCCGCCGCGAGGATGTGGATGCCGTGCGCTGGATCGACGTCAGCCAAACCGGTGCGGCCACTATTGCGCCCGACCTGACACGCGAGCAGGCACTTGCCCGGTTTCACGTTCGCGATAGCCAGGGAAAGCTTACCTCCGGCGGCGCCGCCTTCTCCCAGCTGTGGACTGCCATTCCGGGATTCAGGCCGCTTGGACGCCTTTTCCGCCTGGCGCCGCTGGCGTGGCTGCTTGAACGGGGATACGAGTGGTTCCTCCGGATACGACCCCGTTTGCAGGCCCTCGTTGCGCAGAGGACGGACGTCCGACCGGATGGCTTCCCGCGCTGGCTGGTTCAGGATCTGCGTTCCGACCACGCGGGTGAGGCCGGGGCCGTCGCGATCTATCGCGGCATCCTCAGGACCTCACGCGCACCCGAAATTCGACGGTTCGCTGAAGCCCATCTGCAGACCGAGCGTTTACATCTGGAACGGATCGAAGCGGTGCTACCCGTCGACGACCGCAGCCGCCTGCTGCCAATCTGGCGCGCTGCCGGGTTCCTGACTGGCGCTCTGCCGGCCCTGCTAGGACGCGGAGCCGTCTATGCCACCATCGATGCTGTCGAGTCCTTTGTCGATCGCCATTACGCCGAACAGATCCGCAAGCTCGCCGCGCTCGACCTGCATCCCGAACTGCGGTCGCTGTTGACTCAGTGCCGGCAGGATGAAATCCACCATCGCGATGAAGCCCGCGCGTCTCTTGCCCGACCTGGTGGCCTCGCGCCCACGGTGTGGCGCTGGCTGGTAGGAGCTGGCTCCGCTGCCGCCGTGGTGCTGGCCCGGCGCGTCTAACTGCCTGCCGTCACAGCTGGCAAGAGGTCAGGATCCCGATGACAACCTGGCACCCCACAAGGTCCGAAGGCCTGCGGCGAATGGAAGAATTTCTGCCTCGCGCAGGACGCACGTACGCCCGGGAACGCAACTTCGACCGTGGGCCGGGCACTCACACTTCGGTATCCACGCTCTCACCCTGGATCCGTCACCGGCTGCTCCCGGAGCCGGAGGTAATCACTGCGGTACTGGAGCACCATAGCTTGTCCGCCGCGGAAAAATTCATCCAGGAAATCTTCTGGCGTACCTATTGGAAAGGCTGGCTGGAGCTTCGTCCGGGGATCTGGGCGGACTACCGGGCGCGGGTGTCCGATCTGATCGGAGGCCTGGATGGTGATGCCCGGCTTCATGACCGTTGGCAAACAGCTACCGAGGGCCGGACGGGGATCGAGTGTTTCGATGCCTGGGCAGAAGAGCTCAACGAGACCGGATATCTGCACAATCACGCGCGCATGTGGTTTGCCAGTATCTGGGTCTTTACCCTGAAGCTACCCTGGGAACTCGGGGCTGATTTCTTTCTGCGCCATCTCCTGGACGGCGATCCCGCTTCCAACACCTTATCGTGGCGGTGGGTGGCCGGACTCCAGACTCATGGCAAGACCTATCTCGCCCGACGAGCCAACATCGCGCGTTTCACCGAGGGACGCTTCGACCCCGACGGGGAATTGGCCAACGCGGCTGTGGCGCTGCCGTCAGGCCCGATGCCCGATGCTATCGCGCCGCCGGACCCTGAGCCGCCGCAATTCACAAAGGCGACCGGCTGGCTGTTGACGGAGGAAGACCTTGATCCCCTTTCGTTGCTCGGTGATTCTATGCCCGACGGTAACGTCGCCATCCTGACGGCCACCGGGCGGCGCTCGCCCCTTGGCGTGGCACCGCAGGTGCAGAGATTTGTCGATGGCGCGGTAGACGATGCCCTCGAGCGCGCAAAGATGACGGCTGCGGTTAGGGTGGCACTAACGCCTGCCGATCAGGACGTCGGTCAGCTTGTCGAATGGGCCGTCAGTCGCGGCCTGAAGCAGCTCGTCACGCCCTATACGCCTGTGGGGCCCACTGCGGAGGCGACAGCGGCACTGGCCGATGCTCTGGCCAGACAGCGTATCGGCCTGATGCCGATGCTGCGGGATTGCGACCGACGTGCGTGGCCGAATGCGAGGCGAGGTTTTTTTGCGTTCCGCAAGCAGATCCCGGCGCTGGTCCGGGCGATCACCGGCGCCGAGACTTCGGCAGCCTGAGGAGATCAACTGATGGTACGGCTTCGTTGCGCGTTGGTCCTGATAAGCTTCGCTCTCTGCGGCCCGATAATTTCGGTCGCGATTTCCTCTCCGACGGCGGATACGGTCATGCTGATCGACGATTTCGAGAATCTGGAACAGGGCTCGCGTCTCGGTACGCGCTGGCGCGGTTTCAGCGACCGGGTCATGGGTGGCGTGTCACGGGAGACCCTGACCTTCGAGAAGATCGATGGCCGCGCGTGTCTGAGGCTCACCGGCGATGTGCGGCTCGACAACAACGGCGGCTTTATCCAGGCGGCGCTGGATCTGGGCACCTGGGGCCGGAGCTTCGATGCGTCCGGATACACCGGCCTTCGCCTGAAAGTGCGCGGCAACGGCGAATCCTACTCTCTCCATCTGCGCACACCCGACAACACGCGGCCCTGGCAGTCATACCGCAGCCAATTCACCGCCGGGCCGGACTGGCAGACGATCGAGTTGCCGTTTGCTGAGTTCCAGCCCTACCGTCTGGAGACGCCGCTGGACCGGAGCAGGCTCCGGCGGATCGGGGTGGTCGCGATCGGGCGAGAGTTTTCGGCGGATCTGGCTGTCTGCGAGCTCGCCTTTTACTGAGCACCGACCGTATCCGGGACCGCGCAGGCGTCGCCCCGTGCTGCGCTTTCGCTGCCGTGAAACACTCCGACCCAGGCTCCAGGGGAACACCCGGTCGCGGATCACGCTACCAGCCCATCGAGCCCGGCCCGCCCTTGAACGGCCCCACCACCCTGGACGTTACCCAGCCGCCGTAGAAATCCCCGGCCTGGGACTCCACTTGCTCTCCGCCAACAAAACAGGCGTCCACCCGCGAGGCGTAGAACGCCAGATAGTCCTTGATCGGCCGGAAACGTTCACTGGGTTCCGGATAGCTCCATGCGGCTTTTTCCGACCGCCGGCCGTGGACGTCCACGGTCCAGTAGCGGGCGGCACCCTTAAACTCGCAGTACGAGCGCGCCGCTTCGGCCAGCAGACAATCCTGGCGCAGATCGGCAGGCGGAATGTAATAGACCGGGGGATGGCTGGTTTCCAGAACCCGAAAACCCTGGCGCGTGTCGGCGATCACTTGGTTGGCGAAGATGACACGGAGACGTTCGCTGACTGGCTCCAGACGCGGCGGTCGCGGATACTCCCAGACCGATTCCTGGCCCGGGCCCGGTTTGACCGGCTCAGGTCTGAACAACACGCTGATCCTCCGTTCTTGAGCGGGCGGCGCGGCAGCGTTTGGAGCAGTATCGAACTTCGCTCCAGCAGCCGGCCCATTTGCGGCGCCAGGCGAACGGGCGGCCGCAGCGGGCGCAGGTTTTTGTCGGCAGCTCGCCTTTTCGCACCATGCTTCCCATGCGGATATCTACCATGGGATCTCGCTGCCGTCCCAGGCGAAAAACCGCCCGCTGTCTGCCGGCGTGACGCCATCGATGATCGCCAGCAACTGTCCGACGGCACGCTCGGTGCTGAACAGCTTGCCGTCCGGCACGTTGCGTTGGAACGGCCGTGACAGATCGGTATCTACAGTGCCCGGGTGCAGCGATATCAGCGTGACCGGCCGGGCACCGCGGCCCAATTCGATCGCCATGGAGCGGGTGAGCATGTTTTGCGCCGCCTTGGACGCGCGATAGGCATACCAGCCGCCGAGCCGGTTGTCGGTAATGCTCCCGACCCGCGCGGAGATGTTGGCCACGATGGCCTGCTCCGAGGCCTGCAGCAGGGCGCGGCAATGCTTGACCACCAGCGCGGGCCCGATGGCATTGACCGCGAAGCTGCGATGCAGGTTGGCCGCATCGAGTTGATCGAGCCGCCGCTCAGGCCCCATCGCCTGACCGTCGTGTAGCAGCCCGGCGCAGTTGATCAGCAGGTCTAGCCGGGAGACCGTGGCGGACAGCTGATTCAACGCCGCACGGATGCTGTCCTCGTCCTCCACGTCGATGGCCAGCAGTTCGACTCTGGCGTCGTCGCCGATTGCGCGCAGGGCGTCGGCTGCCACGGGATTGCGACAGCCGGCGAAAATTCGCGCCACATCGGGCCGTTGGGCAAGCTGGCGGACGAATTCAAGACCGATCCCGCGGCTGGCACCCTGAACCATGGCGATATGTCCTGACTTGTCCAATGCGTTATCCTTTTTCAAGTTCGCGGATAATATTTTTAAAACAATGATTTAGGCTAGACTCGCCGCGCGTCGCGCCGGGGGCCACGTCCGACTCCGCGTCCTCCATGCATCGAGCCAATCCGGCGCGAAACAAACTGATGCTAGCAATATGGGTTCATTTGTCAATATAATAGGTAGAAAATTCTTAGACAACAGGTTGAGCTTGCTATGTCCAGCATCACTATTGACCCTGCAGAGGTCGCGGCCTTCAACCGGCTGGCCGAAACGTGGTGGGACGACGCCGGCCCCATGTGGCCCCTCCACCGACTCAATGCCCTGCGGCGAGACTATCTGGCAGAGCGGTTGCGGGCGTTCTGGCCCGAACTGCCCGCCGAGCGCCCCCTGCTAGACATCGAAACGCTGGATATTGGCTGCGGTGCCGGACTGCTGAGCGAAGCCATGGCGCGGTTCGGGGCGCGCGTGCACGGCGTGGATGTGGCCGGGCGCAACATCGAGATCGCCCGCCAGCACGCCCGCAGTCAGGACCTGGACATCGAGTACGACACCAGCACCGCCGAGTCACTGCTGACCGAAGACCGGCGCTATGATCTGGTACTCAATATGGAAGTGGTCGAGCACGTAGCCGACCTGCCGGCGTTTTTGAGCGCCTGCTGCCAACTCACCCGTCCCGGCGGCGTGATGGTGATCTCAACCATCAACCGGACTGTGGCCTCATGGGTCGCGGCGATCGTGGGAGCCGAGTACATCTTGCGCTGGCTGCCCCGCGGCACGCACCAGTGGCGCCGGTTTCCGACGCCGAAGGAACTCGAGGCGATCCTCGACGCCCACGATTTTGCCGTCGAGGACCGGATCGGCGTCGGCGTAAACCCGTTGAACCGCAGATTCCGGCTACACCGGTATCTGGGCGTCAATTACATGCTGATCACGCAACGAAAGGCGTGATCGCCAACAAAGAAAAACAACAAGGAGTATCTCCTGATGTCCGCAAATGAGGATTTTTCCATCGGCACGGTGTCCCGCCTTACCGGGATTTCCCAGCACACCTTGCGCGTCTGGGAGCGTCGCTACAAGGCGGTCGAATCCGGCCGTAGCGATGGCGGGCGCCGGCTCTATTCAAACGATGACGTAGAGCGGTTGACGGTGCTCAAAGCGCTGGTGGATCGTGGTGACCGCATCGGGCAGATTGCGTCGGAGGACACCGACGCGCTGCGCGCGCGGCTCGCCACCTATAAGGATCATAGCCAGACCCGAAGCGAGCTATCTTCAGGCACGGTAAAGCTGGCTGTCATGGGCGAGACACTCTCCCAGGCGTTGAGTGACTCGCCACCGCCGGGAACCGAAGTGGTGTTGGCCGAGACGGATGCCGAGCGATTCGCCGCCGATGCGACCCTCGCGGCGGCCGATGCCCTGGTGATCGAAGCGCCCACCATCCAGGCCGATTCGCCGGAGCAGATCGCCGACCTGCGGCGCGTGGCCCGCACCGATCGCGTTTTGGTTATCTACGGGTTCGGTCGCTCGGCCGACATCGAGCGCCTGATCAAGGACGGCGTCACCGTACTGCGTTCCCCTGTCGATCTCCACGCCATCGGTGATCTGATCGGCACACGGGGGGCGGCGGTGTCCGGCGCCAAAGCCGAGCCCGCCCCGTTGCTGCCGGCCAGCGTTGACGAGGATGAGGCACCGCCGCGCCAGCTGTCTGCCCAGGCCCTGCAGCGGCTTGCACGGGTCACCACTACTGTCGAATGTGAATGTCCGCACCATCTGGTCGATCTGGTACGCAACCTCACCGCCTTCGAGGTTTACAGTCGCCAATGCAGGAATCGTAACGAGCAGGACGCGGCGCTGCATGCCTATCTTCACGTGACCACCGCCCGGGCCCGGGCGATGATCGAGGATGCGCTCATCCGCACTGCCGCCGCGGAAGGGATCGTCTACTGATCACTGTTTCAAACTCGGCGGGCGAGGGCAGGACACGAGCCTGCGCTTGCATTCAGGGCAGCCACTCCGGCGGCATCCCCGGCGTGGCGCCCAACTTCCCGCGGCCACGGCAATGACAGCAAGCTCGAAAGCATTGACTCCAAGCGCGCGCAAGCGCGGTGGCGCTAACCAGCGAATCGCGATCGTCGGGGCCGGCCTCGCCGGGTTGAGTGCGGCCCGGGTGCTTGCCGATAAAGGGCACCAGGTGGTCGTGCTGGAGAAAGCACGCGGCCCGGGTGGACGCATGAGCACCCGCCGCGACGGCCGTTGCCGCTTTGACCACGGCGCACAATATTTCACCGCCCGCCATCCGAGATTCATGTCCGAAGTGGACGGTTGGCGCGAGAGCGATCTGGTGCAGCGCTGGGATGCCGGTATTGCGGTCATCGAGTCCGGCATGATCCGAGCTGCAGGGACCAGGATCGACCGGTATGTCGGCGTTCCGGGCATGAACACCGTCTGCCGAAAGCTGGCACATGCCCAGGCCGACTGCAGGTTCGGCTGGCAGGTGACCCGCGCTCAGGCTGTGACCGCAGGCTGGGTGCTTGAGTCGTCGCAAGGAGAGCGGCTGGAGGCCGATTACCTGCTGGTCACCGCGCCACCGGGGCAAACCTGTGCACTGATCGATGATCCCTCCGTCCATGAGGCCATGAGGCCGGCAGAGATGCGCCCGTGTTGGGCGGCGATGGCAATGCTCGATCGGCCGCTGTTACGGGAATGGGACGCCGCTTTCGTCAATACAGGCGCTCTGTCATGGATTGCCTCACAGGCATCGAAACCTGGCCGGCCGCCGGCCCACGCGTGGATATTGCATGCCACCGCCGACTGGTCCCGCGCTCATCTCGAGGACGACCGCGAGAGCGTAGCGCAGGCGTTGCTCACCGAGGCGCGACGATTAAAAGGGGCTGCGGCCTTCAGCGCGGTATCCGTGAGTGCCCATCGCTGGCGCTATGCGCTGGCCGAGGAGCCGCTGGAGACGGGCGCCTTGTGGTTCGAAGATCGCCGGCTTGCGATCGCGGGGGACTGGTGCGCCGGTTCGCGTGTCGAAGGCGCGTTCCTGAGCGGGCTGGAGGCCGGCGAACGGATCGCCGCCGGCCTCGCACGCTGATCAGTCTATCGGGATGCGGACCGATGTGGCGACGATCTGATATTCCATCGTTGCGGCTGCCTTCTTGCCCGGCTCCTCACCCAGATCTTTCCGGTAATGGTTCGCCTTCTCGGCGCTCAGATCGCTGCGGGCAAATGTGCCGGCGAGCGTGACCGTCTTGCCACCCGAGTCCGTGGGGATAAAGAACCCGTAATCCTTGAACGTGACCCGCGCGATGGCATCGCCCTCCTGGGCCACGAAAAAGCAGCCCTTTTTCTGACACACCTTGGCGATACGTGTCGACACCAGCACATCACGATCCAGATAGCGGTCGCTGTTGCTGATCAATTCCTGTAGTCCGAGCTCCGGGCCCGTGGCGACCAGCGGCACGCCGAAAACCTCGTAGCTCTCCGTCACTTCGACCGGCTCGGACAAGCGGATCACGCCGGACCCGGGGTCTTTTGCGCCGACTTCGTCTGCATGCGCGGCGGGTAGCGCCAGCGCCATGGAAAAACTCATAAGGACCAATAGCCTGCGCATCAGATTCACTCCGGCGGATGGATGAAGAGTATATTATATTCACCGCGATGATTCAGCGGAATGGTGTCAATCGGCCCCCGTCGGCATAACGCCAGCAACCCGCGACTCAATGGACATTGCGGTCACCGGCCGGTGGGAGATTGCTCGCGGCAGGCGTGACCGGCGCCGCCATGGCGGATTGCACCAGCTCGCGGACCAGCGTCTCCAGCTGGACGGCGTCTCCGGGAAGCATGCGCGTCCGCACGGTCAGCGCCATTGCCAAGGCCTGCAGCACGTCACCATTTCCGACCTGCCCGATCAGTCTTATCTCTCGGTCAAGTGCTTCCAGCACCGCGCTGAGCAGATTGGCCACGGTCACCGGTGCGGCGGTCTCCGCGTGCAACGGAAATTTGAAGTCGAACTGATTGCCCGATGAGGTGGTAGCCCGATAGGGCAGGTATTTGGCCATATTTCTGCGTCCATCTGAACCGCGGCGTTGGGTCGGTAATAATATCCGAACGGCGCGACCTGTCCGGTAGTCATGCCGATCCCCGATGCTTGCGACCGGGTCGAGCGGGACGCCGCGAACCTGCCCGGGCATCACGCAAAAGGGCCGGGTCACGCTCATTCTGTTGCGTTGCAACTTCCATTTCCCCGGCAACCGTCTATGCTGCTGCGGTCGACCACACGCCAGGGGGCCGTGTGGTGACATCCAATAACACCGATCGAGGAGAATTACTCTATGAAGCGACTTATCTTGCTCGCAGCGCTGCTGTTACCGCTGTCCGGTTTTGCCGCAGATGGCGATCCCCATGTCTGGGGTACCTATTGGACGGTCACCGGCGTCGACACCAAGCCGGGACACTTCGAGGACTATCTGGATGATCTGAAGGCCAACTACCGCCGCTCTCTGGACATGCAGGTGGCTGATGGCAAGGTCAAGAGCTACACGATGTTTGCGAACGTCCACGCTCGTGACGGCGAGCCAAATCTCTGGCTGATGGTCGAGTGGAATTCCGGCGCCGACATGCTGGATACCCCGACCGAGTACTTCGAGGGTCTGACCGCAAAGATCTTTGGCAGCCTGGACAAGGGAGATATGGCCAATATCGACCGCGGCAAATTGCGCACGATCATGAGCACGACGCTGCTGCGCGAGATGTCGTTCTCCAAGTAAGCAGCACAGGGCCGTCATCTCGGTCAAGACAGGTCTGAAACGCCCGCATGTGCGGGCGTTTTTTTATCGACTGTTCAGCTTGGGGGCTGCGACACCGGCTCCGCTTCAGCGAGCCCCTCCAACGCATCCTCGAATTCGGGAAAGCCTGGTTGAGCGTCGAATCGTGCCAGCTCTTCGCTAAAAACCGTGGTGCCGGAGACCTCGTCCAGCGCACCGACCAGGCTGGCGAGTTCGCGCGTACGCATACGGCAGCAAGCCACATAGCCCGCGATCACCGTGCCCAGCGTCTGTTTACCTTGCTGGCGCAGGCGGCTGTCCAGACGCAAGAACAACACGGCCCCACCCCAGTAGAGGGTCGGATATTGGCCGGCCGCACGCAGTCGCGACCCAGCGGCGGGGAACGGGATGCGGTGCAGATCGTAATCGCTCTCTGCTTTACTCATCTGCCGTCGATAGCGATCGACCACCTGCGGCCAGTCCATCACCCCCATGTGATACATGACCTGGTATTGCATATAGCTGGCAAAGCCTTCTGCGAACCACGCATGATGACGGCCGAGATACGGGATCAACAGATGGCTGAGTTCATGCGGGGCGGTCCAGTCCTGTAGAAACTGCTCCAGCGGGAAGGTCGGGTTGACGATAAAGCGCACGCCCTGGCCCGGACTTCTGACCGTATTGGCCCAGGGAACCGGTTCCAGCCCGCTATTGGCACGCTGAAAACGCACGCGTATATCGAAGGGCAGTGGGCCGCCAAGAGCTTCCAGACCATGGGCGGTTTGCTGGACCCAGTCGGTCAGCATGACCCGCTCCTGAGCGCTGAACTGGCCCGCCCACTGGTAACGCAGTCCCGCCCGGGCGGTGGAACTGATCACCAGCAACATCGCCAACGCGCAGGCTCGCCTCATGATCTGATCTCGACTCCTATGCTACGACGTTCCGGCCCTTTGCTTGCCCGGGAGTTCTCCGCCCCGGTGCCAGGTGGTCGCAAGGCGCCTGGCGATTGGCGGTCTGGCGCCGGATTCGCCTATCTTAACGCCTGCTTGTTGGCCGTCACTTCACCTGCTGGGCCGGGCGCTGGCTGGACCGTCTGAGGCCTTTCTTCTAAGGTCGATCCCCGTGCGTCATGAAGAGTCCGTCTCGAGGTGTTGCTTGTCCCAGCTGCCTGATGTCTCTGCCGCCATACCCGTGCTGGACACCCCGCGGCTGCGGATGCGCGGCCATCGACTCGACGATCTGGAGTCCAGCGCGGCGATGTGGGGTGATCCGATCGTCACGCGGCATATCGGCGGGCGACCATTTACCCGGGAGGAATGCTGGTCGCGGCTGCTGCGCTACCTCGGTCACTGGTCCCTGATGGGCTTTGGCTACTGGGTGGTGGAGGACAAGGTGTCCGGTCGTTTTGTCGGCGAGGTTGGTTTCAGTGATTTCCAGCGCGAGATCGAGCCTCCGCTGACGGACCTTCACGAGATCGGCTGGGTACTGGCGCCCTGGGCCTTCGGGCGGGGTTATGCCACCGAGGCGGTGCGGGCGGCCCTGGACTGGGGGCACGACCATCTGGGCCCGAACGGGAGTGCCTGCATGATCGATCCTGAAAATGCGGCTTCCATCCGCGTCGCAGAGAAATGCGGGTTCGAGCTGTGGGTCGAAACACGTTACAAGGACGAGCCAGTTGTCGTGTTGCGCCGCTAGTGAAGGGCAGAACCGGCAATGGTCAGCGATTACGGTGGCCATGCTATTTCTATGCATGGCCAGGCATGCCTATGCGGTAGAGCTGGCCGACGGGCTCGAATTAATTGGCGTGGTCGCGTTTGCGGCGCAGTGCCAGCAGTTCTCCGAGGCCGACGACACATGCCGCAGCCCGGCGGTGCTGCAGCCAGAGCTGAATTTCTCGCCGGACACGCCGAATCACTTCCACCTCAAGCTGGGCTTCGCCAGCGGCAATGGCCTGAACAGCAATTTGCCGGTCAATCTGAGCGCCTGGGCCGCGGATCTGGAGGATGACGTCAAGGATATCAATGGCCGAGGTCGCGACCATCTGCTGGTGGCCTGGTACCGTCACGACTTCCGCGTCGCCGGGGCCAGCGACATCCAGCTCACGATTGGCATCGTCGACGCCACCGACTATCTGGACCAAAACCGGTATTCCAACGACGAATACAGCCAGTTCATGAATGCGGCCCTGGTCAATGCGCCGTCTACCTTGTTGCCCTCCTATGACGCTGGTGCGGCAATCGAGTGGGAGGCTGGAGACTGGTCTCTGCGCGGCGTGGCGATGAATGTAGGCAATGACGGGCCTGGCCGCAGCTACGATTTCTTTGGTTTGCAATTGGGTCGCAGAGTGAACAGCAGCCTTGGTGAAGGCAACTATCGCGTCGTCCTTGCGGCGACCTCCAATGATATCGCCGAGCCTGGTGGTGACAGGGAGGCCCGCGGCAAACAGATCATCCTGTCATTCGACCAGCAGTTTGGCGCCAATTTGGGCGGCTTTGTCCGGGTGGATGTGCAGGACGACAAGATTGCGACCGATTACGAAGCGCTGTACTCGGCCGGGATAGACGTGCTCGGGCGGGCCTGGGCCCGGCCGTTGGACAACATCGGTATCGCCTACGGGTATCTCGACGGCGGCAATCGCGATATCGAGCGTTCATGGGTGGCAGAGGCCTATTACCGACTGGGGTTGCGTCCGCAGCTGTGGCTGACCGGGGACGTGCAATATATCGATGAGGACCTTGACCAGGGCGCTGATGCTGAAGGCTGGGTATTCGGCTTGCGCGCGAGCTTCGGGTTTTGAGCAGTCGGGCGATCGCCGCTGGCACCAGGTGGGCCATGAGCCTGCGCGGGCAATAGACAGAGATCATCGGTGAACGAGACTCACAATCAGGTGGTGCCATCGATATCGGCGGAATCCGCGCGGTTCTCCTCGCCGCGCGAGGTCCGGGTGATCATCATCGGCGCCGGCTTCGGCGGCCTTTGCATGGCGATCAAGCTTAAGCAAGCTGGGATCGATGACTTCCTGATGCTGGAACAAGACGTCGAAGCCGGCGGCACCTGGTGGGCCAACAGCTATCCCGGCTGCGCCTGCGACGTGCAATCGCATCTGTATTCCTATTCCTTCGAGCCCAAACCGGACTGGTCCCATATGTTCGGGCGGCAGCCGGAGATCCTGCACTATCAGCGTCACTGCGTGGAGAAATACGGTCTCTCACGGTATCTCCGATTGTCTTCCGCGGTGACCCGTGCCGCCTACCAGGAGTCGGAGCAACGCTGGCATGTCGAGACCGACGACGGCGCCCGCTACCTGGCCCGCGTGCTGGTGGCAGCGACCGGCGGTTTGAGCCGGCCCGCGCTGCCGGATATCCCCGGTCTCGACCGCTTCGAAGGCGAGATCTTCCATTCCGCCCGCTGGGATCACGACTATCCGCTGGCAGGCAAGCGCGTCGCCGTCATCGGTACCGGCGCCAGCGCGATACAATTCGTGCCGGCCATCGCGCCGGCGGTCGGCCATCTCTATCTGTTCCAGCGGACGCCGCCATGGATCCTGCCGCGTCCGGATCGCAGGATCAGCCGTTTCGAACGATGGCTGTTCAAACGCTGGCCGGTCACCCAGCGGATCTTCCGTAGCCTGCTGTATTGGCGGCTCGAGAGCCGCGCGGTAGTCTTCACGGTCTGGCCGCGGCTCGGCAAGGCAATCGAGGCCATGGCCCGGCGACACATGCGCCGCAGCATCCCGGATCCGGTACTGCGTAAACAGGTAACACCGGACTACCCGGCGGGATGCAAACGGGTGCTGTTGTCCGACGACTACTATCCGGCGCTGAATCGAGCCAATGTCGATCTGCTGACGGACCCGATCCGGGAGATCTCGGCGACCGGGGTGGTGAGCGCTGACAGTCGCGAAACCAGCGTGGACGCGATCATCCTCGGTACCGGATTTCAGGCCACGGCGCCGTTGCCACCCGGCGTTATCGTCGGTCGCGGTGGACTGGATATCACCGAGCGCTGGTCCGGCGGGATCGAGGCCTTCAAAGGTATCAGCGTGTCCGGGTTCCCCAATCTGTTCATCCTCAACGGGCCGAATACCGGGCTGGGGCACAATTCCGTGATCTTTATGCTCGAGGCTCAGGTTCGCTACGTGATGGATGGCCTCGAAGCGATGGAACGGACCGGTGTCGGTGCACTTGAGGTATGTTCTGAGGTGGAAGCGCGCTTTAACCAGCATCTCCAGCGCCGACTGGCGCGGACGGTGTGGGCCAGTGGCTGTCGCAGCTGGTATCTCGACGCGAACGGCCGCAACGTGACCCTTTGGCCGGGTTTTACTGTCGAATACTGGTGGCGCACCAGGCGGTTCAGGCTGCGGGATTATCGGGCGCCTGAACCGTCGCGGCCGTCGGCGCAGCAGGCGGCATGACGCGACCAGTCAGGGTTTGACGGTGAGGTTCAGCCGCTGATGGCCTCGACACCATTCTCGGTGCCCAGTAGAAGCACATTGGCCGGACGCAGCGCGAAGATGCCGTTGGTCACGACGCCGGCAATCTGGTTGATCTCGCCCTCGAGCGTGGCCGGATCGGAGATGCGCAGCCCTTGGACATCCAGGATCTGATTGCCATTGTCGGTGACAAAGCCTTTTCTCGGCACAGGCCGCCCGCCCAGCGCCATGAGTCGCCCCGCAACATATGCCCGTGCCATCGGGATCACCTCCACCGGCAACGGGAAGGCCCCGAGCACGTCCACCAGCTTGCTGTGGTCAGCGATGCAGACGAATGTGCGGCTGGCGGCAGCTACGATCTTCTCCCGGGTCAACGCCCCGCCCCCGCCCTTGATCAGGTTGAGATGGGGGTCTGCCTCATCGGCGCCGTCGACGTATAGGGCCAGTTCGCCAGCCTCATTGAGGTCCACGACCTCTATGCCGAGGCCGCGCAGGCGTTCGCTTGAGACTTCCGAACTGGACACGGCGCCATCGAAGCGCTGGCGGATGGTGCCGAGCCCGTCGATAAAATGGTTCACCGTGGAACCGGTGCCGACGCCGATCAATCCACCCTCGACAAAGCGTAAGGCCTCCAGTGCTGCCGCCGCTTTCATCTCGTCCTGGTTCATGTGTGCTCCATGGCTGTCTGTCCTGCTGGCGGCATGCTAGTACAAAAAAACCGGGCCGTCCTGTGGGACGACCCGGTCGCTTTGCTGAATGCCTCAGCGTCAGAAGCGTCGATTATCTCCTGCGGGAGGTTCTCTTCCTCGACACTTTCTTCCTCGACGCTTTCTTCCTCGACGCTTTCTTCCGGGCAGCTGGCCGCTTCTTGGCTACTTTCTTACGCGTTGCCTTCTTACGCGTCGCCTTCTTACGCGTCGCCTTCTTACGCGTTGCCTTCTTACGCGTCGCCTTCTTACGCGTCGCCTTCTTCTTGGTGGCTTTCTTCCTGGTGGCCTTCCTCTTGGCTACCTTCTTTCTCGTCGCTTTCCGTTTAGCGGCCGGCCGCTTCTTCGATGCAGTCTTGCGTACGACTTTCTTCTTTACCTTCGCCTTACGCACGACCTTCTTTCTGCGCGCCGGTTTCTTCTTGCTTGCGGTTTTCTTCCGCGATGCAGGTCTCTTCGCCATGACAATCTCCGTGTTAGGGGTTCGCGCATGAGTATATACAACAGGCTTGGAAATTCCAGCAAGCGTTCCGCGAATTGCAAGTCGAAAAAAAGTGGCGCCGCTCAGGCGTACGTCACGCAGCGTGCGCGTCGGCGATTTTCACATCCTTGTTTTTCTTTTGATCGGGTGAGCGTTACAGGTCGAGAATAAAATCCCACTGTGACTTCGTCACCGGCATGATCGACAGACGATTGCCGCGCTTCAATAAGGCGAAATCTCTGAGAGCCCTATTTTTGCAGGACTTTAGCGTCTGCAGGGTGACGGGGCTGTCGAGCTTTTTTACCAGTTGCACGTCGACCATGAACCATCGGGGTGACGCCGGGTCGCTCTTGTCGTCGAAGTGTTTGTCGTCCGGGTCGAAGGCCGTGTGATCGGGGTAGGCCTGTTTCACAATGCGTACGATGCCGACGATCGCAGGCTGGGCGCAACTGGAGTGATAGAAGAAACCGAGGTCATGTTTGCGCATTTTATCGCGCATGAAGTTTCTCGCCTGATAATTGCGTACACCGTCCCAATGCTCAGTCTTGCGAGGTTGTGACGCCAGATCATCGATACTGAATTCACTCGGCTCTGATTTGAACAACCAATAATTCATCGTCTGATTCCATGATTTGTTGTTATCGAAGTGGTCGCTGTGGCGACCGATAGCTGCGCGCCTCGGTTATCACATAATCGAGCGCAACATCCCACGGCTGACATGGCAGGCGGTCTACTCTCTGTACGTCGAAAGCGGTGCCGATCAGCAGCGGACGCTGCCACCGACCATGCTGTCTGCGCTGCAACAGACGATCGTAATACCCGGCGCCCATGCCGAGCCGGTTGCCGGTGTCGTCAAACGCCACCAGCGGCACCAGCACGACGTCGATCTGAGTCAATGGTGCCTGCACCGTCGAGCGGCGCCACGGTTCGAGGATACCGAAACGGTTGGGGAGGAGCCGGGTGCCCGAATCCAGATAACCCAGGTCCATGTCCCCGGGTCGGCGCGGATCGATCATCGGTAGACACACACGTTTGCCCTTGGCGCTCGCCAGGTGCATCAGCGGCTGCAAATCCAGCTCGCCATCGAAGGGCAGATAGGCTGCGATCTGGCGGGCCGCCGAGAAGCCTCGAAGCCGTGAGATCCGGGCGGCCACTCGAACCGCGGCCTCGCGGCGTGCTCTGTGCGACAGCGCCCGCCGCCGTGCCCGCTGCAAGCTACGGATTCGTGCCCGCTCGCTGGCGATGTCTGGGATCTGCGAGCTGCTCATTGAAAGGGATGGCGTCTCCCGCCTGTGCCGGTGCGGACCTTTGCTCTCGAACCAGAGCAAAAGGTGGGGCAGGCCGTGACAATTAAGGCTTTCCGCGGCGATGCGGTCATGCTCAGTTTTGCCGACAGAACATAGCCCCTGGGTTGGTAATTAGGGTCGAGAAATACCCGGACCGCTGTCGGACACCGCAGGAGACACCAAATTTTTAAATCGTCGGCGAGGTGGCCGATCAAAACGGCCGATTACAATTCCAGCTGCTTGCTGGTCTCCAGCGCCGATTCCACACGCTCGCGCATCGACTTCAGGCGCAGGCCGAGGCTGGAATCGACGGTCTCGCCCTGATGCCGGTTCTTGAGCAGATCATTGGCCAGGTTCAGGGCCGCCATCACCGCGATGCGGTCCAGTCCGACCACCTTTCCCGAATCCCTGATCTGGCGCATCTTGGCGTTCAAAAATTCCGCCGAGTTGAGCAGATCGTTACGCTCGCTCGCTGGACAGGCAAACTGATACTCTTTCTCGAGGATGCGGACACTGACCTGGGCCATTTCCATATCTAGCTACCTTGTTCCATGGCCTTGAGGCGGCCGATCATTGCTTCCACCCGTGCCCGGACCTGCTCGTTTTTTTGCAGCAGCGTGGCGCGTTCTGACATCAGGGTGTCCTGTCGGTGCCGCAGCGACCGGTTTTCTTCCTTCAGGTCATCGCAAACGGTTACCAGCTCGTCGAGCCGGGATTCCAGCCGCTTCAGCTCGAGTTCAAAGGCCTGCATTGCACTATCACTCATGCCGCGAATACTACGCGCGGCCTGCGACTATGGTCAATCGAGCCGGTCACAGCCTGTGTGCCGCGTTCCTGGGGGGTGATAGGATTAGCAGCAATAGCCTTTCGCCCGGTCGCCGACCCAGCAGAGACATCCGTGCAGAGACCAGACTACGACGAGATACAGGATTGCCTCGGTGGCGCGACCGGCGGCAGTGCTGCGGCCGAAGCTCACGGCACGCTGTGTGGCCTGACCTGCATCTCCGCTGACGACCTGCCCGATGCCTGGATACAGAATACGCTGGCCGACGCGGGGGCCGCGGCCGATGACGATAATGCCTATACCCGGGAGCAGCTTGTGGCTTTGTATCAGGCCACGCTGGGTGTCCTCAACGGCACACAATTCGAGTTCGAATTGCTGCTGCCTGGTGACGAGATACAGCTCGGGCTGCGGGCGGACGCCCTCGGTCGCTGGTGCCAGGGTTTCCTTTACGGGCTGGCCGTGCGCGGTCTGAAGACTTTTGATGAGCTGCCCGAGGAGCTGCGCGAGATCCTGGAGGATCTGTCTCAGATCACCGAGGCCCAGTTCGCCGACGGGGAAGGCGAAGAAGAGGGCGAGAAGGCCTATGCGAATCTGGTCGAATATGTGCGCGTGGGTGTGCAGCTGGTCTATGACGAATTGAATCCGCCTCAAGCGGACACCCTCAGACCCGCGCAGCTTCACTAGATCACCGATCCATAACCCATTCCGGAGCAGGTATGAGCCCGAGAGAATTCGAGCGGCGCAGGAAACAGATAATGCGGATGATGGGCAAGGGTGGAATCGCTATCCTGCCAGCCGCCCCGGTGCGTAAACGCAATCGGGATAGCGAGTACGCCTACCGGCAGGACAGCGATTTCCTCTATCTGAGCGGATTCGAGGAGCCGGAATCCGTCGCCGTGCTCATCCCCGGCCGCGAGCATGGTGAGTACATCCTGTTCTGTCGCGAACGAGATCCGGTGCGTGAGACCTGGGACGGCCGTCGGGCCGGCACCGAGGGTGCGGTATCCGAGTTCGGCGCCGACGACGCGTTCCCGGTTTCGGATATCGACGATATCCTGCCCGGGCTGGTGGAGCGGTGCGAGCGGGTCTATTACACGATGGGCGTGCATCCGGAATTCGACACTCGCCTGATGGGATGGGTCAACGAGCTCCGCGCCCAGGCCGGCAAGGGCTGCCATACGCCGCAGGAATTTGTGGCGCTGGATCACATGCTGCATGACATGCGCCTGTACAAGTCCCGCGCCGAGATCAGCACGATGCGGCGTGCCGCCAAGATCGCCGCCAACGCCCATCGCCGGGCCATGCGCACCGTGCGTCCGGGGATGAAGGAATTTGAGATCGAGGCAGAGTTTCTGCATGAATTCCGCCGCCACGGCTCTCAGCCGTCCTACAACCCGATCGTCGGCGGTGGCGCCAATGCCTGCATCCTCCACTACACCGAGAACAACGCGGAATTGGGTGCGGGCGATCTGCTGTTGATCGACGCCGGCTGCGAGATAGACGGCTATGCATCGGACATTACCCGCACGTTCCCGGTCAGCGGCCGTTTCAGCGCCGCGCAGCGGGCCGTGTATGAGGTCGTGCTGGCGGCGCACAAAGCCGCGATCAGCAAGGTAAAACCGGGCAATCACTGGAATGAGCCGCATGACGCGGCGGTGCGCGCCATCACCCGCGGTCTGGTCAAGCTCGGCATCCTCAAGGGCCGCCTGCCGACCTTGATAAAGGAGGAGGCCTACAGACCCTTCTTTATGCACCGCACCGGCCACTGGCTCGGTCTGGACGTACATGACGTCGGTGATTACAAGGTAGGTGAGGAATGGCGCCAGCTTGAGCCTGGCATGGTGCTGACAGTAGAGCCCGGTATCTATATCGCCCCCGATGCGAAGGGCGTAGCGCGCAAATGGCGCGGTATCGGTGTACGTATAGAGGACGATGTGTTGGTGACCCGGGATAGCTGTGACGTGCTCAGCCGCTCGGTCCCCACTGACCCGGAAGCCATCGAGGAACTGATTCAGGCCGCCTGAGCCGGCGCCTTGGGGGCCATGTCCGAATCCTATGACATCGTGATCGTCGGCGGCGGTATGGTCGGCGCCTCCATGGCCGCGGCGCTGGCGCCGCTGCCGCTGCGGGTCGCGGTGATCGAAGCCTTGCCGCCTGCGAGCAGCGCTCAACCCAGTTACGACGACCGGGCCACGGCGGTGGCCTATGGCAGCCGCCGCATTTTCGACGCCATGGGCTGTTGGCGGGCGCTGGAGCCGGCAGCGACGCCCATCCGCCGCATCCATGTCTCGGACCGCGGCCGTTTTGGTTTCACCCGCATGGATTGCCGGGACCACGGTCTCGAGGCGCTGGGCTATGTGATCGAGAATCGTGCCATCGGTCCGGCCCTGTGGGAACAGATCGGACTGCATGACAATCTGCGCATGATATGTCCGGCCCGGGTTTCGGCACTGGCCCTGGAAGACGACCGGGCCGAAGTGACTGTGAGCCGCGAGGATGGGGGCAGCGAGCGCCTCCGCGCGGCGATGGTGGTCGCAGCAGACGGCGCGCGTTCGCCGCTACGCGAGATGGCCGGCATCGACAACGACAGCCGTGACTATGGACAGACCGCGGTGATCGCAAATGTCAGCACCTCTCAGCCTCACGCCAATGAGGCGTTCGAGCGTTTTACCGACCACGGACCGCTGGCGATGCTGCCGATGGCCGGGCAGCGCTGCTCCCTGGTGTGGACCATGGCGCCCGCGGCGGCGGCGCGCCTGATTGCGGCGCCAGACCAGGCGTTTCTCGATGAACTGCAGCAGGCTTATGGGTTCAGGCTCGGCCGCATCGAGCGAGTGGGGCGTCGCCAGAGTTATCCGCTGACCCTGGTCAGAGCCGGCACACAGACGGCGCCGCGCGTGGCGCTGATCGGTAACGCTGCCCACGCGCTTCATCCGGTTGCCGGTCAGGGTTTTAATCTGGGGCTGCGCGATGTGGCGGCGCTGGCCGAGGTGCTCGCGGGAGCGGTACGCGATGGCGACGATCCGGGTGGCCCGCCGGTGCTCGAGGCCTACGAGCGATGGCGGCGCGAGGACCATGAGCGGGTGATCACCCTGACCGACTCCCTGGTGCGTCTGTTTACCAATCCTCTGGGCCCGGTCAAGGCGGCGCGTGGCCTGGCGCTATTGGGTCTCGATCTGCTGCCGGCCGCCAAGGCCGGATTCGTGCGTCAGACCACCGGTCTCGCCGGTCGGCTACCGCGGCTGGCGCGTGGTCTGCCTGTCGCGTGAAACGTCATTTCGATGTGGTGGTGATCGGCGGCGGTATGGTCGGTGCTGCGCTGGCGTGTCTGCTGGCGGGCGGCCGCGACGGGCTGCGCGTGGCCGTGGTCGAAGCCCGTCAGCCACGGGTGCCGGACTTCACCACCGATCGATTCCCGGGTCTGCGTGTTTCAGCCATCTCGAGGGCCTCGCAGCGGGTGCTGGCAGCCTGCGGCGCCTGGCCGCAGATCCAGGAGGCAGGGGTCAGCCCCTATGGCCGCATGGTTGTATGGGATGCGCAGGCCGAGCCGTTCGGCCATGGTTCGATCTGTTTTGACAGCGCGGAGCTGGGCGTCTCCTGTTTGGGGCATATCGTCGACAATGGCCTGATCCAGTGGGCCCTGTGGCAACGGCTGGGGGAGCTGGGCGGCGTGATTTTGTGTTGTCCCGAGCGCGTCGTCGGACTCGAGCTCGACGAAGATCGTGTCTTGCTGCAATTGGAGAATGACCAGCGGATTACGGCTTCGCTTGCCGTCGGCGCCGACGGCGGCGCCTCGCCGAGCCGCAGCTTGGCCGGCATCGAGGTCGACGGCAAGTCCTATGATCAGTCTGCGGTGGTCGCCCACATTCGCACCGAGCGGCCCCACCAGGAGTCCGCTTGGCAACGCTTCCTGCCCGACGGGCCGCTTGCGCTGTTGCCGCTCCAAGACGGTCGCTGCTCCATCGTCTGGTCGACGACGCCCGAACAGGCTAAGGCCCTGCAGGAGGCCGATGCCGTCGCGTTCCGACGGCGGGTTTCCGATGCCAGTGGCGGCATCTTGGGCGAGGTCGTGGACAGCGGTCGGCGCGCCAGCTTCCCGTTGCGTCTGCAGCACGCCAAGGCGTACACCACGACACGCTTCGCGCTGGCCGGTGACGCCGCGCACACGGTGCACCCCCTGGCCGGCCAGGGGGTCAATCTCGGTTTTCTCGATGCCGCGGCGCTGGCTGAGGTCGTGCTGGAGGCGATCGCTGCGGGCCGGGATCCCGGGGAGCAGCTGCCGCTGCGGCGTTACGAGCGCTGGCGCAAGGGCGAGAATCTGCTCGCGTCCACCGGCATTGATGCCATCGGTCGGCTGTTTCTCGACCGGCATGCGCTGGTCGGCGTGGCGCGCCGCATGGGATTGACCCTCGTCAACGACGCGGCGATGCTGAAGAATGAGCTAATCCGTCGGGCCATGGGCCTGAGCGGAGACCTGCCCCGCGTGGCCCGCGCGGCGGGCGCAGCAGTAATCGATGCGCAAGCGTCCTGGAGCGAATGATGCCGAAGAGAGAACTGGAACAATTGCTGGATGAACTGGCCCGGGAACTGGAGCAGGACGGCGCGCTTGATCCAGACGAAATCGAGGCATTGGGCGATCTGCAGACCCGTATCGGCCGTGTCCTTGCCGCGGAGGAGACGCCGCCAACCAGCGATGAGCATGGGGTCACCGAGCCGCTGGCCGAGTACATCGACCGGTTCGAATCCACTCATCCCACCCTGACCATGACGCTGGGTCGGATCATGGATGCGCTGAACAAGCTCGGCATCTGATGACCCGGACGCCGGATCTGTTCTGCCAGGCAGCGCCGCAGCTTGGCAATCAATTCGACGACGACCGTATGCTGCGCTCGCTTCTCAAGCGCCGCTTTGGCGATGCTATGGACCGGGTCCGGCCGCAGCTGCGGGAGATGGGTGAACTGGCCGGGGGCAGCCTGTATCGGATGCAGCTGGAGGATCGCCGCAACGATCCGATCCTTACCGGTTGGGACGCCTGGGGTCAGCGTATCGACCGCATCGAACTCTCGCCGTTGTGGCAGCGTGTAGCAGTGGTCGCGGCAGAGGCGGGGCTCATCGCGACCGCCTACGAGCAGCAATCGGGACCGTTGTCACGCAGCCTGCAGTTTGCCCTGGTCTATCTGTTCCATCCGTCTTCAGATGTCTACACCTGTCCGCTGGCGATGACCGATGGCGCAGCCCGTACGCTGCTCGACTCGGGTAACAAGGCGCTGATCGAGCATGCGGTGCCGCGGCTGACCAGTCGTGATCCGGCCGTTGCCTGGACCAGCGGCCAGTGGATGACCGAAGCGACCGGTGGCTCCGATGTCGGCGGGTCCGAGACCCGGGCTATCCGCGATAGTGACGGCGGCTGGCGGCTCAATGGCCGCAAATGGTTTACCTCGGCTGCAACATCGGAGATGGCGCTTACACTGGCCCGACCCGAGGGCAATCCGCCCGGCGGGCGCGGCCTTGCGCTTTTCTATGTGGAGACCCGCGACACCAGCGGCCGGCTGAACGGGATCGAGG
>CAJHYD010000069.1_pt1 | contig 23321 bp, 22 predicted proteins | sample 9198701 | NCBI WGS metagenome assembly CAJHYD01 (sample SAMEA7708365, study PRJEB35096) | sediment metagenome | biome: marine neritic benthic zone biome [ENVO:01000025]; feature: sediment [ENVO:00002007]; material: shallow marine sediment [ENVO:03000034] sea grass bed [ENVO_01000059] ...
CTGGTCACAGCGACGCGCGGCAACCATGGGCAATCGATCGCCCGAGCCGCCAGTCTGTACAACGCGCGTTGCACGATCTTTGTCCCGCGCGGCAACAACGCGCACAAGAACGCGGCCATGAGCGCGCTGGGTGCTGACGTGGTTGAGCAGGGTCACGATTTCGACGAGGCCTGGGAAATCGCGGAAGCCTTTGCCCTGCAGACCGGCGCCCGCCTGGTGCATCCGGCGCGGGAACCCGACCTGATCGCCGGGGTCGGCACGGCTGCGCTGGAGATGATCGAGCAGGCCGGCGAGCCGCTGGATGCAGTCTTCGTGCCGGTCGGTGGCGGCAGCATCGCCACCGGGATGGCGCTGGTATTCAAGGCGTTGAGCCCCGCCACCCGGGTCTATGGCGTGCAGGCCGAGAACGCGCCGGCCATGCATCATGCATGGCAGACCGGCGAAGAGCGCCCGTTTGCCGTCACCGACACCATCGCTGACGGTCTCGCGGTCCGCGTGCCGGTGGATTTCACTCTCAATGTAATGCGTGAGCTATTGGCCGGCATGCTGCTGGTGTCAGAAGAAGAGATCCAGGACGCGATCCGCTGCTATGCCAACACCATCCACCAGATGGCGGAGGGTGGCGCGGCCGCGGCGCTGGCCGGCGCGATGAAGATGCGCAGCGAGTTCCGTGGCAAGCGTATCGGCGTCGTGCTCACCGGCGGCAACATCGACACCGAAACGCTGCTGCACGCGCTCAGCGGTCGTCCGCCGATGCACGTGCCCCAGGCGATGCCGATGTTCCCGATCGATGATCTGTCCTATGGCTATTGATCCGCACGCGCCGCGCGACGCCGAGGAGGCTGGCCGCGAGCGTCTGGTCATCTTTGACACCACCTTGCGAGATGGTGAGCAGGCGCCTGGATGCAGCATGAACGGCCGCGAGAAGTTGCGCATCGCCGGGGCGCTGGCAGAGCTCGGTGTCGATGTGATCGAGGCTGGCTTCCCGGCGGCGTCGCAGGGCGATTTCGAAGCGGTGCGCGCGATCGCCGCCGAGGTCGAGGGACCGTCGATCTGCGCTCTGGCGCGTTGCGGCGATAGTGATATCGAACGCGCCTGGGAGGCGCTGTCGGCAGCCGCGAAGCCGCGCATCCATACCTTTATCGCGACCAGCCCGATCCATCGCAAGTTCAAGCTGGAGATGGGTCGCGAGGAGGTGCTGCGTCGCGCGATCCAGGGCGTAAGCACCGCGCGGGCCTTGTGTGCGGACGTCGAGTTTTCCGCCGAAGATGCCTCGCGCACCGAGCCGGAGTTCCTGGCCGAGGTGCTGACCGCGGTCATCGAGGCAGGCGCGGCCACGGTCAATATCCCCGACACCGTCGGCTACGCCGTCCCGGCCGAGTTCGCGCATCTGATCGATTATCTGCTCCAGCACGTCCCCAATATTGGTCAGGCGATCATCAGCGTCCATTGTCATGATGATCTGGGCATGGCCGTCGCCAACAGCCTGGCCGCGGTCCAGACCGGTGCGCGGCAGGTGGAGTGTACGGTCAACGGCATCGGCGAGCGCGCCGGCAACTGCGCCCTCGAGGAAGTCGTGATGGCGGTGCATACCCGGGCTGATCAGCTACCGGTGCGCTGCGCTGTGCGCAGCCAGCGGCTGGTGCCGACCAGCCGCATGGTAGCGGCCGCGACCGGTGTCCATGTGCCGCGTAACAAGGCTATCGTCGGCGAGAACGCATTTGCCCACGAGGCCGGCATCCACCAGCACGGCATGCTGCGTCATCGCGCTACCTACGAGATCATGCAGCCGGCTGATGTCGGTCTGGATGCAAGCCAGCTGGTGCTGGGCAAACACAGCGGCCGTCACGCCTTCCGCCAGCGTCTCGAACAGCTCGGTATGGATCTGGGTGAAGAGGATCTGGATCGCGCGTTTATGGCGTTCAAACAACTGGCGGATCGCAAGAAGGAGGTGTTCGACGCGGACATCGAGGCGCTGGTGCTCAATTCCGATGCCAGCCAGGGTGGTCCCTGGCGTTTGCTGGAGATGCACATCACGGCCGGCAGTGGCTCGCTCGCCGCGGCTGCGGTCAAGCTCGTCCACACGGACGGTACGGTGCGACGCGAGGCGGCGGCCGGTGACGGGCCGGTGGAGGCCGCGTTCCTGGCCATTGAGCGCGCCACCGATGTTGCGGTGGAGCTGCGTTTCTTCGATATCCGCAACATCACCACTGGCGAGGACGCCCAGGGCGAGGCGGTCGTGACGGTCGAGCACGACGGCCGCAGCTACCAGGGCAAAGGTATCGACACCGACATCATCGAAGCCAGCGCCGAGGCATTTTTGCAGGCGGTGAATCGCATCTGTGCGCGGCTACCGGTCACGGCACCGCCACCTGCGGAGGCGACGGCTGTGGCGGCCGCCGGTTCCGGCTGAATTCAGGCCACCGGCCGTAGCAAGAGGGAAGGAGCGTCAATGAGTACCAAGGGAAGTAAGAAGATCTGGCACAACGGCAAGCTGGTGCCCTGGGAGCAGGCCACAGTGCACGTGCTGTCCCACGCTCTGCATTACGGGTCTTCGGTATTCGAGGGCGCACGGGTATATGGCACGCCCGAAGGTCCCATGGCGTTCCGTCTTGGTGACCACCTGACCCGTATGTACAACTCGGCCAAGCTGTATCGGATGGACATCCCCTTCAGCCAGTACGAACTGGATCTGGCCTGCCGACAGGTGGTGCTGGACAACGGTTTGCACGATGGCGCTTATCTGCGTCCGATCGCGTTTCGCGGGATGGCCGGGCTCGGTCTGACCGCGCCTGCGGATTCGCCAATCGAAGTGGCGGTGGCGGCGATCGAGTGGGGCGCATATCTGGGTGCCGAAGGCCTCAGGAATGGGGTCGATGTGTGCGTCTCATCGTGGCAGCGGGTGGCGCCGAACACGATCCCGTCCGGCGCCAAGGCGGGCGGTGGTTATCTGTCCAGCCAGCTGATCAGCATGGAAGCCAAGCGGCTCGGTTTCGCCGAGGGTATCGGTCTGACCACCGATGGCATGGTGGGTGAGGGGGCCGGCGAAAACCTGTTCCTGGTCAAGGACGGCCGTCTGCTGACGCCGCCGACCGCTTGCTCGATCCTCGCCGGTATCACCCGCGATACGGTGATGCATCTGGCCGCGGATCTTGGCTATGAGGTGGCCGAGCAGCCGATCCCGCGGGAGATGCTGTATTTCGCCGACGAAGTGTTCTTTACCGGCACCGCGGCCGAGATCACGCCGGTGCGATCGATCGACCGCATCGAAATCGGCTCAGGCAGTCGCGGCCCGGTCACCGAGCGCTTACAGGAGCAGTTCTTTGGTCTGTTCTCGGGCAAAACGCCGGACACGCGAGGCTGGCTGGAACCGGTCGAGGACCAGATGCGGCCCTCGCTGGCCGTCTAGGGCGAAGATCATGAGCGAGGCTCAAGACATCGGCGAGAGCACGCTGCTGGACAAGATCTGGCGGCGGCACCTGGTCGTACCGGAGACCGGGGACACGCCGGCAGTGCTCTATGTCGACTTGCATCTGGTGCACGAGGTGACCTCGCCCCAGGCATTCTCGGTGCTGCGTCAGCGGGGGCTCCCGGTGCGCCGGCCTGACCGCACCCTGGCCACGGTGGACCATTCGATACCGACGTCGCCGGCCCGCTGGAAAAGCGATCGACCGATGATGGACGGCGAGGCCCGCGTGCAGGTCGACACCCTGGGCGAGAACTGCGCCCACTTCGATATCCCCCTGCTCGGTATCGGCAGCCGGCGGCGCGGCATCGTACACGTCATCGGGCCGGAGCAAGGCGCGAGCCAGCCGGGTATGACCATCGTCTGCGGCGACAGTCACACCACGACCCATGGTGCGTTCGGTGCGCTCGCCTTCGGTATCGGTACCACCGAGGTCGGTCACGTACTGGCGACACAATGCCTGCTGCAACGACGACCGCGCGCGCTGGCGGTGAACGTGGGTGGCAGGCTGGCGGCTGGCGTCACCGCCAAGGATCTCGCGTTGGCGGTGATCGGACGTCTCGGCGTCGGCGGTGGCACCGGATACGTGATCGAGTATCGCGGCGCCGCGATCCGTGCCCTGTCCATGGATGAGCGCATGACCCTGTGCAACATGTCGATCGAAGCCGGCGCCCGTGCCGGCATGGTGGCGCCCGACGACACCACCTTCGAGTATCTCGACGGACGGCCGATGTCACCCAAAGGCGACGCATGGGATCGGGCGGTACGAGACTGGCGAACCTTGTGTAGCGAGCCGGGCGCAGATTTTGATCGCGAGATCGATGTTGACGCCAGCACGCTGGAGCCCCAGGTCACCTGGGGCACGGATCCGGGCATGGTGGTCGCGATCGGCGACAGCATTCCCGCCAAGGGTGGAGCGAGACAGCGCGAAGCGCTGCGCTACATGGATCTGGATGCCGGTCAGGCGATCGGCGGGCAGCCGGTCGACATGGTGTTTATCGGCAGTTGTACCAATGCACGACTGAGTGATCTGCGCCAGGCGGCGTCGGTACTCCAGGGGCGCAAAGTGGCTCCGGGCATACGTGCGGTGATCGTGCCGGGATCTCAGCAGGTCAAGGCACAGGCCGAGGCCGAAGGTCTGGACCGGATATTTCTCGAAGCCGGCGCCGAATGGCATGAATCAGGCTGTTCGCTATGTATCGCGATGAACGGCGATCGGGCAGCGCCAGGGCAGTATGTCGTCAGCACCAGCAACCGGAATTTCGAGGGTCGCCAGGGTCCCGGCGCCCGGACCCTGCTGGCGAGCCCGCTGACCGCGGCCGCCTCCGCTATCGCCGGCGCCGTCGCCGACCCGAGACCACTGCTGGAACGGGCGAGGCGGATCGCATGAGTGCCGGACGCGAGACCATCCGCTCACGCACCGTGGTGCTGCCGGTGGAGAACATCGACACCGATCAGATCATCCCGGCGCGGTTCCTGACCACGACCGAACGCGCAGGCCTCGGCCGCTGTCTGTTCCATGACTGGCGTTTCCACGAGGATGGCCGGCCGCGCGCCGATTTCGTTCTCAACCAGCCCGCCGCTGAAGGCTGCGATGTGCTGGTGGCTGGCCGTAACTTCGGTTGTGGCTCGTCCCGCGAGCACGCGCCATGGGCGCTGCTGGATTACGGGTTCCATGCGGTGATCAGTACTGAGATCGCCGATATCTTTCGCAGCAACGCGTTGCGTAATGGCCTGCTCGCGCTGGAAGTCACTGACGACGTGCACGACTGGCTCATCGCGCATCCTGGGGCCCCGATCAGTATCGACCTGGAATCCTGCCGCTTGCGTGCCGGTGACGCCGTGGACACCACGTTCGAGATTGAATCATTCGCCCGTTATTGCTTGCTCAACGGCGTCGATCCGCTGGGCTATCTGCTATCGCGGCTGCCGGATATCGAGTGTTACGAGGCTGGCCGGACATGAAGGCTTTGATCGCATTATTGCCCGGTGACGGTATCGGCCCGGAGGTGTGTCGGTCCGGCGCGGAGGTGCTGGCCGCGGTAGGCGAGCACTATGGTCATGGCTTTGAACTGCGCGAGGCCGCACTCGGCGGCGCGGCGATCGACGCATACGGCAGTCCGCTGCCGCCTGCGACCGAGGCCTTGTGCCGTGACGCCGACGCAGTGTTGTTGGGTGCGGTCGGTGGCCCAAAATGGTCCGATCCGCAGGCAACGGTGCGCCCGGAACAGGGACTGCTGCGGCTACGTCACGCGATGGGCGTGTTCGCGAACCTGCGTCCGATCGTTCCGGATCAACGGTTGTCAGCGGCATCGCCGCTGCGTAGCGAGTTGCTCGTAGACGTGGACATCTGTTTTGTGCGCGAGCTGACCGGGGGTATCTACTTTGGTGCCAAGCGCCGCGACAGCAAGGGCGCCAGCGACGTCTGCAGCTACTCGGTCACGGAGATCGAGCGCGTGGTACGGCTGGCCTGCGAGCTGGCGCTGGCGCGCAAACGGCGCCTGGTGTCGGTGGATAAGGCCAACGTGCTGGAAACGTCGCGATTATGGCGTGAGATCACCAGCCGCATCGTGACCGAAGAGTATCCGGCAGTGCATCTCGAACACATGCTGGTGGATGCCGCGGCCATGTATCTGATCCAGGAGCCGCGTCGATTCGACGTGGTAGTGACCGAGAACATGTTCGGCGACATCCTCACCGACGAGGCCTCGGTGATTACCGGTTCGCTGGGGATGCTGCCGTCGGCATCGTTGTCGCGGGACGGGCCGGGTCTGTATGAGCCGATACATGGCTCGGCACCGGACATCGCCGGCAAGGGCATCGCCAACCCCTACGGCACGATCCTCAGCGTCGCGCTGTTACTGCGCCATTCGCTGGGGCTGGAACGCGAGGCACGCGCGGTCGAGAGCGCGGTATCCGGCGCCATCGATGCGGGCTTGCTGACGCCAGACCTGGCAGCGGGCAATACCCGCGCCGTTGCCACCGCCGAGGCCACTGCCGGTGTGGTTGGAATGCTGCGCGGCGAGTTCGGAGACCGGGCTATTGCCTAGGACGACGGCCGGCCCAGGCGAAAATGGATGACAGTCGATCGTGATGATGATGACGAACAGAGGAGAGGAGCGCCGCGCCAGGCGCGATTGAAGAAATCTGCGATCGGTGCTTGACCAGAGCGCCGCCGCGTGTTTCATTTACAGACACTCATCGAGACCGGCGGAGGGACAGGCCCTTTGATGCCGGGGCAACCAGCGGAGCTAACCCCTCCGGCATGGTGCCAATTCCTGCGGAGAGCGGTAGGTCGCAAGACGCCGCACCGAGAGATGAGCGGTCGCGTAGCCCTGGATACCAGGTGCAAGGACGCGACGCTTCATCCCCGGTTGTTCTGCAGAATTTCCCGCTGAGGAAATCACGCTCCCCCAGGGGGCATGCAGGAGGACCGGATCAATGACTAGCGCTCGAGGCGCGGCTGCCACAGCCACCGCTGTATCTGGCGAGCTGCCCGAATTCACCGACGATGTATTAGGCCTGCCCGGCGGACTCGATCTGTCCCTGGGTGGCCGGCTGCCGGCCGTGGACATCGCCTGGCGAATGACCGGTCCTGCTTGTGCGCCGGTGGTAGTCGTCCTCGGCGGCATCTCCGCCCACCGTCGCGTCAACACGGTGGCGGGTGCCGGGCGGGGCTGGTGGCCAGCACTGGTCGGACCGGGTCTGGGTGTGGATACCGAGCGCTTTCGCGTGCTCAGCTTCGACTATCTGGGTGGCAGTGACGGCACGACCGGCCCTTGTCCCGACCAGCGACACAATGAGTCCTTCCCCAGCGTGAGCACACGCGATCAGGCTGCGCTGTTGATCCGTCTGCTCGATCATCTCGGCATCGAGTGTCTGCATGCGGTCGTCGGCGCGTCCTACGGCGGGATGGTTGCGCTTGCGCTGGCAGCGGAATACGGCGACCGTCTGGCCCGTCTGCTGGTCGTCAGCGCCGCGGAGGAAGCGCATCCCCTGGCTACCGCCTGGCGGAGTATCCAGCGGCGCATCGTGCGCTTGGGTCTGCGTCAGGGTAACGCGAAAGAAGGACTGGCTCTGGCCCGGGGTCTGGCCATGACCACCTATCGCTCGCCGGCCGAGTTCGCCGAGCGGTTCTCCAGCCTGCCGACGGCGACGACCGAAGGCTTCCGTTTCCCGGTGCAGGATTATCTGGACGCACGTGGTGCAGACTTTGCCGCCCGCGTGTCGCCGGAGTCTTTCCTGTGCCTGTCCGAGTCCATCGATCTGCAGCACACCGATCCGGCGGATGTGCGGGTGCCGACGACCCTGATCGCGGTCCGCCAGGACCAGTTGGTACCGGTTGAGCAGAGCCGACGCCTGGCGGCGCGCCTGGGCGGAACCCATCGTCTGATCGAGATCGATTCCCTGTTCGGACACGACGCTTTCCTCAAGGAAGCCGACGTCCTCATCCCCTTATTCAACCAGGCCCTGGAGGGCCAGCAGCCATGAGCGACACCATCCGTAACAGCACCCGCGCGGTCCGCACCGGGCTCGGTGGGGACGGTCAGTTTGGCGCGGTGGTGCCGCCCCTCTATCTGACGTCGACCTACGAGTTCGAGGGCTTCGATCGCAAGGGACCCTACGACTACACACGCTCCGGCAATCCGACCCGGGATGCGCTGGGCGCGGCCCTCGCCGGTCTCGAGGGCGGTGTCGGCGCTACCGTTACCAGTTCCGGCATGGCCGCTCTCACGCTGATCTGCCACCTGCTGCAGAAAGACGAGCTGATGATCGCGCCGCATGATTGTTACGGTGGCACCCACCGGCTGCTCACCGCGCTCTCCAGACGCGGGCAATTCCGTGTGGAGTTTGTCGATCAGACCGATCCGCGGGAACTGGACCGGGCCTTCGCCGGCGCACCAAGGCTGGTACTCACCGAGACACCGAGCAACCCCTTGCTGCGCATCACCGACCTCGCCGACGTGGCGCGCCGCTGCCGCCAGCATGGTTCGATCCTGGTCGCCGACAACACCTTCCTGTCACCGGGCTGGCAGCGGCCGATCGAATTCGGTGCCGATCTCGTGGTCCATTCCACCACCAAGTATCTCAACGGACACAGCGACGTGGTCGGCGGTGTGGTCGTGGCCGCCAGCGACGCGTTACAGGAAGAGGTCGCGTGGTGGGGCAATTGTCTCGGTCTGACCGGCGCGCCCTTTGACAGCTTTCTGACCCTGCGCGGCGTGCGCACGCTGCACGCGCGTCTGCGCGCGCACGAAGAGAATGCGCGGGCGGTGGTCGATCTGCTGTGCGAACATCCGGCAGTCGCCCAAGTCTATTATCCGGGTCTCGCCGATCACCCGGGTCATGCCATCGCGGCGCGCCAACAGCTCGGTTTTGGCGCCATGATCAGCTTCGAGCTGGCGGGCGGAGAGGCCGAGGTCGTGGCGCTGCTGGATGGTCTCGAGCATTTCTTCCTGGCTGAGTCCTTGGGCGGTGTCGAGAGCCTGGTCGCTCATCCCGCCACGATGACCCATTCCGCGATGGAGCCGGAAGCACGAGCGCGCGCCGGCATCACCGAGAATCTGGTGCGTCTGTCCATCGGCATCGAGCATCCCGAGGATCTGGTTTCGGATCTCAGCCGCGGTCTCGAGCGGGCGCTGGCCGTGTCCACGAGTGGCCGGGCCGCGGTCAGCATGCTGGGCTGAGACGAATCCGGCGAAGCCCCGCGAAGAGGGTCGATCGCGCATAATAGGCGGCAGTGAGTATCCGCCTTTCAGCCGCCGGCACAGGTCCCTGAACCCGTGCGCGTGATCGTCATCGGCGCCGGCCTGGCCGGCACCAGCACGGCCTGGTATCTGGCTCAGGGTGGCGCCAGCGTCACCGTGCTGGATCGCGCTCCCGGTGCGGCCATGGAAACGAGTTTTGCCAACGCCGGCATGCTGACGCCGAGTATGGCCGATCCCTGGAACGCGCCAGGTACTCTCTGGCATCTGCTGCGCTGGATCGGCCGGGAAGAAGCGCCGATGCTGCTGCGTCCGCGCGCGTTGCCCGATCTCGCCGGCTGGGGCCTCCATTTTCTGCGCCAGTCCCGTCCGCATCTGTTCCACCGCAATACGCTAAAGAATGTGCGCTTGGCGCTGTACTCGATGTCCGAACTCCGCCGCCTCCGCGACGAACTCGATATCGACTACGATGGCGCCGCACGCGGCACCTTGCGGGCATGCAGGGACCAGGCGTCGCTGGACAGGGCGGCTGAGCTTGCAGCCAGCCTGGCGGAACACGGCGTGGCCTATCGTCTGCTCGATCGCGACGGCGTGGTCGCCACCGAGCCTGCGCTGAATCCGGTGGCCGAGAAGATCGTCGGCGGTATCCACTATGTCGACGACGAGAGCGGTGATGCGCATCTGTTTACATCAGGTCTGGCGACACGCGCTGAGGGCGCTGGGGTGCAGTTCCGATTCGGCTTCGACGTCAACGCCATCGAAACCCGGCGCGGCGCCGTTCGCGCGGTGCGCGGGCGGACTGCTGGTCGTGACGAGAGATTTGAGACCGAAGCCGTGGTGCTGGCGGCGGGCAGTTTTACTCCACTGTTGGCCCGCCGCGTCGGCGTGCGTGTGCCGGTCCGTCCGGTCAAGGGATACTCGATTACCGCGCCCCGCGGTGACTGGCAGGATGGCCCGCGTATCCCGGTCTCGGACGATCATCTGCATACGGCGGTTACGCCGCTCGGTGAGCGGATCCGCGTTGCCGGTACGGCCGAGTTCACCGGCTATGATGATCGCCTGACGCCGCAGCGGGTAGACAATCTCTTGCGTTTGTTACAAGCGATCTACCCGGCTTATGCGGAGCGGCTCGACCCGTCCGTGGTAAGGCCCTGGTGTGGTTTTAGACCGGTCTCTTCAGACGGGGTATCGATCCTTGGGCCGAGCCCTCTCGCGGGCTTGTTTTTGAATACCGGACAAGGCCCGCTGGGTTGGACCATGGCGGCCGGCTGCGGCCGTCTGCTGGCCGATCAGATGCTCGGTAGGCATTGCGATCTCAACCCGGAGGACTATGCTCTGGACCGGTTCTGAGATCGGACTACGGGCGGAAGGCATTTGGATATCAAGCTGATCACGTTGTTCGCGATATTGTTCCTGGTCTTCGTGTTCCTGATCTGGGGCCGCTGGCGCTACGATCTGGTCGCGTTTTCCGCGCTGGTGGTAGCAGTGCTCACCGGGGTGGTTCCGGTATCGCAAGCCTTCTCGGGTTTCGGCCATCCGGCCACGGTCATCATCGCACTGGTACTGATCGCCAGCCGCGGTCTGTCCAACTCCGGCGCCGTCGATATGGTCGCGCGCCATATCGTGGACAGCTCCCGCAAGCTTTCCACGCACATCACCATCATGACTGGTTTCTCCGCCGCGCTGTCCGCGTTGATGAATAACGTCGCCGCGCTGACGTTGCTGATGCCGGTGGATCTCAAGGCCGCCGCCAAGGCCAAACGCAGCCCGTCGCTGACCCTGATGGCACTGTCCTTCGCCACCATCCTCGGTGGCATGATCACGTTGATCGGCACGCCCCCCAACATCGTCATCGCTGCGTTCCGCGAGCAGGCTCTGGGTGAGTCCTACCGCATGTTCGATTTCGCGCCGGTCGGGCTGGCCTGCACGCTGGCGGGTCTGGTCTTCATCGCCACGGTCGGGTGGCGGCTGATCCCGGACGCCGCCAGCCGCAAGGACAGCGGCCGCGAGCTGGCAGCACTCGGGTCCTATGTGGCGGAGGTGCAGGTGCCAGAGGGTTCCAGCACCGTGGGACGACGGGTCCGTGATCTGGACGAGGACGTGGAGGAACACGACGCGGTCGTCATCGGGCTCGTGCGGCGGGGCAAGCGGCTGCCCGGGATGGCGCGCCGGGCCGAGATCCGGGCCGGAGATATTCTCGTCCTGCAAGCCAGTCCGTCGGCCATCGATGAGGTGGTCGGCGCGCTGGGCCTGAGCTATCAGCCAAAAAGCCCGGGAGATGACGACGCGAACGAGGAGGACCTGGCGATGCTCGAAGTGGTGGTCCCGTCCGAGGCGCGCATCGAAGGCCGGTCCGCCATGTCGCTCAGGCTGCTGGGTCGCCAGGGTGTACTGCTGGTCGGTGTCTCGCGCCAGGGCAAGCGCTTCAGTGAGCGGGTGCGCAGGCTGGAGATCCAGGCCGGCGATGTGCTCTTGTTACTAGGGCCCAGCGAACGGTTGGCGGATATCGCTGGCTGGCTCGGCTGTCTTTCGCTGGCGGAGCGGGGCCTGCAGGTGACCCAGCGCCATCAGGCTCCGCTGGCGGTCGGAATCTTCGGCGCCGCCATCGGCCTCGCGAGTTTTGGCATCGTGGATCTGCCGATCGCTCTGGCGGCGACGGTGGTGTCTATGGTGTTCCTCAACATCGTCCCGCTGCGGCAGGTCTACGAATCGGTGGCCTGGCCGGTGATCGTGCTGCTGGGCTCGATGATCCCGCTGGGGATCGCGCTGGAAAACAGCGGCGGGACCCAATTGATCGCGGCGTCGATCCTGCATCTGACCGGCGACGTCTCGCCGGTGGTGGTTCTGGTGTTGCTCATCATGGTCACCATGACCCTGTCCGACGTGATGAACAACACAGCCACCGCGGTAATCGCTGCACCCATCGCGCTGGAGATTGCCGACCGGCTCCAGGTGAATCCGGACCCGTTTTTAATGGGCGTGGCCGTGGCCGCATCCTGCGCCTTCCTCACCCCGATCGGTCACAAGAACAACACCCTGATCCTCGGGCCGGGTGGTTACCGCTTCGGTGACTATTGGCGTATGGGTCTGCCGCTTGAGATCCTGATCGTGCTGGTGGCGACGCCGACCATACTGGCGGTGTGGCCGTTGTAAGGAATCCGATCGACAGCCGAAGGCATGATCGGCTGTTCCAGATGACATAAGCATGCGACTTTGTCATGACGGCGTCGCGGGTCGGCGCAACAATGTGACAGGCGTCACATTTGTCCGGCGAAATGTCGATTTGCTTTACAGTTTTTTTTCTTACGGCGTCTGTTTGATGCGCCGCGAGTCATCGCGACGGGAAAAAATGTGACGGCCGTCACGCTTCTTCGCCACTCCATCGGCAGTGATCCCGCCTGACCCCGCCGGATCGTCGGCGGCGTTTACACTGGCGTCCGATCATCTGGCTAAGTAACTGAAAAATATGGACTAAGAGAGTTGGCACGATAAGTGCTTCTGTTTAGGGCAGATCCCCCCGATCTATGGCAACAGGAACGACTTTATGACTTTCAAATTCAACACCGCTCCGTCGATCGCCGCCGCACTGTTGCTCGGCCTGTCGGCGGTCGCGAATGCGGATCCGGTCGTGATCGAAGACAACTACTACGGTGGCGATGATCTCGGCTATGGTGATGTCATCGGCAGCGCCGCTAAGTTCGACATCTTTCGCGCCGAACTGAGTCAGGCGGGCAATATCCTGACCGTCGATATCTACACCAACTTTGCCGGGCGTGCCGATGACGGCTTGTTCGCGGCTTACACCGAAAACGGCCTCGGCATCGGTTACGGTGACCTGTTTCTGGCTTCGGCCTGGAATCCGTCCGGCGACGCGCCCTATCTCGCTGACAACAATGTCAACGGCACCGTATGGCAGTACGGTTTCTCGCTAGACAATAGATGGAGCGCCGCGGGAGGTGTCGGGGACCTCTACGAACTGTCCGGTTCCAATGACGACAGCGCGCTGCTCTCGGACGATTTGATGAGCGGTGCGACTTATCGCAACGGTCAGGAAGTTGCGGTCGATCTCTCGGACGCAGCGGCAAATTTCCGCGACCAGCTCAATTCCGGTACCTGGTCGGTCGAGGACGATCACCTCAGCTTTATGATCGATCTGAGCGGCAGCGATCTCTCGCTGGCCAATGGCATCGCGTTGCACTGGGACATGACTTGCGGCAACGACGTGATCGAAGGTTATGCCGAGGTACCGGAGCCTGGTTCGCTGGCGCTGCTTGCACTTGGACTCATTGGCGCGGGTGTGGCCCGCCGGCGCCGCTGATACCGGGCATAAGAAACCGGGAAAAGAGCCCCGCTCCGGCGGGGCTTTTTTTTTGCGTTCGGGCGGCATCCGGGCGGTCGCCGTCAGATAAGGAGACATCGATCCCCGCTGTGACGGCCGGGCCCGCTTCCATGGCATGTTGCCCTGATCCGGCATCGACGAAAAATGCCGGAACCCGTTTGGTGCTCGCAGAGCATCACTGGCCGTGGGGCCTGTGGCGAGGCGCAATACCCCGTTCGCGGGCTCTGTCATCGGTCATCGGATCCTTGTCAGGCGCCAGTATCCGCAGAAGCACAGCGTGACCCGGGGGTGGCATGCCGGGTCGGTCCGGATCACACCGGGGAATTGGCGCGATTGACCGTTTCGGCAAAAAGATTGGTGGTCCCGGCCAATCCCGGGCGCCCGGGCCAACCTAACATGGCCACCACTTGATCAGGTGCTCAGGCATCGACCGGAGTCTGGAGGCAAGACCGATGAATATGGATATCGACATCCGACGCATTACCGAGAACGTCCAGATGCGCATGGCCCGCGGCTGGATCGATGGCGATCCCAACACGCTGGGTGTGCGCCCGCTGACGCGGCGTCACCGCAGCTATCTGGTGCAGTATCTCTCCGGCGGTCACCGGGTGCGCTGGATCGTGGACGCCACGGCGCCGGGCGTATTGTTAACTCCGGCTGGTGAATGCCACGACGAGGGTGATCGTCCTGACGTGCTTATCTCCAGCATCCTCCGGGCACTGAAGAGCCGCGCACCGGATATGTACCGGCGCGAGGAACTGACCCGCCTGCGCGAGTCCGCCCGGGTCGAGGGTTTTGACTTCGCGACGCTGTACACCCTGGCGGTGCGGCAACTCGGGGCGCTGGTCGAGGATATGGCGGAGTTGATGGGTGAGCTCACGGCAAACAGTGCCGATCAGACCGGCGGCCAAGGCGTCGCGGACGGAGCCCGCGAAGCGGCCTGATGGCGGACCCGCGCCGATCGAACAAGGCCGGCGCAGGGTGGCCCCGAAGATCAGCCGGCCTCGGTGACGAACGCCCCGGGTGACATCCCGGTCCAGCGTTTGAACGCACGCGTGAACGTGCTCTGGTCGGCGTAACCGAGCAAATACGCGACCTCAGCTATTGGATGTTGGCCCGAGCTCAGATATTCACGCGCCAACCCTTCCCGGGTCCGCTCGAGGATATCCCTGTACCCGGTGCCCTCGGCACGCAGATGCCGTTGCAGGGAGCTGACGCTACGGTTGAGCCTCTGCGCCACGTCTTCCTCCGTCACCCGACCGGAGGGCAGCGACTGCGCCAGCGCCTGGCGCACCTTGTTGCTGAAGTCCCCGGCGTCCATCTCTTTCAGATAGCGGTCTAGCAACTTTTCGTTTTCCGCGATCAGCATGTCGTCGGCCGCTGGCAGCGGCGCATTCAATGTCTCGGTATCGAAATACAGCGCATTCTCTTCGGCGCCGAAATGGACCGGGCAACGGAAATAGGCGCGGTAGCGGGCCAGGGTCGTCGGATCATCCAGCTCCGGCGCAAAACACACCCTTAGCGGCGCGAAATCGTCGCGGCTGGCCAGACGGCAGAAGCGTACCGTCACCGTCATGGCGACGTCGGCCGAGGTCGGCAGCAGCGCCTGGTCGGTGCCCCGGGCCTCGATACCGACCCGGGATTCTTTTTTTCCGGGCTCGTAGACCATGCTGAAAAACGTCGTCAGCACGCGGAAGAAGCGAGCTTGCCGGTGCAGCCCCTGATCCAGCGTTTCGCTGGCCAGCCAGGCTAGGCCCAGCGCATAGGCGGAGCCGGGACGGATGGTCCTGCCGACGACATGACCGATATGGGGATCGCCGGTAACCCGGATCGCTTCTTCCCAGAGCTTGCGTATGGTACTGGCCGGAATGCGCCCGGTGCGCTGCTCCCGGGTGGTCTTGTCGACGCCTGCCGCGGCAAAGACCGCCGCCGCATCCACGCCATAGTGCGTCTCCAGCGTTTCCCAGATCGCAGCAGACAGACTGGCCAAAGAGGTGGGCTCGTGCATCGTCGATGTGATTCTTTCGCCTGACCAAAACGGACAAGCCAGAGACCATTTATAGCAAGAAACCGGAAGGCCCGGTCATTACGCTGTGCTCCTTGATTGCGGAGACGACGATGTTTGGACCGATTCTTCCATTGCTGGCGCAGATCCCTCGCTCGTTGGGACACTGTTGGCGCCGGCGTCGCGCAAAGCGGCAGCCGTCGGTGCGGGTCCCCGCGGAGATCGCGGGCATCAATACGCTGGTGTCGCGGCGCAGCCTGAGGCTGCATGCCGCCGATGACATCGCCTCGATCATCGCCCGCCTGGATGCCAACGCAGAACGCAATCGAAACCGTATCGTGTTGCAGTGGTCAATGCTGGCGCCCGGCGAGCGGCCGCCGCCGGCGCTGTTGTTTCGGCCGGCCGTGCTGGAGATGATCGACCCGGAAGTGCTCGGCGTGCTGTTGTCCTTCGCTCATCCAAATGACCTGGATCGGATTTTCGAAGGGCTCGTCGGGCTGCGCTATGACCCTTTAGCGGTCGCTCGTGCCGCCACCGATCTGGCGGGCCGCTATCTGGACCGCGGCCTCGATGCCGTCGGTGAACCACTCTGTCGGCGGCCCTTGGCTGACAGCCCCCTGGATGAGACGCTCGGTTTCGACGGGAAGGGCACGGATCCCGATGGCGACTGATGATGCCAATGCCGCGGCCGCATGGCTGCCGCTCCCGGAACCCCCGTGTTTAGGCTCCCGAAGCTGTGAATGCTGCGCCGGGTCGCTCCGTGCCGCGCACGCAACATTCTAATAAACTTTAGCCTTCAATGGCTTACATGCGCTGAAGAACAAATATTTTGCATCGCAAAATAGACGCGCTATGCTTGACCGCAGGCAAATTTTGTCAGGAGCGCCATCATGCAAACCCGAGTTGCACTGGTCACCGGCGGTACCGGCGCCATCGGTCGCGTCATCTGTCAGCAGCTGGTGGATGCCGGCTTCCACGTCGCCGCCAACTGCTATCCCGCAGACGCCGGGGCGGCCGCCGCCTGGACCGACGAAGAGGCGGGGCAGGGCCGGAGGATCCATCTTGAGCCTTTCGACGTAGCCGACTTCGAGACAACGGCGGCCGGGGTCAGGAATATCGAAGCTGCTATCGGACCCATCGACGTCCTGATCAACGCTGCCGGTATCACCCGCGACTCCCGGCTGGTCAAGATGTCCCCGGAACAGTGGAACTCAGTGGTCCACACCAATCTGGACAGCGTATTCAATGTGACCCGGGCCGTGTTGCCGGGGATGCTCGAGCGGAACTACGGCCGGGTCGTCAACATCTCGTCGGTAAACGGCCAGCGCGGCCAGTTCGGTCAGGCCAATTATTCTGCGGCCAAGGCTGGCGTCCATGGTTTCACCATGGCCGTGGCCCGGGAGACTGCCCGCAAGGGAGTCACGATCAACACGGTGTCGCCGGGATATATCGAGTCACCCCTGATCATGGCGGTTCCGGAACCGGTCCGTGAGAGCATCCGCGAGTCGATTCCGGCCGGGCGTTTCGGACAGCCTGGCGAGATCGCCCGGGCGGTGCAGTTCCTGGTGGATGACCAGGCCGGCTACATCACCGGCGCAGACCTGTCGGTTAATGGTGGCTATCATATGGGGTAGGCCAGGGCCGGAATCTCGGACCGGCGAGGAGTCAACCATGAGCGTCCGCGTCATCCGCAAGTACGCCAATCGACGACTCTACGATTCGCAGGAGAGTCGCCACATCACCCTGGACGAGGTGCGGCATCTGATTGTGGCGGGCGAGCGTGTGCGGGTCGAGGACGCGAAATCCGGCGAGGATCTGACCCGGACCATCCTCCTGCAGATCATCACCGAGAGAGAGGAGGCCGGCCGGCCGATCCTCAGCGCCGAATTGCTCGAGCAGCTGATCCGCTTCTATGGTGGCGCGATGCAGGACTTCCTGGGTGCCTATCTGGAGCGCAGCGTGTCGGCCTTCGTGGCCAACCAGGAGAACCTCCAGGAGCAGTTGCTCCATCTGGCTCGCGAGAACCCGATGGCAGAGCTGGCGAAGAAGAATCTCAGCCTGTGGACCGATCTTCACGAGAACATTCTCTCCGCGTGGAATCCTGCAGCGCAAAAGCAAAAAAAGAAAAAAGAAGAAGACTAAGTTATTGTTTTTATTAATTACTAATGCGCATGGCGAAGAAAGATTTTGCAGTGCAAAAAACCTTTGCTATTATTGTCCCTGCCGCTATCAATCACGACAGTGAGGATCTGACATGACTACCGAGACATTTGATTTCTTCGAGAGCAGCAAGAAGGTTTTTGCTCCCGCCAACGAGCTGGGCGAGATCGGTCTGGACGCGTTCCAGAAGACCATTCAGCTACAGCTTGAGCTGGCCGGCGACGCGATGGAGCTGATCACCGACGAGCTGGAAGTCTTCGGTGAAGCCGAAGGCCCGACAGATTTTGCCAGGGCCCAGAGCAAGCTGGCGACGGCTTACGCCGGCCGCGCGCAGAAGCGCATCCAGGGGCTGGTGGAGACCTATACGGCGGCCCAGCAATCGATGCTGAAAGTCGCCCGGGTTGGGTTCACCAGTGCGTTCGACGTTGCGACGCCGAAGGCCAAACCTGCGGCGCGCAAGAAAGCCGCCTGAGGCGACCGGATCAAGGCGGTGTCCTTCGGGCCACCGCCTTTTTTTTCACCTTCGTCTAATGGCCGCTCCGGATGCCCGCTGGCAAACTAGGCGGCTTGGATAAGGGCGGATAAAAACCGGGGGATAGCGACATGGCCGAAGCACGTGAGATTGTAGTACTCAGCGCCGTCAGGACCGCGATAGGCACCTATGGCGGCAGCCTGGCCGGAACGCCCCCGACCGAGCTCGGCGCCACCTGTGTCCGGGCATCTGTTGACCGGGCCGGCATCGCGTCCGAGGATGTCGGGCACGTGGTATTCGCCAACGTGATCCATACTCAGCCGAAGGACATGTATATGTCCCGGGTGGTGGCGGTCAACGGTGGTCTGCCGGTGGAGACCCCCGCATTTACCGTCAACCGACTTTGCGGCAGCGGCCTCCAGGCGATCGTCTCCGCCGCGCAGCTGATCCAGCTCGGCGACGCTTCCTGCACCGTCGCCGGCGGCGCCGAGTGCATGAGCCGGGCTCAGTACTGGATCCCCGGACTGCGTTTTGGCCAGCGCATGAATGACGGCCAGGTGATTGACGCCATGGTCGGCGCGCTGACCGACCCGTTTGACGATTGCCATATGGGCATCACCGCCGAGAACGTGGCGGAACGCTGGGATGTCAGCCGCGAGGACCAGGACGCACTGGCGGTGGAGAGCCAGCAGCGCGCGGCGCGGGCCATCGAGGCGGGTTATTTCAAGGACCAGATCGTTCCGGTGGAGATCCGCCGCAAGCGGGAGATGGTGGCATTCGACACCGACGAGCACGTGCGCGGTGACGCCACCGTCGAGGGCCTGGCGAAATTGCGGCCGGTGTTCCGCAAGGACGGCAGCGTGACTGCCGGCAATGCTTCAGGTATCAACGACGCCGCTGCGTCGGTGGTATTGATGGATCGGGAGATGGCCGAACAGCGCAAGCTGAAGCCGCTGGCACGGCTGGTCGGTTATGCATTCGCCGGCGTGGAGCCCAAGTACATGGGTATCGGTCCGGTGCCGGCGACCCGTCATCTGCTCGAAACGACCGGCTTGAGCGTGGATGACATAGATGTATTCGAGGTCAATGAAGCATTCGCCGCCCAGGCGCTGGCCGTGGCGCGGGATCTCGGATTGCCACCCGAGAAGACCAACCCCAATGGCAGCGGTATCTCACTCGGTCATCCGATCGGCGCCACCGGTTGCGTTATCACCGTCAAGGCGATCCACGAACTGCATCGTAGCGGTGGACGCTATGCACTGGTCACTATGTGCATCGGCGGCGGTCAGGGCATCGCCGCCATCTTCGAGCGTATGTAAAGAGAGGTTGTCGTGCTGGAGTCACTAAAGCTGGAGAACATCCGCAGCCAATACGAGATGAGCCGCCTGATGGCCGGCATGTCCAAGGATCTGGGCAAGGCCTATGCGCAGTGGTTCGGTCGTCTGCTGATCAATCCTTCGACGCCGCTGCGCGGTAGTGCGAATCTGGCAATGGACTGGCTTTCGATCTCGCGCGACGCAGCGCTGAAGATGGCTGGCGTCGAGACCACCGAGGAGAAATTGAATGGTGACCGCCGCTTCCGCTCGGAAGCGTGGCAGAAGCACCCCACGCTGGACCTGGTGCGCCGGCTCTACATGGCTTATGCGCGCACGGTACTGGAGATGGTCGACCGCACCCGCGGTATGGACGAGGAGCAGAGACGCAAAGTCCGTTTTTTCACCGCACAATTCCTCGACGCGATCGCACCGAGCAATTTCCCTTTGACCAATCCCGAGGTGATCGAGGCCACCGTCGGCAGCAAGGGCGGCAATCTCGCCTCCAGTCTGACGAACCTGTGGGAAGACCTGGATCTGCGCCACGGCCGTCTCAACATCAGCATGTCGGATCTCGGCGCCTTCGAAGTGGGTCGAGACCTGGCGGTGACGCCGGGTGAAGTGGTGTATCAGAATGAGCTGATCCAGCTGATCCAGTACACGCCGACCACAAAGCAGGTCGCGAAACGCCCGTTGCTGATCATCCCGCCCTGGCTCAACAAGTTTTATGTGCTGGACATGCAGCCGGCAAACTCGGTGGTCAAATACCTGGTAGATCAGGGCCAGACGGTGTTCCTGATCTCCTGGCGCAATCCCGACGAGTCGACGCCGGACAAGAGCTTTGATGACTACATGCTCGAAGGCCCGCTAAAGGCCCTGGAGGTGATCGAGGCGATCACCGGCGAAGCCGAGGTCAACGCGATGGGCTACTGTCTCGGTGGCATCCTGCTGGCCTGCACCCTGGCCTGGCTCGACGCCAAGGGCCGTCATCCGATCCGTTCTGGTACATATCTGACCACCCTGATCGACTATTCAGATGTGGGCGACGTCAAGGTCTTCGTCGACGAAGCCCAGATCAAGCGCCTCGAGCGGGTAGGCAAACGCAAAGGGTATATCCCCGGCGACAACGTGGCATGGGGATTCCGCATGCTGCGGGCGCCGGACCTGATCTGGTCCTTCATTATCAATCACTATCTGCTGGGCAAGGAACGCATGCCCTTCGACCTGTTGTTCTGGAATGAAGACGCCACCAATATGCCGCTGACCGCGCATTCGTTCTTTATGCGCAATATGTATATGCACAACAGGCTGCGTGAACCCGGCGGCATCGAAATGGCCGGCGAGCCCATCGACGTGACCCGGATCAAGACGCCGGCCTATGTGTTGTCCACCCGGGACGACCACATCGCGCCGTGGAAGACTACCTACGAATCGACCCAGCTGTTTTCCGGTCCGACCCGGTTTGTGCTCGGCAACTCCGGCCACATCGCCGGGGTGATCAACCCGCCCGCGAAAAAGAAGTACGGTTATCGCGCCAGCGCAGACACGCCGGCTGATGCCGATGCCTGGCTCCATGATACCGAGGAGCATGCGGGATCCTGGTGGCCGGACTGGATACGCTGGCTGCGCCGATATTCCGCTGGCAAGGTCGCGGCCCGGAAACCCGGGAGCAATGAATATCCGTCTCTGGAGCCGGCCCCGGGCAGCTTCGTCAAACAGACGATCCGCCCGCCGAAATAGCGCCCTGCGGTCCGCGGCGCCCGCTCGAGTGCGGCGCCTGACTCAATACATATGCTGGCCGCCGTTGACCGAAACGGTCGAGCCGGTGATGAAGTCGGCTTCGTCACTGACCAGGTAGAACACCGCCCGGACGATGTCATGCGGCTCGCCGAGGCGTCCTACCGGGATCCGCCGGATGATCTTCTCCAGCACCTTCTCCGGCACCGCACGGACCATCTCGGTGTTCACATAGCCTGGCGCCACTGCATTGACGGTGATGCCGTAGGCCGCGCCTTCCTGGGCCAGGGCCTTGGTAAAGCCATGCATACCTGACTTCGACGCGGCGTAATTGACCTGGCCGTACTGTCCCGCCTGGCCATTGACCGAGCCGACGTTGACGATGCGGCCGAACTTCCGCTCGCGCATGCTCTCGATCACCGCACGACACAGATTGAAGCAGGAAGTGAGATTGGTGCGGATGACGTCGTCCCACTGTTCGAAACTCATCTTGTGCAAGGTCGAGTCGCGGGTGATGCCGGCATTGTTGACCAGCACCTCGATCGGCCCGACGCGCTCGACGACATCCGCGACCCCGCGCTGGACGTCCTCGAAATTGCCAGCGTCGAACTTGAACACCGGGATGCCGGTTTCTTGCTCGAATTGTCTCGCCCGTTCAACGTTGCCTGCGTAGTTCGCGGCGACGACGTAGCCCGCTTCATGGAGCTCCCGGGAAATACCGCCGCCGATCCCTCTGGTTCCCCCCGTGACCAATGCGACTCGTCCCGTCATGTCAGCCTCCGCTCCGGATTCGTATTCCAGCCAAAGTAAATGATCTGCCATCATCAGCCAGCCAGCGGCCGCTTCCAATTGGCCATTCGTCTAAGCTTGCGCCCTTATCCGATGTTGCTCTGCGCAGTCTGCGGGGGCGCATGAGGCGGCCCGATCCTGCTGCAATTGAACCTGCGAGATGGGGGTTCGGAGCGGCCGGAGATGCGGAGATTCAACGCCGATCTCCATCCGTCTTGATCGCGGTCATCCGGGGTCTCTTTTTAGCTCATGTTTATATAACAAAAACAGTATCTTATACGTGCATTAGAAAATTGTGATCTGCATCACTTCACAGACGCGGGTGAGCGGCTAGCCTAGCACCAGTTTTTGACACTATTTGGAAACAGCTTGAGGTGATTTATGGACAAGCGTGACTCCTGGAACGACGAAGGCGACCGCGGCCGTCAGGCGCGTTTGCAGCGTCGGAACCGGAGACGCCGGCGCACCCCGATTTCGCGCCAGCATTAAACGAAAACCCCGCTTTTTGGCGGGGTTTTTCGTTATCGCTGTAGTCGTCCCTGGCGCCGTACTCATTCACTTGATGATGACACTCCCCGGGCGACCGGCTCCACCGGCGAAGCGCTCTGGCTACCGTGTTCACAGTTGACCCATCCGCTATCGCCGCTGGCGAAGAATTCTTTTTTCCAGATCGGCAGCCGCTTCTTTATCTCGTCGATGATGTAACGGCAGGCGAGGAAAGCGGCATCCCGATGAGCCGAACTCACGCCCACCCACACCGCGCAGTCGCCGATCTCGAGATGGCCGGCCACATGGGCACAGCGGGCGGCGAGGATGTCGAATTTCTCCACCGCCTCGGCCATCACCCGGTTACCTTCCTTGACCGCCATCTCCTCATACACTTCGTAGTCCAGCGCAGTCACGGACTTGTCGTAATTGGTATCGCGGATCCAGCCTTCGAAGATCACGCAAGCGCCGGCGGCCGGGTCAGGCAGCTCGGACTTGAGGGCCTCGAGATCAAGCGCTTGATGCGAAACAGTAAACATCAGCCCCCCGAAACCGGTGGAAAGAACAACACGGTGTCGCCGTCGTTCAGCACCGATTCGAAGCTGCTCATCTCGTCGTTGACCGCCACCTTGGCGTCCGCGAGGTGAGGCAGTCCATGGCGCCGGGCTACTTCAGCGAACAATTCGCCCGCGGTGTCCGCCTCGATCGCCAGCTCCTCCTGCTCGCAGCCGGCCCGCTCACGGAACAGGGCGAAATAGCGAACCGTCAGAGTCTTTGTTGTCATCGTTCCTTGCAGCGCCGGGCTGCGGCTCAGCGGGAAAGATAGTCACTCTTGCCGCCACGCTTTTC
>CAJHYD010000016.1_pt1 | contig 23095 bp, 20 predicted proteins | sample 9198701 | NCBI WGS metagenome assembly CAJHYD01 (sample SAMEA7708365, study PRJEB35096) | sediment metagenome | biome: marine neritic benthic zone biome [ENVO:01000025]; feature: sediment [ENVO:00002007]; material: shallow marine sediment [ENVO:03000034] sea grass bed [ENVO_01000059] ...
TAAGGGCGACGCTCTCCCAGCTGAGCTAAGCACCCCGCTCGTGGGAGGCGCGCTAGTTTACGGCATCCTTCAGCGCTTTGCCAGCCTTGAACGAGGGCACATTACTGGCCTTGATCTGGATGGTTTCGCCGGTCTTCGGGTTGCGTCCGGCGCGAGCCGCGCGGTGCTTCACGACGAAGGTCCCAAAGCCGACAATGGCGACCTGGTCGCCCTTGGAAAGGGTGTTAGCGATGGTATGAGTCACGGCCTCCACAGCCTTGGCGGCATCGCTCTTGGAAATATCGGCCGCATGGGCCACGGCATCAATCAGTTCAGCCTTATTCATCTGTTTACCTTTGTAATCCTGTTGTAGTTGACCACTATGCGCGAGGACAGGCTACGTACCTGTTGTCCCTCGCCCCCACCGGATCCCCCGGGCTCCCCGGGACGTCAGCCCAGATCTCGTTGTGTAAGAAATCCCGAAACCGTCAAAAGCATTTCGGCCCGCTTGGCGCGGGCCGTTGGATGCACTTGCGGGCAGGCGCATCTTATACCAGCGCCAAAAAAGAACTGTCAACAAGAGCCCCGATCAGCGGCACCCGTTCGGCCTCGTCTGATCTGGCCAAAGCGACAGGCTCAGCCTGCTGGCCGACGCTCAATGGGCGGTTACACCCTCCTGCGAAGACCCATGGGACTCGCTCTTCTCCTTTTCCGACTTCTTACCCTTGCCCTGTTTGGACAGAGGTGTCGGCGCTCGCTCCAGAGCGATCTCGAGCACCTCGTCGATCCACTTAACCGGACGAATATCACGGGCGCCCTTGATATTCTTCGGAATCTCCACGAGGTCTTTCTCGTTGTCGTGGGGGATGATCACTGTGCCGATACCGCCACGATGCGCGGCCAACAACTTCTCCTTGAGACCGCCGATCGGCAGCACTTCGCCGCGTAGCGTTATCTCCCCGGTCATGGCCACATCGGCGCGCACCGGGATCATTGTCAGCGCAGAGACTAGTGCACTGCACATACCGATTCCCGCGCTCGGTCCATCCTTGGGCGTGGCCCCTTCCGGCACGTGGATGTGTACGTCCGTCGTCTGATAAAAATCGTTGGCGATACCCAACACTTCAGCGCGACTGCGCACCACGGTCATCGCGGCCTGGATCGACTCCTGCATCACGTCGCCGAGTTGTCCGGTATTGATCAATTTGCCCTTGCCGGTCAGCACCGCAGCTTCGATGGTCAGCAGTTCGCCACCGACCTCAGTCCACGCCAGCCCGGTGACCTGCCCGACGGCGTTCGATTCTTCGGCGCGGCCATAACGGAACCGGCGCACACCCAGATAATTTTGCAGGCCGGCAGGACGCACCGCGATCCGCTTGCGCTTCGTTTCCTGGAGCATCTTCTTGACTGCCTTGCGACAGATCTTGGCGATCTCGCGCTCGAGATTGCGCACGCCGGCCTCGCGCGTGTAATAGCGGATGATGTCGCGCACGGTGCTGTCGGAAATGGACAGTTCCTCGTCCTTGAGCCCCGCGTTGGCCACTTGCTTCTGGATCAGATAGCGTCGGGCGATGTGGGTCTTTTCGTCCTCGGTATAGCCCGGCAGGCGGATCACCTCCATCCGATCCAGCAGCGGCGCCGGGATGTTGAGGCTGTTGGCGGTGCAGATGAACATCACGTCGGACAGATCGAAATCCACTTCAAGGTAATGGTCGTTGAAGGTGGAATTCTGCTCCGGATCGAGCACCTCAAGCAGCGCCGATGACGGATCGCCGCGGAAATCCATCGACATCTTGTCGATCTCGTCGAGCAGGAACAGCGGATTGCGCACACCGACCTTGGCCATGTTCTGCACGATCTTGCCCGGCATCGAGCCGATATAGGTGCGCCGATGACCACGGATCTCGGCCTCATCGCGCACGCCACCCAGCGACATGCGTACGAACTTGCGATTGGTGGCGCGGGCGATGCTCTGTCCCAGTGAGGTCTTGCCGACACCAGGCGGACCGACCAGACACAGGATCGGTCCTTTCTGTTTCTTGACGCGTTGCTGGACCGCCAGGTATTCGATAATGCGTTCCTTGACCTTCTCCAGACCGTAATGATCTTCTTCGAGAACGCGCTCGGCCAGCGCCAGGTCCTTGTGGGTCCGCGAGCGCTTCTTCCACGGCGCCCGCACCAGCCAGTCGATATAGTTGCGCACGACCGTCGCCTCGGCTGACATCGGCGACATCATCTTCAGCTTGTTCAACTCGGAATTGGCCTTTTCCTTGGCCTCGGCCGGCATCCCGGCCTCCTCGATCTTCTTCTCCAGCTCGGCCACTTCGTTGTGGCCGTCATCCATGTCGCCGAGTTCCTTCTGAATGGCCTTCATCTGCTCATTCAGGTAGTACTCGCGCTGACTCTTCTCCATCTGCTGTTTGACCCGGCCGCGCACGCGCTTCTCGATCTGCAGCACATCGATCTCGCCCTCGATCAGACCGAGGACGTGTTCCAGCCGCTTGCGCAGGTCGAAGATCTCCAGCACCGTCTGCTTGTCCGACAGCTTCAGCGACATGTGCGCAGCAGCCGTATCAGCCAGTCTGCCCGGCTGCTCGATGCCGGCCAGAGAAGTCAGGATCTCCGGCGGCACCTTCTTGTTGAGTTTTACGTAGCTCTCGAACTGGGAGACGATGGAGCGGACCAGCACCTCGACTTCACGCTCGTCATATTCGCCCTCTTCGGTCAGGACTTCAGTTTCGGCTGTGAAATAGTCTTCTTCGCGCAGCTCGTGCAAGGCCACGCGCTCATTGCCTTCCACCAGCACCTTGACGGTGCCGTCCGGGAGTTTGAGCAGCTGCAGGATGGTGGCGAGCGTGCCGAAATCGAACAGGTCACTCATTTCGGGCTCATCGACATCAGCCTGCCGCTGGGCCACCAGCGCAATCTGCTTGCCCACCTGCATGGCCGCGTCCAGCGCCAGGATGGACTTCTCCCGACCGACAAACAGCGGGATGACCATGTGCGGGTAGACCACCACATCCCGCAGCGGCAGAACCGGCATACGGTTGCCACTGGCCTGAGTGGTCATTTCCTGTTCAAGAGGGGGTTTTTCGGACACGATATGGGTTACCTGTAATGCCGGAGTCGGAGCCGGATGCCGGAAGATCGCGGGCGTTCCAAACGCGCCGCCACTGTCGTGATATGCGGTCGGATCGGACCGCTTTCAAGGGCCGGACGCCGGCCGGAAATCGAATCAGAACGCAGAACCCGCAGGCCGTTGTTTTTCCTCGGCAGCGGCAGATCGACTCGCCTCATCGGATTCGTAGATGATGTAAGGCTGGGTTTCGCCGTTGACGACCGCCTCATCCACCACCACTTTGGTGACGTTGTCCTGGGACGGCAGCTCGTACATCGTGTCCAGCAGCACTGTCTCCAGGATCGTGCGCAGTCCGCGGGCCCCGGTCTTGCGCTGCATGGCTCGTTTGGCTACGGCCCGCAGCGCGTCATCGCGGAACTCCAGTTCGGCCCCCTCCATCTCGAACAGACGCCGGTATTGCTTGGTCAGCGCGTTCTTGGGCTCCACCAGGATGGTGACCAGCGCTTCCTCGTCGAGCTCCTCCAGGGTCGCTACCACCGGCAGTCGGCCGACAAATTCGGGAATCAGCCCGTACTTGATCAGGTCTTCCGGCTCGACGTCGTGAAACAGTTCGCCGATGCTGGCCTGGTCCGACTCACCCTTGACCTCGGCAGCGAAGCCGATCCCGCTCTTGTGGGAACGGTTGAGGATGAGCTTCTCGAGGCCCGCAAACGCGCCACCACAGATGAACAGGATGTTAGCGGTATCCACCTGCAGGAACTCCTGCTGCGGGTGTTTGCGGCCGCCCTGGGGCGGCACCGAGGCCACGGTGCCCTCGATCAGCTTCAACAGCGCCTGCTGTACACCCTCGCCGGACACGTCCCGGGTGATCGAAGGGTTGTCTGACTTGCGCGAAATCTTGTCGATCTCGTCGATATAGACGATGCCGGTCTGCGCCTTCTCGACATCGTAATCGCATTTCTGCAGCAGCTTCTGGATGATGTTCTCGACATCCTCACCCACATAACCGGCCTCGGTCAGGGTCGTGGCGTCAGCGATGGTGAAGGGTACATTGAGCAGACGGGCCAGCGTCTCGGCCAGCAGGGTCTTGCCACAGCCGGTGGGGCCGATGAGCAGGATATTGCTCTTGGCCAGCTCGACCTCGTCCTTGCCCCGCTCCCGATTGCGCGTCTCCAACCGCTTGTAGTGGTTGTAGACCGCCACCGACAACACTTTCTTCGCCTCCTGCTGACCGACCACATACTGGTCGAGCACGTCCTTGATCTCGTGTGGTTTGGGCAACTGGCTGGAGCGGGCGTCGGCCTTGTCTTCCAGCTCTTCGCGGATGATGTCGTTACAGAGTTCGACGCACTCGTCACAGATGAATACGGACGGGCCCGCAATCAGCTTGCGGACCTCATGCTGGCTCTTGCCGCAGAAGGAGCAATAAAGGAGTTTCCCTTCCTCATTCCTGCTCCGAGTGTCGTCAGACATTAATCACCCTTGGATGGCACCTCGTCTGAGGCTTATATATCACGTTGGCGCCGCAGCTTGCAAAGCTGCAGGATCGCCGCAGATCGCTGCTTCTAGGCGTCTTTTTCCGCGTTGATCTCCACACGCTGCGTCAGCACCTTGTCCACCAGCCCGAATTCCACGGCATCCTCAGGGCCCATGAAGTTATCCCGGTCGGTATCGCGGGCAATTTTCTTGATGTTCTGACCGGTGTGGCGGGCGAGGATGGCGTTGAGCGCGTCGCGTAACTTCAGCACTTCCTTGGCATGGATATCGATGTCCGAGGCCTGACCCTGGAATCCGCCGAGGGGCTGGTGAATCATCATCCGCGAATGCGGCAGGCAATAACGCTTGCCCTTGGCTCCGCCTGCCAGCAACAGCGCGCCCATGCTCGCCGCCTGACCGACACAGATAGTGCTGACATCGGGGCGTATGAACTGCATCGTGTCATAGATGGACATACCAGCGGTTACCACGCCACCCGGCGAGTTGACATAGAGGTGGATGTCTTTGTCCGGATTCTCAGACTCCAGGAACAATAATTGGGCGACGATCAGGTTCGCCATGTGGTCTTCCACCGGACCCACCACAAACACCACGCGTTCCTTTAGCAGACGCGAGTAGATGTCGTAAGCGCGTTCGCCCCGGGCGGTCTGCTCGACCACCATTGGCACCAAATTCAGTGCCTTCGTTTCCATATCAGCCCTCCATGAGCCACGCTGGTGTCCTATGGTCATGCCAGCGGGCGGCGGTTGCAAGGGGTATCGGCCCGCCAAAACATGGATTTGCCCGCTCAATCAACCGACAATCGCTGGCCGGACCTGGCCGCGACGCCTCAAGCCGGCTCCATCAGCTCCGGGAAGCTGCTGGGCTGATCGATCGTCTCGGCTCGCTCGATCAGCCAGTCCACGACCTGCTCCTCCATGACCTCGGCTTCGATCTGGCCCATCATCTCCCGATTGCTGGTGTAGAGCTTGATCAGCTCTTCCGGTTGGCCGTAGCTGGCGGCCAGCTCCATCAGGCGCTGACGCACCCGTGCCTGGTCCAGTTCGATCTTGGCCAGGCCGATCACCTCGGCCACCAGCAGGCCGAGCTTGACGCGGCGGCTGGCCTGCGGCTCCAGCGTCTCCCGCGGTGGCAGATTGGCCTGGTCCGACGAATCCAGTCCCATACGCCGGGCGGCACTCTCCTGCATGACCTGGATCTCCTGATCGACCAGCACCCGCGGCAGCTCCGCCTCGTTGGTATCGATCAGCTGGTCCAGCACCTGAGCCTTCATCCGGGCGCGCGATACCTGGGCCAGCTCCCTGGCCATATTGTCGGCAACTTCCTTGCGCAGCCGCTCGACCCCGCCCTCGGTAATGCCGAAGGCCTCGCAGAAGGCGTCATCGATCTCAGGCAGTTTCTCTACCGAAACGACCCGGGCTGTGACCTGAAACAACGCGGTCCTGCCTGCCAGCTCGGCGGCGCCGTAGTCCGCCGGGAAGTCTACGGTGACCTGTTTCTCTTCGCCCGCCTTCATGCCGGTCAAACCGACCTCGAAGTCTGGCAGCATGCCGCCGCGACCCAGTACCACGGGCACTTCCTCGCCCTCGCCACCGGAGAACGGCTCCCCGTCCAGCGTGCCTTTGAAATCGACGGTGATCTGGTCACCCTCTTCCGCCGCTTTTTCCGCCGGCTCCCACTCCGCGCGCTGGCGACGCAGGCGGTCCATCATGTCGTCGATATCGCCCTCGGTAATCTCCGCTGTCGGACGCTGGATCTTCATGCCCTCGTGGCCGATCAGCGTGATCTCCGGATAGACCTCGAAGGTGGCGATGTACTCGAGATCCGTACCCTGCTCGAGATTGCCGGGTTCGATACGCGGCCCGCCAGCCGGACGCAGCTTCTCCTGGCCCAGCGCCTCGATAAAGCTGGAGCGCATCATCTCGTTCAGGACTTCCTCCCTGACCTGACCGCCGTAGCGCTGGCGGACCACCTGGAGGGGGACCTTGCCGGGCCGGAAACCCTTTATCTTGGCGGTCTTGCCATAGCGGCGCAGCCGACTGTCGATCTCATTTTCGATTTGCTCTGCCGGTACCTGTACCGTCATACGGCGCTCAAGCCCTGCTGTTGTCTCCACCGAAACCATCATTCGGGTGTGTCCTCTGCTCATAAAACGTTCAAGACGCCGGCCATGACTGGACCAGCCGCTGCGGTACCCGTTGTCGGGGCCGCCATAGATTCTGGTGCGAAAGGAGAGACTCGAACTCTCACGGGTTGCCCCACCGAGACCTAAACCCGGCGCGTCTACCAATTCCGCCACTTTCGCAGCGCGTCGGCCCAGCCTGGCCCACCGGCCCCCGGCGTCGGGCTAGCTCAACATTATATCCCAGCTTGGGCCTATTACCCCAGCCGCCCGGACCCCGCGCCGGTGTGGCGACAATGCCCGCGACCAGGGCCGGAATCGATCGCCACGGACAGAAAAAAGAAAGACCCGGTCAGCGGACCGGGTCTTCGGTTTGTGGTGGGGCGTCAGGGATTCGAACCCCGGACCGAGTGGTTAAGAGCCACCTGCTCTGCCGCTGAGCTAACGCCCCAAGCCCCGGGAATCTAAATCCGCATCCGGGCCTTGTAAAGTGGGGTGGACGATGGGACTCGAACCCACGACGACCGGAATCACAATCCGGGGCTCTACCAACTGAGCTACGCCCACCATTGACCGCCGGGCGATGGCGCGCCCGGCAGGACTCGAACCTGCAACCCTCGGCTTAGAAGGCCGATGCTCTATCCGGTTGAGCTACGGGCGCCTGCACCGTCCTGCACGACTGGAACTGGTCGGGGCAGAGGGATTTGAACCCCCGACCCTCTGCTCCCAAAGCAGATGCGCTACCAGGCTGCGCCATGCCCCGAGGTCCCAGCAGGACCGGAATTCGTCCCCGCGACCTACCCAGCCGGTCGAGGACGCAGGATGATACGGCCCACCGCACCGGGCAGTCAATTTGCGCCGTCGCGCGTGTTGAGGGCCGCCGCAGCCGCGTGCGACAATTCGTACCCTTTCCCTCGGACCCGACCCCTATGAGCGCTCGCCTGATCGACGGCAAAAAAATCGCTGCTGAATTCCGTGAACAGATCCGCCTGCAGGTGGCAGCGCGGGTGGCCGCGGGCCAGCGCCGCCCGGGTCTGGCCGTGATCCTGGTGGGTGACGACGCGGCATCGGCGGTTTATGTCCGCAACAAGCGACGCGCGTGCGAGCAGGCCGGCGTGATTTCGCGGGACTACGACCTGCCCGGCGACGCACACCAGGAAGACGTGCGCGCGCTGATCGAGCAGCTCAACGCTGATGACGACATCGACGGCATCCTGGTGCAACTACCGCTACCGGATCAGCTCGATGCCACGGCGGTGATCGAGTACATCCACCCGAGCAAGGATGTGGATGGTTTCCATCCATACAATGTCGGCCGGCTGGCACAACGCATCCCGCTCCTTCGACCGTGTACCCCGCTGGGCGTGATCCGGCTGCTGGAACGCTGCGGCGTGGATCCGAAAGGCCAGAAGGCGGTGGTGGTCGGCGCGTCTAACATCGTCGGCCGGCCGATGAGCCTCGAGCTGTTGCTCTATGGCGCGACCACCACGGTTTGCCATCGGTTTACCGAGGACCTGAAAAGCGAAGTCGAACGAGCCGATATCCTGGTCGTCGCGGTCGGCAAGCCCGGACTGGTCCCCGGCGAGTGGGTCAAGCCGGGCGCGGTGGTGATCGATGTGGGTATCAGCCGGCTCGTGGACGGTCGCCTGGCTGGCGACATTCAATTCGAGGCGGCGGCGAAGCGCGCGGCCTGGATCACGCCGGTACCGGGCGGCGTCGGCCCGATGACCGTCGCCATGTTACTCAGCAATACCCTGCAGGCAGCGGATCTGCGCGACGCGGCTCGCGCCTAGCCACGTTTCCAGCTGGTGCCGCCAGCACCGTCTTCCAGCACGATACCCCGGGCCGCCAGTTCGTCACGGATGCGGTCGGCTTCGGCCCAGTCCTTTTTCGCCCGGGCGTCAAGGCGCGCCGCGATACGCGCCTCGATCTCTGTCTCGTCTAGATCTGCGGCGCCATCGCCGGTCTGGCCTGCTATACCCTTGAACCACTCGTCCGGATCTTGCTGCAACACACCGATCACCGCGCTGACCTCGAGCATGGCGGCGGCCAGCGCCCCGGCGCGCGCCGCATCGCCGGCTGCTCGCGCGGTATTCAGGCTGCGGGCGGCATTCTGCAACACGGCCAGCGCCTCAGCGGTATTGAAGTCGTCATCCATCGCGCTGCGGAACTCATCCAGCACCGCATGGTCTGCGTCGGCCGCCGGCGTGACGCCGCGCAAGGCCGTATACAGACGATCGAGCGCGGCCCGCGCGTGGTCCAGGTTCTCCTCGGCGTAGTTCAATGGACTGCGGTAATGGCTGGATAAAACGAAATAGCGGATGACTTCGCCCGGATATACCTCCAGCACTTCCCGGATGGTGAAAAAATTATCCAGCGACTTGGACATCTTCTCCTTGTCCACCCGGACAAAGCCGTTATGCATCCAGTAGCGCGAGAAGCCTGCACCGGTAGCGGCACAGGATTGGGCGATCTCGTTCTCGTGATGCGGGAACTTCAGATCCATCCCGCCCCCATGGATGTCGAACTCATCTCCCAGCGCGCGGGTGGACATGGCTGAACATTCGATATGCCAGCCAGGACGGCCCGCACCCCAGGGCGATTCCCATTGTGGCTCCCCAGGCTTGGCCGCCTTCCACAGCACGAAGTCCAGCGGGTCCTCTTTTGCCTGATCGACGTCAACCCGGGCTCCGGCCCGCAGATCCTCGGGGCGCTTGCCGGAGAGTTGGCCGTAGCTCGGAAAGCTGGCGACCCGGTAATAGACATCGCCGTTACCAGCCTGGTAGGCATGGCCCCTGTCCAACAGGATGCGGATCATGTCGAGGATCTCGTCCATGTGTTCCGTGGCGCGCGGCTCCAGATCCGGGCGCGCGATACCGAGAGCATCGAAGTCCTGGTACATGGCCTCGATAAATCTCGCCGTCAACTGCTCCATCGGCTCTCCGTTGCGGGCCGCACGCTCGATGATCTTGTCATCGATATCGGTGATATTGCGTACCAGGGTCACCTCAAATCCCCGCCAGTCCAGATACCGTGCCACCACATCAAACACGACGTAGCAACGCGCGTGGCCGATATGGCAGAAGTCATAGGTGGTGACGCCGCATACGTACATGCGCACCTTGCCGGGCTCGATCGTCTCCAGCGGTTCCTTGCGACCGGTCAGGGAGTTATGCAGCTGGATCATCAGATCTCCTCGAGGACGGCTTTCGGGTTGCCCAACGCTGCAGGCGCCGTGTGACGATCTCTGGCGGCATCACGCGCAGCAGAGGCCCCAGTTCAGGCCCGTGCTCGAGACCAGTCAGGGCAAGACGCAGCGGCATAAAGAAACCGCGCCCCCGCGCGCCGGTGGCGTCGCGGACGGCGGATGCAAGAGATTTCAGGTCGGCACCGGCCTGATGCGCCTCGGTGCAGGCGCAGAAGAAATCCGCGCCCGCTGCCTGCAGCTGCTCACGCGCGGTCGGCTCGAATTCGAGTCCGTCACCAAACAGCACGCGGGCCCAGCGGGCCACATCGGCCGGGAACACAACATTGGGCTGTATCAGCGCGAGGAAGGCATCGCGCGAGGGCGCCGGAACACCCGCCAATGCATCCGTCCCGGCCCACGTAGCCAGCGCCGCCTGATCACAATGATGCACCGCCTGGACCTGCCAGTGGCGCAGCTGGGCTGCGTCGAAATGGGCCGGAGCGCGGCCGAGACGATCGACATCGAAGTGCGCCGCCAGACCCGGCAGATCCAGCATCTCGCCGGTCTCGAAGGCGTGGCCCAAACGCGCGATGTAATTGACGATGGCTGCCGGCATATACCCGGCGTGCTGCAGCGTGCTGAGATCGATGCTGCCGCGACGCTTGGACAGTGGCGACCCATCGGGTCCCAGCAACATCGGCAGATGCCCGTAGCGCGGCAGCGGCAGGTCGAGCGCCTGGAGGATAAGCACCTGGCGCGCGGTATTGCTCAGGTGATCCTCGCCGCGCAATGCGTGAGTAATCCCCATCAGACCATCGTCGACCGCATTGACAAAAAAGAACGCCGAGCTGCCGTCGGCGCGGCGCACGACGAAATCGCCGATATCGGCTAGACCGAAGCGCTGGATTCCCCGCACAAGGTCGTCGAATTCGACCGCGCCCTGTTCGGGAACCTGGAAGCGCAGCACAGGTCGCTGGCCGGACTCTCCGCGCGCGCGGATCTCGCTGTCGGGCAGCTTGCCCCATTCGCGATCGTAGATCGGCGGGCGTCCCGCGGCCATGCGCTCGGTGCGGAATACCCTGAGTTCCTCAGCCGTGCGCCAACAAGGATAGACAAAGCCCCGCTCCTGCAGTCGTGCCAGCAGTTCTTCATAAATCGCTTTTCGTTCGCTCTGGAAATAGGAATCCGCATCGCCGCCGGCGCCGGGACCCTCATCCCATTCCAGACCCAGCCATCTCATATCGTCCTCGATGGCGTGCCGGTGCTCATCGCTACTGCGCCCGGTATCCGTATCTTCGATGCGCAGGACAAATCGCCCGCCGGCGCTGCGGGCAAGCAGATAATTGAAAAGCGCCGTGCGGGCGTTGCCGAGATGCATTCGGCCCGTGGGGCTGGGAGCGAATCGGGTGCGCATGATTTCACACATGACCCGGGATGTTACCGGATGAGACGGCGCGACGAGAGGGGCATCGAGCCGTTTTGCCGATCCCGGCACCGTCGCCGTTGGCACTTCCAGACGCCATGGATTACCTTCTGCGCTCAGGGATCGAAAGCAGGAGAACGCAATGCGCTTACTTTGTAGCCTGCTGCTGACCGGCATCGCGTTGACGGCCCACGCGGAGGATCTGGACATACCGCCTTATCCCAGGATCGAAGTCGAGACCAGTCATGGCAGCTTCGTGCTGGAACTGGACGGGCCGCGGGCGCCGATCTCGGTCGCCAACTTCCTCGCCTATGTCCAGGAGGATGGTTATGACGACACCATCTTTCACCGCGTGATACCTGGTTTTGTGGCGCAGGGCGGCGGTTATGACCGCGATTTCGACGAGCTGCCCACCAAGACTGAGATACCCAACGAGTCCGGCAATGGACTTAGCAACGAGCGCGGCACAATCGCCATGGCGCGTCTCGGCAAGCCTCATTCCGCCGGGCGCCAGTTCTATATCAACCTCGACGACAACGTCGCCCTGGATCCGAGCGCGGCGCGCTGGGGTTACGCCGTATTCGGACACGTTGTCGAAGGCCTCGATGTCCTCGATGCCATTGCCGAGCTACCCACCGGACCCGCGGGGCCGTTCCGCTCGGATGTGCCCCAGTCACCGGTCACGATAAAGGCCACGCGACTGGTCCCGGACGACTGAGCCATGGCGACGCTGTTCGTCTCGGATCTGCATCTGGACGCCAGCCGGCCCGAGATCGTCGCCCAATTCCTCGAATTCCTTCGCCACGATGCCGCCGCGGCCGAGACCCTGTACATCCTTGGCGATCTGTTCGAATCGTGGATCGGAGACGACGATCCGGATCTCGAGAAGCGTCGCGTGGTGCAAGCGCTGCACGCACTCACCGCGGGCGGCACGCGCGGCTTCTTTATCGCAGGCAACCGCGATTTCCTGGTGGGCAACGTGTTCGAGGCACACAGCGGGTTCGAGTGTCTCGAAGACCCGACGGTCGTCGACCTGTATGGCGCACGCGTACTGCTCATGCACGGAGATACGCTGTGCACCGACGATGTGGAATACCAGCGCTTCCGCACTATGGTGCGTGATCCCATGTGGCAGCAACAGTTCCTTTCCCGATCCGTCGAACACCGGGTGGCGATGGTCGCGCAGGCACGGGATGCGAGCCGCATCGAAACCTCGGGCAAGGCGGCAACGATCATGGACGTCAACCAGCAGGCGGTCGAACGGGCCCTGCGCACGCATGGTGTGTGCAGCATGATCCATGGCCACACGCATCGCCCCGCGATCCACACATTCCTGCTCGACGAGGCGCCTGCGACCCGCATCGTCCTCGGAGACTGGCATCAACAAGGAAGCGTGTTGCGCTGTGATGCTGACGGGTATCGCCTGACCTCACTGCCGCGCTGAACAGCGCGCCCGATCGCCGCACATCCGGACCCGGCTCGCCTGCCCTCTCAGCTCGATGGTGGTCCGCTGTGGAAACGGATCTGGTCATCGGGACGACAAATCAGATCATTCTCAACTTCGCGCAAGGTGGCCGCGCGCCGTTCGATCTCGGTCTCCGACAGCGAACGGCGGCAGCTCCGCGCCAGTGCCAGATAGTGCTGGTAGTGACGGGCTTCGCTGGCCAGCAGCCCACTATAAAAAGACGACATGGGCTCTGCCAGCCGCGGCGCGAGCAGTGCGAAACGCTCGCAGGAACGTGCCTCGATAAATGCGCCGATGAGCAGCAGGTCCACCAGCCTTCCAGGCTCCCCGGATCCCGCCGCGGCGCGCAGCGCACCGCCATAACGGGCCGCCGAGACCTGGCGCCAGCCGTATCCCAGACGATCCATGAGCTTGCGCACCTGCTCGAAATGGCGCAACTCCTCGCGCGCAAGCCGGGACATGCGCAGCACCAGTTCATCCCGGTCGCCATAGCGGTTGATCAGGGCCAGAGCGGATGCGGCGGCCTTCTTTTCGCAGTTGGCATGATCGACGATCAACAGATCGACGGACTGCAGCGCCGCCTCGACCCATGCCGGCGGCGTCGGCGCACCGAGGAAAACCGGCATTTCTGCGGCGGCAACCGCCGTCATCAGGCCGCCGCGCGCAGCGTTTGTATCGCCTCGACCAGGTCCGTCGCGCTCTGATAACGGTCGATAGGCGCTTTGGCCATCAGTGTGTTCATCAGGCCCTGGAGATGAGCGGCCTGGGGCGGCAGGCGTGGGATCGCAGCGTGACTGTGCTTGTAGATCACCGACATGGGCGAAGCCGCCACATAGGGCTTCATGCCGGTCTACATCTCGTAGAGGATCACTCCCAGGCTATACAGGTCGCCACGCTCATCGACCGGGTCGCCATGACCCTGCTCAGGACTCATGTAATACGGAGTGCCAAAGATCTCGCCGGTGTGGGTAATATCCAGTGCGGTACGCAACTGTTTGGCCAGACCAAAATCGATCAGGGCCAGGGAATTGTCTTCGCGGACCATCACATTGCCCGGCTTGAGATCCCGATGCAGCACACCGATCGCATGGATCGCCACCAGCGCGCGGGCCATCTGATCGAGAAAATCCAGCGCTATGGCCGGATCCAGGCCAGTACCGATGCGCTTGCGTAAATCGCCCTCAGGGAAAAATTCCATGGCGATGTACGCATGATCATCGGCGATACCCAGATCGAAGATCTTTACTACGTTGCGATGGTGAATCTCCGAAATAAGCTCGTATTCCTGCAGGAAACGCTCGAAATCGCCAGCACCTTCCGCCACATCCGGCACCTCGGTCAGGACTTTGACCACCACCTGCTCACCGTCGGTTTCACTCTCCATCAGATATACCGAGGAGATGCCGCCACGCGCCAACAGGCGCACAAATCGGTGGCCGCGGAGCACAAAGGTCCCGGGATCGGTGGTCTCCGCAGGCGTCGGCATCTTCAGCCGGGCCATCCGCGCTGTGGCCTGGCGTCCGCGGCGAAGGGCCTCGCGGATCGTGGCCATCAACTCCTCATGACTGAGATGGACCTTGGGCAGGAAATCGTCGGCGCCCGCGCGGATCGCGTCGACGGCAGCCTCCTGATCTCCTTGCGGTGTCAGCAGGATAACCGGCGGGCAACCCGGGCGGCGCTTGAGTTCCTTGAGCAGGTCCATACCGGACCCACCCGGCCAGCGGTGATCGAGCAGGATCAGGTCGCAGCTGGACGGCGAAACGCCCTCGGGCAAGGGTGGTGACTCGGCGGGATCATGACCGATGATCTCCGCCTCGCCCCACTCGGCGGTCAGATGATGCCCCAGCCAGTCACGGTATTCGGCATGATCGTCGATAATAAGAAATCGGATGCTCAAGGGCCCCTCCCTGCTGGCGCCGTCGCCAGTTTACCTGCTTCGCGCCCTCAGGCCGATAACCAGATCTGTGACATTGGTCCCGGTCGGGCCGGTCGAGACAAGATCACCGCTGGCCTCGAGAAATACGCCGGCGTCCGCGCGCGAAAGCGACAGGTCCAGATCGAAGCCCTCAGCCTCGCCACGGGCGACCGTGCCCCCGTCCACGAGGCCGCCCGCGTCGGCGCTATTGCCGTCGCTGCCGTCCGTCGCCGCGCACAGGATCGAGATGTCCGCGCGGCCGGCGATGCGCCGGGCGCAACACAGCGCCAGATGCTGGTTGCGGCCGCCGCGACCGGGGTCCGGGGGCAGCACCGGTGTGGTTTCGCCGCCCCATAGCTGGATGCCTGGCTGTGCGGAATCCAGATCGTTGACAATCCGTTCGGCAGCCCGTTCCGGATCACCCTGGAGCGCGCCCTGATGCCGCGACACAGGGTACCCGGCCGCCGCAGCCGCCGTAGCGCATGCGCTCAGGGCGCGATCCAGGTCTGCGACGATCACGTGTTGCACCGATTCGACCGCAGTGTCACTCGCCAGCCCCGGCCCGAGCAACGCCCCCAGCCAGGCCGGCAAACCGGATGGCGGTTCCATGGAGGAAGGCTTCAGCAGACCTGAACCGATATCGGCGGGATCGTCCGCGGCCACGTCAGAAATGTAGTAGGCGATCACCGCATGACCGGTCAGGGCGGCGGCGAGTCCACCCCCCTTGATCCGGGACAGGCGGCGGCGCACCGCATTGATCGCGCGGATATCGAGACCGCTGGCCAAAAGCCATCGGTTTGCCCTACGCAGGGCCTCCAGATCGACGCCAGGGACCGGCGCTTCCACCAGGCTGGACGCCCCACCCGAGATCAGACAGACCACATCGATGCCGGTCTTCATGCCGGTGACGAATTCGAGCAATTCGGATCCGGCTGCGAGGCTGTCCCGATCCGGTAGGGGATGACCGGTCTCGCGGATCTCCAGCCTGCTATCCCGGGCCAATGCCGGGTCGGCGTTGCCGCGCCGGGTGATGATAAGGCCGCGGCCGAGTCCTGCGCCGGATGCCTGGAGCAGACCTCGGGTCATGGCGCAGGCCGATTTACCGATAGCGATAAGGTCGAAGGTGCGCTCATGGCCGGCGCCTGAAACTGCCCTGGCCGTGCAGATGGTGCCGTCCACGGCCGCGAGACCGGCGGCTAGGATCTCCAGCAACAACGCGCGGGACATTGGCTGGCCCGCGATGGGCCTACCTGCGTCGTGCGGCGGCCAGGCTGGTGACGTTCAGCTCCCGCGCCTGCTTGGCCGAATCCGCGCGGTCCGCTTCGATGCGGCGCAGATAGTCCGCGGTCACGTCTCCAGTCACATATTGGCCGGAGAAACAGGATGTATCGAATTGCTCGATCCGGGCGTTCTGGTGACTGACCGAGCGGATGAGATCATCCAGGGTCTGATAGATCAGCCAGTCGGCACCGATAATCTCGGCGATCTCGTCTTCGCTGCGATCGTGCGCGACCAGCTCGCGCGCCGCGGGCATGTCGATGCCGTACACATTGGGATAGCGCACCGGCGGCGCGGCGGACGCGAAGTAGACCTTGTTGGCGCCGGCTTCCCTGGCCATCTCGATGATCTGACGGGAGGTCGTGCCGCGGACGATCGAATCATCGACCAACAGTACGTTCTTGCCGCGGAATTCCAGAGCGATGGCGTTGAGCTTTTGACGCACCGATTTCTCGCGCATGGCCTGACCGGGCATGATGAACGTGCGGCCGATGTAACGGTTCTTTACAAAGCCTTCGCGATATTTGACCCCGAGTCGATGAGCCAGCGGCAGCGCGCTGGTACGGCTGGTGTCCGGCACCGGGATAACGACGTCGATGTCATGGTCCGGTCTCAGCGAGAGGATGCGGTCTGCGAGGGCCTCGCCCATGCGCAGACGCGCCTTGTAGACCGAAATATTGTCCATGATCGAATCGGGCCGGGCGAAGTAGACATACTCGAAGATGCACGGGCTGTGGCAGATCGGCGCAACACACTGGTGCGTGTGCAACGCCCCGTCCGGATCGATCAACACCGCCTCGCCCGGCTCCACATCGCGCAACATGTCGAAACCGAGCGCATCGAGCGCCACGCTCTCGGACGCGATCATATGTTCATCCCCGGCGACGGTGCGGCGACGGCCGATCACCAGCGGCCGGACGCCATAAGGGTCGCGGAACCCGAGGATCCCTACCTTCATGATCAACGCCGTTACTGCGTAGCCGCCCTGACAGCGTCCATGCAGCGCGGTGACCGCTGCAAATACTTCCTCCGGACCTGGCTCGGCGCTGTTACTTGACCGTTCCAGCTCATGGGCGAGGACGTTGAGCAGCACCTCCGAATCCGAACCGGTATTGAGATGCCGGCGGTCCTCGTTCTTGACCAGCCCGGTCAGCTGTTCCGCGTTGGTGAGATTGCCGTTGTGAGCGAGACAGATACCGAACGGGGAATTAACGTAGAACGGCTGGGCCTCGTCCTTGGCGCTGCAGCCTGCGGTCGGGTAGCGCACGTGGCCGATGCCCATACGGCCGGTCAACTTGAGCATATGGCGCTGCTGGAATACATCCCGGACCAGCCCATTGCGCTTGCGTATATGGAACCGACCGTCGGCGGTGACGATGCCGGCAGCGTCCTGCCCCCGGTGCTGCAACACCGTCAGCGCATCATAAATCGCCTGGTTTACCGGCTCCCGACCCACGATACCTACCAAACCACACATGTCGTGATCCCTCGCCTAGCCTTCGCCCTGCGGCAGCAGCGAATCAACCGCCGGCTGTACTGCCTCGTCCAGATGTTCGATGCCAGCCTGGAAGTTCGTCAGCAGCCAGTTCGCGACCGGCTCGCCCAGCGGCACCAGCCGCGACTGCTCCCACCAGGGTTCCCGATCCAGCTCCATCAGCCGGAACACCAGCACCAGGATCCCCACCAGCAACACGCCCCGCGCGGCGCCAAATACCATACCCAGCACCCGGTCGGTGCCGCTCAGGCCAGTCTTGGCGACGAGGATCCCTATCAGCGCGTTGAGCAGGCCACCAGCGATCAGCACCAGCAGAAAGGTAAGCAGGCGCGCAGCCCACAGCCTAAGCGCCTCTGAGCTGATCGAACCGAGCATCGGCTCGAGCAGCTGGGAAAAATTCAACGCGACCCACAAGGCCAGGATCCAGGTCACCAGGGACAGCGCCTCTTTAAAGAATCCTCGGAACAGACCGATCAGAACGGACACCAGAAAGGCAGCGACAATGATGTAGTCGATGGTCAGCATCCGCTTGCCGCAGCTGAGGCTGATTCTACCAAAGGCCCGCTTTTCCCGCCCCTGTCACTCATCGACCTGCACCACGCGACCGGGATAGCCCGCCTTGCCGAGTCGGGCCGCGAGGGCTTCCGCCGCGGCTCGATCCTTGACCGGGCCCACCCGGACACGGTGCATGGTCTTGCCGTTAGCGACAAGCTGCACCTGGAACGTGGCATAACCCGCCGCATTGAGCTTGCTGCGCAGACGCTTCGCGTTGTCCCCGCTGGAAAAACTACCGACCTGTACTGCCCAGCTTCCGGCCGGCGGTGCCGCTTCGGGCCTGGACTGGGACGGCGCCGGTTTTGCGACAATCGGGGCGGGGTCAGCCGCCGGCTTCACCTCGACCTTTGGCGCGACAGCCTTTTCTGGGGCCGGCGCGGGCTTTGCAGCGGTGTCTGATCGATCGACAGTTTCTCGCTTAGCCACTTGCGGGGCATCTTGCTTGGCCTGTCGCGAGGACGGAGCTTCGATGACCGTTGTGGGCGTGGGCCGCAGAACGGTGCCGCTGGACTTGGTCGCGGGGCGTTCCGCGGGAACATCGAGCCGGATCGTATGGGTGCGCTTGCCGCTATCCGGCGCGGGTAATTCAAGCCCCACCCTGACCGCTGGCGGCTCGTCCGGGCCATCCAGCAGGAGGGGTATAAAAAGGATGCCGGCCACAACCAGCACGGCGGCTCCGACCAGGCGCTCTTTCAACTGCTGATCCATCAGGATGGGATTGAAATCTCCGACCGGCCCCCGGGGTGTGCGGCGGCTGCAGAGTATACCCCAAGGCACTGCAACACCGGCCCGGCCAGGTGGAACGAGCCGAAGGCCACTATCCGGTCTCCGCTGGCGGCAGCGGAACGGGCCATCGCGATCGCCTCTGCCACGGACCCGGCCTCGCGCAAGGGACCTGCGCCCGCCACCGCCACCTGCGCCGCCGTCTCTCCGGCGGTGGCGCCCCGATCGCTGCCCAGGCCGAGTACGATCCATTCGTCGATGACGCCGCTCATTGCCTCGACCACCCCCCCGATGTCCTTGTCAGCCAGCATGCCGAATACCGCGATAGTGCGTCGTGCAGCCGGACGGTCGCGCAAAAAGGCGGCGAGGACGGCAGAACCATCCGGGTTGTGCGCCAGGTCGATGATCCACTCCGGGTCGCCGTCGAGTACCTGAAGCCGCGCCGGCAGCACGGCGGCCGCGAGCCCGGCGCTCACCCGGTCGGCCGGCTCAAGCAGCGCCGGATCCAGACGGTCGAGAGCCTCGAGCGCGCAGCTGGCGTTATCGAGCAGCGGGCCCGGAAACCGCCCCGCCGGGAGACCCGGCATCCGAGTCCGGCTGCCGGCGAAGCACCACTGCTCTCCGGACAATTCGTGTCCGAAATCGGCACCCAGCCGGACCACGGGTACAGCGAGTTCCTCGGCGCGATCCAAAACAGAGACAGGCGGCTGACGGTCGCCGAGGATCAAGGGTCGCGCGGTCCTGAGGATGCCGGCTTTCTCCCGGCCGATGGCCTCCCGATCCGCGCCCAGCCATGCCTGATGGTCGAGCCCGATCGACGTTATGACGGCAATATCGGCGTCGATCAGGTTGACCACGTCCAATCGCCCGCCCATGCCGACTTCAAGCACCGCCACGTCCGGCGCGCGGCGCCCGATGATCGTCAGCGCAGCGAGGGTACCGAACTCGAAATAGGTCAAGCCGGTATCGCGCCGGGCGTCTTCGACCGCCTGGAATGCCGCCATCAATGCCGCATCGTCGACCGGCTGGCCGTCAAGCCGGATACGCTCGTTGTAGCGGAACAGGTGCGGCGAAGTGAAGCTGGCCACGCTGACGCCCAGCGCGCCGAGCACGCTCTCCAGCACCGCCACCGTGCTGCCCTTGCCGTTGGTCCCGGCAACGCTGATCACCGCGGTGTCCGGCGCCAGCGGTGGCAATCGCTGATAGACCCGGCGCGGCCGGGCGAGACCCAGTTCGATGGCCCGCGGATACAGGGTCTCTTGCCAGCTGAGCCAGCTATCGAGATCCGTGAATTTCAAGGTCTGGACCTGTTTCAGGGCTGAGGTTGAGCTTGCCGCGTCAACATGGCCAGCACCGAGGCCAGCCGCTCGCGCATCTGACGCCGGTCCACGATCATGTCCAGCGCGCCATGGTCGAGCAGGAATTCGCTGCGCTGGAAGCCCTCGGGCAGGGTCTCGCCGACGGTCTGCTGGATCACCCGGGGCCCGGCGAAGCCGATCAGCGCCTTCGGCTCTGCAACGTTGACGTCACCCAGCATGGCAAGACTCGCAGACACACCGCCGGTGGTGGGATCTGTCATCACCGACACAAACGGCACCCCTGCCTCTGCCAGCCGCGCCAGCGCTGCGCTGGTCTTGGACATTTGCATCAGCGAGAGCAGACCCTCCTGCATCCGTGCTCCGCCGCTGGCGGAGAAGCAGATCAACGGGATGCGACTGGAGAGAGAGACGTTGGCCGCACGCACAAAACGCTCCCCGACCACTGATCCCATGGATCCACCCATAAAGCTGAATTCAAAGGCGCAGGCCACCACCGGCATGCCCAGCAAGCGCCCGCTCATTGCGACCAGGGCATCCGTCTCGTCGGTGGCTCGCTCGGCCTGGTTGAGTCGATCCCGGTAACGCTTGGAGTCCTTGAAACGCAGCGGGTCTTCCGGAAGGAGTCCGGCGCCGATCTCGGTCTGATCTCCCGGATCAAGAAACGTGTTCAGCCGGGTCCGGGCATCGATCCGCATGTGATGATCGCATTTCGGACAAACGTAGACGTTGCGTTCGACCTCATTGCGATACAGCACCGATCCGCAAACCTCGCATTTGGTCCACAAGCCCTCCGGCACCGAGCGCGTGCGGCGCTGGGTCTTGATCTTTGATGGCATCAACTTGTCGAACCAGTTCATGGTCGGCATCCCCTGGGTCGCATGCCCCAACAATAGTCCGGACGAATCATAGCGCAAGCGCCCACTAGTCGGTGAGTGACCTGACAGGCAACAGGGAAACGTCCGCCGGGCTGACCGGGCGCTGGGGGAAATCCGGGTAGTCGACACGCCGCAGGCAGAGCCCGCAGGCGGCGGCCGTTGCGCCGGCATCGCGACGATCAGCGCACTGCAGCACCCGTTCGAACCAGGCCGCATCGGCATCCCCGCGGCCGACGACGACAAGCGTACCGACGATGTTCCGCACCATATGATGCAGAAACGCATTCGCCGTGATATCGACACGCAGCAACGACCCTTCCCGCGCCACCGAGATCGCGCTTACCGTGCGCACCGCGCTCTTCGCCTGGCACTCGGCGGCTCGAAACGCCGAAAAATCGTGCTCGCCAAGCAGGCAGGCAGCAGCCTGCTGCATGGGCGAGGCATCCAGAGGCCGACGCACCCACCATGCGCGATGACGCAACAGGGCAGAGCGCAGCGGCGAATTGAAGATCCAGAACCGGTAGCTGCGGGCACGCGCCGAAAATCGCGCATGGAATCCGGTTGGCGCCTCCCGCACCCAGACCACGTTTACATCGCCCGGCAGGTTACTGTTTACACCGAGGGTCCAGGCTCGCTCGGGACGCTGTTGCCCGGTATCGAAGTGCACGATCTGTTCGGCCGCATGAACCCCCGCGTCAGTGCGGCCCGCGCAAACCAGCGACACTGGATGATCAGCAACCTCGGACACCGCCTGCTCCAACGTGCCCTGGACCGTACGTGCCCCGATTTGTGATTGCCAGCCGGAGAACGCGGCACCGTCATATTCGATCCCGAGAACAAGGCGCATGGAGATCAGACCAGGGTCAGGCCAAGAATAAGACCCAATGCCAGCGCGAACAGGAGCACGTCCGCGACATTGACCCGTCCCACCGGCGGCAGCTCTGCTGGCGTCACCACTGCTCCATGGCCGGACTCGATGTCTTCGATCAATCGCGCCGCGGCGTCCGCCCAGCCGCCGAATTGTCGGGGTTTGATACCTGCCCGCCCGGCGGACTGGGCGACTACTTCAGCGGTCCGCGGTACGGCATCGAGCGTCATGGCCGTGCGTAGCGCGAATCGGTCCGGGTGAAAACCGATACGGCGCAACGGTTTAAGCAATGCGGCGATAGCCGAGGCGGTGAGCGCAGCCGGTGTCGTTTGCCGCAGCCACTCCACGGCGCTGACGAGGATCACCAGAACTCCGGCCCGGCGTAGCGCGAGCGACCACTCCGCCGCGGTGGGCCAGGCCCAGTCTGCACCGGGGCGGGGCTCAGGAGCGACCACCAGATAAATCAGCGCGATAGACAAGAGCAACCAGCGGATCCGCCTCAAAGACTTGAACAGCCGCGTGAGGCACTCGCGTCCACCACGGGCGATCAACAGCACAAGCACCACCAGCACTGAGATCTGACCGAGGAGGCTGTAGCGGAACAGGGACGCGCCCAGAGCCAGCAGCAACACCAGCCGGAGCACGGGATGCAGACTCATCCGCAACCGGCCCCGACCTCAGACCCGTGCAGGACCCGGCCGCCTCAGCCGAGACCGTCGAGCAGGTCTCTGGCCTCGCCCTTCTGGCCCTCGTCGCCCTCTTCCATCACTTCGTCGAGGATGCTGCGGGCCCCGTCCGGATCGCCCATGTCGATATAAGCTCTGGCCAGGTCGAGCTTGGTGCCGACTTCGCTCAGGGTTACATCCGGATTCTCGATCTGGGGCATCTCGCGGGTCGCGGCCGCATCGTCCTCACGATCGCCCAATACGCCGCTGCGTGGGGCTACCTTGGTCTCATCCTCATCGCCGAAAATATCCGCGATCAAGGTATCGGCGTCGGCCGTTTCGCCGGCCATCGGCATTTCGGCAGTCTGTTCCAGGTCCCGGCCGAGGGCCGCGGTAATGTCTTCCAGATCGAGATCGCCATCCTCGGACTCTTCCAGCGCCTCGACCTCGGCCGTGTCGCCCTCGGTCTCGATGTCCGGGACCTCCATCTCGGAGGTTCCGGCCGTGTCGCCCTCGGTCTCGATGTCCGGGACCTCCATCTCGGAGGTTCCGCCCGAATCGCCTTCGTCGTCTTCGCTCAGCTGGGCCATCTCGCGGGTCACTTCATCGAGCTTGCGCTCCTCGAGTTCCTCAACGCTGTAGGCGCCCGA
>CAJHYD010000116.1_pt1 | contig 21980 bp, 18 predicted proteins | sample 9198701 | NCBI WGS metagenome assembly CAJHYD01 (sample SAMEA7708365, study PRJEB35096) | sediment metagenome | biome: marine neritic benthic zone biome [ENVO:01000025]; feature: sediment [ENVO:00002007]; material: shallow marine sediment [ENVO:03000034] sea grass bed [ENVO_01000059] ...
CCTCATCCTGGAGAAGCTCATCGACCTGCGCGAGGACGGCTCGCTGCACATGGACATGAGCTACTTCAGTTACTGCCAGGGCCTGCGCATGACCAACGCGAAGTTCGCGGCGCTGTTCGGCGGCCCGCCGCGCGACCCGGAAACGCCGATCACTCAGCGCGAGATGGACCTGGCGGCGTCGATCCAGGCGGTTACGGAGAAGGCCGTGCTCGCGATGGCTCGCTACGCGCGGGAACTCACCGGCTGCGACAAGCTCTGCATGGCCGGCGGCGTGGCGCTCAACTGTGTGGCCAACGGCAAGCTGTTGCGCGAGGGTCCGTTCGAGAAGGTCTGGGTGCAGCCAGCGGCAGGTGACGCCGGCGGCGCGCTCGGTGCGGCGCTGCTGGCCTGGTACGAATACGAGCAGAAGCCGCGGACTCCGGTCGTGCCGGACGCGATGTCCGGCTCCTATCTCGGGCCGGTTTTTGACACCGGGAAGGTCCACGCGGCGCTGGATGGCTATGGCGCCAAATATCGGGAGCTGGACGAACCGGTCTTGATGGACGAACTCGCCAGCCTGCTCGAGGCGGGCAAGGTCATCGGCTGGTTCCAGGGCCGTATGGAGTTCGGGCCGCGGGCCCTCGGTGGCCGTTCGATCGTCGGCGACCCGCGTAATCGGGACATGCAGACGGTGATGAATCTGAAGATCAAGTATCGGGAATCGTTCCGGCCGTTCGCGCCCTCGGTACTGGCCGAGCGCGTCGGCGACTATTTCGAACAGACCAGCCCGAGTCCCTACATGCTGATCGTGGCCGACGTGGCGGAAGATCAGCGGATCGAAGTGGGCCCGCAGGATGCCGAGTTGACCGGGCTCGCCCGGCTCAAGCTGCCGCGTTCCAAGATCCCGGCGGTCACCCACGTGGACAACTCGGCGCGGATACAAACGGTCCACGAAGACACCAATCCACGCTACTGGAAGTTGCTCAAGGCCTTCGAGGGCCGCACCGGCTGCCCGGTGCTGGTGAACACTTCGTTCAACGTCCGCGGCGAGCCCATCGTCGGCACGCCCGAGGACGCCTACCGCTGTTTTATGCGCACCGAGATGGATGCGCTGGTGGTGGAAGATTGTCTGCTACTCAAAGAGGAGCAGCCGCTGTGGCAGGAAGCAGAAGACTGGCGCGAGACGTTTGAGCTGGACTGATGTCGACAGCAACGTACGTACCCGTCGTTCGAACGATGTTCACCAGCCGGGGCGGATCCATGCCCCGGATCATGGCTGATGCAGTAGACGGTCGATCATGAACAAGAAACCCCACCTCATCCCCGAGGTCGACCGGTCCGAGCTGCGCCAGTTCGGTTTCATCATGGCCGGGATGATCCCTCTGATCTTCGGCCTGTTCCTGCCGTGGCAGTTTGATGCTGCCTGGCCGATCTGGCCCTGGGTGGCCGGCGCGGTGTTCCTCGTATGGGGTTTGGCGGCGCCGGATTCGCTGCGTCCGGTCTATCGGGGCTGGATGCGCTTCGGCCACTTCATGGGGCGGATCGTCACGCCGGTCATTCTGACCGCAACGTTTGTCATCGCGATCTTCCCAACCGGGTTGATCATGAAGCTGATCCGCCGCGACCCGATGCACCGGCGTTTCGAACCCGACGCGGAGAGCTATCGGGTACCCAGCCACGCGACAGGACGGGAACGGTTGGAAAAACCCTTCTGACCCCGCTGGAGGCGGGTGATGGGCGCAACGGCGAGCGCTGGATCAGCGCCTGTTGGATCAGCGCTCCTGGGATCAGCACCAGACAGACGACAATCCCGAGCCGGCTCCCACTCTTGCTGATCGACACCAGACCGCGCCCAGCGTCATCGGGAGTGCGTGAAAAGCCATTTGATGGGCAGGGCGTGGCGATCCGCCGCCACCGGCGCTCGCTGGTTACTTGCCGACGAAACGTACCCGCAACGCCTCTTCCAGATCTACCGCTTCAAGCTGCTCGTTGACAAAGCGCAGGCTGTCGTCGATCTCTGGCAACATCACATTTTCCAGCGCCCGGGCCCGTCGCTCGGTGCGGGTGTATTCGCTGATCAGACGCTCCAGATTGGTCTGGGCGGCGGCCATATGCCCCGCCGCGGACAGTAACGCGGCGAAGGCGCGGCGGCAGGTCTCGGCTTCAGCGGAGGGCAGCACCGGCGGGTCGGACGGATCGCTGTGCGCTTCGGCACCGCCTGGCTCCAGCAGCTCTACGCCAAGGAAGCGATGAGCGTTGAGCGGGTGGGTCCAGTCCTTCATCCGCGTACGCGGATAGACCACCAGCCCGTCAAAGCCGTGGCGGAACACCGCGGCCGCCAACCCGCTGTTTGCCTGCGCATGCAGGTTCAGATATTCGTCACGCAAGCGTTCCCAGGCGGCGAGCTGACGCAGCATTTCTTGTGCCACGATCATCCGTTTTTCGTCGAGGAATTCGTAGCCCTCACGGATCAGATCGCGCTCGTCCCTGAGTTCCAGAAAGGCGCTGCGGGTCGGCGAGATTTGCCGTGCGTCAGGCATCCGCGGTCTCCCGGCGGATGTGTTGTGCGATCTGCTCATCGCTCAGACGGGACAGCTCGGCCTCGGGCAACAGCCGCAGCAGGCGCCAGCCGACGTCCATGCTTTCTTCCAGGGTGCGGGGGCCTTCCTGGCTTACCAGCTTGTATTCGAACGCGTCGCCGAATTCCAGATAGCGGCGGTCGGTCTCGGACAGGCCCTCCTGACCCATCACGCTGGCCAACACACGGACCCGGGTGGCCCGGGCATAAGCCGCGAACAGCTGGTGGGCGAGATTCGGATGATCGCGATGGGTATAGCCCTTGCCGGTGCCCGCATCCATCAGCCGCGACAGACTGGGCAGCACAGCCACCGGCGGATAGACACCCTTGTGGTCCAGATCCCGTGCCAGCACGATCTGCCCCTCGGTGATGTAACCGGTCAGATCCGGGATCGGATGACCAATGTCTTCGCCGGGCATGGTCAGGATCGGCAGCTGGGTCAGGGTGCCGGGCAGCCCCTTGATACAGCCTGCACGTTCGTAGAGGGAGGCCAGATCCGAGTACATATAGCCGGGATAGCCCTTGCGGCTGGGGATTTCGCCATGGCTGGCCGAGACCTCGCGCAGCGCCTCGCAGTAGTTGGTCATGTCGGTAAGGATCACCAGCACATGACGGCCCTCGACAAAGGCCAGATATTCGGCCGCGGTCAGCGCATAGCGGGGTGTGAGCAGACGTTGTGTGCTGGGCTCGTCGGCCCGGTTCAAAAACATCACCGTGTGTTCGAGTGCGCCGCTGGATTCCATCGCCAGCCGGAACGCCTCGGCAGTGTCATGCGGCACGCCGATGCCGACAAACACGATGGCAAACTGTCCGGCCGCCTTGCCACGCAGACGCGCCCGTTGCGCGATCTGTGTCGCCAGCCGGTCGTGGGGCAGACCGCCGCAGGAGAACAGCGGCAGCTTCTGGCCCCTTACCAGGCTGTTCATCAGGTCGATGGTGGAGATCGAGGTCTCGATAAAGTCCCGGGGCAGCGCGCGCGCGGTCGGGTTGATCGCGAGACCGTCGATCCGCATGCGCTGCGCCGCCGGGATCGGCGGGCCGCCGTCCAGCGGCTGACCGACGCTGTTGAACACCCGTCCGAGCAGACCCGGCCCGACGGAGAAGCGCAGCGGCTCAGCCTTGAGCCGGATCGCGGTGTCTGCCAGACCCAGCCCGGTAGTGGATTCCAGTACCTCGATGATCATGCTGGCGTCATCCAGCGCGGCGATCCGCCCGACCCGGGGGTCACCAGTGACGCCGACGATCTCGACAGCCTCGTTGAGTCCGACCTGCGCACCGCGCTGCACATAGAGCAGCGGACCTTCGATACGCCGGACGGCGCCGTGGAGAATCAGTTCACCGCGCATCTTTGTCCGCTCCTTTGAGTGCCGCGAATTCGTCGTCGATCTCGTTCCAGATGGTCTTGGCTTCGTCCAGATCCTCCTCGGCCATCTCTTCGCCGAGGCGACGCAAGCGTCTGAGCACCGGCACGCTGGCCACGTCCTCGACACTGAAGCCGGCCTCTATCGCCTCGTTGGCCCGATCGATAAAATGCATCAGCAGTCGCAACATCGCCGATTGGCGGGTCGGCGAACAGTATCGATCCACTTCGGAGAACGAGGACTGATACAGGAAACCCTCGTTGACCAGGTCTGCGCACAACAGGGTCAGTTGTTGTGCCGGTGGCAGCGCGTCCTTGCCGACGATGCGCGCCATACGCTCCAATTTCTCCTGTTGCTCGAGCAGCGTCAGCAGCCGCTGCCGATGGTTACGCCAGTCCGGGTTTCCCTGTAATTGCCACCAGCGCGCCAATACATCCACGTCCTCCGCATACGAGGTCAGCGGATGGATCGCCGGATAAAAACGGGCCTGGGCGCGGCCACGGTCCAATGCCCAAAAGCTGCGTACATAGCGTTTGGAATGGCTGGTGACCGGCTCGGAGAAGTCGCCGGCCGGTGGGCTGATCGCGCCGATAATAGTGACCGAGCCTTCGTCGTCGGCCAGCGTCTTGACCCGGGCTGCGCGTTCATAGAATTCTGCCAGACGCGAACTCAGATAGGCCGGGTAGCCGGATTCACCGGGCAATTCGCCGAGACGGCCCGAGACTTCGCGCAGCGCTTCCGCCCAGCGGCTGGTGGAGTCGGCCATCAACGCCACATGCAGTCCCTGGTCGCGGAAATATTCCGCCACCGTGATTGCGGTATAGACGCTGGCTTCGCGCGCCGCAACCGGCATGTTCGAGGTGTTGGCGATGATCACCGTGCGTTCCATCAGTGGCCGTCCGGTGCGCGGGTCCTCCAGAGTCGGGAACTCGTCGAGCACCTCGGACATCTCGTTACCGCGCTCGCCGCAGCCCACATAGATGATCACATCGGCGTCGCACCATTTGGCCAGACTCTCCTGTAACACGGTCTTGCCGGTGCCAAATCCGCCGGGCAGTGCGGCGCGGCCGCCCCGGGCCACCGGGAACAAGGTGTCGAGGATGCGCTGACCCGTCACCATCGGCGCTTCGGGATTCATGCGTTTGGTCACCGGGCGGGCCCGGCGCACGGGCCAGTCGTGGATCATGGCCAGCTCATGACGCTTGCCGGACTCGTCGCTCAGCACGCAGAGGATCTCGATCTCGCCATAGGCGCCGGCTTCGACAATCGATTGCACGGTGCCGCGGATATCCGGCGGCACCAGACAGTGCAGCGCCGGGCCTTCGCGCTCGATGTCGCCGAAGAAGTCGCCGGGTTCGAGCTGCTGGCCGACGGTGGCCGTCGGTCTGAACGCGAGCTTCCCATCCCGCTCACCGACGGTGCCGGTGGCATAGAAATGCACTGAGGCATCGGCCAGAGGTCGTAGCAGACCGTCCATAATGCGTCCGAGCAGGCCCGGACCCAACGGTACCGACAAGGGCAGACCGGTGCCGGTGACCGGATCGCCGGGTTTCAGCCCGGTCGTATCTTCATAGACCTGCGCGGTGAGCAGATTCTCGTTGAGCTGGATGACTTCGCCCAGTAGGTTGCGCTCGCCGACCCGCACCGCCTCGTGGACGTGAAAACGCCCGTCCACCAGCGCCTTTAACACCGGGCCACCGATCCAGCGGATGGCAGCTTCAGCCATGTTTTCTCTCCGCGACGGGCTCGGCTTGTTCGCCGTAGATCTCCGCCAGTAGTTCACTCGAGAGTTCGTCCGCGCGGGCCATCAATCCCGCGATCGTCATCTCCAGACAGGCGGCGCCACGCATGATCCGCAGGCCGCCCTTGATGTCCGGCACCGCCCGGATGGTGTTGGTGCCGGGGTGATCGTCCAATGGATTGCCCAGCTGTTGGGCAATCAGTCCGGTGATCCAGGTTTCGTCGATGCCCTCCGGATACTGCACGTGCCAGTTACCGGGCTGCAGGATCCCCTTGGCGTCGTCGATCACGGCCCGCACCCAGTCCGCCCGCGTCTCCGGGTTCTCCCAGCGGATCCGCAGAGCCTCGCCAAGCAGCGCGCGCCCCCGTTCCAGTCGCGCCACGTCCAACGCCTGTTGTCGGCGGCGCTGACGGGAGGCGAGGGCGGCGCGGGTCTTGTCCAGAGCCTTGGCCAGCAGCTGGCGTTCCTCGCTCACGGCCTGATGGACCCGCTGGCGGGCATCGCGCCGGGTCTGCGCGAGCAGCTCGCGGGCGCGTTGATGCGCTGTGTCCAGCATGGCCTGGCGGCGTGTCTTCACATCCAGCGCGATGCCGTCGAGCATGGTGCGGACCTGGTAGCCCAGTACGCCTTCGAATTCGGTCATGAGTCGACTCCCAGGGCGCTGCGCACCCGGTGCCGCATTTCCGGTAGCGGCAGGGTGGAGCGGGCGTCCGGTACCACCGCCACCGGCGGATTGGCCGAGTGCACCGCGCCGGCCAGTTTTTGTTCCGGCAGCAAGGCGGCGGCTGTCGTGGTGATGACCACCAGCGGGGCGTCCGCCAGGCCGCGGTCGAAGATCCCCTCGATGGTGTCACGTTCAGCGGCTTCTATCAGCCACACGCGGGCGCCGGCGAGGCGGAACCCGGCGCCGGTCAGCTCGTCACCGATAAACCAGGGCACGCTCATTTCAGCCCAGCCGGTTCAGGATCAGGATCGAGACGATCAGACCGTAGATGGCGATACCCTCAGCCAGACCGACCACCACCAGCACGCGGCCCATCAGCTCGGGCTTCTCGGCCAGCGCGCCCACGGCGGCGCTGCCAACATGCGCCACTGCATAACCAGCGGCGGCTGCGGACAGGCCTGCGGAGGCGGCGGCGGAGGCAAAGCCCCATTGCACGATGTCAGGATCGATGGCTACCGCGGCAACGACGTCCTCGGCCCAGGCGGCGCCGGGGAAAGCCAGCAGCAGCGTGCCGGTCACAGCGGCGATGGCGACCACCACCGAGGCGCCGATCAGGAGTGTGGCGGTTAATTTCATGACGCTCTCCTTTGATGCTCTTTGGTCGCCTCCTCCGCCCCGGCGGGCTCGTCAGGACTCGGCAGGGGCCTGAAGCGGCGCCCGCTGGAACGGAGGAAGCGGATGAAGAATTCGAACAACACCAGGCGGGTGGTTTGTATGCCGACCACCAGGCCTTCGAGACTGATGATCAGCGCGTTACCAAACACCAGCACCGCGAGCTTGCCGGCCATGGCGTCGACGCCGTCGGCCATACCGATGACGGCGGCCGAAAGACCGGCATGAGCCAGGGCGAAGGCGCCGACGCGGACGAATGAGATCGTGTTGACGGCGACCTGCAGTACCAGCTCGGCAAATTCCACCGCGGCGTCGCCGATGGCTGCACCGATGCGCTCGTGCTCTGTGAGCCCCGCGCCGACGATAAACCAGGTCGCACCCAGCAGCGCCAGCCACAGCCCGGCGGCGTTCCAGAACGCGGACAACAGACCTACATAGGTCATGCTCAGACCCAATCGGGCGCCCCAGAATTTCAGCGCCTCGCCGCGCCAGTGGAATTGGAGCGCGTCGAGGAACAGGCCGCTGGAAACACGAACACACCAAAGATAAGGCTGGCCGCGAGCACCGGGATCGGCTGCTCGATCGGGTGCAGCCACAGCGGCGCGATCAGATGCTCGTTGGCGAATACGCTGCCAAAGACAAAGCCGAACACGATCGCGGAAATGCCGCCGGGCACCAGCAGACCCAGCGCCGGCAATTTCTCTCTCAGCAGCAAGCCAATGACCAGCAGCACCGCGCCCTGACCGACATCGCCAAACATATAGCCGAACATCAGCGGCGCCATCAGCGCGACCAGGCGGCTTGGGTCCACGTCCTGCTGGCCGGGCATACCGAGCAGGCCGGCGAACAATTCGAACTGCCGCGCCCAGCCCGGGTTACGCAACACCACCGGCGGCTCCACATCGGGTGGCGGCTCACCGAGACGCAGCAGACAATTCAGATCCTTCTGGTTCAGTTCCGTCTCCAGATTCTCGGCGTTGAGATCGCTGGTCCAGCCGGTGATCCAGGCGAAGTGTTCGGTGGTGGGTAACTCCGGCACGTGGCTGACATACCACTCCAGCAGATGCAGGCGACCCAGGGTCTCGGCCAGGTTGTGTTTGTTGTGCACGGTCTGCAGCCGCAGAACGAGTGTCTCGTCGGCCTTGCGGCCAGCGGCGACTCGCGTATTGACCGCCTCGCGGGCCTTGCCGGGTTCCGGGGGCAGCCATTCCGGTAGCGGCAGTGGTCGTGCACGCAGCGCGTTCATCTGTTGGTCGAGCGCGGCGATTTGGGCCCGCTGGCCGACCGCGAACAGGTAGCGCCGGTGCTCGGTCTCGATCCGCTGCAGCAACACCGAGGGTGGCGCCTGTTGCACCGCTGCCTCCGGGGGCAATACGTACAGGCGGCCCTCCAGATAAGGTCCGGCCGCGGCCAGCTGATGCAGATTGGGCAGGCGCTCTTCCTCCAGAGAGAACGCGTCGGCCAGCGTCTCCAGATCGCCGAGCATGCGTCGCGTGCCTTGCAGCTCGGCGATCACCGGGCCGGCTTCCTCGGTCCAGGCCCTGAGCGCGGCGAGGGCGTCGACCAGCTGGGCAGCAGGTTCCGCTACAGCTTCTACCGGCTGGGTCACGGGTTTGGGCCACCAGTCGCCGTAACGGCGCGCCAATTCGCCGAATTGCTCCAGTCCCCGGCTCAGGTCTGGCAGCATGGCCGGACTCGTTGTCTGGCTGTGGCACTGCAATTCGACCGCACCGGTTTTCGCGAGGCAGCGCAACGCGCGGGTCAGCTGCTCACGGGGCGTGAGGATCTCGAACCAGCTGGCGGCGGACGGTCTTATGCCCATTTTGGTCGTCCGGCCGGGTCCGGGAACAATGCGCGGAGAACCAGCCCGCCACGCAGTCGTTCGAAGTCCATCTGCGCCATGCCCAGATAGGCAAAGATCGCCACCGGCGTGCGTGCGTAGCGGCGGAAACGGCGCACCAGGCCCCCGATCATCGATTGCCGGTGGATCTGAGCCCGGGTCGCCTTCGAGGGCTGCACAGCGATGTTCTGGAAGTGGTTGACCATGCCGGCCGCCATCTGCTCGAGCCGTGTCCGGTCGACGATCGCGTCCTCCGGCACCATCGTCAGCCACTGGTCCGTCCACGCGGCCAGCGGTGGCATGCCCGCCTTGATCGCTTCCAGCGTAGGCGCCAGCAGCGACTCCGTCAGCCCGGTGGCACGAGACGCCGCATCCTCCGCTGCATACGGGCTCAGGGCCGGGTCGTCCCGCATCCAGGACGACACGGGCTCGCCCCGGGCCAGGTGCGCCATGTAGGGGAGATAGGGGGCGGTGGCGAACCAGTCGATGGCCGGCTGCCAGGCATCCGGCGCCCACCCTGAAATCTCGGCCACGAAATCGACCCAGTCTTCGCGCAGCGAGCGTTCGATCCTGTGCGTGTCGACTTCTGCCGGCATATGGGCGATCCAGGGCGCCAGCGTGGTGCGTCGTGCTGACTGCAGATACGCTGCCAGATCGGGCGTGGCTTCCAGCAGGCGCCAGTTCTCCTCGGTTGGGCGCTGCCCGTGGCGCGCCTGCAGACGGGTCTGGATATAACCCAGTTGACTAGTTGCGCTCATGGGGTGTCGTCATCCGCTCGGCGAGACGCAGCGCGGCCTGCTGGATCGCTGCCGATTCGTCATGATCCCGGGTCGCCGAACTCATGGCCGAAACCGCCTCCCGCTTCATGGCCTTCACTTCGGCAGCCGAGCGCAGCTCGCAGGCGGCGTGCATACGGGTCATCCGGTCCTGGGTGCGGGTCTGGATCTGGCGGGCCCGTTGCCGCGCCTGGGCGAGGATAGCGTCGGCTTCCTTGCGCGTTTCCGTCATGATCGCCTGGGCTTCGCGCTCCGCCTCAAGCACGGCATCCATGGCCTCACGGATATTTTCGAAACGGCGGGGAGGGGTGGGTTTGGCCACGATCGCACGCTCCTGTCAGTCTCCGGCAGGAAGCCGTGAACCATAAAAGAGCGGCCGCAAAACAGGGCCCCTGCCTTACTAAGAATCTAGCAGTTTCCGCGTCTTTTGCCGTTGATCTGGGACAGCTTTGGTATGGGTCATATGACCCACACGGCCTTGGCCTACGGACGCCGGGTTGGACTGCCGGATCATGGGCGGGACCGGAGAACGGAAAAAGCCACCGCGCGGGTGGCTTTCTCTTGGGCCGGGTGGTGGGCGATGCTGGGATTGAACCAGCGACCTCTCCCGTGTGAGGGGAGCGCTCTCCCGCTGAGCTAATCGCCCGTTTTCGGGTCCGTCCTCGGCAGGGAGCGGATTTTAAGAGCCAGCGGCGCTCCCGGTCAATCGGCCGGACCGGACACCGCGCCCGGATGTGGCTCAGCCGGGGCAAATCATTCGGATCTTGCTCGGATCTTACTGCGTATCCGTGGGCGGACTCTCGCTCAGATGGCGTTTGAGCTGGACCGGCGCTTCCGCCTGGCGGCGCCGACGGCGCACCCGCAGGTTTAGCATCTCTACCCCGAACGAGAAGGCCATCGCGAAGTAGATATAGCCTTTGGGGATGTGGAGGCCGAGGCCTTCGGCCATCAACGCCATGCCGATCAGCAACAGGAAGGACAGCGCCAGCATCTTGATGGTCGGATGCTTGTCGACGAAAGTGCCGACCGGTTCGGCCGCCACCATCATCACGCCGATAGAGATCACAACCGCGGCGACCATGATCTCCACCTGTTGGACCAGGCCGATGGCGGTGACCACGGAGTCGATGGAAAACACCAGATCGATCAGTCCGATCTGCACCAGCACGGCGGTAAAGCTGGCTTTCGCCGCGGAGGACTCTTCGACCTCGGGACCTTCGAGCTGCGCATGCACTTCCATCGTGCTCTTCGCCAGCAGGAACAGCCCACCGACGATCAGGATCAGGTCCCGGGTGGTGACCGGATCATCGAATAAGACAAACAGCGGCCGGGTCATGCCCATGATCCAGGTGATGGTCAGCAACAGCAGGATGCGCAGTCCCATGGCCAGCAGCAGTCCGAGACGGCGCGCCCGCGCTCGCTGATGTTCGGGCAGCCGGGCGGCGATCACCGAGAGGAAGATGATGTTGTCGACGCCCAGTACGATCTCGAGCGCGGACAGCGTTGCCAGCGCGATCCAGGCTTCGGGGTTGGTCAGAAGATCGAGCATAGGGTCTGGCTCCGATCACGCGCGAACGGTTGTGCGGTCCTGGGTCCGATTGGCACTGACAGTTGCTTCATCCGTCCTGTTTGGTATCTAGCGTGGCATGGTAGACGAAGAAGGTCCCGCTGGCCGACAGGCCTTCGAAGTCCGTGGCGATCACCTCGATTTCGAGATGCCCGGACGCACTCGGTGGTACGCGGCCCGAGAAGCGCCTGGACGCAGGCTCGAACTGCACCCAGGAGGGCAGGGGCTGTCCGGTGGCGAGCTGGGCGGAGAGCGTCAGCACGTCGCCGGGGTCGGCGTCGATAAACGTGTCTTCGTCGAATGCATGGATCAGGTCGCCGCCGGGTGTCGCGTGGGCATCCGGGATCGGCTTGTTGAGCTCGGGCGCCACGTTCATCACATTGGTCCTGACCAGATGGCGGTAGTGACGCCCGGCGCGGAACGCCACAAAGATCCAGATCAGCGCGAGAAAGACGTTGACCGCGGCGAACTGCACAAAGGTCATGCCAAGCCAGTTGAGTCCGATAAAGAATGCGCCGGCCTGGATCATGTCGCCGAAGCGCCAGAAGAAGGTGTCGATGGCGGTCTTGGCTTCGTATTTCTCAGCCTGGCTCAGAGGCAGGAACAGCGCCTGACGGGTCGTGTTCATCACCGAATAGTCGACGCTATTCTCGACGATCTTGACGATGCGCAGCACGCTGAAGATCGGGATAAAGGCAATACCGAACGCGATCAGCCCATAACCCAGCGTGGCGATGATCGGCAGGATCATCAGCGCACCGCTGACGCCGATCACCCGATAGATACGCGATACCAGGAAGGCCTGCATCGCAAAGCCGCACAGGTTGACCCAGAAAAACAGATCGCCGAAAAACGCGCCGATCGCGGCACCGGCATCGGGATAGACGCCGGCGGCGGCCTGTTCGGTGGCCCATATCTTGACGAAATCCTTGAGGATGATCTCGCCTGAGCTGTTGACCCAGTTGAGCAACACCACCAGGACCGCGATCAGTAGCAGATAGCGGCTGCGGAAGACCTGGGCGAAACCGCCGAGGACCTGCGCCGGACGATCGTCGCTGCTCTCGTCCTGGTCCGTGGGTTCCGCGTAGACGCCGCGCGCACCAGTCGGGATGGCGCGGCGCGCGGTCTCGGTCAGCGCCAGCGTCGCCAACAGGATCACACCCGCCGCCAGCAGCATGTCCAGCTGGTCGATGCCGAGCCAGGTAAGAAATTTGAACGCCTGGGACCCGCCCAGCGCGCCGGCCGAGGCACCGATCATGATCACCGGGAACAGACGCTGTCCGCTCTTCACGTTGAAGCAGTCGGCCGCGAAAGCCCAGAATTGCGCAATCAGCATGACGCCGAAGATGCCGACGAAGACATAGTAGATAAAGCCGATCTCCATCTGCGCCTGGCCCATCAGATAGAAGATGCCGATGTTGACCACGAAGAACACCGTGACCCAGCGGATCAGGAAGACCTTGCCGGCGGCGCGGAACAGCAGACCGTAGAGCGGCACGATAAACAGCAGCAGCAGGGCCTGGGTGGCGACCGCGTAACTGGCCGTCTCGGCTCCAAACTCGGTGAGGATAAAGACTTCGCGCGTGGTCTTGAGGATGTAGTAACAGACCAGCAGCAGGAAAGCATAGAGTGCGAACAGGATCACGGCCCGGCCTTCGCCCGGCCCCATCTTGGTAAACAGCGACAGCAGGCGGTCGACTGCGGTCAGATTGCCGGTGTGTTTGTGCGCCATGCTTCCCCCGAAAACCACCCGGATCCCGGGCGATTTTGCCCCGATATTACCGTCTCTGTACGCCGCTTGCTGGAGTTCGCCAAATCCGTACTGAAGCGGGACGCCGGGGTTGGTAGTATTCGGGGCCGGAACTGGCAATTTATCCGCCCCAACCCCCCCCCCGACCGCAGGATGCTTTACATGCGTAGATTTGTACTTTCCTGCTTCCTCCTGTTCCCGGTCGCCGGCTGGCCGGCAGCGGATTCGTCTGCAGCGCTGGACCCGGCCGACGCGGCGCAGCTGCAAGGTCTGATCGAGGCGATGAAGGACAGCGACCGGGGGCCGTTCCGGCGTATCCGCTGGTTCTGCGAGGACGGCACCATCCTGCCACCCAAGGCTTACGCCTGTGAGCAACATGGGGGCGGCCGTCAGCACGGCGAGTGGAGCGAATCCACCGAGATCGTGCGCGCGGCCGGCTTCCCCATCGCCAACGTGATGGTGGAGCTGGGACCCGAGGATTTTGGTGACAGCCCCGGCCAGCAGGAACATTTCCGCATACTGGTGCTGGAGCAATACCTGATCGATCTGGACGATGGCTGGATCCTCAGGGGCGCGCGCTATTACCGGGGTGCGTTCCAGATCGAGGACGAAGAGCAGAGCGCTTACAAATTCCTCTCCATCCTGGCCAGAAATCCGGCATGGCAGCAGCGTCGTTATCCACTGCTGGTCCAGGCGGCGGCGCTGATCCCCCATGGCCAGAGCGCGGTCGGCGCCTCGGAGATCCGCGGCCGGGCGACTGCGCTCAACGACGCGGACCTGGGCTTTGGCGACCTGCGCAACAAGATCCACGGCCGGCCGGAGCCCTCCGATGCACAGCGGGTGCGCGACTATGCGGCCAGCCGTGGCAAACCGGCGCTGGCCGACGATTACGAGGCGCTGGCAGTGGCGATCGACGAGGCTGCGCGTCTGCCGGATCCATCACCGGTGATCGAGGCCTATGCGCGCAAAGTGCGCGACAACAGTCTCGCGGTGGACCTGCGTCTCGGTGCGAAGCAACTCGCCGGTCTGGCCGATCCGGCGGCGCGTATCGGCGCGCTCGGGCGAGTCATGGCGAGGCTGCGCGACGGCATCCCGGTCAGCGGTCATCCGCTGGACGGCATCGATCTGATGAACAGTCTCGACGCCCAGGTCTTCGGACTGGCGCAACGTCTGGATGTGGACGGCGGCAGCATGAGCCGCGCCGATTCGCTGGCGCTGATGAAGTCTCTGGCCATGGCGGGTTATGGCGTCGGTCTGTTGACGCGTTTCGAACTCGACAATATCGAGGCCAGCCTGGCCCGGCTCGATCAGGACCAGGTGCCGTTATCCGAATACCGCAGCGAGCTGGCCTATCTGGGCCGCGCACCCGGCTGGGCCTCACGCCGGCTGGCGTTCTATTTCGAGCAGCCGATCGCGCGACTGGCGCAGATCGAGCCGCTGGCCGAGACATTTATCCCTGACCGCATGCGCGGCAGCCCGATGATCTTCTATTCGCGGCTGCTCAATCCGTTGGTGGTGGACGCGATGCAGCTCGCCGGCGTGCGCCAGCAGATCTTTGGCGAGACCGTAGGCACGGGTCTGCGCAGTCTGAACCCGGGCATCAGCCGCGGCGTGTTGCTGACCCTCGAACAGGCGCTGGCGCGTGAGGGCAGCACTGCCGATGCCATCGTGATCGTCCCCGAGACGATCTCCGAACTACCGGTGGTGGCCGGCATCCTGACCGAGAACGAGGGCAACGCGCTGTCCCACGTCCAGCTGCTGGCGCGCAATCTGGGCGTGCCCAACGTGGTCGTGGCCAACCCGCTGTTGCCGCGTCTCGAGAGCTATCTGGGACGCAAGATCTTTGTCGCTGCCAGCCGCGGCGGCGTGGTGGAGATCCGGCTCGACGAGGATGCGCCGGCGGCGGCTACCGAGGTCCAGGGACCGACCGAGAAGATATCCATCGATGTGGCGCGGATGGATCTGGAGACCCAGCGTCTGATCCCGTCAACCGAACTGGGACCGAAGGATTCCGGTGTGCGCGTGGGCCCGAAGGCGGCCGAAGTCGGTAATCTGACAAAGAAATTCCCGGGCCAGGTTTCGCCGGCGGTCGCGGTGCCATTCGGGCTATTCAGTCACGCGCTGACCGAGCGCCGGGTGACGCCGGACGGACCCACATTGTTCGAATGGATGACCACGCAATACGACGAGCTCGATACGATCACGGATCCGACTGAACGTGACCGTCGCGCCAATGAAATGTTGGCGACCGTGCGCGGCTGGTTTATGCAGCGGCCGGCCAATGCCGAGAAAGTGGCGGCTTTCCGCCAGTCGTTGCGCGACAACCTCGGGCCCGATGGCAGCTACGGCGTGTTTGTACGCTCGGACACCAATGTAGAAGACCTGGCCGGTTTTACCGGCGCCGGACTGAACCTGACCGTGCCCAATGTGGTGGGCGAGGACAACATCATCGCGGCCATGCGCCGGGTCTGGTCGTCGCCGTTTGAGGAGCGGGCCTACGGCTGGCGGCAATCGATCATGAACGACCCGGAACACGTCTATGTGTCGGTTCTGCTGCACAAGAGCGTCAACGCGGCCAAGTCCGGGGTGATGATCACCGCCGATGTGGAGAGCGGTTCGCGCGACTACATCACCATCGCGGTCAACGAAGGCGTCGGCGGCGGCGTCGAGGGCCAGGCAGCCGAGAGTTTGCTGATTGATCGCAACGACGGCGCGGTGCGCTTGCTGGGTTCGGCGACCGCGCCGCAAAAACGCGTGCTGCTGACCACCGGCGGATCGGAGCTGGTGCCGGCCTCGGGTGTGTCGAGGGTGCTGACCAACGCGGACATCGCCCAGCTGCTGACGTTTGTCGAGCGCCTTCCCGGGTGGTTCGAAAACATGCCCGAGGCGGAGCGCGCCCAGGCGGTGGCGGATGTGGAATTCGGCTTCCTCGACGGCAAGCTCTATCTGTTCCAGATCCGTCCCTTTGTCGAAAACAAACGAGCCAGCCGCAGCACTTATCTGCAGAATCTGGACGCGGGTCTGGCCAAGAACGCGGACCGGCCTGTGATCCTGACCGAACAGCCTGGAGATCAACGATGAAAATGAGAGCGAAGGCGCTGGCCCTGCTGGCCGGATGTGTTGTCAGTACCGGTGCGGCGCTGGCCTATCCCATCGATGCCTATGACGAGACCGGCATCCGGCGTCTCGATTACTACCAGCGCGCACAGACCGGTGAAGTACGGGGCCGCAAGCTCTCACCGGGCGCGCGCTTGTCCACCGACTATGTGGAGCCGAGGTTGCTGGATACCGACTACGGTTTCGAGTTCGAAACCGACGAGACCTATGTCCGTCAGCTCAAGAGCTTCCTCGGCGCAGACGCGGCTCGTTATGGCGTGGCCGTGCTGGATATCACCGACCCGCAGGATCCGATCTATGCGGATCTCAACGGTGGCATCCGCGAGAATGTCGGCAGTGTCGGCAAGATGATGGTGGGTCTGGCCTTCTTCCAGGCGCTGGCGGATGTCTATCCTGACGACCTGACCGCCCGCGAGCGGATCCTGAAGGACACCTGGATCGTGGCTGACGATTTCGTCAATTATGATCATCATGAAGTCGTATTCTGGGATCCGGAGACGATGGATTTTGCGTTCCGCCAGGTCCGTCCCGGTGATTCCGGCAGTCTGTATGAATGGCTGGACTGGATGCTCTCGGCCAGCAACAACGGCGCCGCGTCCACGGTCGAGAAACAGCTGATCCTGCTCAAACACTTTGGCGCCGAGTACCCGGTCAGCGCCGAACGGGAGGCCGCATTTTTCGCCGAGACCGGGCCCAAGTCGCGGGGCGAGATATTTCTCGACGCGATGAACGGCGCGGTGATCCGCAACGGGCTGGATCCGGATCTGCTGCGTCAGGGCAGCTTCTTTACCCGCACCGGCAAGCAGAAAGTCGCCGGTACCTCGAGTTACGGCAATCCGCGCGAGTTGGTGCATCTGCTGATGCTGATCGAGCAGGGCAGGATGGTGGATACCTGGTCCAGTACCGAGATGAAACGGTTGCTCTATATGACGCAAAAACGCATCCGCTATGCGTCGCATCCGGCTCTGTTCGATTACGCGGTCTATTTCAAATCCGGCTCGCTCTACAGCTGTCAGCCGGAGCCGGACTTCGTGTGCAAGAAGTATCAGGGCAACAAACGCAACCAGCTCGCGTCGGTCGCGATCGTCGAAGGCCCAGAGGAGACGCAGGACGTGCATTATCTGGTGGCCGTGAGTTCGAACGTGCTCTACAAGAATTCCGCGGTGGCCCATCAGACCCTGGCGATGCGGATCCACCGAATGATCGAGGCACGCCACGCCGAGCGGCTGGCTCAGCGCAAGGCCGAGCGTGCGGCGGCACAACAGGCGGCAGAAGCTGCGGTGCCGAGTCCGCCGGTGCTCGAGGGCGAAGCGGTGACGGTGGACGGACCGGAACAGGCCGGTATCGAAGACGCGGATGGATCGGGGGAGGGCGAGCCGGAAGCGCCCCAGATCCCGTCGCCGCCAACCTTGCTCACAGATTAGTCCGCCGTCACTGCCGAGGTGCAAATCTCGGGTCGGACATGCAGGGTCCGTCTGAACGCACCCGCACCGTCTGGTCGCCTGGTTTACGCAGCAGGCGGCCGGCCGCTACTGTTACGGCGTTAGCAAGGAAAAGGGTTTAGCGGGCCGCGACGGTCCCGGCGATCAGAACGCGCTGGCGGCCCTGTTCTGCGGCAAGCCGACGGGCTCGGCGTGGGATTCGGCCATATGATCGTGGTCGATGTTGGCCTGGTCGTAGATCAGATCGTCCATGGCCACGATCACCTGGCTCAGCCAGCGTCCGCCCGAGGGGTGGTTGGCCATGGCCACAGCGATATAGCGGCGCCCGTCGCGCTCCACGATTGCGCTGTCGGCATGGAAGGTCCGCCAGCTCCCGGACTTGCGCAGGATCTTCGATCCCGGACGCGCGGTCTCGAGACCCAGCACGAATTTATGCTTGATCGTTGAGCCTTCGAGGATGGAGCGCATCTGAGCTGAGGCCTCCGGGCTGACCAGCCGATCGGTCTCCAGCAGATAGTAGAAACGCGCGACTTCGAACACCGTGGCGGCGTGCGAGAGGTTGTACAAGGGATCGCGCTTCCAGGCACCGGCTTTGGCGTAGGCCTTGCCCACCCACAGACCGCCATTCATTTCCGGGTCATAGAGCGCGTAGCGTTCCGACTGGAGCACCTCGGCCAGATAGTCGAAACCGACCCGCTTCAACATGATCGAGGCGGCGGGATTCGACGAGCGCCGGATCATTGCCGTCAGGTAATCCAGGTTTTCCCCGTTCATCTCCAGCTCGCCGTCTGCGGCCTTCTGGAACGCGCCCAGCAGGATTGCGATCTTGGGCAGACTGGCCGCATACATCATCTGGTGGGCATTGACGGTGGCCACCCGCGGGTTTGCCGGGTCGGTGATATCCACCAGCGCCACGGCCAGCTTCTCGTCCGCTGCGGCCCGTGCCAGACCGATCTGTTTCAGCTTCTCGCTGAGCGCCGCGTGCAGATGCGGTTCGCGGGAATACTTCAACTCTGGCCATTCGACGGCCGGCATCGCGTCGATGCGCGTCACCGAACGTGTCGTCCCGGTGGTGCTGACGACACTGGCCGCGTCCGCGGAAAACGCGGGGACAGCCAGCAGGTTGCCGAGCATGAATCCGATGAACAGATAGAGGTATTGTCTGGGTTTCAAGAACGCGTCCTGGGCGAGAGGCCCGGTGGTTTCGATGCGTTGGATTGCGTTGCAGTTTATCAGTCGACCTGCGCGGGATACATAATGCAAAGGGATGACCGGTCCGGCAAACGGGACGAATCCCGGCATTCCAAAGCCGTGTCCGCAGATACCGTGAAATCTATAAAGTTATAAAAACCAATAAATTAGAGCGCATTATTAAATTGATATCTTGGCTTTGGCAAGGAACTGGATCGCAAAATAGCCGCCCGATGCGCCGGAAACGGTTGCCGAAAACTGCGCAGGAACCGGCGTTTGGCAATCCATCCGGATTGGTCGGGCGCGGAGCGGGGCGGTGAGCGCGTCGACGCCGGCACCGCTTGTCGCGCCCGGATGGCGGACGCTGGCCGCGTTTCTGGCGGTTCCGCTGACCTTGATCGCGTTGTTTTATCTGACCCCGCTGCACACCTGGTTCGAGGATCAATACCGCACCGTATGGCAGGACTGGGTCGCCGGGCACAGCGCGCTGGCAGTGCCGGTGTTCCTGCTGGTGTTCGTGGGCTTCTCCGTCAGCGGTCTGCCGCGGATCTATCCGACGGTGCTGGCGGGCAGTCTGTTTGGTCTGCCGCTGGCGCTCGGTATGGCCCTGATCGGCAGCACAATTGGATCGGTGATCGCGTTCCGGCTGGCCCGTGGATTCGGGCGACCCTGGGTCGAAGCCCGTTATGGCGAGGGACTGGGCCGCTGGGGCGATCTGATCAACCGCAGCGGCTTCTCGCTGGTGTTGCTGCTGCGCCTGATGCCCGGGACCAACGCGCTGGTGACAAGCGTGGTCGGCGGTATCTCACGCATCCCGACGCGGATATTCGCCGCCGCCACGTTGATCGGCATAGCGCCATCAAGCGTTGCGTTCGCGCTGCTGGGGCGGGGTTTATCCAGCGGCCAGCACTGGCAGGTCGTACTGTCGATGGCCGCGCTGCTGGTGCTGGCTGTCTCGACATTGATCGTCTGGCGGCGACGGGGTGCGGGACCGCTGGTTCCCGGCGGCGACTGAAGTCGGGCCGATGCCCCGGCTTTTGATAGAATCCGGGTCTAACCCTTGACCCGCCATCCACCGGTCTTCTACCCATGACAGTCAGAACACGATTCGCGCCCAGCCCGACGGGATTCCTGCATATCGGCGGCGTCCGCACCGCGTTGTTCGCCTGGCTCTTTGCCCGGCGCCACGGCGGTCAATTCGTCCTGCGTATCGAGGACACGGACCGGGAGCGGTCCACCGAAGAGGCGATCCAGGTGATCCTCGACGGCATGGAGTGGCTCAAGCTGCGTCCCGACGAGGGTCCGCTCTACCAGACCGATCGCTTCCCTCGTTACAAGGAAGTGGCGGACACGCTGATGGCGGAGGGCCACGCCTATCATTGCTATTGCAGCAAGGAAGAACTCGACGCGATGCGGGCCGAGCAGCGGGAGAAGGGCGAGAAGCCCCGCTACGATGGCCGCTGCCGGGACCGTACCGATCCCGTGCCCGGTGTCGATCCGGTGGTCCGCTTCCGCACCCCGGACGAGGGCAGCGTCGTGGTCGAGGACAAGGTCTTTGGCCGCGTCGTGTTCGAGAATGCCGAACTGGATGACCTGGTGCTGGTGCGTTCCGACGGGGTGCCCACCTACAACTTCTCGGTGGTGGTGGACGACATGGACATGGGCATCACCCATGTGATCCGTGGCGACGACCATCTCAACAACACGCCGCGCCAGATCAATATCTATCATGCGCTGGGCGCGCATCCGCCGACCTTCGCCCACGTGCCGATGATCCTGGGCCCCGATGGCAGCAAACTGTCCAAACGCCACGGCGCGGTCAGCGTGCTTGAGTATCGCCAGGAGGGCTATATGCCCGAGGCCCTGCTCAATTTTCTCGTACGTCTCGGCTGGTCCCACGGCGATCAGGAGATCTTCAGCATCGAGGAAATGATCGAGCTGTTCGACCTCGAACATGTGAACAAGGCGGCGTCGAGTTTCAATCCCGAGAAGCTGTTGTGGATCAACCAGCAGTACATCATGCAGGCCGACGGCAAACAGCTCGGTCTGGACTTGTGGTGGCAGCTCGAGCGGATGGGCGTGGACACCAAGGGCGGGCCGGAGCCGGAGCAGGTGGCAGAGGCCTTCCGCCAGCGCGCAGAGACGCTGCATGAAATGGCCCAGTCAGCACTGTTTTTCTATCAGGACTTCACCGGTTACCACGAAAAAGCCGCCAAACAGCACCTGCGACCGGCGGCGCTGGAGGGGCTGGAGCGGGTCCGGGACGGGCTGACCGTGCTCGAAGACTGGCGCGCCGAGCCCATCCACAATGTGATTCACAGCGTGGCCGAGAGCCTGGACGTCAAACTGGGCAAGGTGGCTCAGCCGATCCGGGTCGCGGTCTCCGGCGGACCGGTCTCGCCACCGATCGATGTGACCCTTGAATTGCTGGGTCGCGAGCGGACGCTGGAGCGCCTGAACCGGGCCATCGCCTTTGTCGGCGAGCGCGCCCAGGCTGCAGCCGCCAGCGGTTGAGACCTTGTTGACCCCCTCTGGGGCCTTCCGTAAAATCGCCGCTTCGCGTGGGGCCATAGCTCAGCTGGGAGAGCGCTTGCATGGCATGCAAGAGGTCGTCGGTTCGATCCCGTCTGGCTCCACCAAAGTTCCATCCCGCGGCCGGCCTGGCGTCCGAGGGACGACGATTCCCCGAACAGTCCCCATCGTCTAGAGGCCCAGGACACCGCCCTTTCACGGCGGTAACAGGGGTTCGAATCCCCTTGGGGACGCCAAAATAAGAAAGCCTGGCCCGGAAGGGTCGGGCTTTCTTATTTTTGGGTACTCGAGGCGGCTGAGAACGCGACCATGAGCGAAGCGAATGGGCGGGTTCGAGCCGAGTCCGACGCAGTCGGGCGAGACAGCGCGCAGGCAGCGAAGCTGCCGAGCGACCCCCTTGAGGGGTGAGCCTCACGCAGTGAGGCGAATAATCCCCTTGGGGACGCCATAAATAAAGAGACCCACCTTGCGTGGGTCTTTTTATTTATCCCTGCCGACGGATTGGAGGCGAACCCTCGGGTTGGAGCCGAGCAAGACGCAATCTCGCGACAGATGGAGAAGCCCGGCGACTCCGCCGCAGGCGAGTTTTTGCAGACGGCTGAACCAAGATGCGGATTCGCAAACAGCTGCGACACCAAAGAGCCGAATCGGGTGCAAAGTCACAGGTATCTCACCGAGTGAACTGACCCGTGCGCGGAACAAATAACTCACTCCTTGCGGGGAAAAAGATCCGGCACCGGTTTCATTATGATTTCTCAAAGAATTCCATA